>ERZ831979.1361-NODE-1361-length-21786-cov-5.159542_pt1 | contig 21786 bp, 17 predicted proteins | sample MGYA00519952_ERZ831979 | MGnify/ENA primary metagenome ERZ831979 (study PRJEB31850, sample SAMEA3708723) | human gut metagenome | biome: human gut; feature: human-associated habitat; material: faeces | place: China | collected 2014 ...
AGCTGCGCGTAGAGCTCACACGCGCGGTCCCATGCGCTCGAGATCGGGCCGACGGAAGCGGCATACGTTTCATAGCCCTGTGAGGAGAGGTAGTCTGTCAGACTGCCTGTGGTCATGCCCCAATAGGGCATGATGCGGTTGATCTTGTCGCGCTGCCCCCAGCCCATCAGGCCGTGCACGAACACGACCGGGTCGTCTGAGCGGGCCTGGGTATTCGCGGCGGCAGCCGGGATCACGCATAGGCTCAGCGTGAGCACGAGCGTGAGCAGCAGGGACAAAAATCTGCGCGTTTTGTTCATAATAACCTCCAGTCAAGTGATTGTTTCCGCATTAAAAATTCTCACAGTAACCGGCAATTTGTGTACATTATATCGGGACATAGTGTCGTTCGCAAGACATTTTATAGGACAACGGCGCTGATTTGCGTAAAAATTTTCCCCGCGCGGCAGCGCGGGGAATTTCAGTCGTCCAATTCGGTAAATCGGTCCCACGGATAGCAGTCCGGCGGCTGCTGCTCGAAGTAGAGCACCTCGCCGGTTTCCGGGTGGGCAAAGTGCAGGCAGTGCGACCAGAGCGCGATCGGCCCGTCATCTGGCAGGGTGCTGTACTTCCGGTCGCCCCAGAGCGGCAGACCGCGCGACGAGAACTGGCAGCGGATCTGGTGCGTGCGCCCGGTCTGCAGATAGATGCGCACGAGCGAAAGCTCTGCGCGCGTGCCGAGCACTTCGTAATCGAGCACGGCCTCCTGCACGCCCTTGGCCATCTTGTCGGTGACATAGGTCTTGCGCTCGTTCGGGTCGCGGCGCAGCAGATCACGATAGGTGCCCTGCAGCGGCGAAGGCGCTCCGTGCACGACGGCCAGATACGTCTTGCCGAAGTCGTGCTCGCGGATCTGCGCCGAGAGCTTCGACGCAGCGCCCGGCGTGCGCGCGAGCACCATCAGCCCGCTGACTACGCGGTCGAGCCGGTGCACGGTGCGCACGCAGGCCTTCGGGTCTCCGAGCGTTTGACGCACCAGCTCGGGCACGCCGCCCGGCTCGTCCGTGGACAGCACGCCAGCCGGCTTGATGCACACGAGGATGCTGTTGTCCTGATAGAGAATGTCCATGTCGTCGCCTCATTTTTCAGTCTGCCGCGAGTATACCACAAATGCACCGCGCGGGCAACGAAAAAGGGCGGCGCAAAAGCGCCGCCCTCGAAAACGCGGAGCGTCAGGCCTTTTCTTTCTCCTGACGGTAAAACGGGATGGCCAGCGCCATGATGACCGCAAACACGATCAGATAGTAGAGCACGGCTTTGCCATGCGACACGACGGCCGCGACGCAGAAGAAGATGCAGCACACGATCGACAGCACCGGCATGACGTAGCGGTGAAAAGCGTTCAGCTCCTTTTCCCGGCGCATGACGTTGAGGAACATCGGAATATAGAGCGCGTAGAGCGTGATGATCGGCAGCTCGGACGAGTCGAAGCAAAACGGGCCGAACCAGCCCTCGGTGAGGTTGGCGCCGTAGAAATATGTCAGCCAGACGGCGCACATGAGCACGCCCACGATGGCGGAGTTCGCCGGCATGTTCGTGTATTGGTCGATGCCGAGGAACGCCTCCGGCTTCGGGCCGTTGCCGCGCGCGGCGACGGAGTAGAGGCTGCGCGTCGCGGCGAGCATGAGCCCGTTGAGCGTGCCGAGGCACGACACGACGACCAGCACGAACAGACCCACGCCGGCGGCCCGGCCGAAGATCTTCTCGAAGGCGAGCTTGGCGCCGGCCTCGCCTCCGGCCATGATCTCCGCATTCGAGACGCTGCCGGACAGGCCAATGTAGTAGAGGATGTACGTCAGGGCCACGATGAGCGTGCCGATGACAAGCGCGATCGGCAGGTTGCGCCGGGCATTCTTGAGCTCGGCGTTGATGCTCGTGGCGATGATCCAGCCCTCGTATGCAAAGGCCGTTGCCGCCACGGCGGTGAACAGCGCGTGGCCGTTGCCGCCCTCGACGGTTGTGACGACGGTGGTGAAGTTTTCGATCGTTGTGCCGTTGGCAAGGCCGACGATTGTGCCGACGATGCCCATGAGCAGCAGCGGGATGAGCTTGATGACCGTGGTCGCCACCTGAAACTTGCCCGCCAGGATCGGAGACAGGGCGTTGACCGCGTAGCTGCCGACGAGGAACAGGCACGCAAGGACCATGACCGGGCCGCCCGTGATGTCAAACCCGCACAGCACGCCGAGATACCGTGCGCTGACCCAGGCCAGCACGGACGTCATGGCCGGGAAATAGATAAACGTTGTGAACCAGCCCATGTAATAGGCGAAGCGCTTGCCTACGAGCGCTTCGGCGTAGTCTACGAGCCCGTTGACGTGCGCATAACGTGTGGCGAGGATGGAGAACATGTACGCGCAGATGATCATGATCAGGCCGCCGATTGCCCAGGCGAGGATGCCGAGCGGTAGATTGCCGCCGGTCGCGGTGAGGATCTTCTCGGCTTTGAAGAACACGCCGCTGCCGATGACGATGCCGATGACGAGTGCGATCGCCGTCGGCAGGCCATACTTTTTCTTCAGTTCATTGTCCATAAATTCTTTTTCTTCTTTCCCCCAGATTTTCGCCGCCAATTTCACGCTTAAAATCGCTAAATCAACAGCTGCAAGATATATTGTACATGACAGCGGCGGAAATTACAAGGAAAGGTTGTGCCGAGCGTGCAAAAATGCCCTCCCGGACGGCTCCGGGAGGGCAATGCGGTGGATTTGAAAGCTGTCTTACAGGGTGCATAGCACGACGCACGCCTGTTCGCGGGTCGCAGTGCCGAGCGGCTGGAAGCTGCCGTCGGGCATGCCGCTGATGACACCTGCACGGTGCAGCGCCTGCACAGCGGGCAGAGCATAGGCGGAGATGCTGCTCTCGTCCATGAAGGGCGTGACCGTCTGCTGCTGCAGTGCGACATCGTAGCGCTGCGTATACTGATAGAGCATCACGGCCATGTCCTGCCGCGTGATCTTGGCGTCGGGCGAGAAGGTCGTGGCGCTCGTGCCGCTGACGATGCCGTTGGCGAGGGCCCAGTTGACGTAAGGCGCATACCACGCGCCCTCCGGCACGTCGCGGAACGAGGTGGCCGGGTATTTCGACACATCCGCCTTTGCAAGACCGGCGAGCATGGTTACAAACTGCGCGCGTGTGACATCGCCCGCCGGCTCAAAGGTCGTGGGCGTCATGCCGGAGACGACACCGGCGTCGTACATCTGCTTGATGTAGGTGTAGCTCCAGCGGTCGGCTGCCACATCCGTGAACGGCAGACCGGACGCCGCGCTCACGTGGGAGAGATTGTCCATCAGGCTCAGGTAGAACTGGCGCAGCGCGGTCACGCTCTGCGACGCCAGATCGGGCACGGGCATGCCGGCGATGAAGTTGCCGTGATCATAGTGGCGCACAGGCATCACGTTCCACACGCCGGGCTGATAGCTGACGTTGGAGTAACCATCCTGCTGGATATAGCCGGTCTGACCGCTCTTGGTCAGGCAGCGGCCGGCGCTGTCGGTCGGATACAGGGCGGAGACGGTGTTGACGAGTCCGTCGTTCGGTGCCCAGGTCTTGTCGATACGGAAGCCGCCCGCAGTCGTCTGGTCATAATAGCTGCACATTCTGTTTGCAAACGGCACGAACAGCGGCGTCATGTCGACGGCAGAGGTGCGCTCACCGGTGGCGCTGCTCTGGCGCGTCTTGTCGCCGGCGTAGGAGAAGTAATAGACATTGGGCTGGATCTCGATATCGTCGTTGAGCTCCAGCGCGCGGTCGATCGTCAGGTCGCGGAAGACATTGTCGTTGTGCGACAGGAAGTCCGAGTGCAGCACGCGGTCGAGCGCCTCGAGCACGGTCTCACCGTCCTTGCGGTAGAAGCCGAACTGTTCGAGCTGGAAATCATACACGCCCTTGAAGTCCGAGATGCCCAGCAGCTTTGCCATCGCGGTCGAGGCCTCGGCCGCAAACTGCGCCATGTTGTCGCAGCACTCGAGGAAGGTCGTGCCGTTGTGCGGGGCAGCAAGTGTCGTCAGGGAATAGACCCAGTCGGCCTTTCCGCCCTCGAAGAAGGGGGAGACCTCCGTGCCGGCGGCCTTGGCCGCAGCCTGCTCCTCTGCAGAGCCGTCGGCCAGAATATCCAGGAACAGACGGATCGTTGCGCCGCCGAAGCTGTGGCCGACGAGGTTGATCTTCTTGCTCGCGCTCCAGCCGGCAAACAGCGGCTTGTCATACGTCGCGCCGTAGCGCGCGTGGCCATATTCGGCGGCGTGCGCCGCGCCGTAGTCCACGGTCGTGCCGGTGAGCTGGGCGTAGAGCTCGCACGCGCGGTCCCACGCGCTCGAGAGCGGGCCGACGGAGGCGGCGTAGCTCTCATAACCCTTGCTCGTCATATACGGCATCAGGTCGGTCGACAGACCCCAGTAGGGGACGGCGGAATAGATCTGGTCATGTTCGCCCCAGCCCATCAGGCCGTGGACATAGACCGTCGGGTAGCGCGTCGCGCCGGCCTGCGTGTTCGCAGCGGCCGCCGGCAGGAGCAGAAGACTCCCGGCCATCACCAGTGCGAGCAGCAGACACAAAAACTTCTTGCTTTTTTTCATGGTGTATGTACATTCCTTTCCGGTGCGCCTGAGCGCGCTGTAATTTTCTTGCTTTCCAATGCATTATAGTATCGCGTGTGAGGATTTTCAATCCGGGCAGCACGCCTGCTTTGTGCCAATTTGTCAAAAATGTGAGGATTTGTTACAGATAGACAGAATTGTCCGACTTTTGGCTTGGCGCTCGCAGCACATGGAAAAACGTCCTCCGGGCACCCCGGAGGACGTTTTAGCTGTTTTTTGCATTACAGCATGCACAGCATGGTACAGGCCTGTTCGCGGGTAGCGGTTCCGTACGGCTGGAAGCTGCCGTCGGGCATGCCGCTGATGACACCGGCGCGCTGCAGCGTCTGCACGGCGATCTGAGCATAGGCTGCAATGCTGCCCGCATCTGTGAAGGGTGTGACCGGCTGCTGCTGCAGATGCACCTGGAAGCGCTGTGTGTAGCTGTAGAGCATCACGGCCATGTCCTGCCGCGTGATGCTGGCGTCGGGCGAGAAGGTTGCGGCGCTCGTGCCGCTGACGATGCCGTTGGCGAGCGCCCAGTTGACGTAGGGCGCGTACCACGCGCCTTCCGGCACATCGCGAAACGGCGTGGCCGGGCAGTTCGACACGTCCGCACCGGCGAGCCCGGCGAGCATGGTCACAAACTGTGCACGCGTCACGTTCGCGGCGGGGGAGAAGGTCGTAGCGCTCGTGCCGTTGACGACACCGGCGTCATACAGCTCCTTGATATACGGGTAGCTCCAGCGCGACTCGGCCACGTCCGTGAACGGGAAGGCGGTACCGGTCGCCGCGGTGGTATAGGTGCTGTAGATGTCCTCCATGATGCCGCGGTAGAGTGCGCGCGTCTTGACGAGGCTGCCGTTGAGCATGCCGCCGACGAACTGGATGTGGTCAAACGACTGCACGGGCATGACGTACCAGATGCCGGGCTGGAAGTTAATGTTGGAGTAGCCGTCGTAATTCGTCCAGCCCTGCTTGCCGTCCTTCGTCAGGCAGGTGCCGTCGCTGTGGATGGGGTAGAAGGCGGAGACAGTGTTGACCATGCCGTCGTTCGGGCGCCAGCTCTTGTCGATGTAGAAGCCGCCGGCGGTATACTTGTCATAATATTTGCCCATGTTGTATGCGCCGGGGTAGAACAGCGTCCACATCCTGGCCGACGGGATGTAGTTGCCGGAGACCGGGTCCTGCACGGTCTGGTTGCCGGCGTAGGAGAAGTAGTAAACGTTCGGCTCGATGCCGATGCCGTCATTGATCTCGATCGACTTGTCGATCGTCAGGTCGAGGAAAGCGTTGTCGTTGTGCGACAGGAAGTCGGTGCTGAACACGCGCTGCAGCGTCTCGAGCACGGTCTCATCGGGGTCTTTATAGATGCCGAACTGCTCAAGCTGGAAGTCGAGCAGGTTCTTGAGCTCCGTGATGCCGAAGCCCTTGGCGAGCGTCTCGGCCAGGTTCGTGGACACGTCCATGATCGTGCCGTTGGACTCAATGAAGGTCGTGCCGTTGTGCGGCGCTGCGACCTCGGTCATGGAGTGCACCCAGCTGCTCTTGCCGCCGGTGAACAGCGGGCTCGGCGTGGTGCCGGCGGCCTTGGCCGCTGCGACTTCCTCCGCGTTGCCGTTTGCCATCAGCTCGAGAAACAGGCGCGTCGTCGCGCCGCCGAAGCTGTGGCCGACGAGGTTTACGGCGCGGCGCGTGCCCCAGCCGTCAAAGAGCGGCCGGTCGTAGGCGATGCCGTAGCGTGCGTGGTCGTGCGCTGCAGCGTGCGCCGCGCCGTAGTCGACCGTCGTGCCGGTCAGCTGCGCGTAGAGCTCACACGCGCGGTCCCATGCGCTCGAGATCGGGCCGACGGTGGCCGAATACGTCTCGTAGCCGAGGGAGTTGAGATATGCCGTCAGGCTGCCGGTGGTCATACCCCAGTAGGGCAGCACGCTGTTGAGACCGGCGCGCTCGCCCCAGCCCATCAGGCCGTGCACGAACACGACCGGGTCGTTTTTGCTGCTCGGACAGGTCTGGTCTGCGGCCGCTGCCGGAAGCACACACAGGCTCACGGCCAGTGTGAGTGCCAGCAGCAGACTCAAAAATCGTTTGTTTCGTCTTGTCATTTGCTTACCTCCTAATATCGTGGGTGCGGGTGCCGAAGCTTTTCCGTGTGCGCGGAAAAGCGGGGGCGGCGCGCCGCTGCGTACCTGCGCACCGTCTGGTGTATATATCTGTATGTAATATAAATGAATTACAGTACTGGAATAATGCACACAATTCCGGCGCGGCGAGAGATTTTTTAAACACAAAGCAAATATTGTATAAAATGACAAACCGATTCTGCATTTTTTCCCGTCATCATTCACGAAAATTCATAAATTCTGTATTTGATTTCGGAAAATTCTACGAATTTGGGCATTCTCTTGCAAACTGTATAAAAACCGCTTCCGCACATTGTGAAGATTTGGACAGTTTTGCGCACATTCGTTATAGCACCGCAAGGGGCGATTTGATATAATATAAACGAAAGATACCATGGATAACTTTACAAATGGAGGTAAAGGAATGAGCAAAAAATACCTGTACTATTTCAGCGAAGGAAGTCAGGCATTCGGCGGTGACAAGACCGCGATGCGCAACACACTTGGCGGCAAGGGTTCCGGTCTGGCGGAGATGACAGCAGCCGGTATGCCGGTGCCGCAGGGCTTCACGATCACGACGGAAGCCTGCACGCAGTACTACACGGATGGCCGTCAGATCAATGCGGAGATCCAGGCGGACATCTTTGCGCACGTCAAGGGCCTTGAGGAGATCACCGGCAAGAAGCTCGGCGACGTGGAAAATCCCCTGCTGGTGTCCGTGCGCTCCGGCGCGCGCCAGTCCATGCCCGGCATGATGGACACCATCCTCAACCTCGGTCTGAACGACGCGTCCGTTGAGGGTCTGGCCAAGAAGACCGGCAACCCGCGCTTTGCCTACGACAGCTACCGCCGCTTTGTGCAGATGTTTGCAGACGTCGTCATGGGCGTGTCCAAGAGCCTGTTCGAGGAAGAGATCGACAAGATGAAGGCCGCAAAGGGCGTCACGAACGACGTCGATCTGGATGCCGACGATCTCAAGCAGCTCGTCGTCATCTTCAAGAAGATCTACGAGGACAACGAGCACAAGCCCTTCCCGCAGGATCCGAACGAGCAGCTCATCGAGGCCGTCAAGGCTGTATTCCGCAGCTGGGATAACCCGCGCGCGAACGTCTACCGCAAGATGAACGAGATCCCCTACGAGTGGGGCACTGCCGTCAACGTCCAGCAGATGGCCTTCGGCAACTCCGGCGACCGCTCCGGCACGGGCGTTGCCTTCACGCGTGATCCCGCCACGGGCGAGAAGAAGCTCATGGGCGAGTACCTCATCAATGCACAGGGCGAGGACGTCGTCGCAGGCGTGCGTACCCCGAGCCCGATCAGCCACCTGCAGGAGCAGATGCCCGAGGTGTATGATGAGTTCGTGGCGATCGCCAACCGCCTTGAGCACTACTTTAAGGATATGCAGGACATGGAGTTCACCATCGAGGATGGCAAGCTCTACATGCTCCAGACCCGCAACGGCAAGCGCACCGCGCAGGCCGCGCTGCAGATCGCGTGCGACCTCGTCGACGAGGGCATGATCTCCGAGCGCGAGGCCGTGCTGCGCGTCGAGCCCAAGCAGCTCGATACCCTGCTGCACCCGCAGTTTGACGCCGAGGCGCTCAAGCGCGCCGACGCCATCGGCAAGGGCCTTGCCGCGTCCCCCGGCTCCGCCTGCGGTCAGGTCGTTTTCTCCGCCGAGGAGGCCGAGGAAGCCGTCAAGAACAAGACCATGCCGAAGGTCGTGCTCGTCCGTCTCGAGACCAGCCCCGAGGACATCGTGGGCATGCAGGTCTCTCAGGGCATCCTGACCGTGCGCGGCGGCATGACCAGCCACGCGGCCGTCGTCGCCCGCGGCATGGGCACCTGCTGCGTCTCCGGCTGCGGCAATGACAACAACGTCCGCATCAGCTACGCCGACAAGTTCTTTGAGATCAACGGCCACAAGTTCACCGAGGGTGACTGGATCTCCCTCGACGGCAGCACCGGCAACATCTACGCCGGACAGATCCCGACCGTCGCCGCTACCGGCAACAAGAACTTCAACCGCCTCATGGGCTGGGCTGACGCAGCCCGCCGCCTGAACGTCGAGGCCAACGCCGACAACCCGCGCGATGCGCAGCAGGCGGTCGATCTCGGCGCCGAGGGCATCGGCCTGTGCCGCACCGAACATATGTTCTTCGCCGAGGACCGCATCAAGGCCGTCCGCGAGATGATCTGCGCCCGTACCGTCGAGGAGCGCAAGGTTGCGCTGGCGAAGGTCGAGCCGTTCCAGCAGAGCGACTTTGAGGCCATGTACCGCATCATGGGCGACCGCCCGATGACGATCCGTTACCTCGATCCCCCGCTGCACGAGTTCCTGCCCACCCAGAAGGCGGACATCGAGGAGCTGGCGCAGGAGATGGGCATGACGGCTGAAGAACTGCAGGATGTCGTTGTATCCCTGCACGAGTTCAACCCCATGATGGGCCACCGCGGCTGCCGTCTGTCTGTCACCTACCCGGAGATCGCCGAGATGCAGACCAACGCCGTCATCAAGGCTGCCCTCAAGGTCAGCGCGGAGACCGGCAAGATGATCACGCCCTACATCATGATCCCGCTGGTCGGCGAGCGCAAGGAGCTCAAGTTCGTGCGTGACATCGTCGTCCGCACGGCGGATGCGCTGATCAAGGAGGCCGGTGTGGACATGAAGTATCACGTCGGCACCATGATCGAGATCCCGCGCGCCGCGCTCACGGCCGACGAGATCGCCAAGGAAGCGGACTTCTTCAGCTTCGGCACCAACGACCTGACGCAGATGACCTTCGGCTTCAGCCGTGACGACGCTGCAAAGTTCCTCGGCAGCTACTACGACACCAAGATCTACGAGAGCGACCCGTTCCAGCATCTGGACATCAACGGCGTCGGCAAGCTCGTGGAGATGGCCTGCAAGCTCGGCCGTCAGACGAATCCGGAGCTCGAGCTCGGCATCTGCGGCGAGCACGGCGGCGATCCGTCCTCCGTCGAGTTCTGCCACAAGGTCGGCCTGGACTACGTGTCCTGCTCGCCGTTCCGCGTGCCGATCGCCCGCCTCGCCGCGGCACAGGCTGCCATCCGCGAGGAGACCTGATCCCCGACGCAGCCGTGCGTGGGATGATCGCTCAATGACAAACCCCGGGCACACAGGTTTTCAGCTGTGTGCCCGGGGTTTGCATTTCCATATGTTTGACAGACCATGTCTGGCTGCGTATAATGATTCTAAATTGATTGCACGTAGCATAATCAATTGCGCGACAGGGGGAAGCGGATATGCCCGTGACGAAAAAGAAATGTTTTCATCCATATACGCGGGCCACGGTCAATCAGGTCGAGCGCTGGCTTTCTGCCATGGCGGAGCAGACGCTTTGCGAGCTGCGCCGGTGGCAGTTCATTTTTCGAAAATCAGCCCCCGCGCACAAGGAATTTTTCCTGTTTTGGAGTGTGGACGGACGTCGCTATGACTATGCCTTCAATGATTATTTCCACGCAGAGCAGCGATATCGCAAGTCGGGCTCGAAGATCGTGTCAAAGAGTATTTCGGCCTTTGAAGCTGCCCCTGAGAAAATGGATGCTGCATATGCGCGCGTAAAGGATGAGCGCAATGCCTTCTTCCAGCACTTCCATGTGCAGCTGTTGATCGCGGCACTGCTTCTTGCAGCGGCCGAATTTCTGCTCTATTCTGTGCTTGAAGCAGTGGACACAGCGATGTTTGCATTCCTCGCATCTGTTTTTCTTGCGGCTGCGCCGTATTATCTTGTGAGCGTTCTTATGCTCCGGAACGCGCGCAAAGCGTATGTACGGAGGCGAGCATGAAACAAACACCACAGATCCGGCTGGTTTTTACGCTCACAAGGCGCGACCGTGCAGATTTTGACCGGGATGCGGTCACGCGTGGCCTTGGCATTTCGCCCACGAGGTCATGCCCGCCGACGCCCGGAAAAGGGAAGGTGCAGCACTGCGGTAAGGAGATTCGTGAGCCGGATGAGCAAGTGCTGCCCGGCTTTACAGTTCTCCCGGCGGAAGCGCCGCCTTACCCGACGCTGCGGCACGCATACTGGAGCGCAGAACTGCCGAAAATGGACTGCCGAGCTTTGGATGAGCCGCTGCAGCAGCTTGAGCAAATGCTGTGCGGGAAAGAGGCGGAAGTTCGTCGCTTATGTGAGGAATACAATCTGTATGCCGATCTGACTGTGCGGGTGTTTGCGGCATCCAACGATCTGCCGGAGCTGGTCCTTCCGGACGGCAGCGTCGCATTTTGGGCGTCCGTGGGAGCGGCAGTCAGCTTTGATTTTTATCTTGATTAACACCCCCCCGCACCGTTCGGAAAACCGAACGGTGCGGGGGTCTTATATGCGGGGATGTCCCGCGTTATACGATCACGGTCAGCAGCATCTTAAAGCGCGTCTGTCCATAGACCGCGTGCGGCACGTGCGCCGGCATGACGATGCTCTCCCCGGCGGAGACGAGGTGCGCCTCGCCGTCGATGGTGAAGCGGCCCGTGCCGTCGAGCACGGTGACGAGCGCGGCGCCGTCGGCAGTGTGCGTGCTGATCTCCTCGTCCTGCTCGAAGGCGAAGAGCGTCATGCTCAGGGCGCGGTTTTGCGCGAGCGTCTTGCTCACGATCTGCCCCTGCTGGTATTCGACCTCGTCGCCGAGGCGCAGCACCTGTGCTTTTTCAATGTTTTTCAGACCCATGATCCGATCTCCTTTGTTCTTGACTGTTGAAATTTTACCCGCCGTGCGGCGGTCGTATACGTTCGTTCAGCCGTCGAGACCCGGCACCTGCGGCAGGGATGCAAAGCTCTCGGCGAGCTGCGCGTCGGTGGGGATGAAGTCACGCATTTCGCCGTTGTGGAACTTCTCGTAGGCGACCATGTCGAAGTAGCCGGTGCCGGTCAGACCGAAGACGATGGTCTTGGCCTCGCCGGTCTCGCGGCACTTGACGGCCTCGTCGATGGCGACACGGATGGCGTGACTCGATTCCGGAGCGGGCAGGATGCCTTCAATGCGCGCGAACTGCTCGGCCGCCTCGAACACCTTTGTCTGCTCGACGGCGCGGGCCTCTATGTAGCCGTCGTGGTACAGCTGCGAGACGATGGAGCTCATGCCGTGGTAGCGCAGGCCGCCGGCGTGGTTCGGCGAGGGGATGAAGCCGCTGCCGAGCGTGTACATCTTGGCCAGCGGGCAGACCTTACCGGTGTCGCAGAAGTCGTAGGCGAACCTGCCGCGCGTGAGGCTCGGGCAGGAGGCGGGCTCGACGGCGATGAGCCGATAGTCGCGCTCGCCGCGCAGTTTCTCACCCATGAATGGGGAGATGAGGCCACCGAGGTTGCTGCCGCCGCCGGCGCAGCCGATAATAATATCCGGCACAACGCCGTATTTGTCAAGGGCCGTTTTCGTCTCCAGACCGATGACCGACTGGTGCAGCAGCACCTGATTGAGCACGCTGCCGAGCACGTAGCGGTAGCCGGGGGTCGAGGTGGCGACCTCGACGGCCTCGCTGATCGCGCAGCCGAGCGAGCCGGTCGTGCCGGGGTGCTCGGCGAGGATGCGCCGGCCGATCTCCGTCTCCGTGGACGGGCTCGGCGTCACGGACGCGCCGTAGGTGCGCATCACCTCGCGGCGGAAGGGCTTTTGCTCATACGAGCACTTGACCATGTAGACCTTGCAGTCGAGCCCGAGGTAGGCGCAAGCCATCGACAGCGCCGTGCCCCACTGACCGGCGCCGGTCTCGGTCGTGACGCCGCGCAGCCCCTGCTGCTTGGCATAGTACGCCTGCGCGATGGCGGAGTTGAGCTTGTGCGAGCCGGAGGTGTTGTTGCCCTCGAACTTGTAGTAGATTTTCGCCGGGGTCTGCAGCTGCTTTTCCAGACAGTAGGCGCGCACGAGCGGCGACGGGCGGTACATCTTATAAAAGTCACGGATCTCGTCCGGGATGGAGATCTCGCGGTCGTCGTTGTCAAGCTCCTGGCGGATGAGCTCGTCGCAGAATACGGGGCGCAGATCGTCGAACGCCATCGGCGCGCCGGTGGCGGGATTGCGCAGCGGCGCGGGCTTGACCTTCATGTCCGCGCGGACGTTATACCATGTGCGCGGCATTTCGTCTTCATTCAGGTAGATTTTGTAGGGGATGTTTTCATTTGCCATGATGTCTGCTCCTTTCGGCGGGGCCTTTCCGGGCAAGAAAAAACGACCCTTGTCCATGAAAGACCAATACGGAATTGATCTTTGGGACAAAAGTCGGAAAACTTCTGCGGTGCCACCCAAATTGGCGCAATGCGCCCACTCAGCGACGTGCCATCACACGCCTTTCCTTGGTAACGGGGGAAAAGCCCGTCGGACTTTACCGCCTCACGGCGTCTCGTCCGCCCTCTGCAGTCCATTCGGCAAGGTCGTCTCTGCTGCACTCACACCGGCCGGCAGCTCTCTGGGAAAGACGCAAACCCTCGCTTACTTCTCTGCTTCTGTGGTTTGCTGCTTTGAACTTGGCGCAAGCATACGCCCAAATATCATCGCTTGTCAAGCGGGCAAATGCACTTTTTTCGCTTTCCACAAACGCGGTACGCCGCATGGCGGATTCATTAGCTATTTAAACACAAAAAGAAGAAAGGTGCTTGTAAATTCAGGTATAACTCACACTTTACATTCGCAAAACGGCGGCATATACTGAGACCATCCCGGAGTGGGTTCGGGTCCGGCAAACAGAGAATGGAGGGATCACCATGACGGAAAACAAGACATTATGTATTGCCTGTAAGTACAAATTCCATGATCGGGATCTGCAGCCGTGCGCAGACTGCCTGCGCAGCACACAGCTGGCGCAGCAGGGCATCGACCGGTATCAGCGGGCTGCGCAGCCGCAGCAGGCATCGCCCGCTTCGGAGACGCGCAAGGTGCATCCGGCGGCCAGAACGCTGTGCTTTGCCTGTAAGTATATGTACTGCGACTGGGACGCCGAGCCGTGCCTGACGTGCCTGCGCCACACGCTGGCGGAGGCGGGGCAGGCGGACGCCTTCGAGCAGGCTCAGACGGAAAAAGACAGGCTTTTATGAATTTTGCTAAATATATCGATTAAGAAAACAAATAGTTTGGCGGTTATCGCCGTTGATTTTTGCGTGCGATTTCCCCTATAATAAGAGCGTGCAAGGGAGCACATCTTCGAACAGAAGTTGTGCTCCCTTGCGTTTTTTTATTTCCTTCGCCCATAAAAAACGGAAAAAACACAAAAAACGGAACTGGACCCACCGGGCGGGCGAACATTCAGATAGGAGGATATGAACATGAAACTGAAACGATTGACTGCATTGCTTCTCTCTGTCATGCTGGTGCTCTCGCTGGCAGCATGCGGAGGCGGAAAAGACGCCAAAGATGATTCTGCCGACGGTGATCTGTCGGGCAAAGAGATCATCATCGGCAATATCACCCCGGTGACCGGCGCACAGGCGGCCTACGGCCTGGCCATCACGAACTCCATCCAGCTGGCGATCGACGAGATCAACGCCGACGGCGGTATCCTCGGCGCGACCGTGAAGCTCTCCACTAAGGACGATCAGGGCACGCCGGCAGAAGCGGTTTCCGGCTTCAACTCGCTGCTCAGCGAGGGCGCGGCGGCCATCATCGGCGCAACGCTCTCGAGCTGCACGTCCGCGATCACAAGTCTGGCCGACGATGAGGGCATCGTGCTCGTCACGCCGAGCTCCACGGCAGATTCCATCACCACCACGGACGACTACGTGTTCCGTTCCTGCTTCAAGGACAGCTTCCAGGGCGAGATGGTCGCGGCCTACGCCAAGGATCAGGGCTGGACAAAAGCCGCGGTCCTGTACGCGACCGGCGACACCTACTCCTCCGGCCTGCACGACTCGTTCGTGAAGGCGGCCGAGAAATACGGCATCGAGATCGTCTGCGAGCAGTCCTCGTCCGACACCGGCGCCGTGGACTTCTCCTCGCAGCTGGCGACCATCGCCGCTTCCGGCGCGGATATGCTCTTTGCCCCGTATTACTACGACGCGGTCGGCCCGAAAATCATCCCGCAGGCCCGTGAGGCCGGCTTCAAGGGCGCGATCATGGGCTGCGACGGCTTTGACGGCACGCAGGACTACACCACCGGCGACCTGAGCGCTTATGAGAATGTCTACTTCACCAACCACTATTCCCCGGAGGACAGCTCCGAGATCGTGCAGTCCTACGTCAAGAACTACACGGAAAAGTACGGCTCGGAATCCATGAACGCCCTCGGCGCGCTGGCGTATGACGCCATGTATATGGTCAAGCAGGCCATTGAGAAGGCCGGGAGCATCGATCACGAGGCCATCCGAGACGCGATGAGCGGCATGCACTATGTCGGCGTCACCGGCGACATGACCCTTGACGAGACCGGAACACCGGAAAAGAGCGTGGCCATCCTGACCTTCACGCCCTCCGACGGCAAGCTCGTGCAGAAGTTCGTCAAGACGCAGAGCTGACCTGACCCCGGCGATACAGCCGGGACCGGACGCGATCCAAAGCAATGACCTTTGCGCGAAAGCGCCGACCGGCGCTTTCGCGCACGAATATTCCGGCGCGGCTGACCTGCGCAAAAACTGAAAGGCAGGGAGAGAATATGACTGACTTTTTACAGCAACTCATCATCGGGCTGCGCCTCGGCAGCGTCTATGCGCTCGTGGCGCTTGGCTATACGATGGTTTACGGCATTATCCGACTCATCAACTTTGCGCACGGCGACTTCATCATGGTCGGCGGCTATACGCTGTATTTCACCGTGCCGATCCTGCTGCACAGCATGGGGCTTCCGGCGTGGACGGGGGTGCTTGCGGCGATCGTGATCTGCGCGCTCGTGGGCGTTGTGGTCGAGCTGGTGGCCTACCGGCCGGTGCGGCGCAAGGGCACAAGCATGTCAGCGCTCATCACGGCGATCGCCATGAGCCTGCTGCTGGAAAACCTCGCGCAGGCCATCCCGGCCATGGGACCGAACCCGCGCGTGATCTCCGACGAGATCTTCAGCACGGCACCGATCTCCATCGGCGGCGTGTCGGTGAATATGGCGGCCGTCGTCACGATCATCATCGCAGCCATCGTTATGGCGGCGCTGCAGCTGTTTGTGCAGAAGACGAAGCTCGGCCGCGCCATGCGCGCCGTGTCCGAGAACAAGGAGGCGTCCACACTTGTGGGCATCAATGTCAACCGCACGATCGTGACGACGTTTGCCATCGGCTCGGGGCTTGCGGCAGTTGCGGCGCTGATGTACTGCGCGCAGTATCACACCGTGACGACGACGATGGGGTCCATGCTGGGCCTCAAGGCGTTCGTTGCAGCCGTCATGGGCGGCATCGGCCTGATCCCGGGCGCCATGCTCGGCGGCATCGTCGTCGGCATCATCGAGGCGCTCGTGACGGCGTACATCAGCTCGTCGCTGGCAAATGCCGTGGTGTTTTTGATCCTGATCGTGATGCTGCTGGTCAAGCCGGCCGGCATCCTCGGAAAGAATGTAGGTGAGAAGGTATGAATACGCTGCAAAAAAAGAAACTGCGCGGCACCGGCGTCAACTGCGGCCTGATCGTGCTGCTCTTTGCCGTGGTGCTGCTGTTCGGTCAGGTGCTCCCGGACAATACCTATCGCCGCGTGCTGGTACCGATCATCTGGCAGATGTGTATCTTCATTCTGCTCGGCACGTCGCTCAACCTCACGCTCGGCTATCTGGGCCAGCTCACGCTTGGGCACATGGGCTTTGCGGGCATCGGCGCGTATACTGCCGCGCTGAGCTCGCTCGCGCTTGAGCGCGCGGGCGTGTTCGAGGCATCCAAGGCGGCGCCCGGCCAGCTCATTCTGGTCGTGCTCGGCTGCTGTCTGCTCGGCGCCATTTTCGCAGGGCTGCTCGGACTGCTCGTGGGCATTCCGGCGCTGCGTCTGCGCGGCGACTATCTGGCCATCGTGACGCTCGGCTTCGGCCTCATCGTCGAAAACGTCATCGCAAACCTGCCCTTTGCCGGCGGTGACGGTCTGGCGAGCGGCACGGCCAGCTCCTCGCTCTATGCCAACGGCCTCGGGCTGTCGACCTCGCTGCAGGCGAAGTATGTGTGGCTCGTGCTGGGCATCACCGTTTTGTGCATCGCGCTCATGTGCACATTCATCCGCTCCAAATACGGCCGCGCCATCGAGGCCATCCGCGATGATGAGATCGCGGCGGCGGCCTCCGGCGTGAACACGACGTACTATAAGATCCTCACGTTCGTCATCTCGGCGTTCTTTGCGGGGCTTGCCGGCGGACTGTATGCCACGTGCTTTTCCTCGCTCACGACGGCGAGCTTTACGTTCACCAGCGCCTCGATCTGGAATTCGACCTTCATCGTCGTCATCGTGGTGCTTGGCGGCATGGGCTCCATGACCGGCTCGGTGCTGGCGGCCGTCGCGATGTACCTGCTCAACTATGAGATCAAAAACGGCGCATGGGTGTCGGCGCTGCCAAGCTTTGTGCAGTCGCTGTTTCAGTTCCCGATGCTGATCTATGCGCTCGTGCTGCTGGTCGTCATCATTTTCCGTCCAAGAGGCATTCTGGGCACGTATGAATTTTCACTCGACCGGCTGCTGTTCGACGGCCGTCTGGCCGGGAAGAAAAAGGCCAAGGCCAGGAAGGGAGGCGCCGACGCATGACCGATACCAGACCCGTTGTGCTCAAAGCGGAGCACCTCGGCATTACGTTCGGCGGCCTGAAGGCCGTGTCGGACTTCAACATGGAGATCCATGAGGGCGAGCTCATGGGCCTCATCGGTCCGAACGGTGCCGGCAAGACCACGGTCTTTAACCTGCTCACCGGTGTGTATGTGCCGACGGAGGGGGCATTCTACCTCTGCGGGCAGAAGCTCAACGGCAAGCAGACCTATCAGGTCGTAGCCGCCGGCATTGCCCGCACGTTTCAGAACATCCGCCTGTTCAAGGCCATGACGGTGCTCGATAACGTGAAGATCGCCTTCACGAAGGACATCCATTACAACCTTGCCGACAGCCTTCTGCGCACGAAAAAGTACTGGAACACGGAGCAGGAGCTGACCGACAAGGCCATGGAATACCTGCGCATCGTCCATCTGGACGACAAGGCCGGACAGCTCGCGTCCAGCCTGCCCTACGGCCAGCAGCGCAAGCTTGAGATCGCCCGCGCGCTGGCAACGAACATGAAGCTGCTGCTGCTCGACGAGCCGGCAGCCGGCATGAACCCGACCGAGACGGCGGAGCTGCTCTCGTGCATCAACACCATCCGCGATACGTTCCATGTGGCTATTCTGCTCATCGAGCACGATATGAGCCTGGTCATGCGCGTCTGTGAGCGCATCCAGGTCATCAATTTCGGCCAGACGATCGCCGCCGGGCTCCCGGAGGAGATCGCGAGCAACCAGGAGGTCATCGAGGCGTATCTCGGCGAAGAGGAGGCGGACGACGATGCTGAAGATTGAAGATCTGGAGGTGTCCTACGGCGCCGTGCAGGCGCTGCGCGGCATCAGTATGGAGGTCAACGACGGCGAGATCGTCTCGCTCATCGGGGCCAACGGCGCCGGCAAGACCACCACGCTGCACGCCATCACCGGCCTCGTGCCCATCAAGAGCGGCTCCGTGATCTACGACGGGCACGACCTGCGCAAGACGGACCCCAGCCGCATCGTCACCATGGGCCTTGCGCACGTGCCGGAGGGCCGGCAGGTGTTCACGCGCATGACCGTTGCGGAGAACCTTGCCATGGGCGCGTATTTCCGCAAGGACAAAAAGGCGATCGCGGACGATCTCGAGCGGGTCTATGCCCGCTTCCCACGTCTGAAGGAGCGCGCCAAGCAGCTCGCGGGCACGCTCTCCGGCGGCGAGCAGCAGATGCTGGCCATGGGCCGCGCGATCATGAGCGCACCGAAGCTCATCGTCATGGACGAGCCGTCCATGGGCCTGTCGCCCGTGCTTGTGCAGGAGGTGTTTTCCATCATCGGCACGATGCATGAGCTGGGCATCACGATCCTGCTCGTGGAGCAGAATGCGAAGATGGCGCTCGCCATCGCCGACCGTGCCTATGTGCTCGAAAACGGCCGGATCACCATGTCCGGCAGCGCACGCGACCTGCTGCACGACGATAAGGTCCGTAAGGCCTATCTCGGCGCGTGAATACAAACAAGCATCATCAGGCGGAGCCGCTTTTCGGCTCCGCCTGATTTCGTTTTGAAGCGGCGTCTTGCGCGTGGACTGCGTCTGCGCAAGATGCCGCTTTTGCGGTTCTGTGGTAGAGACAACTTCGCGCGACACATAGATTTTGCGGTAATTATGTCGCAAAACGTGTCAATTGTGCATATGACCTTACATTTATACTTGCGAAATGGTATCAATAGGATTGGAACAAATACTTGCTGCGTTGATGTGAGTCTTGGATGCCATGTACGCAGCACGCAGCGAAATGCGCAAAATCACGAGAAAAAATGTAGGGAGGAGACCATATGAGAAAACGACTTTTGAGCGAAGGGGTGTGCTAGCACTAGTGCAGGTTTATCGCTTGCTTTCGAATCCAACTCATTGAATTTTTAATTGATTGTATTTTTTGGCGAGTTTAACGCCTTAAAGTGCAGCGGAAAGGTGTGGTCAGAAACGTGAAACGTGTTATTTCGATTATCTTAATTATTTGCCTAATAGCAAGTTTTTCAATTACGGGGGCTTTTGCGGCTGGAGAAGACTATCGCGGATGGGCGCAGTCCGATTCACGATGGGGCAGCCTTCCGGTAGGCTCATCAGGTTCAACTGTGGCGAGTATTGGCTGCTGCGTCACATCTGTAACAAAGCTGATCATTCAAGCAGGACTGCGTAATTCGGATGATTTCAATATAGGCACACTTGTTCGGTGGCTTAATAATAATGGCGGGTTCACTTCCGACGGAGGCTTATACTGGGGAAAGCCGGGAGAATGTGTTTCCGGTTGGTCAAACTATGGTGATGTTTTGGGATATGGGTCGTATTCATCGTCATCATATAATGGCCAGATGATTGCGTGGATCCGCAAGGGATTACATATGTTGATCAACGTAAATTCTGGCGGTCACTGGGTTGCGGTTGATGAAGCAAAGTCGCTGGCGACCGGGCAAATATATATTATGGATTCCCTGAGCGGTGCGCAAAATACGGATTTAACACTTGCAAGTAGATACGCATCCTTTAATGCCATCCATGCATACACTGGTGGTTCCACGCCTAGCGGCGGAACAGTGACGCCAGATCCGGGCCTGTCCGTGAAAGAAACGATCACCTGCAAGCGTACGATCAAGCTCCCGGAGCGCGTGGTCAATCTGTATAGCAATCCGACAGATACGACACGCTTGATATATTTTGATTATGGCCCGACTGTGTATTCATCCCGCTATGCCGTTATGAGTGATGGCAGCATCATGTACGAGGTCGGTGCGAACCATCAGGGACAGGTTATGAAGCTGTGGCTGAAGTATGAAAGTGACATGACCGTCACAAAGGAGCATACTTACGGCAGTACGCAATACGAATCTGCGCATCCGCACCGTGGTTATCGGGTATGTGAGTGCGGAGACAAAACTTATACCGGGGAAACGACAACCAGAGACGACTGCAGTGAATGCGGCGGGGAAGTGAAATATGCTGTGGAAGGCGGCTATCTCACGTTCGATAAAAAGACAGGAACCGTTACCAATTGCGATTCGTCCGTTACCAAAGCCAATATTCCGCATACGATCAAAGGTGTGACCGTGACGAGCATTGGCGGTAGTGCTTTCGATAATTGCAGATCTCTGACAAGTATGACGATTCCGGACAGTGTGACGAGCATTGGTGATTCGGCTTTCCGATATTGCACATCTCTGACGAGCGTGACGATCCCGGACAGCGTGACGAGCATTGGTGATTTGGCTTTCCAATATTGCACATCTCTGACGAGTGTGACGATTCCGGACAGTGTGACGAGCATTGGCGGTAGTGCTTTCGATGGCTGCAGATCTCTGACGAGCGTGGCAATCCCGGATGGCGTGACAAGCATTGGTGATTGGACTTTCTCTGACTGCAAATCTTTGACGAGCGTGACGATCCCGGACAGCGTGACGAGCATTGGCTGTTGGTCTTTCAGTAATTGCGCATCTCTGACGAGCGTGACGATCCCGGGCAGCGTGACGAGCATTGGCGAGTATACTTTCTCTGGGTGCACATCTCTGACCAGTGTGACGATCCCGGACAGCGTGACGAGCATTGGCGATGGCGCTTTCTGCAGGTGCTCATCTCTAACCAGCGTGACGATCCCGGACAGCGTGACGAGCATTGGAGAGCAGGCTTTCTCTTATTGCAAATCTCTGACCAGCGTGACGATCCCGGACAGCGTGACGAGCATTGGCGTTGGCGCTTTCGCTTCGTGTACATCTTTGACCGGTATATGGGTCACTGAGGGCAACAGTCATTACTCCAGCGATGCATCCGGTGTTCTGTTCAACAAAGATAAGACTACTTTGGTGCAGTGCCCGGGCACACTTGCGGCATGTATGATCCCTGACAGCGTGACAAGCATTGTCGGTTACGCTTTCGATGGCTGCGCATCTCTGACGAGCGTGGCAATCCCGGATGGCGTGACGAGCATTGGCCATGGTGCTTTCTATAATTGCACCTCTCTGACAAGCGTGACGATCCCGGATGGCGTGACGAGCATTGGCAATAGTGCTTTCTATAATTGCACATCTCTGACAAGCGTGACGATCCCGGATGGCGTGACGAGCATTGGCGTGTATACTTTCTCTGGGTGCACATCTCTGACGAGCGTGACGATCCCGGATGGCGTGACAAGCATTGGTGATTGGGCATTCTATAGATGCGAATCTTTCACAGATATATATTTCACCGGTACTGAGTCGGCGTGGAATAGCATTGCAATTGGCGTCGGTAATGCCGCGTTGAAAAACGCCAACATCCATTACAATTATGTTTCCCATACCCACAGCTACAAGGATGTTGTCACAGCTCCGACCTGCACGGAAAAGGGCTACACGACGCATACGTGTAGCTGCGGCGACAGCTACGTGGAT
>ERZ831979.1374-NODE-1374-length-21622-cov-3.175407_pt1 | contig 21622 bp, 10 predicted proteins | sample MGYA00519952_ERZ831979 | MGnify/ENA primary metagenome ERZ831979 (study PRJEB31850, sample SAMEA3708723) | human gut metagenome | biome: human gut; feature: human-associated habitat; material: faeces | place: China | collected 2014 ...
AGAGGTTGGGCGGTAGACATCAGCAGGCTATGAGCCAACACTCTGGGGCTGACGCCTGCCTTTTCCGCCAGACCGGTTTCCCGAAAATACTGCATCAGCAGAGCAGTCAGGCCAGTAACCTGAGGCGCGGCCATGGAGGTGCCGCTCTTGGTGGTGTAGCCGTTGTTGAAGGTGGCGGACTTGATGTTGCCGCCGGGGGCGGAGATCTCGGGCTTGATGGAAAGGTTGGGGGCAGGACCCCAGCTGGAGAAGTCGGACATGAACGGACCGGCTTTCTGCTTTTCGCTGATTCTGAACGTACCGGTCGTAGCCTTTATCGAGTTGTTCGACGACGGAACGAAGGTGTTCGCCGCGTCCATGGTTATCGAACAAGTCGGTACGGGGTTGTAGAGGTTACCGAGGCTCATTCGTATCGCGCCGGAAACATTATTGTAAATTACGCACGCGATCGCGCCTTTCTGTTTTGCCGTTCTTACCTTTTCTTCAAATGTGACGTCTCCGCCGCGGCGTACGACCGCGACTTTACCCTTAACGTCTACGCCGACGTAGTTGACCGACTGGCCGAATCCGGGTACGACGACGTAATCGAGGTCGGCGTAACTGGTTCCGTCGTTATCGGTCTGTACCGTAACCGACGGATTGCTCATTATTTCTTTTATGAAGTCTTTCTGGTTGCCGTTACCGTCGGACGCCTCGGTGAAGTAAAGATACTTCTCTTCGCCGCCTACGGTTACTTTAATATACTTGGCTTTCTGACCGTTGATACTCGCGACGCTCATCGCGGCGTCGAAAGTCGACGGCGAACCTACGGTTGCCGAGTCGGGGCTGGTCGCAAGGTTCGTTCCGTAAACGCCGTTGTACGCCGAACTGTAATCGTTGCTCGCCGCAACCATAAGGCTGATGCCGGCTTTTCTTACGTTGTCGTACACGGTCTGCATGAAGTCGTTGTCCGCGGTGGAGAAACCCGCCGAGGAGCCGAGACTCATGTTGATTACGTCGACTTTGAGTTTGACGCAGTCTTCGAGGGCGCAGAGAATGTTTACCGTCTCCGCTCCGCCGAGTCCGTCCTCCTCTTCGTTATCGGTGAACACCTTGAAAATCGCGAGTTGCGCGTTAGGCGCGACGCCCGTGAAAGTCATCGGGTTGCCGTCTTTATCGAGAATTTCGTTACCGTCCTGATCCTTTATCGTCTGATCGACGCCGTCGTCGTCAAGTATCGGCGTACCCGCTATAATACCGGCGACGTGCGTGCCGTGGTGAGAATAGGACGGATACACGTCCGGGTCGTTGTCCGCATAGTCGTATGCGAACGGAACTTTTGCATTATAATATACGTCGTCTACGGTTACGGTCTTGTTTTTGGAAATAAGACCCTTGCTCGTATCGCCGTTGAAAATTCTGCTTTTTACGGTAGCTTTGTCGAGCATCGCGACGCCCGCTTTGGCGGTGGGCATCGTCTGAAACGCCGCGTGCGAATAATCGAGACCGGTATCGAGTACCGCAACGACCATTCCGCTGCCGTCATAGCCCTGCGCGCGGAGTTTGTCGGATATTTTATAAATACCCGTTCCCCAGACGTTCGTCTCGTTCTGAACGTCTATATCCTGCGGGGCGTAATAATATTCGGACACGGTAACTTCGTCGACGCCGCTTATCTTCTTTACGTCGGAAAGATATTTGACGTCGATTTTAACCGCGACGGCGTTCGCCACGGTATTGTACGCGTATTTGTATTCGTAAGGAACGTTCGCGGCGGAAAGTCGTCTTAAAAACGCGCTCTGTTCCGCTTCGATTTCGGCGGCGGCAGCCGACCCCGCGAAGGAGTCGAGATATTCGGCCACGTCGCCGTTCGTTCTGTCCGAAAGACTTTTACCTTCGAGAGAGACTATAACGTAGTGTTCGCCCGTAAGCGTCGACGATTGACTCTCGTTAAGGTAATTTTCGGATATGAGCGAAGAAGTATCCGCCGCGGCGAGGTCGGTGACCTCTTCCAGCGTACCGGCGGCGGAATTGGTCGTCGCCGAATTGCCCTGCGTATACTTTTTACCTCTCGAAGAGGCCGCCGCCACGGGCGTCATCGCTATGCTTGCCGAAAGCAGGACGCTCGTGACTATAAGCGAAAGTTTTTTTGTTAATTTATTCATATGTCGTTCTCTGTGAATTATTTTTGTTCGTATAAATGACAGGCAACCCTGTGTCCCGGAGCGTATTCTCTGAATACGGGGGTCTCGGTTTTGCATATCTCCATGCACTTGTTGCAACGGGTATGGAATTTACAGCCCGAAGGCGGGTTTGCCGGCGAGGGTATATCGCCTTTAAGTATAATTCTCTTGTTCTTGACGTCCGGGTCGGGTACGGGTACGGCGGAAAACAATGCCTGAGTGTACGGGTGCATGGGGTTGGAGAAGATGTCTTTTTTGTCTCCGTATTCCACCATGCTGCCGAGGTACATTACGCCGACCTCGTCGCTGATGTGTTCTACGACCGACAAATCGTGGGATATGAAAATATACGCGATTCCGTCGTTCTTCTGCAACGATTTAAGCAGGTTGATTATCTGCGCCTGAATAGAAACGTCCAGCGCGGAGACCGGTTCGTCGCAGATAACGAGTTTGGGTTTGAGCGCGAGAGCGCGCGCTATACAGATTCTCTGTCTCTGTCCGCCGGAGAATTCGTGCGGATATCTCTCGTAATAATGCGTCTGCAAGCCGCATTTGTGCATTACCGACAAAACGTAGTCTTTGAGTTCGTCCTTAGGCACGATTCCGTGTTCGGCGACCGCCTCGCCTATAATATCCCCGACGCGGAGTCTGGGCGACAGACTGGAATACGGATCCTGAAATATCATCTGAATCTGAGGACGGATTTTACGGAGTTCGGCATTCTTCATCGAACCGATGTCGTGCCCGTCGAAGATTACCTTGCCGCCCGTAACCGAATGCAGACGAAGTATCGTTCTGCCCATGGTGGTCTTTCCGCAACCCGACTCGCCGACTATGCCGACCGTACTGCCCGCTTTTACGCCGAAAGTAACGTCGTCGACGGCGCGCACAAAGGACTTCGGTTTACCGAAAAAGTCCGTCGCGAGCGGAAAGTATTTTTTAAGATGTTCGACTTTAAGAAGGTAATCGCCTTCGTCTATCGCCGATGCGAGTTCGTCGGATGCCGCGGCAGCCTCGGCGGCGGTCACGTCTACGATCTCTTCCGTAACTTCGACGGTTTCGACCTGTTCGACGATTTCTTCGACGACGTCTTCACTCTTATTTTCTTTTAATTTTTTGGTATTATTCATCTGTTTCAGCCTTGTCGGTGTATTTATAACACGCTACGCCGTGCGTAGGCGATACTTTAACGAAAGCCGGGTACTTGCCCGCGCACTTTTCGGTGCAGGCGTTGCAACGCTCTCTGAAATAGCAGTAGTCGGGCATGTTGACGGGGTTCGGCACGTTGCCCGGAATAGAATAGAGTTCGTCTACCTCTTTGCCGACCACGGGTTTGCTCTTCTGAAGACCTATCGTATAGGGGTGGAGCGGATTTTTGAAAATTTCCTGCGCGGTGCCCTGTTCAACGACCTTACCGGCATACATAACGTATACGTAATCCGCCATTTCGGCGATGACGCCGAGGTCGTGCGTTATGAGCATTATCGAACCGTTCATCTTCTTTCTCACGTCGCGGAGAAGGTCGAGTATCTGCGCCTGAATGGTAACGTCGAGCGCGGTCGTGGGTTCGTCGGCTATAACCAGCCTCGGATTGCACGCGAGCGCCATCGCTATCATTACCCTTTGTCTCATACCGCCGGAAATTTCGTGCGGGTAAGATTTGTAGACTCTTTCGGGCATCGCTATTCCGACGAGTTCGAGCATTTCGAGACTTCTGCGTTTAGCCTCCGCCTTGTCGGCGTCTCTTATGTGCAGAAGAGTTACTTCGTCGAGCTGATTGCCTATCGTGAATACGGGGTTAAGCGAAGTCATCGGTTCCTGGAAGATCATCGCTATCTGCCTGCCGCGGATTTTCGACATGTCTTTAAGCGGCATTCTTGCAATATCGTAAACCTTTTCTTCGGTCTCGTATTTAAGAACGCCGGCCTCGTCCCTTGCTTGTACGGGCGCGTATTTGACATTGCCCTCTTTATCGACGACGGGCTTGCCGTGCTTGTCGAGAACGGGCGCGGTTTCGGTTACGTCGTTTCCGTTTTCGTCTTTGACGACGTTGCCGTTTTCGTCGAGTTTTTTCTTATAGACGGGGATCGGCTTGCCGTTTTCGTCCTTTTTGAATTCGGACGCTTTGAAACGGATTTCGCCTTTTACTATCTGACCGGTCGGACCCTGAATGAGTTGCATCAGCGAAAGGCTGGTTACGGACTTGCCGCAACCCGACTCGCCTACAATGCCTACGACCGAATTTTCGGGTATCGAGAACGATACGCCGTTCACCGCTTTGGAAACGCCCGCGTCGGTGAAAAAGTAAGTGTGCAGATTGTCGAATTCGACTATGTTACGGGGATCTTTCATCTCCGTGGTATACTCGCTCGCGTCGGCGTTCTTACGCTTTTTGCGCTTTTCGAGTTGCTTTACGAATTCCTTGTTTTTCTTGGCTATCTCGCGCGCCTCTTTGCCGGAGAGATAGTGTTTTTTAAGTTCTTCCTTCTTCGTCTTGTCTGCCATAATTACCTCTTCATCTTAGGATCGAACGCGTCGCGGAGACCGTCGCCGACAAAGTTGAACGCAAGCACCGCGAGTATAATGCAGATACCTACGGGAATCCACTGGTTGAAGTGCGCGCCCCAGTAAGTAACGGGTTGAGTAAGAACGTTTATCATATTGCCCCAGGTGGCGTATTCTACCGGTACGCCGAGACCCAGGTAGCCGAGCGTCGCCTCGGTAAGAATTATACCGCCGAGACCGAGCGTCATCGAAACTATAAGTTGCGGAAGAACGTTTGGAAGAAGGTGTTTGAATATCCTCTTCGGTATCGAAAGACCGGTACACTCGGTAGCGACCATGTATTCCTGCTCTCTTAAGAACAATATCTGACCTCTTACCATTCGCGCAGTACCCGCCCAGCCTATGAGCGTAAGCATCGCCATCGTGATATAGAGTTTGGACATTCCGTAAATTTCGTTTGCGTCGAGCATGAAACTGATTATAAGCATTATCGGCAACGTGGGTATACAGTTTAATATATCGACTATACGCATTATCAACTGGTCGACCCATTTACCGAAAAACCCTGCCAGTCCGCCCAGAATGACGCCTATCAGCGTTTCGAGTATTACGACGACGAAACCGAGCGTCAGCGATACTCTTCCGCCGTACATTATCCTCGAAAATATGTCGTAGCCGTTCTTGTCCGTTCCGAGCAGGTGCGTCGCGGACGGACCCGCGTCGGCGTTAAGTTCGTTGTTTCTGACTTTGCTGTATTCGTAAGCGGTGAATTTATTGCCCTCTTCGTCGGCGTAGTCCTTACCCGTGTACAGAGAAATGTACGGTCCGGGGGTTCTGTCTACTTCGTCCTGCGCCCATACGAACGGGCAGCAGAATCTGAACAGAGGTCCTAAAAACGAGATGACGAAAAACGCAATCAGCGTAACCAGACCTATAACCGACAGTTTGGAGCGGAAAAACCTCTTCGCCACGAGTCTGCCGGGCGAAAGGAGTTTAACCCTGTCTTCGAGACTTTCGCCGTTTTTGAAAGCCTGATCTTCGCCGTTTACCGGCGCGTCTTTCCTCTCGCTTTCGCCTTCGGTCTCGATAATCTCTTCGGCTATCTCTTCGGGCTTATTCAATTCAAAATCTTTATCTTCGGTCATGTTAAAGCCCTCCGTTATTTAGCGAGTTTGACGCGCGGATCGACCACTGCGTACATAAGGTCGGCAAGTAAAGTTCCTATAACCGTAAGTATGGCGAGGAACATGTTGTAACCCATTATAAACGGCACGTCGCCGGCTTTTAGCGCGGCGTAAGCCTTTGCGCCGATACCGGGTATCGAGAATATCTGTTCGGTAATCATCGCGCCGCTGAAAAGACCGGGGATAGTACCGGCAAGCAGCGTTACGAGCGGTATCATCGTGTTTCTGAACGCGTGTTTATAGATGACTTTGCGTTCGGGCAACCCCTTGGCTCTCGCCGTACGGATATAGTCGGCGTTGAGAACGTCGAGGGTGTTCGTTCTCGTGTAACGCATAAGACCGCCTATCGACAGGAACACCATTATAAATACCGGCAGAACAAGGTGCCATAATTTATCGACGAACCTCGTCCACCACGACGCGGTTATCGGCAACGTGCCTTGCAGACCGTTTACCGGGAACCAGCCCAGTTGTACCGAAAACAGTTCGATACAGAGAGCGGCGAAGAAGAACGTCGGCAAAGCCGTACCTATCATCGCGAGTACGCTGGTCGTATAGTCCATTACGCCGTTCTGATTGACCGCGGCTTTTACGCCGAGGGGAATGGCTATAAGGAACTCGAATATAAGGGCGACGAACGCTATACCGAACGAAATACCCATGTTCTGGAATATAACCGTCGAAACTTTGTCGCCGTAGAGGAAGGAAGTGCCGAGGTCGCCTTGCATGACGTTGCCTATCCACTTCGCATAGCCTCTGCAGATACCCGCGAAGGAGTCGTCTTCCAGCCCGTAAAGAGAGAGCATTCTGTTGACTTCTTCCTTCGTTATCGTTCCGTCGAGAAGTTGCGCCTGGAATTTGTCGGTTATATAGTTAACGGGCATCATTCTGACAAGCGAGTAAATTATTACGGAAACGCCCAACAATATGACGATCGCCAGCCCTATTCTTTTTAATATATATTTGAACATTTTTTCTCCGTTCGCCCCCGGTCGGCGGTTCGCGCCGACCGAAAGCCGTAAGAATTATTGAAGATTATCTGGTATAACCGACTTCCCAAATCTTCGAGAACAGACCGTCGAACGCGGTGGGGTTCTGATTAAGCGTGTTGGTATCGATTTTGTTCTTATTGTAAACGGTAAGGTCTCTTCTCTGGTAAGTGGGCATTTCTACCGCAAGTTCCATAACGAGGTCGAGAGCCTCCCAATAAGTGGTTTTACGGGTGTTCTGGTTAGTAGTCGCTCTGCCCTGATCGATAAGGGCGCTGAGTTCGTCTATAACCTGATTTTCGTAACCGTATGTCGCTCTGTCGGCTTTGATTTCTCTGTAACCCCAGTTGAGCGTACTGCCTGCAGTCGAATCTTTATGATAAACCTGATACATATCGGGGTCTATCGTCGAGCCCCATGCCGCAGCCCATACGGTAAGCTGACCGCTTGCGAGTTTTTTAAGCGCGAACTGGTCGGTCTTTACGTTTACGGTAATGCCGATCTTCTTGAGAACTTCCTGAGCGTTCTTGAACATCTGGTAAGCGGGGTGATCGTCGCTTTCGCCGGCGATTGTGAAGGTCATTTCATCGATCGAATGGCCGTTCGGATCGCTGATTACTTTACTTCCGTCTGCGGATACGTTATATCCGTGTTCGGCGAGCATCGAAACTATTTCTCTGCCCGTACCGTCGTAGATATAGTCTACGTCGTAGTTATCGCGCGTCGTGCCGCTGTAAGTCGTCGCCGAATCGGGATAAGCCCAGGACTGAATGGACATCGGACGGTAAATTATACTTGCGAGGTCGTCGGACTTATAGTAACCCATAATCATATCGGTGTTCATCGCCTTGATTATCGCGCGGCGAAGCCATACGTCAGCGATCTTGCCCGCATTGATACCGACGTAACCGTAACCGTTCGTCCATACCATCTTGCTGGTAAGGTGCGACATGGTTGCGCCGTTGAGCGCGTTGAGGTTTTCGGTAGTCGCGTTGGGCGTGCCTACGTCGATTTCGTTCTTTTCAAGCGATTGAAGAAGAACGGACGAGTTTACTATTTTGTACTGGAAGTATTTTACTTTCGCGTTCTGGATAGGTCCGCCGTTCTCAACGCCGTCGAGGGTATCGAAGTAGGTGTTCCTTTCGTAGTAAACACGGTTGTTGTTAAGGAATTCGTTCTTGCCCGGGTACAAATCGTTGCCGAGACCGGTTTCGCGGCTCGCCTTGTACGGACCCGCGCCTACGGGTACGCCGAGTTTGGAAGGAGCTTTGACGGTATCGTTCATGAACGAAGAACTGTTGAATACTACGCCGTAGTTATTGTTGACGCACCATTCGCCCTCGTCGCCCGCGCCGTCGTAAGAATAATAGTGCATGGGCGCGACCGTGAACGAGAAGTTCCATATCGCCTTGGGGTCGACTTTGTTGATGGTTATCGAAAGAACGTCGTAATCGCCGTCGAGGTCGTAATACTCTTTGGTCTTTTCGTTACGGAAACTGTTCTGAGTGCTGTATTTTACGCCCTCGATAGACTTGAAACCGGTATTGTCGCCGTCGGCTGCGGCTATGATCTTGGATCTTTCGTTAAGCTGAATGTCGGTATAGAGGGACGAATAACTCGCGCTGCCGCCGTAAATCGCTTTTCTGAGGGCATCCTTTTCGATTTTGTCGTAATCGATGGTGAAATCTTCGGTGAGTTCAAAACCGGTGGTGGTCTTATAGATATACTTTATCGCGTAATCTTTTTTAGCCTCGTCGGTGGTAAGTTTCGCGAAATCGTCGTGGTAAGTGGTTCCGTCCCAGTCGAGTTTATATCTGTAAGTCTTCTTATTCGGATCGTTGTCGGCAAGCGCGTCGTTCGCGTCTTCCTGTTCGATCGAAACTTCGTTGCCTGCGTCGTCGACTTTAACGTAACGCGAAGTTCCGGCATGAGTTTTACGTTTTACCTTACCGTAGTTGTAAAGGTAAAGTTCCCATACCTCGTTGAATGCGTATTCCTTGCAGGTTTCTTTGAAAGAACTCTCTGCGGAATCGTAGTCGTTCTTGACTTCGGTCTGGAAATACGGGATAAACGCCTTTATATCGCTTTCGATTTCTGCTTTGTACTGGTCGAGACCCGAAACGTAACCTGCGTTTGCGGGAATATTGCCTACGCTGCCGTACTCTTTGATAAGTATCTGGTTATTGAGCCAGTTATATATTCTGAGAAGTCTCATATCGGCGTTGGTAGTCGCGGTAGCGTCGATGGTGCTCATCGCGCCTTTGTCGTCTTTACCGGTACGGTATTTGTTAAGACCGACTATATCCGTCGAATAAATCGTCGAACTACCAGAATATGCGGGGTCGAGGAAGAGATAGAGGTTGAAGAGTACGTCTTTTATAGTAAGATCTTCGCCGTCCGAGAATTTTATGCCTTTCTTAATAAGGAAGTCGTAACGGGTGTACTGCGCCGAAGTCTCTTTTTTGGTCTCTTTGCCGCTCGCGTCGATATACGTTATATCGAGATCCTTGGTTACGCAGGCGTAATTATCGCCATACTTATAATCGGTACCTTCGGCGGTAAGCATGCCTATCTGGGTCATGCCGACTATTTCGCCGTCGTAAGACGCGGTCGAAAAATACGGGTTGAAAACGCCGTCCGCGCCGTCTATGCCGAATACGAGGGGAAGAGTTTGTTCCTGTTCGGTCGGTTGATAACCGCCCGCGGTATTGTCATCGGTATGAGGTTTTTTGTTATTGCAACCCGCTCCGATACCGATAGCCATGGACGCGACCAACGCTCCTGCCACTAATTTTCTTTTCATATTGTATAGTCTCCTTTAACCTAAAGTTTGTATTACGTCGTTAATTTTTACGGTTATGCCCCTGTCGGCATCGGCGATAGAAAATTTACCGTCGCCGACGTTACCGAACACGCCGAAGTAGTTCGCATCGCCGAGTGTGATCGTGTAATTCTCGGCGTAACTTCTCTTGTAGATATTGAGTTCGCATCCGACGAATTTAATATCGGTGAACGCCGAAGAATCCGTTCTGGAGAAGAGATCTCCGCAGAGGAATCCGACTTTATAATTTTCGTGTTCCTGACGAGCCATAAGATTGACTTCGACAACGCAGTTTTCAAACGTTACGTTCTTGACGCAACCGCCTTTGCCGAACGATGCGAAAAGACCGATCTGATCCGCCGCATTGCCCGTCGCCTGTACGGTCGACTTGAAGTTCTTTATCGTATGCCCGTTGCCGTCGAACGTACCGACATACATCGACGCGCCGCTTATCGCCGTCTTGTTACCCTCGGAATCGGCAAAATCTATGTCCGCCTCGAGCAGGTAGTTCATATTCGCCGAAATGGTCGACATCTGCGTACTGTCGGTTACGACCGTCCAGTTTCCCTCAAGCCATTTGACGTAGATCGTGATTTCGGGATTTTCGTCGTCGATTACGATATTCTCCCAGTCTTCGTCGTGTATTCTCGACGTGTCGTCGTCCTTGTCCCTGTAATAATAATGGAATGTATGACCTTTCCATTTGGGAACGCTGCCGCCCGGTTTGGATATAGGTCCGGGTTTGGAATACGATGTGTCGACTTTATTTTCAACGCCCTGCGCGCGTGCCTCGTCTCCGACGTCGATTGTAAGAACATAGTTCTTCGTCCATTCGGCGACAAGATACAAAACGGAATCTTTCGCTCCGCTTTTACCTTCGGAGAAATCCCACGGTTCTTCGGAGAGGTTGAATTTACCCTCCGCGTTCTTCACGGGTTCGCCGTTATCGTCGACCTCTGCGACGTACCAGTCATTGACGTGACTGCCCGCCAGCGAAGGAATATCGATCGTTGCCGACTTTGACGCCTCCGGCTTTATTATCGGGGAATCCGGCATATAGTAGAACGTTCTTATACCAAGTTCCGTATGGTCGTCGCCGTTGAAGTCGTAAACGACTTTGGCGGTATAACCTTTACGGTATGGGCTGAACGCATCGCTGCACCCCGCTAAACCGAGCGCGCAAAAGGTAAGCGCGATTACGGCGAGTATCGTCGTAATTTTAAGTTTTTTAACTTTCGTTTTCATTTTTGCCATAGGTAAACCTACAATTTTCATTTTAGCCACAGATAGGCTATAAGAGCCATCACGGCAAAAGCGCACGCCACGCAGAGTATTGCGGGCAACATCGCGAGGAACTGGGCGAACACTATATGTCGGTATTCTTTTTTATCCTGTTTTTTCTCGCTTTTTGTTTTTTGAGGTTGATTTTCTTTTTTGTCTTTTTTACGTCTGCGTCGGATTCCGTTATTCCAGGGCATCCAGTCCGCCGACATATCGGAGACGGTAAACTCCTCTTCGTGTTTTTCGTCGTTTTTGCTCATTTTTTACGTTTCTCATAAAACGTACGAAACGACTGCCCCTTCGACGGGCTGTTTTGCCCGCCGAAGCACAGTCTTCCGACGTATTTTGTAATTTTCTCCGCCCTGCCGGATTTCTGACAGAATTACGAAGTCTGCCGAAATTTAAGCGGCGGTTTTTTCGGTGACGGTCATCGCGCCGTCTACGAGTTTCGCGACGTAAGTCTTACCGTTCGCCTTAAACTCGAGTCCGTCGGCAAGAGTCCTTGCATATTTGACGGTCGCAGTTACGCTGTTTCCGCCGACCGTATAAGTTATACGGAAGTTTGCACCGGCGAGCGATACGTCGTAATCATCGTCTTCTTCGGACGTGGCTGCCAAAGTAACCGTCAACTTATCGGTGCCGCCCAAGCCGAATTCTCCGACGTATTTCGCCGAATCGGACGATTCATATACGGCGACCAACTTATAATATTCGTCTGTAACGGCATTAAGGTAAATACGAACTTTGACATCGGTACTGTTGTTTCTTTCTTTTATCGCTGCACTGATATAAGTACCGTCTTCACTCAGAACGCCTTCCGCGACTTTATTGCCATAGCCTGAAGTATATGCGATATTATATTTAACCTTGTTATCGACAACCTCTTTAATCGTTATCGTTACGCTGTAATTGTCGTTATTACTGTCGAGGTTAATCATATTGTCAGAACCTGTAACGATGAACGCAGTTGCAGACACTGGAAGTTCTATACCGGTAATCACCATCTCGCCGTTATCAACAGTCCAACTGAATATGGTAGTAACGGTTTTACCGACGAATGTAAACGATTTTTTAGTAAAATCCGGTTCAACTTTCACGTTAGTTTCGTCGCCGTATGTGGCGGTGTAAGAGAACACGCCGTTTTCGTGCGTTCCGTTTATCACAAGCGTCTTTCCGCCGACTTCATACTCGCCTATAATTTCATACTGATCTGCCGAATATAATGCATAGCCGTATTTCTCTTCAACGAGATACGAAACAACGGTTTCGGGGTTGTTTTTACCGACAAGACCCGTAAGTTTATAACCGCCGTCGACTTTCGTCGCCGTTGCCAAATTGGGCGTACCGTCAGAATCCGTACGGAAATCATACCAGAACGACACTTCGATATTGCTACCCTTTACCGAAACGATTCTTGCCGTAACGTATATCGATGCAACCGGTGTATTTTTTGCGCCGATAATACTCGTACCGATCAGGACTGTTTCCGGCGGTAATGTAACGGTCGTTAAAACCGATGTTTCGACGTTATAAGCATATGACCCGTCTTCCGTCGAGAATACAACGACTTTAGCCTCGTAAGAATACGTTATAAACGTGACTTTTTTGCCGTTATAAGACGTAACGGTTTTATCAAAGACAAACCCGCGCATATCAGATGCCGTGAATAACGTTTTATCGGTATTATAATCGAATAAGAATTCTTTACCGTCTATTTCGGTTCTGTATACAGCGTCGGCTTCGATGAATTCGGAACCGAAGAAGAAATTGTATTCATCCTCGGTGAGCATCATCAGCTTAGGTGTGGTAGCGTAAGCCGCATTACCCTTATAATTAACTCCGCCATGCGTGAACGTTATAATTTTACCGATGATTTCTCCGGTTGATTTATTGGTGAAATCACTGAATGTCGCATTTACCTGTTCGTCGTTGAACAACAATACGACTATACTCTCACCGTTTGCATCGACCGTCGCTTTAATCTGCGCCTTGTTACCGTTAAAATATGATACGTTGAATAATGTATCAAAAGTTTCGTCGAAAACCTTTATGGCTGCATATTCTGTTTCTTCGTTTTCCGTCGCGGTTATAATGTAACGTTTCCCGTCGATTATAACGGTAATGGAATGCGTTCCGTAATCAACGACACGAACCGCGGCTCCGTCATACGTTATATTCATCACGGGAGACTTCTTTCCGCCTTTATTATCTATCGTAAACCCGACTGAAAGAACTTTACCGTTAAGTTTTGTATTCCCGATAAGATCCACATAGTATTTGTTTATCGCATAATACGGTAAATCGGCTGATGTGGTTCCGTCTGTATTCTTAAACAAGTATATATCGTTGATACCTACTTTTAACACAAGAACGTAATCGCCGTTCATCATTATAATTCGTGTTAAGTCTACGTCATGCTGACCGGTGGAAAACATTTTATCGTCAACCTTTACATTGCTGTAAGTGTTTCCGTTAAATGCCGCATATTCGCCGTAATAGTTTTCTAATGCAAAGTTTTTATCGTAAACATACGTCTTTCCGTCATAGACAAGCTTGTTTTGTCCGTTTTCGACAGTAAACGTCGCAATTTTCCCGTCAACGGCGAGAACCGTTTCAGCCGCCGTATTCGATTTCAGGTCATATTTATTATAAAGGTTATTGTTTGCATACAGGAAATCCATTTTTATGAATGCAAACACCGATGTTTTATCCTCGGATACATACAATCCTTTATATTTTTCGTAATATACGGGAACATAAGTTATTGTTTTTCCGCACACCGTACCGTTAGGCTGTCCGCCGTTAGAATATATTTTGCAGGCAAATAATGTGTTACCGACGGCGACTTCAAAATCGAACGAATAATCACCGAAAATCCTTGTCGGGAAAACTTCACAACCGTTAATAATTACTTTGCCTTCGGATGTAAAAGAAAAACTATTATCATCCTTTACATACTCTCCGAGGAAAAGATTGGAAAGATCGCCTTTAATAACAAAAGCCTTATCTTCGGTTTTTACGGCTAAAAGCGAATAGAACATTACGCTGTAATCTTCATCGCCGAGTTTACCGCTTATTTTAAGCACGGTTCTGCCGTTGTTGTTTCCGTCGTCGACAAACGCAAACTCCACATCGGTAAGCGCGACATCGTTTACTTTGACGACGTTCTTGCTTACGCTTATCGTATCGTCGCCGTTTATATATGTGGCGGTGTCTTTATAACCGTTACCGAGTGAAGACGATTGATCGTTAAGGTAAATTTCGCCGTCTACCGTCACATAACGCTTTTCGGTATAAACTATAACGTGAGTATCGTCGCCCTCGCCTATCGTAACGGTAAGCGTTCCGTCGGCAAAGACAAGAGAATACTTGGTGTAATCCGTATCGCCTAAAGTAAATTTACCTTTTCCGTCATATTTAAGTTTCGTGCCGTCGGCGGAATAATATTCTCCCGAAGACCATCCGGCTTTTTCTATAAGTTTATCTACTTTAAGGAAGTTCTTTGAACCGCAAACAACGGTAGCGCCGTTATCTTTGAATACAAGCGTCGCATAAACTTCGGTAGAGTTTTTAAGGTAAAGCGTCGCGGTAAGTTCTCCGTCGGCAAGGTTTAACACAGCCCTGTCGGAAGTTTCGGCGGCATTCACGGTAAACGTCTTGCTCTCCGCGGTATTTTCGGCATTGAGAAGTTTGGTTCTGATATCGAACATTCCGATGTCGGCGTAAGACATAAACTCGACCTTTTCGGTGTCGGATGACGTTCCGTCGTTGTCGAGATAATAAGTACCCGCGAAAGCAATACCCGCTTTATCGTAATACACAGAACCGTTGAATTTATAATATCCGTAGCCGATTTCGAGTTTCGCATCAACTTTATCACTCTTGATTGCGGCATAAATACAAACCGAATTGACGGATTTCAACGTATATAATATTATTCCTCTGCCGTTATACTTTACGTCATCTACGCCGTTGACACGAAGTTCGTTGCCGTTTACGTCGACAAACGTTCCGTTTGTCAACCCGGCAAGTAATTCTTTGACGTCGGTGGCGGTTGCAAGATAATAATAAACGGTTGAGTCATATCCGTTCGGATTTTCAAATCCGTATATTGTTACCGTTTTAAGAGTTGAATTATACTCGAGCCACATATCTTCGTCGACAACGAGTTTCACTTCTCTTACCAGCGTTGCGTTTTCTTCCGCGGTAATTGTAAGGGGTTTTTCTTGCGTTCCGGCAGCGGTCGTTATAACGAGTCTGAGAGTTTTCGCGCTTTCGTCAAGGTCGATTTTGAACTGCGCCGTAAGCATGTCGTATTCGTTGCCGCTGTAATACGTCGCAAGGTCTTCCTTATTGACAAGTACATACGTCATATTGCCGACTGTGATTCTCAATATACTGCCGTTCAAAGTGATTTCCGTCGCCGTGCCGTTCAATTCGCTGAAAGTCGCGCCGCCGGTGGTTTCGTTGTACGCGACGGTATAAGTCGTCTTTGCTCCGTCAAAGTCAAGCGCACCGGTAGTCGCGCTTGTATTTGCGAACGACGCAACGTGAAGTTCGCCGTTTACCGCGGCGTACCATGTAGCCTCCAACGGGTTTATGATAGACCATTCCACGTTGTAAGTTTCGACTATGGTGTAATTGGGATTTTCGTTTCTGAATTTTACGGTAACGGTATAAGTTCCCAACGCCGTACCTTTTACGTCGCCTTCATATCCGTCGACCGTTACGCCGTCGGGAAGGTTTTCGGGGTAAACGTTGACTGCAATTTCCTGCCCGGTATAAACACGCTTTACGTTAGCCCATGTAAGTTCGGTAGGGTTTATAGTCTTAGGCGATATGGTTATATTGGCGGTCAGGGTCTTATCGTCGTAATATCTGAGCGATACGACGCCCTCCGCATAATAAGTGCCCGCGTTTACGGGTTCGGTAACGACTTCGCCTTCGGCGGAAGTTCCGACGTGGTAAGTCCATACGACGGACGCACCCTGCGGAAGGTTCGCGACCACGGGTACTTTAGCCGTTCCGTCGTAAGTAGCGGTTACGTCTTCCGCGGTTACGTCGGCGAAATTACGGTTTTTAACGGTAACCGTCAGCGTCGCCTGCATGCCGAAAGCGTTTACGGTTACGGTATACGTCCCCGGCGTATTGAATTTAGCAAGATCTTCGGCGGTAAACATAGCCGCCGTTAAAGGTACGGTCGTCGAAGTGCCGTCGGAATATCCGGCAGTGACCGTATACGCGTCATAGTTAAGCGTATCGCCTGTGTTCAACTCTATGCTTTCTTCGCTGAGCGTTACCGATTCGACGGTAGCGGGCTTTTCGTCTTTATTTTTGCAACCGACGGCAAACGCCGCGCAAAAAGCCGTAGCGACAACCAAAAGCAGAGTCAACAGTCTTTTAGTTTTCACGTCTTTTCTTTCTCCTTTTTTATTTCTATTACAACATCCGGCAGGTTTCATCCGGACGGAATAACGCTTTATAATCGTTTAAGTTTCGTTACGTCGATTTCGACGTTGACGTTTTCGACGTCGACGGAAACTTTAATGCCCTTGGCATCGTAAGCGAATACGAAATACGCATCACCCGTAACGGTGTCGTAACGACGGAGCGTGAACAAACAGTTGCCGTTTTTATCTACGGCGATAAAGTACGCCACGCCGCCGTCGCTGCTCATCACGGAGACGAGCCTTGCGACTTCGCCGCTTTCGACTTCGGTATAAACGACGTTGCCGTTTATAGTCGCCGTGTGCGTGAACCGTTTATACGAAACGTTGCCGTAAACGTCTACGTTTATGTCGAATTCCTTATATCCGAATTCGTCGTACGCGGTTATATTTTTGTCGCCGTGATCGGTATATATGCCCGCAAGCGTGCCGTACCACTGAGCGTCGGCGTAATCGTCGGAATACGCCGCCAGAGACGAGAATGCGTATAATATCCAGAAAGTCTTTTCTTCGCCGACGGTGGTATTCGTCGTCTCGTCGAGTTTTTTACCCTTGAAGATGAGTTCGTAATAAGTCGTTCCGTTGGCGGTAAACGAATTATAGTCGTCGTAAGTCCCGACATAGGCATCGTCGAAACCGTCGTCGTGCTGATCGAGAATATACATATTCCCGTAGCCGTCCGTCTTGACGGTGTAATAATACAACGAATAACCGTAATAATTTTCGACAAGGTTAAGCGTCATATCTTCGGAATCGTCGTAATAAACGAAATTCCTGTACCCCTCGGAACCCGTCGCGTTATCGAGCTGGAAAGATCCTCTTTTATCGAGTTTTCTCGCCTGACGAACGTCGCCGTCGCCATACTTGAAATTCATCGTTCCGTTTTTACGATAAGTGACTTCTCCGCAACCGACCATGGTATTCTTTTCGTATTCGCGGAAGTACGCGTATTCGGGCGCGTCTTTCTTACCGTCGGGAGCGTAAACATAGAGAATTATCGAATTGCCGATTTCAACGTCGGTGAATAATTTATACCGCCAGTCATCGACCGTTATATCGGAGTTCTTCTTGGGATAGTTATATTTAACGCTCTTGAATTCTCCGTATCCCCATCTGTACCAACCGCTGTCGGAAGTTACGTTAAGATATTTATACGACGCATCGTCGCCTATCGTCACGTCAATGGCGAGGTAATCTCCGTTTACGGCAAGTTCAGAGAACGTCACCGTACCGGTGAGACCGTTTTTATATACTCCGTTTTTCTCTATATCGGAAAGAAGTACCGTGAACCCTTCTTCGCCGAAAGTCGCGCCGGCTACGTTCGCCGTTTTCCCGACTTTATAGGTGTCGCTCCCGATTTTTATCTTCGCGCCGCCGATACCGTTAAGATAGAGTTCGTTGCCGTTGTTATACAGCGAGTTCGCCTCGAACAACACCGTTTCGTCGTCGGATACGAGATAGAGCGGGTCGCCGATAGACTCCATATTACCGTTCATCAGACTTCTGTAAACATCGGTTCTGATGACCTCGTACTTATCATTATAATATATAGCCCTGAATTCGTGGTCGGCAGCCTTTTCAAAGGACATATAATAAGTGCCTTCGGGGTCGTCCATCCACATAACCACGGGAATGCCGCTTTCTTTGGTCGCTCTGCCTATTCTGACCGCGCCGTATCTGTTGACCGACGCAACGTAACTGCGCGCCACGTTCACATCGCCGTAATCTCTGCCGCCGTAATCCGCACCTACCGTCTGAACCATCGTCGGAAGAAGATAGGTCTTACCGTCTATTTCGTGCGGGAATTCGGTTATAAGGAAGTACAACGTGTCGAGCGGCGCACCCGTATAACTTATAAGATCGGGGTGCCATACGCGTACGACTTTCTGATTTGCGTAAAGCGGTTTGTTATGTTTGCCCGCGGTGAGATTATACGTCTCTTCGTCGACGAATTCGTACATCATCGGGTAAGATTCGCCGCAGGTCGCACTGTAAGTCGGCTTACCGAAGTTCCAGTAGTCGACACTCGAAATAAACGCCTGACCTTTATCGGTAACGTTTACGATACCGCCGGAAGTAAATTCAAATTTGGTCGTAAGATTTCCGTTTTTATCGTACCAGTACGCCGGGGATGCCGACGTATCGGCGACGGTAAGGTAATCTTTGTACGCCGCAAGCGAAGAACAATATGTTTCGTATCCGTTCGCGGGGGCGTAAATTCTGAGGTCGTCGAATACCATTTCGTATTCGGTAGAACCGTCCGTCGGATTGGTGTACGAAGTCAGCGCGTTACAGAACGCCTGATTGCCGGTTACGGGTGCGTCTTCGCCTGTGAACGTCACCTGCGACAATGCGCCGCAGAACGCGAACGCCCTCGTGCCGATAAATCTTATATCCGTACCGAAATCGATCGTCAGTACCGACGAGTTGGAGAAGAACGCGTATTCGCCTATGCTCTTCAACGATTCGGGGAATGTAAGCGAAGTATGCGTGGCGCAATAATAGAAAGCGTTCAGTCCTACGGTTTCGAGTTCGTTGCCGAATTTCACGTCTTTTATCGCATAGCAGAAATAAAATGCGGAATCTTCTATCGTCTTCGCATTGGTGAGTTCGGGTATATCGGTGAGATTGGTAAACGGATACGGTGACGCGTAAAGCGTGGCGGTATAAGTATCTTTCATCGCCTCGCCTGCGGGATAAATCTCTTTAACGTCGGTCGTGTAATTGCCGGTATAGGTAGCGAAAGCGTATTTACCGATTTCGGAGACTTCGGACAGCCAGTCGAAACTTATCGGAAGATTTACGTCGGACTTCTTACCGAGCGCGGGACAATACGCGAAAGCGTAATCGCCTACCCTGTTCAAAGCCGCGGGGTAATCGAGAACGACGTTTTCAAGCGCGTATGCCTTATAGAACGCGCCTTCGGCAAATTCGTTTATCGGGGAATTTACCCTTACGGTTTTAAGCGTAAGCGGAAGATATTGATTTTCAAAGTGTCTGTCGCCCATATACAGGCTGTTGTTCATAACGTACGCAGCGAAAGAAAAGTCGTTGTTCTCGTATTTATCCGCGCCGAAGACGTACGCGAGGAATCTATTCGAGGTTCTCGTACCGCCGATGAACGGCACGGTAAGAGTTTCGAGTTTTTCGCACCCCTCGAACGCGCCTTTGCCGACGGACGTATACGTCGACGGAACGGTCACGGAAGTAACCGTTTTATTGTCTTTCAACGCGCCCGCGGCGACTTTCGTCGCGCCATAGGGCAACACGAGTCTGGTCTTATTGCCGTTATAAGCCGTAACGACGCCGTTTTCGATAACGTAATCGTTTACGTCGTTTATTTCGTATACGGCGTAAAGAGTAACCTCGCCGTTCTTGGGCGCAAGGTTGTAAATCTTATTGCTTTCGGTGCCGAGAGCGTATTTAATATCTCCGCCTTTGACATCGGCAAAGCCGACGGCGGAAGTTCCGAGCGCGGACGAATCGGGAAGAGCCTCCGAAACGCCGCGACGCGCGGTAAGAGTATTGACGCCGTAATCGCCGAAATCGAGATTGACGGTGTAATACTGGTAATTCTGCTTATAGTACAGTGTCACGCTGTGATCGGGTACGGTCGTACCTTCGTATTTCGTAAGATATGCGGGATCGGTCCAATACCCCTCGAAATCTCTTTCGGCAACCTCGACCGACGGCAAATCGTCGCCCTCTTTAAGGGTAAACGAAGTAGCCTCGTAAGTCTCGCTCACAAGGGTGACGGTAACCCCGTTGCCTGCGTTGTTTTTACCGCACGCGACGAGCGCGAACGCCGCCGACAACACGAACAGAACGGATAACGCGATATTTACGATTTTTCTGCTTTTACTTTTCATCTTATATAGTACCTTGAAATTTTTACGACCGGAAGTGTGATTTTTGCCTTTTCCGCCGCACGTTTCGGCTATACGACGAACAGGTGAAATTTTATTCACTCAACGTTCGCCCCTCCCTATATACGGATAGCGTGCGATTTTATGCATTTACGGTAAAAATATTCAAAAATATGAATAAAACCGCTTATAATCGCTCAAAATCGACTCTTTCGTATCGGCGTATGGGTAGCAAAACCCCATTTTATACAGCCAATATAATAATATTTTTTTTTAATTTTGTCAATCGTAATGTGGGGGGGTAGCTATTATTTTTACTTATACGGAAATTTATTTCTGCTTATAACGAATATTCTCTACATAAAATGTGAATATTCGCTTAAAATATTCGGTTTCGCCGCCGCCGGAAATCTCGCAGTCGCGGCAAAACTTACGCCGAAGAAACTTCGCCGCCCGTCGATAATAAATAATCGCGCGCACGAAAAATAAAATTTTTGAAAAAGTATTGACAAACGGCTTTTGCTGTGTTATTATGTAAGCGTAAGGATATTTACTCGGGTAAATAAGGGGTGATTTGTTTTGACAACAAGAAAAGACGTCGCAAAACTCGCAGGGGTTTCGGTCGCGACCGTATCGAACGTTTTATCCAACAGACTGGCTGTTTCACAGGAAAAAGCCGAAAAGGTTCGCGCGGCGGCAAAACAACTCAATTACTTCCCCAACCACACGGCGCGCAGTCTGTCGCTCGGGTTATCGTATCACATAGGGGTAATAATCAACGAATTCACTAATCCGTATCATATGGAAATCGTACAGTACGTCGGCAAATACGTTACGATGCACGGTTTTATGATGACGGTTTTCGATTTTAAGGAAGACGCCGACAACGTCTACAAATTCTTAGGCGAAAGACAGTTCGACGCGCTGGTCAACTTCTCGTCCAACGTGTATTCGGAAGAATTGCTCAGGATGCTTAAAGAGCGCGGAACGGTACTCGTGAACTTTGCGAACGTAAGCGATATAGAGGTTCATCACGACGTTACCGACGCCATGGTCGAATGTATGGCGAAGTTGAACGGACTCGGGCATAAAAACGTAGGATACATAAGCGTAATCGATGCTCCGAGATTCTACGCGGACGAAAGAGGCCGCCGCAAAGAATTCGGTTTCAACGAAAACGCCGACTATATTCTGTTCAACGACGAATTCACGCGCGATTCGGGCGACACCGGATACGTTCTGACGAAAAAACTGATGACGGCTCATCCGGAAATAACCGCCCTGTTCGTCATGAACGACGTCGCGGCGTTCGGCGCGATGCGCGCGCTCAAAGATCTCGGTTTCAACTGCCCGGCGGACGTTTCCGT
>ERZ831979.1381-NODE-1381-length-21535-cov-17.107821_pt1 | contig 21535 bp, 20 predicted proteins | sample MGYA00519952_ERZ831979 | MGnify/ENA primary metagenome ERZ831979 (study PRJEB31850, sample SAMEA3708723) | human gut metagenome | biome: human gut; feature: human-associated habitat; material: faeces | place: China | collected 2014 ...
CTGCGCTCAGTCACATAGCCCGCTATGCTCCTTCGCACAGAACAAACAACTACGGTACAATAACGCAATTCAAATGTAAAAATAATTTTGAACACCTACTTACCAAGAATTTGAAGTAGGTGTAATCAGCATGAATTGTGCTCTTTCTGTATAGCATCCCCAAAAAGGTCGCGACCCAATCCAATGGAGGGTCGCGACCTTTTTGTTTTTTCGTAGCCTTTTTGTCAGCAAATTATTTCCGCCTGTCTGTATCTGAATACCTCCCTTTGCCTGAAATGTTAATGGTTTGTGTTATTGGAAAGTGAAAACTATTTAAATTTATACACATCTATGTCTTCGGCTCACCGAAGGTTTTAGCACCGAACAGCACCTTGTAAAATTTTACTCCGTGATTGTCGAAATTAGTTCCGAGCCAGTTTGAATTAGTTCCGACCTTGTTGAAATTAGTTCCGAGCTAGTTGAAATTAGTTCCGAGCTAGTTTGCACAAAATTGGAATTGCTGATAATCAGCGCGTTCAGAAACGGTATAAGGTTTGATTCCGCAACGCCCGTTCCGCTTCCAATTCAGCGACTAAGCCAACTGCTGCGTTTTAGCTTTGTTAGGAAATATGTGAAAGGTTTTGCAAGTTCTATAACGAATGGGGTGTTCCAATTGTTGCAAGGAGTAGGTTTTATTACACGCAGCTTGCGCGTTCACACTCTGTATTTAAGCTCTGAATTACTGCATGTTTTCTAAGAATAAAACATGTATCCGGCAGTATGTATTTGATTATCAGCAAATTACGGAAGATACGCACCCAAGTTTTGCGAAACAAATCCCTATAAAATTCTAAAAACTTGGAAAATTCTTTGGCTGAAATGATAATGAATGCAAGAAAAACACTACCTTTGCGTCATAAATGCGTGTCTTATTCTTAGAAGACACGCTATAAACGGTACAAAAAACCAATTTTAGGTAGTATGAAAAAGGTTGTAGTAGTTATGACCCCTTTATCCTGCGATAGAGAGGTCGACAGGAGATGCTGCACAAATAAAGCGCAGAACAGAACGGAAGCATTTGTTTTTACTTTACCCCTGCAGTCAGCTATATCACACCACATAAAGTAGAAGAGAGTTTATGACACTGGACAGTTCGAATTCTCATTTTACAGCCGACGAAATGAAGGGTATTCCATGCACTGAAAACCTTTCATTTCCAAAGGGCACAAGCATTCCTGAATCAGAAATTCATTCTGGCTCAGGAATAAAAACGTGCCCTGAAGTCAGCTCCGGTTTAGCCTCTCAAATCCTTGCCGACCCATGCACATCGTGGTCGTACATTTTTGTACACAATCAAAAAGTACGAGCCATTGAGAGCACGTTGCGCAACGATCAGTTAACCTTTTTCGTACACAAAACCATACGTTACGTACCCCGTCGCGGAAGGAACAACACCCTGCGCGAGGTAGTATCGCCCACCGTCAGCGGACTGGTGTTTCTGCAAGGCAGTCCGCAGAAGTTGCAAGCCTATTTAGATGAAAAAATCCCCGGTTACAAACTTTGTAAAAATTGCAGTACCGGACGTGTAGCCACCATTCCCTGCAGTCAGATGGAGCCTTTCATGCGCATAGCCGAAACCGACCCCGACCGCATCCGCTTTTTGCTGCGTCCATTCGTTTACTATGCCCTGAACCGCACCCTGCTGCGCATTACCACCGGCGAATATGCCGGACTCGAAGGTTATGTTATCCGCATAGCCCGCGACCGCAAACTCGTGATGGATGTAGGCGGCATGAGCATTGCCATATCCGGCATTCATGCCGAACGCTTTGAAGAAGTCGACAAATCTCCCGTCGCCCCCTCATCGCCCACCTTTTACCAGCGCAACCTTCACGAACGCAACGCCTTTGTCGACCGTTATTTTCATCCTGTCCGCACCCCCCAGGAAGTCACCGCTCAAACTGAAAACATCGAAATGTTGCGTCGTCAAACCCTCTCGGACGTACTCCGTAAGAAGTTAGACACGAAAGACGCCCTCGAAATTTTCAGTTTCATCATCGAAGAAATCAGCTATTACTACGCCCCCTTCCTCGACCATTTCAAAGACAACCTCCTCCCCATCCTCGAAGCCGGAAAAAAAGTATTCCAAGAACTTTCCCACCTCATTTCCACACTCCCCGCCACCGACGATTCCCGCCAACGCAGCGAATCAGCATACGACGAACTCCGCACAAACTATGGGTATTTGTTTGAGTAGGGGAGTACTTCTTGGCCTCTCCATTATAACTGATGCAAATTACCATTCAAATAGCACGTGTTATAACGTTCCTGATTTCTACAAGATAAAAGAGTAATCGCTTTATTATCTGATCTATTTAAAAAGATTCATATGTCAACCGACCCACGAGATCAAATCATTGCGCATCTGATAGCACAGCACGAAAGCCAGCGTTCTGATTTACGTGCGATGCGTGCAGTGTATGACGATATGAAGGAATTGTTGGTCAAAAGGAAAGCCGAATTGGCCAAAATGAACGATGAGTTGAAAGATATGCATGTGGAGAAAAATACCATTTGTGCTGAAATTCAGCAGGAACGTGCCTTAAAAGAAGCTTTGGAACGTGAAAACCGTCTTCTCGAAGAAGAATTGGCTTTATCAAAAGAAGCTTCTTCAAACTTTAAACGTTCAAAATCGGGCAAGTCTAAAGCAGCCGGTGCTTCAGGTAAGAAAAACGTAGGAAACAGGAAAAAGAATACAGATTAACCCTGCTGTTCTTTTACAAAAATCTTTGAGGGCTAGAGGGATTATTTCTCTCTCTTCCTCTTGTATCGGACTGGAATAGTCCTTAACGTTGAAAATCAATCTAATTTTTAACAAGTCAGTGAAGGTAGGCACCGAAAAGTGCCTACTCTTTGGGGTATAGGCCTAAATTGACTGGTTACTAAAAAACGAAGTTATATGAAAAAAGTAATGTTAGTTTTCGGAACTCGCCCAGAGGCTATTAAAATGTGTCCTTTGGTAAAAGAGTTCCAGAAACATAGAGATGAGTTTGAAACCATTGTATGTGTAACTGGTCAGCATCGCGAAATGCTCGATCAGGTATTAACTATATTCGATGTGAAGCCTGACTACGATTTGAATATCATGAAGCAAGGTCAGGACTTGTACGATGTTACGGCACGTGTGCTCACCGGCATGCGCGATGTATTTAAAGCGTGCAGACCAGATGTTTTGCTTGTTCATGGTGATACTACGACTTCTACAGCTGCAGCCTTGGCTGCTTTTTACCAACAGATTCCCGTAGGCCATGTTGAGGCCGGACTGCGTACACATAATATATATAGTCCTTGGCCCGAGGAAATGAACCGACAGGTTACAGGCCGTATTGCCGAATATAACTTTGCACCCACTCCTCTTTCTGAAAAGAACTTGTTAGAGGAAAAGGCACAGGGGAAAATCTATGTAACGGGAAATACGGTGATTGATGCCCTTCACATGGTGGTCGAAAAACTGAAGGATGATGCCGACCTCGCCAAGGAACAGAATAACATTTTGCTTCAAGCTGGTTATGATGTCAATCGACTCAATGCAGGCAAAAAGTTGGTACTGATTACCGGCCATAGGCGCGAGAATTTCGGTGATGGATTTATTCGCATGGTTACAGCCATGAAAGACTTGTCTGAAAAATATCCGGAAGTGGATTTTGTTTATCCCATGCACCTGAATCCAAATGTCCGCAAACCCATTCATGAAGTGTTTGGTGAAGATTTGACACGTTCCAACTTCTTCTTTATCGAGCCCTTGCAATATTTGGAGTTTGTCCACTTGATGTCAAAAGCTACTATTGTATTGACAGATTCAGGCGGTATTCAAGAGGAAGCACCGGGACTTGGAAAGCCAGTTCTCGTGATGCGTGATACCACTGAACGTCCTGAAGCATTAGCAAGTGGTACTGTTCATCTTGTTGGTACAGATTATGACAAGATTGTGAACGAAGTAAGTACATTGCTTGATGATTCTGCAGCGTATGAAGCTATGAGTCATGCTGTCAATCCTTATGGCGATGGAAAGGCTTGTAGCCGCATTGTGGAGGTATTATCCGGAAAAACCATGGAACGTTTCGAGGTTAATTCTCTTTTATAAATTAATATTTTAAGCATACAATCTTTTAAAAAATCATAACATGGACTTAAATAATAAACATATAACTTTTGTTTGGCAGCTTAATTGTGAATATGGGGGGGGGTATTATTCCTTTGTTCAGTGAGTTAGCAAGTGAATTACGAACAAAGTTTGGATGTAAGATAAGTTGGGTTTTCCCTCAGCAATCCCAACGCAGAGATTGGATAGATGAAATTAAAAAGAATGATAAAGTCTATTTTGTTTCCTCAGTAGATGCGTACGAACAAGATTTTGAAAATATTTTGGCAATCATAAAGCCAGATATAGTTCATACTAATTTTGAAATGATGGATATTGCTGTCAGTAAAGCAGTTCACAAGTTAGGCCTTGCTACGAAACTCGTATTCCATGTACATGATTCACTCAGATTTAATAAAAACGTAAAGTTATATTGTATCCGAAAACATGTGTGGAATTATCGGTTGGCTCAACGCTACCACAAATGGGGTAAAGAAGCCTTTTTTGTACCTGTCAGTGAAGACATGGCACAGTTTGTTCATCATTATCGCAAGCATCGTTTTTTATTACCTCCTGACTATCAAGCTGGGAAACGTATAGAATATGACAGATGTACTATTGTTCCAAATGGCATTTCAACAGAACGGGTAGATTGTCTACCTTATATAAAGGTATCAGAAAAACCTAATCAACCCTTCTTGTTTTTATCATTCGGAGGTCGATTCCATGTAAAAGGAATTGATGTCCTCATTAGTGCAGGTGATATCCTGATGCATAAAGGGTATAATTTTCAAATAGTTCTCACATCAACACCGGTTAGTAGAAAGCAAGTTTTAGATTACTATAAAGTACAATTAGGTTATCAGTCACTGCCTGATTGGTTAAAGCTGATAGATCAGAGTGAAAATATTGCATCAATGATGAATCAATGCAATTGTTATGTTAGTGCTGCAAGAGCTGAAACTTTTTCTCTGGCTATTTGTGAAGCAACTTTTATGAGGTTGCCTATCATACAAAGTGAAATACCCGGTACTCAATGGAATGAATCTAATCCTTCCGTTCTTACTTTCCCTAACGAAGATAGTGTTAAGTTAGCATCCTGTATGGAATCCATGATAAAATGGGATAAAAATGATTTATCTGATAAATGCGAAATTACAAACACCAACAACAGAAATAGTTATAGTTCAAAAAAATGGATAAATACAATCGTTGATATTTATAAACGATTGTAATCTACAATGACCTTATACAGATGACAATGTTTCAACAAAATATGGAAGCAGTTAAGCCCATTCATGTGATAGGTGGGGGGGTAGAAACCTTATAATCAGTTTGCTACGATTGATAGCAATGTTATTGATTATCTTCTGTCACATCTGCCAGTACTATGATAGTGAGTGGGCATGGTGGTTGAACGTAGGAGTACAAATGTTCTTTATCATTAGTGGATACTTATATGGAAGCAAACGTATAGATGAGCCTGTTAGTTGGTTTAAACGGCAACTAGTTAAAATATTGGTGCCGTATTGGGCTTTTCTGACCATAGCAATCCTAACTTATGGTTTTGTATGTCCGGCAAATCTAAGTGTTACTAATGTAATACGTTCATATCTGACCGTAGGAACGTTGAATGGAATTGGACATTTATGGTTTGTGAGCTACATCTTATTCTGTTATCTCATCTCTCCATATTTAGGATTTCTGCGTGATTACTTGTCTCGGTATTCGTTACGTAGGACGTTGTTAGTCCTTGTTACAGTGTTTGGATTATACTCTATTTTATCCATACTTTTAAACATCCACTTTCGACCAGGAGAAGTGTGTTGCTACATCTTAGGATATTTTATTTCTTCCATACAATCAAGGACTCAAAAGGATGTTATTAAGATTTGTGCTTATTTATCCATTCCTTTGTGCCTTATGTCCAATGCTTTGTTCTGCTATCTCAAGTATGTCAAAGGAGTTGAAATGTATCAAGGTCATTTTGTTCATATAACTGATTATTCACACCTATTCCTTGGATTAGCCATTACAATGTGCTTAATGACATGTGTTAAGCAGGTTAAGGCAAACTCTCTGATAGCATTCTCTGACAAGTACAGTTATGAAATATACCTTGTTCATCAGCTTTTCATACTTTCTCCTCTTACATTGTTAGAAGTCACAGACCAGAAGATTTTCAACATAATCATAACAATCAGCATGATTGTAGTTGCAGGAATCTTGCTGAATGTTGTGTCTAAACGAATCAAAAGTTGGTGTATAGTAACAAGCTGTCACTAACCCCCTAATATACGTATTTATAAGTTGCCAATGTCATCAAATACCCCTGTTTCAAACAATAAACGAATAGCAAAAAATACACTCTACCTTTACATTCGTATGCTGCTCTTAATGGGAATATCTCTATTCACCAGCCGAGTGGTGTTGGATGTGTTGGGAGTAGAGGATTATGGTATATATAATGTAGTAGGAGGAGTCATCGCCATGATGGGGATTCTTAATACATCTATGTCCATATCAGTTCAAAGGTTTTTGTCGTTTGAGATGGGGAAAGAGAATAATGAACGTGTAAAGACAATATTTTCAATATCAGTCTTATCACATGTTATTATTGCATTGATAGTGTTGTTGGTTGCAGAAACCATCGGGCTATGGTTTGTATCTACGCAACTGAACATTCCGCCAACTCGTTACGAAGCTACTCTTTGGGTATATCAGTGTGCTGTAGTCAGTGCTTTATTTGCAATTTTGCAGGTTCCCTATACAGCTATAATTATGTCGAAGGAGCGTATGGGGATTTATGCTTACATGAGTATTCTTGAGGCAGTCTTGCGTCTGGCTATTGTTTATGCTCTATTGTTAGGCGATTGGGATAAATTGAAACTTTATGCAGTACTGAACGCAGTCACTTCTTGTACCATATTGAGCATCAACATACTCTATTGTATAAAAAAGTTTGCAGAAGCCAAATACCACTTTATTTGGGACTTCAAGGAGGTTAAAAAGTTAACTTCATTTGCAGGTTGGAGCATGTTTGGTGAACTTGCGTGGATTATGACCGGACAGGGAGTTAATATTATCCTTAATATTTTCTTCGGACCGGCAGTCAATGCGGCAAGGGGTATTGCCGAACAAGTGAATGCAGCTGTTAACCGATTTATCCAAGGTTTTCAGACTGCAGTGAATCCCCAACTTATTAAGCAGTATGCAGCAGGCGATTTAGACTCCATGAAACTATTGCTCTTTCGTAGCACGCGTTTTTCCTATTACTTGCTTCTGCTGTTGTCTTTACCCATTATATTGAATATCGACTATATTCTGTCGCTATGGTTAGTTGAGGTTCCCAAACATACTGCGCTATTTTGTCAGTTGATTCTGATTAGTTCGCTTACTATGACGCTGTCGAATTTGCTTGCACAAGTAGCTAGAGCATATGGGAAAATCCGAAAATATCAGGCTTGGGTATCGTTTTTTCTTTTGTTGAACTTTCCTTTGTCTTATCTTGTAATCAAGTTAGGAGGAAGTCCGGAAAGTTCCATGTTCGTTTATCTAGGTATTTCGCTTGTACTGATTATTGTCAGACTTATCATTGTAAAACCTATGATAAACCTAAGTGTTCGTTCGTACTTTACAGACGTTTTGGTGAGAGTATGCATGGTATCCTTTGTGTCCTTATTCTTGCCAGCTTTTGTAAAGTATCAGTTTTCAGATGGTTTCCTGAGTTTTCTCTTGGTATCAGTAGCTTCACTGATATCTGTCAGTGTAACGGTCTATTTTATTGGTTTAACCCCATTAGATAAAGGCGTAGTGAACAATGCCCTTTCCAAATTTGTAAGCAAGTTCAAATGAAAACAGCTACTGTAACCTGGATATACTATCGGAATTTCGGTACCTATTTGCAAGCCTATGCGCTTCAACAAATTGTTAAGCAAATGGGGCACGATAACCATATCATCTACGACGAACACTTTGTAAAGAATGCCAATCCTTTCCATTCGTTGCGAAGTGCATTAGGATGGATATATGGTAATGTTGTTAAAGCAATTCGTTGTCCGCAACAATTTAAGGTGGATCGATGTTATGTGCGTTTCCTTCAAGAATATTTGCAGATAGATTACCGAGTTAAAACTACGGATGGACTTGGCGAAAAGTATGATGCTTTTCTCTGTGGATCCGACCAAATCTGGTCACCTTACTTGGATTTTGAACCTTATTATTTTTTAGGTTTCCCTGCAAAAAGAAAAATTGCCTATGCTCCAAGTTTGGGTACGGGCACTTGTAATGAAGCCTACGAAAAGAATGCCATTCCGCTGATTCGTCAGTTCGACCATTTGTCTACAAGAGAAGAAGTGGGAACAGCGTTGCTCCGAAAGTATATAGATAAACCCATTCTGACGGTGTTAGACCCCACGCTGTTGCTTGACGGAAATTCATGGAGCAAGTTGACGAAAAAAGTTGATGAAGAAAAGTATTTGCTCTGCTATTTTTTGTCGCCCAATGATTGGTATATAAATCATGCCAAGCAATATGCCCGAGAGAAAGAACTAAAGTTATGTATTTTCGGTACGAATCCTCATTATCGCGAATTTGCCGATAAGGTAATCTACGGAGGTCCGCAGGAATTCTTATCGTATATAAAGTATGCTGACATCGTATTTACCGATTCTTTTCATGCAACCATATTCAGCATTCATTTTCATAAAAACTTTCAGACCTTTAAACGATTTGAAGACGGTAAAGGAAATGATCAGAATGCAAGGCTTTATAACCTGTTTGAAAAACTCCATATAGACGATCATTTTGTAGGAAAGGCAGACCGGTTTCAGCCCGACCGTAATGCTTCAGTCAACTGGGTTGAGGTAGATAACTATTTGCAGGACTTGCGTGACTTTTCACTATCGTATTTAAAAAACAGCTTAAAAACCGATGACTGAAATCTGTGATATAAACTTATGTACAGGTTGTGCAGCTTGTGCCAGCGTATGTGCCCATAAGGCCATCAACATGGTTGAAGTGCCACCACATGGTTATTTGCATCCTAAGATAAACAATGACCTGTGTGTAGATTGTGGACTTTGTAGTAAAACATGTCCTGCCAATAATCCCCCGGAATTTAATTCACCCCTGACTGCTTTTGCAGCGATAAGTAAAAACCATGATGACCTGATGTCGAGTTCATCGGGTGCAGCTTCTTCAGTGCTCGCTACACATATAATAAAAAAAGGAGGAGTGGTATATGGTTCTGTTGAGGAAGACTATACACATATAGCGCATCAACGTATTGACTCTTTAGGTGATTTGCCTAAGATAAAGGGTAGTAAGTATGTTCACAGTTACACCACCGACATTTTTCCGAAAGTAAAGGCCGATTTGCAGCAAGGGTTAGAAGTTCTTTTTTTAGGGACACCATGTCAGATAGCCGGTCTTCGCAAGTACTTGCGTAAGTCGTATGACAACCTTACATTGGTTGATTTGTGCTGCCATGGGGTTCCTTCTCAGAAATTTCTGCGCGATGATGTGGAACATCTTTGCGACGTTACCTTTAGGAACAAGGGTGACATGAGCAAGCCTTGGGACAGGTGGGGACTTTACGTTACCTTTAGGAACAAGGGTGACATGAGCAAGCCTTGGGACAGGTATGGTATTTATCTTTCAGGAAAAGAAAAAAACATGATTATTTCTCCTTTCCTAAAGGATAACTATATCACAGCGTTTATGTCCGGGCTTTTATTTCGCGAGAACTGTTACACTTGCCCTTATGCTCGTGCAAAACGTGTAAGTGACATTACGATTGCAGATTTTTGGGGTTATCAAGGCAAGCAGATAAAAACAGATGACGGCATTTCTTTATTGATGCCATCAACAAAAAAAGGTATGCAACTGATTGCATCGTGCCAATCGGCCTTTTATTGCGAAGAGCGGCTTGCCGCCGAAGCAATAAAAGGCAACGGCCAATTTAATCACCCCTCAAGTCGTCCCAAAGAACGTGATACATTCCTGCGGATGTATTCGGAAGATATGCAGGAAGCGTATCGCATAGCACTACGTGACTACATAAAGAACTATAAGAAGCGCATACTGAAAGGCAAAGTTTATAAGGTATTAAAACCATTAGCTGTGTTGAAACGAAAAGTAATAAAAAAATAAACGATTATGATACCTAAGAAAATCCATTATTGTTGGTTCGGTGGAAATCCTCTTCCTGAAATGGCCAAACACTGTATAGAAAGTTGGAAAAAATACTGCCCGGATTATGAAATAAAGGAGTGGAACGAATCGAACTTTGATCTTCACTACAATGACTATGTTTGGGAAGCTTTTCAAGCAAAGAAGTGGGCTTTCATTACCGATGTGGTACGTCTTCATGCGTTGGTTACTGAAGGTGGTATATATATGGATACCGATGTAGAAGTTGTCAAACCATTAGACAGCTTGCTTCAATATGAGGCCGTTTCCGGTTTTGAAGCAGAAGCGCGAATCCCTACAGGCTTGATGGCTTGTGAAAAAGGACAGCGACTTTTCGTAGAACTTTTACACGATTATGAGGGAGTACATTTTAAGAAGGAAGATGGAAGTCTGGATTTGACTACTAATGTAACGCGTATAACTGACGCTTGTAATCGTCATGGATTTATTCCCAACGGAAAATTACAAACGGTAGCAGGCTTTACCTTACTTCCACAAGAATATTTGTGCCCGAAAGATTATACTACCAAGAAGATTCATTTAACTTCTAACACGCTTTGTATACATCATTTTGATGGAAGTTGGAAGTCTGCTTCTTCAAAATTCAAACACACGATTACTGCGCATTTAGGAAAAAATACAGTAGATTTTATTGTGAAAGTTAAGAGATTCTTAAGACAAATCCATTTGATACGTTAAGCACTATGCTTTTAAATGTTTTCTTTTTTATTACTCTACTTTTTTCCGTTGGAGCTGTTCAATTGGCTAAGCGGAAATTTGGCCTGTGGTTAAATCATTACACGCTTACGAATTTCTTTTGGTTGATAAGTCTAACTATTTCCATATATTATAATAGCTATAAGCAGCCTGTAAACGATGATATCTATTTTATATTCTTCATCGGTCTGTTGGCATACAATAGTACTATTCTTTATAATAGAATACCTTTATTTAATGGTGTAGCAATAGATAATCTTTTTTCTTTGAAAAAAAGGAGATTGTTAGAGTTAATTGTGATTGTAGGAATTCTCCCTTCTGCAATTACCAATTTATTATTGATAATGTCCGGTGTTGAGTTGTGGAGACTAAATTATGATTATTGGCAAGAAGGAAGACAATCTGGTTCTTATTTACAACTTTTATTTATACAGAATATAGTTGAGCCCTTATCTATAATAGTCATGTCAACCTGCTATTTCACATTTTACAGATACACTTCTAAAAATAAGAATATTCTAACAATTACTATTGCATTTTTAATTTCTGTATTGTATGTACTAATGACTGGAGGAGGACGTACTTCTATTGCTATATTTGGTTATTTTACTATTCTCTCTTTTTTTATCTCAAGAGATTATTATGCTTCTAAATATTTCTTCCGTATAACTCCCAAGGTCGTATTCTCTTTTGCTGCATTAGCTTTAATTATAATAGGATGGGCAAGTGCAGGTAGAGGAAGTTCAGAATCATTAAGAGAAGTTCTTTCGAATCGACTTGCTTTTTTCGCTCCAATATTTGAATGGTATTTTTATAATTCACCTATATTTTCTGAGTATACTTTAGGGCATTCTATGTTTGAAACAGTCGTAGCATTATTTGAATACCCTCTAAAATTGATTGGATTATCTTCAGATTATATTAGAACAGGTGAATATGTTCAACAGTTTGTATATGTGCCAAAACTTGATGATGAAATAAATGCTGGAGTTTCAGCCTATTTTTATTATATGCGTGATTTTGGTATAATGGGAGTTTTTATTGGACCTATAATAGTGGCATTTATTTATAATGTGTTGTATCGCTTTTGCTTGAAAAGTCCTTTTTTAACAGTTTATTATTTTGTTGGTGTTTTATGTACTTGTTTGGGTACGGGCTATCCTTTTGGTAGAGGTTTTGTTTTCCAACTAATTTTTGCTTTTTTAATTGATAAATATTGTCGGACAAAAGATTATTTAAGAAATGATTATATCTATAATAATACCCGTTTATAATGTAGAGCATTATGTGGAAAAATGCGTTCAAAGCTGTGCTTTACAGAATTGTTCTGACTTTGAAATAATTGTCGTCAATGACGGTTCTACCGACAAAAGTGCAGGTATTATTAATACTTTGGTGAAAAACTTCTCCAATATTTCGGTTATAAATCAAGAAAATCAAGGTCTGAGTGTTGCACGAAATGCAGGCTTACACGTTGCTCAAGGTGAATACGTATGGTTTGTTGATTCTGATGATTGGATTGAACCAAACTGTCTGGATAGAATTACTAACAAACTAAAAGATGATTTGGATATTTTGCAGTTGCAATACCGCTATACTTATGAGGATGCTTCTTTAAATAAAGATGCCCCTTTTACGATAATTGATGGATTAAAGTCTGGCAAGCAAGTGACTATTCATGGTGGTCTGCCTGCCCCAGCTCAATTCTGTGTGTATCGAACAGAATTTTTAAGAAAAAATGGTTTGCAGTTTGTAAGGGGCATTTACCATGAGGACTCAGAGTTTAAGCCAAGGGTTACCTATCTGGCAGAAAAAATAGCCTCAGACACAGATGTCAGCTATAATTATCTGCAACGGACTTCGGGTAGCATCACTTCTAAGTTCAGATTGAAAAACGGCATTGACATCATTTATGTAATGAACAGTTTGATGGATTTTGTCAAGCAGCAGCAGATGGACAAACCTTGTGCCGAAGCCTTTTACCGACAAGTAGGCTTATGCATGAATACGTTGCTATTCGGTTACAGACAGCTTTCGAAGTCCGACCAATCCAGTTTGTATAAAGCACTTACGCAGCAAAAGCACCTATTTCGAGCCATGATTAAAAGCAAGAACCTTAAGTATCAGTTAGAGGGGATTGCATTTGGTTTAAGTTTAAAGTTAGGCTTTTTGCTACATAAAATGATAAGATGAAATGTAACTATTTTATGAAGATATCTGTTATTATACCCACTTATAAACCCCAAGATTATCTTTGGGAATGTCTGAATTCATTGGTTGCTCAAACTTTTCCTAAAGAAGATTTTGAGGTAATCTTAGTGTTGAATGGTTGTTGCGAACCTTGGAAAAGTAACATCCAGCAGTATATAGATGATCGAATGCAAGGGATGAATGTGAACTACATTCAAACTGATGAGGGCGGAGTGAGCAATGCGCGCAACATAGCCCTTGACTGCGCTAAGGGCGACTACGTAACGTTTATTGACGATGATGACTTCATTTCTCCCACTTATTTGGAAGAACTGTACGAGAAAGCTGCACCCGACACCGTATCGCTGTGTTATCCGTATGCTTTTAATGATGGAAAAATTGAGGAGCAGTTACCTTATACCATTACAGAGGCATATAATTATTGTATAAATTATCAGTGTAAAAGCCTAACATCCAGGGTTCGGAAATTTTTTTCCGGACCCTGTATGAAGCTCATTCCAATGAGCTTCATACAGGGAAGAAGGTTTGATGTGCGTTTCAAAAACGGAGAGGATAGCCTTTATATGTTTTTAATATCAGATAAAATTCACAAGGTATCTTTCACTTCACAGCATGCAATCTATTATAGAAGATATAGAGAAAACAGTGCATATACTGGGCATCATACATGGGGCTATATGTTCAAGAATGGATGGCTTATGGCTTACGCCTATACTAAGATTTATTTTTCAAAACCTTTTGATTATAAATTGTCATATTATTTCGTACGATTGCTCGGTGTATTGAAAACTATTATAGTGAAAAAATAGCTTAGCATGTTTTGTTAGTAGAATAATTAGAAAAAGCAAGGTTAATGAATAAAATACTATTAACCACATTGTTTTCCGGCTATAATTATGGTTCAAGTTTGCAGACTTATGCCACAAAGTGCATTATCAAAGAGTTGGGCTATGACTGTGAATTAGTAGCAAGGAAAAGTGTGATAAAAGGACGAGATGTTAGGTTGGGGAAGTTGCTGACTATATTGTGGCGTACACTTCTGACTGCTGATCCAAAGACTTTAAAAGCCTATAAGAGTTCGTACCAAAAGTCGTTGGTGGGAGACTCTGTGAAAAGGTTTGAGGATTTTGAAGAAAATTATCTGCAACCCCAGCGTATGAGTTGGAAGTTGCTTAAGGAAGAGGCTAAAATAGCAATAGCTTGTGTGGCCGGTAGCGACCAACTTTGGAATCCTACGTCCTTATATGTAGACCCCATGTATTACTTGCGTTTTGCACCTAAGGGTAAACGAATTTCCTTTGCTACCAGCCTAGGGCATGACTTTATTGCTCCGTTCAATGAAGAAAAGTTGAAAAAGTGGATTAACGAGGTGGACTGTATTTCGGTTCGAGAAGATAGCGGAGTAAAGTTGATCAAGAACCTTTGTGGAAGGACGGCTTTGCATTTGTTAGACCCAACACTACTGCTGGATGGCAACACGTGGAGAAACTATTTGGCTATTCCCCGACAAAAGAGTAAGTACATATTGGCATACTTTTTGGACGCTCCGTCAGAGCAGGCAAAGCAGTGTATCGGAAGATTGAAAGAAAAATTTCAGTGTGAGGTGATAGCGATTCCCTACGAGCATACAGATATGAGCTATGCAGATAAACTGGTGCCAAGTGGACCACTTGATTTTCTGAGTTTGGTGGATAATGCCGAGATGGTTGTGACCGACTCATTTCACGGAACTGCTTTTTCAATCAATCTGCACACCCCATTTTTTGTGTTTGACCGAAACTATGGAGCCGCTCATTCGCAAAGTAGCAGGGTAGTATCGCTTTTGAAAAAGTTGCATTTGCAGCATAGATATGAACCCCAATTCGAAGAAGTACAGGAAGATACCGTAGACTTCGAAATCTCGGAAGCTACATTGAATGCGGAAAGAAAGGTGGCAAGGGAGTTTTTGAAAGTATCGATAGCAACATGCGCAAAGACAGCAGGTAAGTAAAAAAGCATTCATAAATATGGAATTTAAGAAAAAAAGAGTCGTTGATTTTCAAAATAAAGATTGTTCGGGCTGCGCTCTTTGTGTTGACATGTGTCCTAAAAATTGCATCACGATGCAGCCCGATGAATTAGGCTATTTGCGTCCGGTGATTGACGATGCAGTGTGTGTAGACTGTGGGCTTTGTGCCCAAAAATGTGTGATTGTAAACCCGGAAGAAACCATTATGCCGGCACATACATTTGCAGCAGTTCGTACAGATTTGGAGAAGATTAAGTTGTCGTCTTCTGGTGGTGCATTTGCTGCTATCGCTGAGTTTCTGATAGAGAAAGGATGGATGGTAGCCGGATGTATTATAGATGAAAACCTGAAGCCTCGGCATATATTGACAGATGAGTTCAATAAAGTAAAGCAGATGTATGGTTCGAAATATGTTCAGAGTTATACAGAGGGTATTTATGCTCAGGTTGCAAGTGCATTAAAGGAGGGAAAGAACGTGCTTTTTTCAGGAACACCCTGTCAGGTGGCAGCTGTAAAACGCATAACCAAGAATCCTGAAAATTTGTTGACCGTAGAGGTTATTTGTCATGGCGTTCCCAATGTGGAGATGTTTCACTCAGCACTCGAAGCCTATGAAAAAGCAGCAATCAAACATTTTGTATTCAGAGACAAAGGACAAGGCTGGACTTTCAATAACTTGATTACCTATAAAAATGGCAAAGCCAAGAAAGTGAATCACCGCTTGTCTTCCTATATGACCTATTTTTTGGAAGGTGAAACATATCGTGATTCTTGCTATGTATGTCCGTATGCCAAACAAGAGCGAGGAGCAGACATTACGCTAGGCGATTTTTGGGGGGTGGTAGGCCGAAGGGCAGACTTGAAAGAAAAAATTAATATTGAAAAGGGCGTATCCTGCTTGATAGTCAATACGAAGAAAGGAATGTCGGTTGTCCAATCCTCTCCTATAAAAACATTTGAAGTGGATTATGAAGATATCAAGGACGGCAATGAACCCTTGAATCACCCTTCGCGCCATACAGATAAAAGAAAGGTCGTGATTTCGTTGTGGAAGCAAAGCAAAAGTTGGGCAGACGTACATGCTTATTGGAAGGCACATGACTATAAATTAGCCTATTCAATATGGAGCTTAATTCCAATGACACTTCAGCATAGAATCAGATTATTATTAGGAAAAAGATAGATTTATGAGCTATACAGTAGCAGTAGTAATTCCCACCCTCAACGAAGAAAAGTTCATAGCCCGTTGCTTGGATTCAGTCATAGCCCAGTCGTATCCGTTTGCTGAGATGGATGTGATGGTAGTAGATGGCGGAAGCAAAGACAGAACGAGGGAGATTGTGGAGGAGTATCGGAAGAAGTATGCGAACATCCGCTTCATTCATAACCCCGGACGCATACAGTCGATAGCCTTTAATATAGGTGTGAAAAATTCGGAGGCACCTTACATTGTGCGTTTGGATGCACATGCTACCTATAATAAGGTATATATAGAAAGATGCGTCAAAAATTTTTCGGCTAACGCCGAGGTGTTGGGATGCGCTCCCGAATTTGTAGGGAATGTTGGGGGCGTATGCGCCATACGCCCCCAACATTCAGGACTAATTGCCGAGTCGTCAGCCATTTTGAACCAGTCAAAGTTCGGCATAGGCGGAGCCGCGTTTCGAGTGGGCGCACCCGCCGGCTTTGTTGACACGGTACCCTTTGGCTGCTTTCCACGCACCATATTAAATAAAATAGGCGGAATGCGTGAGGATTTGCCCAGAGGAGAAGACAACGAGTTTAACTCACGAATCAGAAAAGCCGGATATAAAATTTACCTCGATCCAGAGATAGTTTGTACCTATTTTTCGCGCGATACGTTGAAAGCCAATATGAAGCAAATGTATGCCAATGGAGAATCGATAGGCCATTTGTTTTATGTAGACCGAGCGTCCATCGGATTTCGACATTTAGTACCATTGCTTTTTGTATTAGGTATAATGTTCGGATTTGTGCTTTCATGGGTACACGTATACTTCACTTACGCACTTGCTGCAGGATTAGGACTATATTTTGCTTGCGACTTGGGAGCCTCGTTTATAGCAGCTAAGGAGCATGGATGGAAGTATTTCTTCGCCCTATTCCTGATGTTCTTTTGTGTACATATTTCCTATGGTTGGGGAACAATTGTAGGCATGTTTACCGGAAGAAAGTTAAAAAAATAATGAGTAAGCAGCCAATAAAAGAGTCAGTTCGAACCTTGTTGCTTTTACTGGATATAGCTCTCAATCTACGAGTGCAGAAAATAGCAGAAAAAGTGGATTGGTCGCAGGTGATGCAACTGGCGAAAAATCAAGGTGTGCGCGCATTGGTATTTGAAGCCCTGGAACTATTGAAACAAGCTGATGAGGCTTGTGATAACTTTCCTGATCGCATGACTGTGATGCAATGCTATGCGCAAACGGCCTTTGTGGAAAAAATGTATGCGCAGCATTTGGCATTGGCTAACGAGGTAGCAAGACTTTGGAAGCAACATGGGGTGAAGACCATTGTGTTTAAGGGGGTGGCGCACAGCCGCTATTACACAAAACCCGGGCATAGAGAGTTTGGCGATTTGGATTGCTACCTGATTGATGGGCAAGGACATTGCGCCTACCACATTGGTAATGATGTGGCACGTACCATGGGGTTGACTGTAGACGATGGATGGTATAAGCATTCGCACATTCAGTACAAGCAACTGACGATAGAAAACCACCAGTACTTTACAGCAGCCAGGCGAGGCGGTGCAGACAAGTGGCTGCATGATTTTATGGTTGAGGTTATAGACGATGGTTGCCATCTAGAAAAATTGGATGGAACGGAACTTTACGTTTTACCCCTTGAAGCCGAAGGGCTGTTTATGCTCTACCATTCGCTGCTGCACTTTTTGGTAGAAGGCATCAATCTGCGGCATTTTGTGGACTGGGCTTGCTGGATAAAGGCGAATCAAGACAAAGTGGTGTGGGCTGATTTCTATGCAAAGTGTAAACGCTTCAAGTTGGATGGTTTTGTGGATGTATTGAACACAATAGCCGTGAAGTACCTTGGTGTAGAACTGCACGACCCGACGATATTTGCCGACAGTGCGTATGCTGAACGAACCATAGAGAGTGCGCTGTATGATGACACCGCTATATATAATAGGAGTAAAGGCATCTGGTATGAGCGTGTGCATGTGATTGGAAATGCATTCAAGCATTCGTGGAAGTATCGCGACGTGGCACACTACAGCATGGTGGGGTATGTGTGGCAGTTTGTGTATGGCTTCTTGAAAAAAGGGGAAGAAGATTAAGGAACTGTTTAAAAATTAAAAAGCTTCAAAGAGCTTTTTGGTAGGAATTCCAGCTTGTATGAATTCCATAAAGATTAAGCAATAAGATAAGAGCAGAATGTTGAGCTCCAAAGACCGTTAGAGGACTTTGGGGCTTTCTGTCGTATCCAAAAATCAACAAAAACAATACGTTATGACAATGAAACTGCGTAATGTGCCTTTTTCACCGCCAGATATGACGGAGGCTGAGGCTGATGAAGTGCGTGAGGCCATTCTGTCGGGTTGGATTACCACCGGACCGCGCACGAAGAAATTGGAAAAAGAAGTGGCTGAGTTTGTCGGTGCTGATAAGGCCGTTTGCTTGAACTCACAGACTGCTTGTGCCGAAATGGCCCTGCGACTGCTGGGCATTGGCAAGGGCGATGAGGTAATTGTGCCAGCCTATACCTATACGGCCAGTGCTTCGATTGTGGAGCATGTGGGCGCTACGCTGGTGTTTGTGGATGTGCAGAAAGACTGCCTCGAAATGGACTATGAGGCTGTGGAGGCTGCTATCACGGAACGTACAAAGGCGATTATCCCCGTAGACTTGGCTGGTATTCCTTGCGACTACGACCGCTTGAAGGCCATTGTAGAAGCCAAGAAAAGCCTGTTCAGACCGGCAACGGATTTGCAGCAGCAAATTGGGCGCGTGGCTATTTGCTGCGATGCAGCTCACGCTTTTGGTGCGGAACGCAAGGGCGTGAAGGTGGGAGCGATTGCTGATTTCACTTCATTCTCATTTCACGCGGTGAAGAACCTGACTACTGCTGAAGGTGGTGCGATGACGTGGAACTTGCCTTTCGGCAACGAGCAGGTGGTAAAGACGCTGGACAAGCAGGAGGGTAATACGTTCTGTGGAGTGCCCGAAATTGAGGGTGAAACGTGGAACGAGAACCTTTACCGCAAGACGCAGCTGCTGAGTCTGCATGGACAGAACAAGGATGCATTGGCCAAGACGAAGCTGGGTGCATGGGAGTATGACATCATCGGTACTTGGTACAAGTGTAACATGACGGATGTGGTGGCTGCCATCGGATTGGTGCAGATGCAGCGTTATGAAGGTATGCTGGCACGACGGAAAGAGATGATTGCGCGTTACGATGAGGCGCTGAAGCCATTGAACGTGGCGGTGCTGGATCATTACAATGAGGAGCATACGTCGTCGGGCCACTTATACCTGGTGCGTCTGTTGGGCAGAACGCGCGAGGAGGCAAACCGCGTGATTGAGCAGATGGCTGAGCGCGGCATAGCCACGAACGTGCACTACAAGCCGCTGCCGATGATGACTGCTTACAAGAATATGGGCTTCGATATCAAGGATTTTCCGAATGCTTACCGCATGTTCGAGAACGAAATTACGTTGCCGCTGAATACGCGTATGACGGATGAAGATGTGGCTTACGTGATTGAGAATTTTGTAGACATAGTATCTAATTTATAAGGAGTAGCATTCCTTCAAATCAAAGGCTTGGAGATGAAAATTCCGTGTTTTTGTCTGCAAGCCTTTTTACTTTAATTATACATGAAAAGATTATTCGACATGGTTGCATCAGGCTGTGGCCTGGTGGTTTTAAGTCCCTTGTTTCTGATTCTGGCTATTTGGATTAAACTGGACTCGAAAGGTCCGGTGTTCTATCGTCAGGTGCGTGTGGGTCGCGGTAATAAAGACTTTCGCATCTTTAAGTTCCGCTCCATGCGTGTGGGTGCTGACAAAGGTTCGCTGGTAACGATTGGTGGTCGTGACCCCCGTGTAACGCGTTCGGGGTATTACATCCGTAAGTATAAGTTTGATGAACTACCTCAGTTAATCAATGTGTTCATTGGTGATATGAGTTTGGTGGGACCACGTCCTGAGGTGCGCCATTATGTGAATTACTGGACACCGGAGCAGATGCATGTGCTGGATGTACGTCCCGGTATTACGGACCCGGCGAGTATTAAGTTCCGCAACGAGAACGAACTGATGGAGCAGGCTGAGGATCCGGAGGATTACTACATTCATGTAATCATGCAGGAAAAAATTAAGCTTTATCTGGAGTACGTTGAGAATAGCTCGTTTTGGTATGACATCAAGTTGATATTCCAAACGTTTAAGGTAATTGTAACGGAGCGATAAGTGGAGGAATAGGTAATGAAAATGGATAAAGCATTTTTGGACGGCTTGTTGGTTCAAGCCCAGGCTAATCCGCGTTTGCGACAGCATTATGATTTGCGCACTTCGCCGGCAGATACGAGTAAGCGTTTGCTGAATGCATTGATGCCGGGTACGGTGGCACCTATTCACCGGCATGAGGATACTTCGGAAACGGTAATTTGCCTGTGTGGCAAACTGGACGAGGTAATCTACGAAGAGGTGGATGCATTGCTTTCGCCTTTGACGGCGGAGGAGGCAGCTGCTTTTGACCGGGGAATGGATGCACAGGAGGTGACGCAGGAGAAACGCTTCAGAGAGGTGCAGCGCATTCGGCTTTGTCCGGCTGAGGGACAATATGGCTATCAGATTCCGCAGGGGGCTTGGCATACGATTGAGGTGCTGGAGCCGAGTGTGATTTTTGAGGCTAAGGATGGGGCTTATAAGTGATGCGTAGGTGGTGAAGCTGTATGTACTTGGGGTATGCATAGCCTTGGAAGTGGTTTGCAGAGGTAAATAATGCATATCCCTATTTCACTTTTTTCTTTTCTGAAAATTGGTTCTGAAATGATTGAGAATCAATATATAAGGTGGTGGGTGGATAGGGTGTAAAAAAGTGAGGTGCGATATCAGGTGCTCGAAAAATTTGGATTTCGGGGTGTTTGGGTTGTATCTTTGCTTCACGAAGTCAGGCTTCACCTCAGCATAATTTTTGAGAGCAAGCTTTGCCTTCGGCTAAGTCAGGCTGCACCTCAGCCTTGATGGATGAAAAAACTATAGATTCCTTATTTATAAAGTGTTCTTTGACATATTGTTACA
>ERZ831979.1386-NODE-1386-length-21482-cov-6.597891_pt1 | contig 21482 bp, 19 predicted proteins | sample MGYA00519952_ERZ831979 | MGnify/ENA primary metagenome ERZ831979 (study PRJEB31850, sample SAMEA3708723) | human gut metagenome | biome: human gut; feature: human-associated habitat; material: faeces | place: China | collected 2014 ...
TGGAGGGTCAGCCGGAAACGCTGGAAATGTACGGCCTGTATAATGTCAAAATGGGATACGGGTTCTTCGGATAGTTTGAAAGTGTAGGTTCAAAATGGCTGGTTTCCCACTATTAAAAGGTATGCCCTGCGGAGCATAGGGGGAAAAGTTTCCCTTATTTTTTCCCTTATTAGCTTAATATTTGATGGTTTTGGATGGTACAAGATAAAATAAAGTATCAACGCAAACCGTTGATACATAAGGGAAAATGGTATTCAATAACACAAGATAGAAAACAAAAATGGCAATTCGAGTCCTGTACCGCGCACCATCGGGAACCCTTGAAACCACTTGGTTTCAAGGGTTTTTCTTTTGCAAATCTTGAATTCGGGTCCTGTACCGCACGCCAAAAAGCCCCGGGGCCGAAAAGGTCCCGGGGCTTTTGGGGCACAGGAAGCGTTGTGAAATGGCAGCGGTTTGTCCGAGACGCAGCGGCGCTTATCCCTCGCTCCGCACAGGCGGAAGGACCCGGAAATCGCTGCGGCGCTCCGGCATGGCGTCGCCGTACTGCTTGAAGTAGTCCAGGATCAGATCGGACATCTCCGTGCCGATCTCCCGCACCACGGGGCAGCCCACATAGCAGTCATACCCGCCGGTGCCGCTGGCGCGGTAGCTGTTCAGGCAGATGGTGAACACATCGGTATCCGCCACGGGCTTTCCCTGCACGGTCATGGCGGCGACCCGCTGCCCCACCGGGCGGGAGATATCGTAGGTGTAGGACACGCCCATGTAGTAGTCGTAGTTGTAATGCTCCACCTTCGGCTCCAGGAAGCAGTCCGACACCCGCAGGGTGCCGTCGTCGTTCCGGGTAAAGTACGCCGCGCTGCGCTCCATCGCCTGCCGCAGAACAGCGCCGGTGATCTCCAGCACCGACAGCGTGTTGGTGTAGGGGTAGGCGATCAGCAGATCGCGCCGCCGCACCACCCGCGGGAGCCCCGCCGCGTCGTTGGCCAGGCTGGAGGCGGACAGCTGCGCGCCGCTGGCCCAAAGCTGCACCGCGTTGAACAGATCGGGGAGGCCGCTGCCTCCGGCCGCCATGTGCAGCGGCGTGTCCGGCATCAGAGGCTGCGGCAGATGGCCCACCACCTGATCCAGCCAGTCCTGGGCGCCGCGCTCCATGCCGGCGAACTCGTCCAGCCACTCCCGGCGGCATGCACCGGATGCGGGGATCGTCTCGCTGGTGAAGCGCTTGCCCGTTTCGGATATGGCTGCCTCGATGTGCAGGAATTCCTGTCCCCGGTCGGTGGGCTGCACCACGAAAGTACCGCACAGCGTCTGCCCGTGGACGGTCATGTGCTGGTGCCCTGTCAGCAGAAGGTCAAAGTCCAGCTCCTGGCACAGGCGGTAGGCCACGTTCTCGTGGGTGGTGGACAGCACGCGGCCGGTGGCCAGATCTCTCTCGAAGCCGCCGTGATAAATGCACAGCGTCACATCCACCCGGTCCCGCAGGGATTCCAGCGCCGCACGCGCGGCGGGGATAGGGTCGCTGATAGTGATGCCGGACAGGTGCTCCGGCTTCTCCCAGATGTTCACGTAGTCGGTGACGATGCCCACGATGCCGATCCGCAGGCCGTTCTCCAGCGTGTGGATACGGGCAGGGAAGCGCACGCGGGCGCCGTCCCAGCGGACATTCTCGCAGACGCAGCGGGCGTGCAGAGCGTTGAGATAGCTGTCCAGATAGTCCATGCCGTAGTTGAAGTCGTGGTTGCCCAGGGTCACATAGTCGTAGCCGCAGCGGTTCATTATCTCGGCGAACCGGCTGGCGTCGCCCAATGTGTCATGGCAGTAGGCACCCAGCGGCGAGCCCTGCAGGATATCGCCGCCGTCGATGACCAGCGTGTTCCCGTCCTTATGAAACTGGCTGGCACACTTGAACAGACCGATATTCCTCTCCTGCCGGCTGCGGTAGTCGGTGGGATAGATATAACCATGGAGGTCAGAGGTGAAGTAGATGGTAAAGCGTTTTGTGTCCATCGGCTCACCCCCGTGCCAGCTTGATACGGATCCGGGAGGATATCCACTCGATGATCAGCACCAGCACGATCAGGCCCAGCAGGATCGCGCCCACCTCGTTCCAGCGATAGGCGCTCATGGCGAAGATCAGCGGCGCGCCGATACCGCCCGCGCCCACCAGGCCCAGCACCGTGGCGTCGCGCAGGTTCATGTCGAAGCGGTAGATGATGGTGGAGGTAAAGTCCGCCGTCAGCTGCGGCAGAATGCCGTAGCGGATCTTCTGGAACGTGGTGCAGCCCGCGGCGTCCAACGACTCCAGGATGCGCTTGTCCAGGTCCTCGATGCTCTCGATAAACATCTTGGACACCATGCCGATGGAGCACAGGGACATGGTCAGCAGGCCCGCGAAGGGACCGGGGCCGGTGACGCGGATGAACATCAGGCCGTAGACAAAGGCGGGAACGGTGCGGATAGCGGCGATCAGAATGCGTCCCACCAGCGCCAGCGGCTTGGGGACCAGATTGCTGGCGGAGATAAACGACAGGGGCAGCGAGATCACCGCGCCCACGATGGTGCCCAGAAAGGCGATGCAGAACGTCTCCAGCAGCAGATAAGGCACACCGTTGGTGCCCAGTGTGAACAGCAGCTTGGCGGAGGGATGGAAGATACCGGAGATGATATTCCCGGCTACCTCCAGCCCGTTGCTGGTGGGGTTGCTGGTCTGTACGGCCGTGCCGGACCACGCCAGCAGGCAGGCCACGATGAAGGCCGCCAGCAGCTGCCACAGCCACGTTTTCGGCGCGGAGGCGCAGGCTTTTTGAATTCTCTGTTCCATACGGCCCTCCTTACGTCAGTTTTTTACGCAGGGCGTGGCTGATCGCCTCGATGACCATAACGGCCACAAACAGAACGATCAGGATCATGCCAAGGCTGTCGTACTCACGCCAGCCGATCTTTTCATTCATAATAAGGCCCAGTCCGCCCGCGCCCACGTAGCCCAGGATGGAGGCATAGCGCACGTTGCCCTCCAGGCAGAACAGGGATACGGACAGATAGGTGGGCAGCACCTGGGGAAACACCGCCGTGGTGAAGGCCTGCAGCCGGGTGGCGCCCAGCGCCTCCATGGCCTCATAGGGTCCCATATCCACCGTCTCGATGATCTCGAAGAGCTGCTTGCCCACATAGGCGAAGGTAAACACCGCGATGGCGCAGGTGCCCGCCATGGTGCCCAGGCCGAAGATGTAGGTGGCGATCAGGGCGCACACCAGCGTGGGCAGTGTCCGCACAAGGCTGAGAAACAGCCGGACGATGAACACCACCACGCGGTTGGTGACGATGTTGCTGGCGGCGGCTACGGCAAAGGGGATCGCCAGCACCGCGCCGATGAACGAACCCAGGAAGGACATCTTGATGGTGTCCCACAGGGGCTGCCAGATCTTGCTCAGATACCCCGTGTTGGGCGGGAACATGGCCGCGAGGATATCGAAAAACTTGCTGCCCTTCTTCACCAACACCCCGAAATCGAAGCCGGTGATGTGCACAGACAGCGCACCCAGCGCCAGCACGATCAGAATGACCAGCGGCGCGCGGCTGCGTTTTTCCTCCACCACCGCGCCGTTGGGCAGCGTATAGCGGCGGGGCTTGAACAGACGGTCGTACAGGCTCATGCGTCTGCCTCCGTCTCGCTGTCGTCACCGTAGATGGCGTCCAGCACCGACTGGTCCACATTGGCGGAGGGCCCGTCATAGACGATCTTGCCGGCGCGGATGCCGATAATGCGGTCGGCGTACTCCAGCGCCAGCTCCACATGGTGGATGTTCAGCAGGATGGAGATGCCCATCTCCTCATTGATGCGGACGAAGTCCTGCATCACCTGCTTGGCGGTAACGGGGTCAAGGGCAGCCACCGGCTCGTCCGCCAGAATGATCCGGGGGTTCTGGGTCAGCGTGCGGGCCAGCGCCACCCGCTGCTGCTGACCGCCGGAGAGCTGGTCGGCGCGGATGTAGGCCTTGTCCAGAATACCCACCTTATCCAGCGATTCCAGCGCCTTGATCTTGTCCGCCTTTCGGAAGGCGCCCAGCAGCACCCGCCAGAAGGGCATATCCGGCACGCAGGCGGACAGCACGTTCTTGATGACGGTGGTGCGGGTCACCAGATTGAAGGACTGGAACACCATACCGATGCCCCGGCGGAACCGGCGCAGGCTCTTGCCCGACAGGGTGCTGACATCGGTGCCGTTCACCGTCAGCGTGCCGGAGGTGATCTGGTGCATCCGGTTCACGGAGCGCAGCAGCGTGGACTTGCCCGCGCCGGAACGGCCGATGATGGCCACAAACTCGCCGTCCTGAATGGTCAGGTCCACGTCGTCCAGACCCACCGTGCCGTTGGGATACACCTTGGATACATGGTCGAAAATGATCATATGGTCTCCTCTTTTCCTGAAATAGCACACGGGGAGGGCTGCACAGCGGAAGGTCATGGCTGTGCAGTCCTCCCCGCGCTTGGGAAAGTGCTTTAGTTGGCGGCAGACAGCTCCTGGATGAGCTTCTGCGCGGCGCGCTCGTTGTCGTAATCGGAAGCCTGTGCCACCTGATAGCCGTTGTGGCTGTAGATAGCGATGACTTCCTTACCGGCATCGGTGTTGCCGATGTTGATGAACGCCTGCTGCAGCGCGGCGATCAGGTCAGCGTCCATGATCTCGGAGTTCTTGCTGACGGAGATGGTGTCGTTGTAAATGGGGGCGGTCACGCCGATCACGCCGGTCTCCTCCCAGATGGAGCCCTCGCGGCTGAACTCGGTGTTCCAGCGCTCGGCATAGTCGCGGCGCGCGTCGGCATAGGTCACCAGCACGTCCACCTGGCCGGAGGCCAGACGGGCAAAGGCGCTGGCGTAGGAGTCGGACTGCACGGCGCTCTTCAGGTCAGAGATGCCCTTGCCGTAGTGATCCTGCAGCCACAGGGCGGGATAGATGTAGCCGGCGGGGGAAGAGGTGCCCATGACGCTCCAGTTGGCGCTGTCCAGGTCCTCCCAGGTCAGCTCTTCGCCGGCGTTGACCTTCTTCACCAGCTCCTGGCCCTTGTCAGAGGGGCCGGCGATGAACAGGGCGCGGTAGGAAACGGCCTGCTTGTCGGAAGCCTCGGTGGGCTGGCCGTCATTCCAGTCCTTGGCGTTGTCGGAGTCCTTGCTCAAGCCGTCGCGGGTAGCGGTCAGAATGACCTCGGCGCCGTCGTCATACAGCACATAGGTGCCGCCGGGGATCAGACCCACGTCGATGGTGCCGGCCTCAAGGCCCTCGCCCACGGCCTCATAGGTGGTGCCGACAGTGATCTCCACGTCGCCCACCTCATAGCCCTGCTTGGCCAGCTCGTCCTTCAGCATCTGCTTCAGGGGCTCGGTAACGGTAATGATCTCCTCCGGCTCGCGGGAGGGCACGAACGCGACCTTCAGGGTCTCGATCTTCTTCGCGCCGTCGGTGTCGCCGGTATTGTCGCCATCGGTCTTATCACCGCAGCCGGCCAGCAGGCCGAGCGCCATGACCAGCGCCAGCAGCAGAGCAAAAAACTTTTTCATTCTTTTTTCCTCCATAAAGTGTTGTTCCCTTGCCCGGAGTAGTTCTCCGGGACGTGTACAGCGGCATGGCACAGCAAAAGGCGCACCATACCGTCTCACAGTATAGCACACCTTTATAGAGAAAAATTTTCCGATTTGGTAAAAAAAGTAATATCTCAGGCGTCCCTCTCCCGCCCGAAGTAGAACGCCACCAGCTCCTCGAACGCCAGTATCACATGGCCGAAAAAGCTGTTGGGCAGGCTGCCGGCCAGCGTCTGCCGCGAGCCGTCCACCACAAACACGATGTCCGACATCTGCGCCAGGGTAGAGTCGCTCCGCTTGGTGAACGTGACGATCTTGTGGCCGTTCTGCCGGGCGTGACGCACGTCGTTCAGCACCGGCTCCGTCTCGCCGCTCTGACTGACGGCGAACATCACCGGCGGGGCCTCCGCCGCGTCGGACAGGTGGTGCGCGTCGCGGAACAGCATATAGTCATAGAAATGGACGTTGTTGAACACCATAAAGCCGCAGATGGACAGCCGTTGGGCGATATAGGCGCCCACAATGTTGGAAAAGCCCTCGCCGGTGGTGAACAGCTTGGCCCTGCGCGACTGGTCCAGCAGACCGCAGAACCGGTCCAGCAGCTCGTCGGAATAATTGTCGATCAGGCTCTTGATATTCTCCGCGCTGCGGTCCTGGCCGTGGGAGTTGAACTGGCGGCTGAGGTAGTAGTACAGCTCGCTGTATCCGTCAAAGCCCAGCCGCTTGCACATCTTGACGATGGTGGTGGTGGAGAGAAAGTTCTCGTTGGCGATCTGCTGGATACCCACGCGCTTCTCGCCGCGCTCGATATGTGCCGTGATGCTGGTGATCACCCGTTTCTCGTCCTCAGAAAGCAGATTTGTCAGCAGAAAATAGCCGTCGCCCACAGCCTGTCCCTCCTTGCCATCCATGATATTTTTTTCATTATAGCAAACCGGGCGGCGCCTTGCAAGCCAGCGCGGGAGAATTCGGCATTCCGCCGATGCGGCGGCCTCCGCGCCGTCCCGGACGATAGCAGACGACAAAAGAGGGGCGATGCCGCCCCTCTTTTGTTCTGCCGTTTCCGAAGCGGCCTGCGCGGAACCGTCAGCGCGCAAACACAGTCTCTCCGTTGAACGTCAGCTTGCAGATGCGCTCCGGCTCCATGGGCTCATCGAACCGCGTCCAGATCATGCAGCTATCGTCGGTTTGATTTGCGATAAAGCTCCAATCGCACGGGATAGGCGCACCGTCCGCGTCAAATACCCTGAACGCGCCGAGAATGCCGGTGGTGGAGTCCACATAATCGGCGAAGTACACCGCCATGGACAGCTTGGAGCATTCGATTTTCTCCGCCGTGAGCACCTCCCCGCCATAGGAGAGGGAAACGCTCTCTGCCAGCACCTCGCTCTGCACGGTGACGGGCGTTTCGTCCAGCGTGACCTTCCAGCGTCCTGGCAGCACGGTGGTGGTGATCTCCTTTCCGCCCCAGTGCAGTTCCAAATAGGGGAGCGCTTCCTTGTCAACGGCCACATCCCGCCAAAAGTACCGCCAGTCGGCATCCGTGGCATCCGGGTCAAACTCGTCGGGCTGTCCGAAATGACAGTGGGACTCCGGGTAGATGACCGTGTCCGTCCGCGTGTCCAGGAAATACCAGTTCTTCTCCCAGGACGCGGACCATTCATCCGAGCCCAGCGGTTCTTTCATCACCAGATGGAGAGTGCCGTCCTCCCATCCGGCGTTGCAGATGGACGCGCCGCAGGGCAGCTGCACGTCCGCGTCCCCCGGCTGCCAGTAATACCGCACCGTTCCGTTGCGGAATCGCTGCTGGCACTGGGGCAGCTTTGCGTTCTCTCCGGCGTTTTCCACCATCTCCGCCACGTTGAAGTCGATCTTCTCGTGGTCGAACCAGCGTTTCTCCTGCCAGTTGGCGAAGGTCATCACCAGACCGTTGGCACTGCTGCCCGGCTGCCAGTTGGCGTATACGACGCCCTCCAGCTCGTTCTCCGGCACGCCCTCCTTCCGCGGGAGGAAGGACGACACATACGCGCCGGACATCATCTGACCGGGGAAGTACAGCTCAAAGTCGGCGAATTGGCCGCTCTGATCCAGCACAGCCCCCTCGTTGGCCTTCACAGAATAGAGAAGATACAGGGTGCGCTCGTCCGAGATCACCTTTTCCACACGGATGTGCAGCTCCTCCGCAGCTGCCGTGGGTTGCTGTTGGGAGACCACCGGCGTCTCGTCCCCGTCGCCGATGACGGTCTGTTCAGGAGAAAAGATGTCGCGCCATGACAGCGGCAGTCTGCTGACGGCAAAGGCGGTCACGGATACGCCCAGTATGACCAGCACCGCCACGCACGCGGCGGATAATTTAGGGAAGCGGGCTGCCCGTTTCCGGCCCGCGTTCGCGGCATCAAAATCAAGGGCCTCCTCCAGATACGCCGCATCCACGTCTCCGATGGCGGAGAGCAGCTTTTCAGTGTTGTGCTCCATCATAGAGTTACCTCCTTACGTTCCAGGTACGTATGTAATTTCCTGCGAATTCTGCCCAGCCGGACAGATACGTTGTTTTCGGTGGTACCGAAGGCATCCGCGATCTCGGACAACGGCTGCGCGAACCAGTACCGCCTGACGAACATGACCCGGTCATCCCGGCGCAGGGCAGCGAGAAACGCATTGATCTGCGCGGACAGCTCACCTGCGGCAAGCTGCTCGTCGAGGGAATGGGCGGAAATACAGTCCTCCAGTTCGGATAGCGAGACCTCAAACCGGCTGCTCCGCTTCAGCGCGGAATTGGCCCGCAGCTTTTTCAAAGAAAGGTTGCGGACAATGCGGCAGACGTAGGCTCTCAGCGGGTCGGGGCGCTGCGGGGGAATGCTGTTCCACGCGCCGAGCCAGGCGTCGTTGACGCATTCCTCCGCGTCCTGCGGGTCGTCCAGAATGTTGTCGGCGATTTGGAAGCACAGCGCGCCGTACTTCCGCGACAGCTCGGTGATCGCCTGCTCCGAGCGCTCAAAAAACAGGCGTATGATCTGTTGGTCCTCCATGGGGCGACGTACCTCCTTTCGCCTTCTTCACACATTAACTACCCTTTTGAAACAGGATATGACGCTTCCTTTCAAAATTTTTACGAAGTATATTATATAGTAAAAGGAGCACCCCTGGCGGGGTGCTCCTTCGGTCACTTTTTGTCAGCACAGCTTGGCGCCGGCGGGGACGCTGTCGTCGATCAGCATCAGGTGCAGCTTCTCCTCACCCTTCTCCTTGTGCACGGCGGAGATCAGCATGCCGCAGGAGGGAATTCCCATCATCTTCCGCGGCGGCAGGTTCAGGATGGCGATGGCCGTCTTGCCGATCAGCTGTTCCGGCTCATAGTACTGGTGGATGCCGGAGAGGATGATGCGGTCCGTGCCGCTGCCGTCGTCCAGGGTGAACTTCAGCAGCTTGTCGCTCTTCTTCACCGCTTCGCAGTTCTTGATCTTCACGGCGCGGAAATCGGACTTCAGAAACGTGTCGAAGTCTACCTCGTCCTCCACATAGGGCTCCAGCTCCACGGCCGGCAGGGCGGCCTTCTTCTGCTGCTCCTGCAGCTCGTTCAGCTTGGCCAGGGCTTCGTCCACATCGATGCGGGGGAACAGATTATCACCCTTGCTGATGACCGCCTGGTTGGGCAGCACGCCCCACACGTTGGCGTTGTCCCAGCTGCGGCAGGCCTCGTCCGCGCCCAGCTTGGCGAATATCTTATCGCAGGTGTCGGGCATGACCGGCAGCAGCAGGGTCGTGCAGATGCGGATGGTCTCCAGCAGGTTGTACAGCACAGCGGCCAGGCGCTCGCGCTTGTTCTCATCCTTGCCCAGCGCCCAGGGGGCCGTCTCGTCGATATACTTGTTGGCCCGGTCGATGACCTTGAACACCTCGTCCAGTCCGTTCTGCAGCTGCAGCTTGTCCATCTCCGCCTGATAGCGGTCACGCAGCGCGCAGGCCATCTTCTTCAGCTCGCAGTCCTCCGGAGCGTCCTCCCGCTGTACGGGCAGCTTGCCGCCGAAGTACTTTTCCGCCATGCCGGTGGTGCGGCTGACCAGGTTGCCCAGCTTGTTGGCCAGGTCGGTGTTGATCGTGCCGATCAGCAGCTCGTTGCTGAAGTTGCCGTCGCTGCCGAAGGGAAACGTCCGCAGCAGGAAGAACCGCAGGGCGTCCACGCCGAACATCTCGGACAGGGCGTAGGGATCGACGACGTTGCCCTTGGACTTGGACATTTTGCCGCCGTCGATGACCAGCCATCCGTGACCGTACACATGCTTGGGCAGAGGCATACCCATGCTCATCAGCATGGCGGGCCAGATGATGCTGTGGAAGCGCACGATCTCCTTGCCCACGATGTGGTAATCGGCGGGCCAGTACTTGTCGTAGTCGTTATACTTGTCGTTGTCAAAGCCCAGGGCGGTGCAGTAGTTGAACAGCGCGTCCACCCACACATACACCACGTGGCCGGGATCAAAGTCCACGGGAATACCCCAGCTGAAGCTGGTGCGGCTGACGCACAGGTCCTCCAGGCCGGGCTTGATGAAGTTGTTGACCATCTCGTTGACGCGGGTGCGGGGCTGCAGGAAGTCCGTATCCTCCAGCAGATGCTGTATCCGGTCGGCGTACTTGCTCAGCCGGAAGAAATAGGCCTCCTCCTCCGCGTCCTTCACCTCGCGGCCGCAGTCGGGGCACTTGCCGTCCACCAGCTGGCTCTCGGTCCAGAAGCTCTCGCAGGGGGTGCAGTACTTGCCCTTGTAGGTGCCCTTATAGATGTCGCCCTTTTCGTACATGGTCTTGAAGATCTTTTGCACGGCGGCGCAGTGATAGTCATCGGTGGTGCGAATAAACCGGTCGTTGCTGATGTTCATCAGCTTCCACAGGTCCAGAATGCCCTTCTCGCCCTCCACGATGTGATCCACGAACGCCTGGGGCGTCATGCCGGCCTCCTTGGCCTTCGTCTCGATCTTCTGGCCGTGCTCGTCGGTGCCGGTCAGGAACATGACGTCATAGCCCTGCAAACGCTTGTAACGCGCGATAGCGTCGGTAGCCACGGTGCAGTAGCTGTGGCCGATGTGCAGCTTGTCCGAGGGGTAATAGATGGGCGTGGTGATATAAAACGTCTTCTTCTCCATAGGATAGTTCTCCTTTTCCCCGTTCCGAATGGAAGAACGGTATAAACTCACATATATCATTTTAGCCCACACTATGCGCTTTGTCAATCAGGCCCGTATGTAAAATACCGTATTTTTGCGTAAAAACCCATTTACAGACGGCATCATATTCTGTATAATAAGGAATGTTGATTTTACCCGCTGTGCCGCGGAACAAAAGAGCATAGGAGGAAAACAAACGTGTCTTACAGAATTCTTGTAGTCAATCCCGGCTCCACCTCCACCAAGATCGGTGTCTATGAGGATGAGCAGCTTCTCTTCGACAAGACCCTGCGCCACAGTGCGGAGGAGATCGCCCAGTTCAACACTATCCCCGCCCAGAAGGACTGGCGCCGCGACCTGGTAATGAAGGCGCTGCGCGAGCAGGGCTTCGACGCCCGCACCCTCTCCGCCGTCTCCGGCCGCGGCGGTCTGCTGCGCCCCATTCGCGGCGGTACATACGCTGTCAACGACAACATGGTCAAGGACTGCACCATCGGCGTGCAGGGACAGCACGCCTCCAATCTGGGCGGCCTGATCGCCCGCGAGATCGGCGACGAGCTGGGCATCCCCTCCTACATCGTCGACCCTGTGGTCATCGATGAAATGGCAGACGTGGCCCGCTATGCCGGCCACCCCCTGTTCCAGCGCGTCAGCATTTTCCACGCTCTGAACCAGAAGGCCGTGGCCAAGCGCTTCGCCAAGGAGCAGGGCAAGAAGTATGAGGATCTGAACCTCATCGTCTGCCACATGGGCGGCGGCGTTTCCATCGGCGCGCACATGAAGGGCAGCGTGGTGGACACCCAGAACGCGCTGGACGGCGAGGGTCCCTTCTCTCCCGAGCGCTCCGGCTCCCTGCCCACCGGTCAGCTGGTGAAGCAGTGCTTCTCCGGCAAGTACACCGAGGGGGAGATGCACCGCATGCTCTCCGGCCGCGGCGGTCTGGTGGCCTACACCGGCTCCAACGATATGCGCTATCTGCTGGCGCAGGCCGAGCACGATAAGAAGATCGCCGGCGTGGTGGATGCCTTCCACTACCAGATCGGCAAGGAGATCGGCGCCATGGCCGCCGTCATGCACGGCAAGGTGGACCAGATCATCCTCACCGGCGGCATCGCCTACGGCAAGGAGACCGTGGACGCCATCTCCGAGATGGTCGGCTGGATCGCTCCCATCACCGTCTATCCCGGTGAAGATGAGCTGCTGGCCCTGGCCCAGGGTGCCCTGCGCGTCCTGAAGGGCGAGGAGAAGGCCCAGGAGTACCGCCGGCCCCGTCCCGAGGACAACAACTGATCAACAGAGAAAACGAAACATCCCGCGGCGAGAGCCGCGGGACGTTTTTGCCTTGACAATAGCCCGGTTTCCCGATATATTGAGGATATCACATATAAAAAGGAGAGAGAATTATGATGCCTACCACCATGCTCATTATCGCCGGTGTCCTGGCCCTCGTCGCCACTGTCCTGGCCTTCATCTATGTGGTCCCGGAGAAGAAGCGGGAAAAGCTGGGCGCCTTCGGCAAGTTCCTCCACGACACCTGCAACTTCAAGTACCTGATGGTGGAAAAGATCCTTCAGGCCCTGTACATCTTCACCACCGCCGCCGTTATCATCTTCGGCGTGTTCATGCTCTTCCGCACCGAGTACAACTACTGGACCGGCGACCGCATCTGGATGGGCGGCTATGGTCTGCTGATCATCATCCTGGGGCCCATTGCGATCCGCCTCAGCTATGAATTGATGATGATGGCCATCCTGCTGCTGAAGAACGTCATCTCCATCAACCACAAGCTGGCCGATCAGACCGGCAAGGGCAGCGGCGATGTGTTCGCCGCCCCGAATATGCAGGAGATGAAGGAGGCCCTCCGCCAGCGCCGTGAAGCGGCACAGGCGGCACAAGCTGCGGCACAGGCGGCACAGAGCCAGCCCGCCAACTTCTGCGGCCAGTGCGGTGCCAAGCTGGAAAATGGAGTCTGCCCCCACTGCTCCGCCCCCAAGGACAGCGCCCCGGCCGACAGCACACCGCCTCAGGAATAAATCAGGCAAAAAAAGAAGCACCCGCCCGGGTGCTTCTTTTTTTGTTCAGCTTACGATCACATAGCTTCCGCTTTGCGGTGCCTCCGCCGTCATGGCCACCACCCGCGTCTCCGGGTCATAGCCCTCCGGCAGTGCGGCCTTCACCGCGGCCAGTGTGTCCGCCGACGGCACATACAGCCGGTCGAACAGCTCAGCCATCTGCGCGATGTCCAGGTCCACCGTGTTCCGCACTACCACCGACAGGGCTGTGCCCTCCGGCAGTGCCGACCGCAGATTTTCGGCAAAGTCGGCCAGCACCTGCGCCGGGTCCGCCGCCGTGTTGGCAACGCCCGTCGTATCCGCCGGGTAGCAGAACTGGTCCAGCAGGACCTCCTTAAAGCCCAGCTCGCCGCACTCCTTCACCAGCGCGGTGATGTATTGCAGCACCTGCGGGTCGGTGGGGTCCAGCCAGGCCTGCCCCTCCGCGTCGTACCACAGCTGCCCGTCCTCCCGGACCAGCGCCGTTTCCGGCACGCTCCGGGCGTAGGCGCTGTCCCGGAAGCACACGATGTGCCCCACGGTGTACCGTCCGCTGCTCAGTAGTGTACGCAGACATTCGATGGGCCGTCCCGTCTCCACCACCACGCCCTGCGGCGTCTCCACGCCGGTGGCGTAGGTGATGCCGCCGGTGGTACGCTTTACCGCCAGCACCAGGTCCTCCGGCGCCAGCGTGTTCATGATGTAGTCCGCGCCCCACCACAGGCAGTCGTCCGGCAGCCGCGTGCCGTGCAGCGCCGCCACCTTCACATGGGGATGCTCCGGCACCACTGTGTCCACGATGTCATCCCGGTCTCCGGTGCCGTCGACGGTGCTGCCATCCGTTTTTTCACCACGGTCGTCCTTCCTGTGGAAAAAAGGAAGGTCGATGGTGGCGTTGCCCGCCTCGTCGTATACCACGTAATTCTGCAATGCCAGATAGGCCAGCGCGCCCACCAGCACCAGCGCCAGCACCACGATCAGCACGATCTTTCCGCCGGACATTCGGCCACGGTAGCTGTTGTATCCCTTTGTCGCCATAGACGTTACCTCACAAAGTCACGTTTCTCTATCGGAACGCGCTCACTGGATGGCATCCAGCAGCGCCACACGCCGGGCGTGACGTCCACCTTCAAACTCCGTGTGCAGGAAGATCTCCACCATCCGCTTGGCCAGATTGCCGCCGGTGATGCCGGCACCCAATGCGAGCATGTTGGCGTCGTTGTGCCGCCGCGTCATCTCCGCCTGGAGAGAGTCGGTGCACAGCGCGCAGCGTATGCCCTTCACCTTGTTGGCGGCGATGCTGACGCCGATGCCCGTGGTGCAGATCACGATGCCCTTGTCGCATTCCCCGGCGGCCACCGCCCGGGCGGCCCTTTCAGCGAATACGGGATAGTCCACGCTCTCGGTGGAGTAGCACCCGAAATCCTCGTAGTCAATGTCGTTCTCCTCCAGCCAGATGAGGATGTCCTGCTTCAGCAGGTAGCCGCCGTGGTCACAGGCGATGGCAATTTTCATAGTGGTCGTCTCCTTTGTGTTTTTACAGCTTCCGGAACGTGGGCTTTCCGCCCTCAAACGTGCAGAAATACCGGAACCCGCACGTCCGCAGCAGCGCCTGCGTTTCCCGGACGCGGCAGCCTACATATTCGGCGGAGTGCGCGTCCGAGCCGATGGTGATGATCTCGCCGCCCGTCTCCCGGTACAGCTTCAACAGCGGCGCGTCCGGCAGGGGCACGTTGCCCCGGTTGGTGTTGCACTCGATGCCGCACCCGCTTTCGATCAGTGCCCGGAAAATCTCCCGGCACTGGTCGTAATGCCCGTCGAAGGTCATCTGCTCGCCCAGATTTTCATTCATGTACCGCAGCGGCAGCGTCAGGTGGCCCAGCACACTGAACCTACCCCACCGCGCCAGACGCAGTACGTCCTCCAAGTAGCTGTCTATGACTCTATGATAATACGTTTCGCTGTTTTTTTCAATGTAATACAGGTCAAAATGTTTGAATTTTTCGCCTGCCATATGCACGGAGCCTATAACAAAGTCCAGCTTTGGCGCCTCGCCCAGCAGTTTCTCCGCCCGGTCAAAGCCCATGGGCGCCTCGCCCAGCTCCGCCCCCAGCCGGATGGCCAGCCGCCCGGTGTATGTCTCCCGCGCCTCCGGCAGCTCCCACAGCAGCCGCGACCAGTCGAAATGCTCCCGGGGCCGGTGGTCGCCCCACAGCACCGTGTCCACGTGGTCCGTCACGCAGATCTCGTCCAGCCCAGCCTGCACCGCCGCTTCCGCCAGCTCACTGACCGTCAGCTGTCCGTCCGGCGACGTGGCCGAGTGGGTATGATAGTCTGCCAGATACATCCTTCACCTGCTCATTTCTTCTTGAAGAAGCTCTTGCGCTTTTCGTAGTTGCTCTCGCCCAGCATATCGCTGAAGCTCCGCAGGGCCTCCTTCTGCTCCTTCGTCAGATTTCGCGGCGTCTCTACGTTCACGGTGACATACTGGTCGCCGCGGCCTCTGCCGTTCAGCACCGGGATACCCTTGCCCCGCAGCCGGAACACCGTGCCCGTCTGGGTGCCCTCCGGCAGGTCGTATTTCACCTTGCCGTCAATGGTGGGGATCTCCAGCGTGGCGCCCAGCACCGCCTGGGCGAAGGTGATGGGCGCGTCGCAGAACACGTCCACGCCCTCCCGGCGGAATGTCTCGTCCGGCTGCACCATGACGGTGATCAGCAGGTCGCCGGCGCTGCCGCCGTTTTTGCCGGCGTTGCCCTGGCCCCGCAGAGAGATGGTCTGGCCGTGGTCGATGCCGGCGGGGATGTTGACCTTGATGGTCTTGCGTTTCCGCACCCGACCCTGTCCGCCGCAGTCGGTACAGGGCTGATGGATAATGCGGCCGGTGCCGTGACACTTCTGGCAGGGACGGCTGGTGGCAAACACGCCCATAGGCGTCCGCTGCTGCACCTGCACCTGCCCGCTGCCGCGGCAGTCGGGGCAGATCTCCGGCGTGGTCCCCGGCTGGCAGCCGCTGCCCTTGCAGGTAGCGCACGGCTCGCTGCGCTCCACGGTCACGTCCTTCTCGCAGCCGAAGGCCGCCTCCTTGAACGTCACGGACACGCTGGCGCGGATGCTCTCGCCCCGCTGGGGCGCGTTGGGGTTACGGCGCTGTTGGCCGCCAAAGCCGCCGCCGAAAAAGCTGCCGAAGATATCGCCCAGATCGCCGAAGTCGAAGCCGCCCGCACCGCCATACGCGCCGCCGCCTGCGCCCGCGCCGTAGCTGGGATCCACGCCCGCGAAGCCGAACTGGTCGTACCGGGCCTTTTTCTCCGGGTCGGACAGCACCTCGTTGGCCTCGTTGACCTCCTTGAACTTCTCCTCGGCCTCCTTGTCACCGGGGTTCATGTCCGGGTGGTACTTTCGGGCCAGCTTTTTATATGCTTTTTTGATCTCGTCCTCCGATGCGCCCTTGCTGACGCCGAGGACCTCATAATAATCTCGTTTTTCCTGTGCCATGGGATAAATCTCCTATTGCCAGTCTTGTTGCCTGCGGAGCCGACTCCATCGGCAAAGCGATGGATTTTGCGTCCTGCCGATGGCAGACCGACGACGGCGTACCGCGTGTACGTCGAGGAGGTCTGACGATGGCAGGGCGCAAAAGGCGCGCTTTTCCTAAACACCACAACAAGGGACAGGTGTTTCCTGCCCCTTATTGCGGGATATATTTGCCTTACTTGTTGTTCTGGTCATCATCGTCGACTACCTTATAGTCGGCGTCGTAGTACTGCTGACCGCCGTTGGGGTCGCCGCCGGGCTGCTGACCGCCCATGTTGGGGTCACCCTGAGGCGCCTGCTGCTGGTACAGCTTCTCGCTCATCTTGTAGAACAGCTGGGTCAGCTCCTCGGTGGCCGCCTTGATGGCGTCGGTGTCCTCGCCCTTCAGCGTCTCCTTCAGCTTCTCCACGCCGGCGCGGATGGGCTCCTTCTCGCTCTCGGGCACCTTGTCGCCCACCTCGTTCAGGGTCTTCTCGGCCTGATAGACCATCTGGTCGGCCTGGTTGCGGATCTCCACCTTCTCCTTGATCTTGGCATCCTCGGCGGCGTACTGCTCGGCCTCCTTGACGGCCTTCTCAATATCCTCCTTGCTCATGTTGGAGGAGGAGGTGATGGTGATGTGCTGGGCGTTGCCGGTTCCCAGGTCCTTGGCGCTGACGTTCACGATTCCGTTGGCATCGATGTCGAACGTGACCTCGATCTGGGGCACGCCGCGGCGGGCCGGGGCAATGCCGTCCAGGTGGAAGCGGCCCAGGCTCTTGTTGGCGGCGGCCATCTCACGCTCGCCCTGCAGCACGTTGACCTCCACGGAGGTCTGGTTGTCGGCGGCGGTGGAGAAGATCTGGCTCTTCTTCACAGGGATGGTGGTGTTGCGCTCGATCAGACGGGTGCACACGCCGCCCATGGTCTCAATACCCAGGGACAGGGGGGTCACGTCCAGCAGCAGCAGGCCCTTCACGTCGCCGGTCAGCACGCCTGCCTGCAGGGCGGCGCCCATGGCCACGCACTCATCGGGGTTGATGCCCTTGAACGGCTCGCTGCCGGTAAAACTCTTCACGGCCTCCACCACGGCGGGGATACGGCTGGAGCCGCCCACCATCAGCACCTTGGCCAGGTCGCTGGGCTTCAGACCGGCGTCGGACATAGCCTGACGCACGGGGCCCATGGTGGCCTCCACCAGGTGGCCGGTCAGCTCATTGAACTTCGCCCGGGTCAGGGTGACGTCCAGATGCTTCGGGCCGGTGGCGTCCGCAGTGATATAGGGCAGGTTGATGTTGCTGGTGGTCACGCCGGACAGCTCGATCTTGGCCTTCTCGGCGGCCTCCTTCAGGCGCTGCATGGCGACCTTGTCGCCGCTGAGGTCGATGCCGTCGGACTTCTTGAACTCGGACACCAGATACTTCATGATGCACTGGTCGAAGTCATCGCCGCCCAGGCGGTTGTTGCCGGCGGTAGCCAGCACCTCGATCACGCCGTCATCGATCTCCAGGATGGACACATCAAAGGTGCCGCCGCCCAGATCGTAGACCATGATCTTCTGGGCCTGCTCTTTATCCACACCGTAGGCCAGTGCGGCGGCGGTGGGCTCGTTGATGATACGCTTCACGTCCAGGCCGGCGATCTTGCCGGCATCCTTGGTGGCCTGACGCTGGCTGTCGGTGAAGTAGGCGGGCACGGTAATGACCGCCTCGCTGACGGTCTGGCCCAGATAGGCCTCGGCGTCCGCCTTCAGCTTCTGCAGGATCATGGCGCTGATCTCCTGGGGGGTGTAGCTCTTGCCGTCGATGGTCACGCGGTGATCGGTGCCCATCTCACGCTTGATGGAGGAGATGGTGCGGTCGGGGTTGGTGATGGCCTGGCGCTTTGCCACCTGGCCCACCATACGCTCACCGGTCTTGCTGAACGCCACCACGGACGGGGTGGTGCGGTTGCCCTCCGCGTTGGGGATAACGACTGCCTCGCCGCCTTCCATCACGGCTACGCAGGAATTGGTCGTACCAAGGTCGATACCGATAACTTTAGACATAATGATTGCCTCCTGTATATAGATAAATATTTATTGCTTACTGTATTTGATCTGGCCGCTTAATAGGGCCGGTCCGGCATGATGAGCGCGGCAATGATATAGGCCAGCAAACCGCTTCCGCCCAGCAGGCAGAACACCACCCACGCCAAACGCACCAGCGTGGAGTCGATGTTGAAATACTCCGCGATGCCGCCGCATACACCGGCTATCTTCTTGTCTGTGCTGCTCTTGTACAGCTTCTTGCCTTCCATGTTCGTTACCTCCCACTCAGTTGGCTACCTTCACCATGGCGAAGCGAAGTATTTTGTCGCCCAGTGTGTAGCCCTTTTGGAATACCTCTACCACGGTGTTCTCCGCCGCGGTCTCGTCCTCGGTGTGCATCACCGCGTTGTGCTTCTCCGGATCGAATTTCTCGCCCAGGGCCGGGATCTCGGCCACGCCCAGCTTGGTCAGCACCTCGCTGAACTGCTTGCAGATCAGCTCCATGCCCTGCCGGTGCCCGTCGCCCTCCTCGAATTGGCTCACGCCCCGTTCCAGATTGTCCAGCACCGCCAGAAACGGCTTGATGGTGTCGATCTTCGCGTCATTGTACAGGTGCTCCTTCTCGCGCGCAGTCCGCTTCCGGTAGTTGTCGTACTCCGCCGCCAGCCGCAGGTATTTGTCATTGGCGTCCGCCAGCGTTTTCGCCAGCGCCTCCATCTGCTCCATCTGTGCCTTGGTGACAGTGTAGGTATCCTCGGTCGTCTCGGCTGCTTCCGCTGCGCTCTCCGCCGCTTCCGGCACGGCTTCCTTCGCGGCGCTCTCGGCGGCCTCTGCCGCCTTCTTGTTCTTTTTATTATCCTTTTCGCTCATTCCGTTGTATCCTCCGGTAGCTGTTTTTTACCAAACATGCGGCTCAGGCTCTCCGCAAAGTAGCTCAGCCGCGCCGCGACCGCGGCGTAATCCATACGCGTGGGACCCACCACGCCCACTAAGCCGCGCATATTATCGCCGATATCATAGCTGGCGATCACCACGCTGCTCTCCTTCAGCGCGTCGTTGACGTTTTCCGGCCCGATGAGTATCTGCATGGGCGCGTCCCCGGCGGGCACAGGCAGCTCCTGCTTGTTGTCCACCATAAAGCTCATCAGGTCGTGGGCCTTGTCGATATCCCGGAATTCCGGGAACTTCAGCAGCTGGCTGGCGCCGCTGGTGTACACCTGCTGGTGGTTGGACTCCTCCAGCAGCGACCCGGCGTACTCCGTCACCTGGTTCAAAATCAGGAACCATTGGCCGGACACCTGTTCGCTGAGGTTCATCAGCGTGGCATTCATCTGCTCCGCGGACACCCCGGTAAAGTGGGTGTTCAGCAGGTGACTCAGCTGCGGCAGCGCCTCCGCCTCAACGGGCAGCGACGTCCGCATCAGCTGGCTCTTCACCCGACTGTCCGACAGCATCACCACGGCGATAAAGCCGGAGGCGTCCACACCGATCAGCTCAAACCGCTGTACCGTGGCCGCCGTGCGGTGGTCCGCTACAGCGTAGGTGGGATAGCCCACAAAGCTGGACACCATCTGTCCCGCCTGGTCGATGACCTGCTCCACCTGCTGCAGGGGCTTTGCCAGCGCCGTATTGATGCTGGCCTCCTCCTCTGCCGACAGGGTCTTGCGGTCCATCAGCTCGTTGACGTACAGCCGGTAGCCTCTGGCCGATGGAATGCGCCCCGCCGAGGTGTGGGGCTGCTCCAGATAGCCCAGCTCCACCAGATCCGCAAGCTCGTTGCGAATGGTGGCGGAGGAAACGCTGCCGCCCATTTCCGAAGCGATGGCCTTGGAGCCAACCGGCTCGGCGGTGCGGATGTAATCCTCCACGACAACTTTCAGTATTTGCTTTTTCCGGTCAGTCAAGTCCACAAAAAGCACCTCAAATCGTTTTAGCACTCCTTCTTCATGAGTGCTAAGCGCAGTTTACCACCCCTGTCAGGTAAAGTCAATGGGGGCAGGTAAACAATTTGTGAACAAAGGGAAAGCAAATGGTAAACTTCTGTTCCCGGAGGCAGAAGTTACCCTCCCCCGCTTGCCTTTCGCATCCGCTCCGCGCATCCATACAGCAAGAGCCTCCGCTCAAAAAAGCGGAGGCTCGTTTTTCCTGTGCATTTACGATTCAGGCAAATCGGCCTGCCGGTCATTCCACCAGGCGCATTTTCTTCAAAGCCGGGCGCAAGGCGGTCATGAGCAGCAGCAGCAGCACCGTCTGAAACGGCAGGCAGACCAGATTTTTGATGACGCTGCCGCTGGCCGTGATATACCATGCCTTACCGCTGAGGATCGCCATCCACAGCGCCCCCAGCAGCACATTTTCAAGATTAGTCAGCAATTTCGCCAGAAAAACATTACAAAGTGTAATTTTTGACTTGTAAAAAAACAAAGCGTATAGGAAAACACCCAGCATGGTGGTCAGGGTATAGCCGGGAAAGAAGGGATACCCGCCTCCGCCGGTGATGAAAAAGCTCAGAAGGTCCTCTGCCGCGCCAAACACCAGTCCCAGCACCGGGCCGCAGACCCAGGCGCACACGGCTCTGGCCAGAAAGCCCCATGTGATCTTGGCCCCGCCCCACAGGGGGACGGAGGGAATGGCTGACAGCGCCATACACAGCGCCATGCACAGCGATGCAAAGGTCAGCTTGCGGACGTTTTTCAGCTCACCGGCGGCCATGCGCCAGTAGGCGGCGGAAAATGGGGTCTTAAAAATGGGCATAAAAATCCTCCTCTGTATCATCGGCAGTCCGGTAATACCGGATCAGCCGCACAGAGGAGCAGGGCAGCACAAAGCCGCCGGGCAGAGCGCTATGCGGCAGCGGGATGCGGAAAACGTAATGCAGGTGACCCGGTCGCCTTTCCTCCGACGGACAACTCCCCGTTCCGCCGGCACTTGAACATGCGTCTTCCTACTCTGCCTGATGTTGATGGGGATAGTATACGACTTTTGGCAGGTATTTGCAAGAGGGTACAGCACAAGAAAGGCGGGGGCTATGGTCAGCCCGCCCCACGGTGGGCAAGAGCTACGATGGGATGGGACGATGTGGCCCATCGATCCTTATGGGTACGATGTCTTGAGGTGGTGGAGCGGGCGGCTGCGAGGGTCACC
>ERZ831979.1391-NODE-1391-length-21397-cov-107.433886_pt1 | contig 21397 bp, 20 predicted proteins | sample MGYA00519952_ERZ831979 | MGnify/ENA primary metagenome ERZ831979 (study PRJEB31850, sample SAMEA3708723) | human gut metagenome | biome: human gut; feature: human-associated habitat; material: faeces | place: China | collected 2014 ...
TTTAGTATAAATTCTTGCAATATTTTTTCATTTCATAACACAATACTGCTCTTATAATTATTAAATGGTATAGTTGTAAAAGCTATGGAGAAACAACAATATGAAAAACAATAATCCGCTTGCCCTGGGGCAGAAAGAAAATGCAAAGCACGGAGATGTATTTTTCCCTGTTCAGAAATATATAACAAGACTTGCAGCCGATTACCCTGTCATCACCACACACTGGCATGATGAGGCAGAGCTCACACTGATTACAAAGGGCTCATGCACCTATCAGATTGATTTGCTCGAGTATGAGGCAAAGGAAGGCGATATCATCTTTATACCGCCACTGCTGCTGCATTCCATTTCAATAAGGGACTGCGATGAATTTTACTCGGAAACGTATGTATTCCATATCAATTTTTTAGGCGGAAACAACACCGATATATGCTCATCAAGATACCTGACTCCGCTAATCAACCATGAGTTTGCCATGCCTTACCTGATTTCACCAAAGCATCCGGCATATTCATCCATCCGCAAATGCTTCACGCGCATAACAAATCTCTACTTGAGTCAGGAATTCGGATATGAGCTGGCACTAAAGGCATTTCTGCTCCAGGCAATATTTCTTTTGCTGCAATACAGTGAAAAAAATGCTGATTTTGGTGTCACCACATCCTCCGACAAGCTGAAAAATGTGCTCGATTACATCGAGGTGCACTATGCCGAAAGCATCCAGGTTGCAGAGCTTGCCGGGCTTTGCTATTTCAGTGAATACCACTTCATGCGTTTCTTCAAAAAACACATGAACATGACCTGCGTGCAGTATATCAACAATGTGCGTCTTGAAAAATCCGTGGAACAGTTCGAGCGTGGCAACACCTCAATTTTAGATGTCTCACTGTCTGTCGGATTTCACAATCTGAGCTATTTTCACAGGGCATTTAAAAAGAGGTATCATATGACACCTCTTTCCTTTATCAAAAGCCTTGAATAAATATTTATTTGCACGCAATCACTCTGAGTATATACTCATATGACCTCTTTGCAGAGGATATGGAAAGCCTCTCCTCAGTCGTATGGATATCATACATGTCCGGTCCCATTGATATGCAGTCGAGCCCCTCAATCTTGCCACTTAAAAGTCCGCACTCGACACCGGCATGAATAGCCTCAACTGTAGGCTTTTTGCCATACATCTCCTCAAAAATCCGTACCATATCCTCGCGTAGCTTTGAGTCCTTCTTGTACTCCCATGCAGGGTAATCGCCCTCAAATGTAACCTCTGCCGCAAAAGCGCCTGCTATGCAGACAAGCTGGTTCTTAAGGCTTTTTTTAGCCACACCGACAGAGCTTCTGACTGCGTATCTTAAAGTGACAGCAGCATCGTCTGATTTTAAAACTCCCAGATTAAGTGAAGTCTCAACAAGCTTATCAATCTCCCTGCTCATTCTGATGATGCCGTTTGGCAGAGCCTCAATAAGTGCGATAACTCTCGCGCTGTCCTTGGCACTTATAGCAGGCTCACTGCAGTCAGTCTCCTCTGACAAGGTAAGCTTAAGGTCAGGATCAGATGCCTTAAACTCCTCCGCAATCTCATCTGCTGCCTGCTCTATCGCAGCCTTCACTGCTGCAGCCTTATCCGGTGCTACAATAATCTGTGCAGTACACTCTCTTGGAATGGCATTATCCTTTCTGCCGCCATCTATAGAAGCTATAGCTACAGGTGCCGATGCGTCGCGAAGCAGTCTGGACATAAGAGCATTGGCATTGCCCCTGCCCTTATCAATCTCTGAGCCTGAGTGTCCGCCGGTGAGACCTGATAAGCTCACAGTGAGCTTTGTTCCGCTCACTGTCTCTCTCTCTACAGGCAGCTTCACATCAGCTCTGCATCCACCGGCGCAGCTTGCGAGCATCACACCCTCTTCCTCGCTGTCCATATTAAGAAGCTTCTTTCCCTTAAGCATAGACACATCGATGCCTGTAGCACCCTCCATGCCTACCTCCTCGCATACAGTGCATACAAACTCAAGGCGTGGATGCGACAGGCTGTCATCATCTAAAATAGCAAGCGCATATGCCACCGCGATACCATCATCTCCACCGAGTGTAGTGCCCTTTGCCGAGATAAAATCACCATCTATCTCAAGGTCTAAGCCTTCCTCGTCCATATCCTTATCACAGTCAGGTGCCTTCTCGCAAACCATATCCATGTGTCCCTGCAGTATGATTGGCTCCACATCCTCATATCCTTCTGATGCTTCCTTTATGATTATCACATTGTGAAGCTCATCCTGGTAATGCTCAAGGCCTCTTGCCTTTGCAAACTCCACCAGATAATTACTGATTTTCTCTTCCTTGTATGACGGATGAGGGATACTGCATATATCCTCGAAAAACGAAAAAACGTTCTTTGGCTCTAAATCTGTTAATACTCTCATTTTACTCTCTCCTTAAAAAAAGTCTGCCGGCGAAGCTGCCGACAGACCTATTATAACACAATCCGGTATTTAATTGTATATGTATTATAAGTGTTGTGAAATACATTTCTTTACACTAAAGGCTTAATCTCGTAATCCAGCGTGCTCCTAAGCTCTGCAAAAAACTTAGCATAATACTTGAATTTAGGTAAAGCATGTTCCACTGTATTTTTGTACTCAGGATAATTAATAGATGCTTTTATGGCACTCTCATTAGGGATAACTCCATTGCGGTAATGTGTTGCCGCATACATTACATCATCCTTGTCTGCATGCCATAGCAGGCAGAAATTACTCACAACCTGTTCTATACATTCATGTTTCATATTTTCAACAATGTTTAGAATTGATTTGCCCTTGAACCTGCTCTCATCAAGCTCTATCTCATTAATCAAATGTGACATGATATCTGCAACCTTCGGATTATCCTTACGCAGATCCTCTACATACTGCTTTGCCTCATCAATCTTCTTTTGCTTTTCCTCAGGAGTGATATCCCCCTCCTCCTCCGGATTGACGATATTCTGAATGAGATTGATGATATATTCATAATCAATCCTTGTATTACTGTATGCCATAAGCTCATAATCTGAGTCTATTTCCAGTTCTACCGGCGGATTAACCGGGTCCGGTCCCGGGTCTGGCCCAATCTCACTTTTTATGTTCAGGTAATGACCTGCATAGTCTATATATTCCTGTTCAGTAATTCCATAATCATCAAGCATACTCTCATCATATCTGCTGAAGGATTTAAGCTGTGCAAAAAGTCTGTCAAAGCTCTGAAACATCTTCATGAAATGAAGTTTCTCCTCATCTGACATTGACGGAATAACGTCCGGTGTCTGAGCTGCAATTCTAAGCGCCGCGAGTCCCTTCTTAAAAGCCGGCTCCACATCATCCCACTCTGCAATAAGCGGTGTATCCTCTGTACTTCCTGCAGAGTAAAGCTTGACAGCATCATCCACACATTTCTTGAAAAGTACTGGTGCCTGAAAAGTCACAATCTGTCCATACGGCTTTGATTTTTTGTCAAAAATACGATTAGTTCTGGAAAAGGCCTGTATTAAATCGTGAGGTCCCATCGGCTGCCTGTCAATAAAAATTGTCGACATGCATGGCGCATCAAAGCCTGTAAGCAGACGATCCACAACAATAACCAGATCAAGCTGTTCGTTCCTGCTCTTATACTTAGGATCTTTTCTAGAAAGTCGTTTATTTAGATTACTATTGTATGAGGTAATCTGTGAAATATCAAACTTTGTATCAAACATAGCGTTGTAGTCATCAAGAGACTGCTTCATCTTCTCCTGATTGACCTGCGAGCCGTCCTCATTTTCAGTCACAGAATATGTAATGGCAAACTTAGGGAAGTCCGGTAAAACCTGCTTTATGCGTTCATCTATCTTTAATGGCGTTTCTCCGTTTTTCACCCTTGTGAGCAACTCATAATATTTTTGTGCAATCGAAATAGAACTTGTGGTCAAAAGCCCTTCAAAGGTCTTGCCTTTTCCATTTTGGAAGCCCAGCTTATGATATGACTTATTTAAAATAACCTCAAGCACCTTGAGCATATGCGTCTCATTTTCATATCGGCTGCTGTCAGTCTCATCCGTCACATCCTTTGGACCATCGTGCTCCACTTGAAATCCCAAAACAGCATTATCATGAATAGCATTCTGGATAGTATATTTGTGCAGACATGCTCCGTATAACTCCTCTGTTGTACGTGGCAAATCCCCCATCAATGGATATGGATTTTCTGGAAAACGTGGTGTTCCTGTAAAACCAAACCAAAGTGACTTTCCAAAAAAACGCTCGATTATTCTCTTGGTAGCCGGAGATACAGCTCTGTGACACTCATCCACCACAAAAGCTATTTTTAATCCTCTTAACCTGTTATATTCAGGTGAGCCCTCCTTCAGACGCTTTGAAATGAGAATCTGCATCTTTTGAATTGTAGTAACAATCATCTGTCTGTCAGACGATTTGAGTTTATTTTTCAAATCAGTCACATTATCAGTATTATCCACATCAATTGAATCATTCTGAGAATATGAACTAAATGATGTATTTGTCTGCTCATCAAGATCTTTCCTGTCTATAAGGAAAATAGCCTTATCCAACGCCGGAATATCCATAAGGAGATTTCTTGTTGCCTTATATGATGTAAGCGTCTTTCCCGAGCCTGTAGTATGCCATACAAATCCCGACTTTCCTGTTCGTGATGCTTCACGAATTGCCTCAATAGCATGTATCTGATATGGTCTAAGCAGAATAAGCCGCTTAGCTTCATTATCTAAAACCGTATATCTTGCAATCATCTCATGTGCCTGTGGAATCTTAAGGACATTTTTTGCAAAATCAATATAATCAGAAACCGGCTGATTGTTCCTGTCAACCCATCCGCTGATAAATTCTTTCTTTAGCTCCGTATCACTTGCTGCAGAAAAATACTTCGTGTCAACACCGTTGCTTATAACAAACATCTGAACAGCCGAAAAAATCCCCCTGAACTGCCCTTCACCAATGTATTTCTTTATCTGATTGAATGCTTCCATATATGAATGCTGTCTGTTTTTCAGCTCAATATGTATCATTGGAAGACCGTTTATCATCAAGGTCACATCAAATCTACGGTCTCTTGATGCGGCATCCTCATCATCCTTCAATGCACTGTACTGATTTATAACCTCATACACACTGCTGCCACCTGCAATATGCTCATGATTCATCACAACCAGATGGAGCTTCTTGGTATCACGCTGTACATGCACCATGACCTTGCCGTTTTCGCCTACCAGCCACTCTCCAGCCTTATAAAATGTTGAAAACTGCAACTGATTCTTTACCTGCTCAAACTCTGAATCAGAAAGTGGCTCACCATCCAGCCTGTCCTTATTGTTCTGCTCTAAAATATATTTAAAATTGTTCCATAAATCCGCTTCTGTCTTTAAATCTGGTCTGTACGTCCACTGCGAATCCCCATATATCAACTGCTCAATCAATTTCTGCTCTATTAACGATTCCAACTCCGGCATGATAATTTCTCCTTCTTCAAAACCTAAACACTAACTATATTTATTATATCAAATATAGGCATAAAATACCACAAAATTACTTATATCAAAATCAGCGTAAGCATATTGTTTAAAAAGCTACATTACAGTCCTGACAAAGTCCTCATTACCAGATCCACATCCTTATTCTCCAGTTCCTGAATGATATGCAGATATGTTTTCTGCGTTGTTGTCATACTCGCATGCCCCAATCTGCGCGCCACACTGGCTATAGAAACACCGGCAAACAAAAGCAACGACGCATGCGTATGTCTAAGTCCGTGAATGGAAATCTCCGATATCCCACAGGCCTTACAGTGTCTGGTGAGAGCGTCATTGACGGTTGAATTATAAATCTTTTCCTCTCCTACAAATATAGGCTCGTCCTCCGGCAACCCTTTTATCAACTCAGAAAACTTTACTACTATCTGCCAGTCAATCTGAATCTTTCTCACAGATGACTTATTCTTCGTCGGTAGAAAACCTCCCTTACCCTTATAATCCCACGTCTTACTTATAGAAAGAGTTTGCCTTCCAAAATCAAAATCCTTCGGTGTGATAGCAAGCGCCTCTGAAAAACGCATCCCTGTCTTTGCTACAAGCAAAATAAACCAGTCCCAGTTCGGCTCTTCCTTTATATCCAGATCAGCTATCAAAGTATGCAACTCAAACTGATTGAGATATTTAATCTTTTTCTCACGTGGTGTCTTACCCTTGATGATAGCCTTTCTGGTCGGATCACGCTCTATCAGCCCCTCATCCACAGCGTCCATTACCGCACCCTTTAGCTGATGATGGAAGTCAAGTGTTGTCTGTCTCTCATGCTCCTTTGCGTAATCATTTAGTATCTTCTGATACGCGGTCCTTGTCAGCTCACAAACCTTAAGCTCCGGAGCCAGCTTCTCCACCCACTTCTGGGTCATCCTGTACTTTGCCATAGTGGCTTCACGAATTGCATCTTTCTTATACACTTCTATCCACTGTGCGTAATAGTTGTAAAATAATGCATCCTTGCTCATATCCTCTAGCATACGCTACCTCCTTTATTAGTACTGCTTACGCTGATGTAACCATAATTAGGCTTGCTTTGTTTGAGGTTGGTTTATGTTTGATTCGTTGTCAAATTTATGGTAACCATTGTATAGATACGATGTTACTTACGATAAAAAACAGTTTATAAAAGCATGTTCAGATGTAATTTGTGCTGGCGCTGGTGAAGAGTGATAAGGTTGTCGAGTTTTTCAAAATATGTGCCTATTTCTTCTTGTTCTGCTTTTGAAGGCATAAAAACTGGAAAATCAACAAGTATATTTTGGTTGAGGTGTTTTATCGTTCCGCCAGTCGCTTTCTTATTGACATAATCCATTAAGAATGGAGCTTTAAGGTATTGAAAAAGGTACTTGTCATTTACCTCTGTCTCGTCCTTGATTTCTACATTAAATACACCTGCATTAAGCGTTGCAGGCATAGATAACCCCTGAACATAAGCCACTTTCCCGAGAGTTCCATCTTTTGTAATCAGAATACTTCCATTTTTTATTTGAATATGTTTATCCTGTTCGTATCGCTCTCGTTCTACAAAGTGACAAGTAGAATAATTAATTGCGCCATCATTGAAGTCAGTTCCAGTAATAAGCATATAATCTCCGCTATCTAAAAATTCGGAAGTACGGAGGTTTTGCCATCCAATTCTTGCATGCATTGTTGTTATCTCTGATAGCTTACGCTGTTCCCAATCGTTTTCAACATTTATATTTTTTTATTGGCTTACGATGAGATAAAGTAGAAATTGGGTTTTTTATAAAAATCTGTCTGGCGTTGGTGAAGAGTGATGAGTTTGTCGATGGACTGAAAATAGTTGCCAATCTGCCGTTGCTCTGCCAACGACGGGAAATTCACTTCTAGGGCTTTGACAATTGCACCCGATAGATTTCCCTGACCTCCTTGAAGATAAATGTCTGTGATATTTTGCTTACTCTTTCGAAGCCACTGCATCAAAAATTCAGAGTCGTATCCATCATGTGGTAATATTGCCAAAATAGCTTGATTTATCGCACCATTTATGCGTGAACGCCCTGTTTCTCCACTCGTCGCACCATAAAGTGCATAGAGTATATCACCTTTAGAAACCATCCTTGCAGATGAATTTGTAAGTCCCTCTTCTGTTAAAAAAAGCTCTGTTGATTCACTGTTAATTTCAGCGGAACGAATAAATGGGATTGAACCGCCATAATAGCTTTTATTACCTACTGATGGAGTACCTCCTGAGTAACTTTCAGACACTTCTCCCAACTTACGCTGTTCCCAAACTTTTGCTTTTATTCACCATATCACAATGGACTTACGCTAATAACGAGTGATGCCCCTTTTCATCACTTATAATATAAAAGACGTGAGTCAAATTGTCCCACGCCTAAAATTAATTAAAAGCACGGATGAATGCTCTTAAAAGTAATCATATTTTTTCACATTTTATACTTCATCTCTCACCATCATAAGTGAAAATCCAAGCAGATTCTGTCCTCTCCACTTTTCCATTTCCAGTCTTTTAGAATCTGTCATCGACAATCCAATCCCCCATATGCAGTCCCTCACAGCACATTCCGCTAAAACCGCATCTCCTGTAGCTTTTAGTTCGGATTTCAATTTGGGATTTTGAAATTTTGCACAAAGTCCATTGTAAACAACAATCTGTCTCTTTCCATTCCAGATTATTTCATTATAATTTGAAACCTTTCTTCCCAAATCCTTAATTTGTGCAACATCTGTAGTTTGAAGAATCTTCTCCGCTATTTTTGTATCGCCAAAACAATTTGCTTTTTGATACATCATGTATTGTTCCATTGATGAAAATCTTATTCCACCACATTCAAATTCACTTAAATACCAGTTACTGAGGTATCCATTTTCCTCATCCGGATTATGAAAACAAACTATATTCATTTATACTTTACCTACCTTTTTTACTGCCAAATCAAGTTCTAAATCATGAAGTCCATAATAAGCTTTCCTAAGGAAATCAACAGATACTTTATTTATTATCTCTGCGCTTGGAATATCATAATACCACTGATAATAAGCATAAAATTCACCAATCCAATCCGGCATAAACCCCTCGATTGCCTTCCCCTGCTTTAACTTATATTTTTCTGTATCTGAAAAGTAATTCCAAAGCTCTTTCGCATCCATAGTATTAACATAAGCCATCGCATCGTCAATACTTTTTCTGGTTTTACTTTTCATATACGTATTTATAAAATCTTCTGTATCACTATCCGGATAAGAATGTGCCACAAAATCAAATAATTTTCCCTGATTTTCCACTACATCACCCAGATACGCTTCTGAATATGCACCCATTTTCTCACCTCTAAAACAATGTACTAAAAACATTCGTAACCTTATTTGCATCTGAATCTACTAAATCACGCATATTTTTTCTTGCTTCAATATCTCTTTGATTATACTTATTGTTAAATTCGCTATAATCAACTTGAAGTAAATCACTTTCTATCTCGCGTAAATTTGCATATGCTTTTTCTGTCTTAATACAATACTGAATCCCCAATCCGCCTAACGAAAGCAATTCTTCAAGAATATCTATATCAATATTATCTCTAACAAATTCTTTTGCAATGTAAAAATATGATGCATTTGCACGCCATCCCTTTATCACATCATATGCATCGGTATCAATACCATATTTATCAATAAACTTTGCAGCAAGCATCCTATAACGCTTGGAATCCGCAGCATCGCGATGTTTCATAAGCTCTGCAAGCCACGATAAAACATCCTTCTCCTGAAAATCATAAATTTTTAGATTCCTTGTATTTAACTCATACTTATGAACCCATCCATTCTGTTCATTAGGTCTGCAAACCGCCCATTCTTTTGCTAAATCTATGTTTTCTGTCAAATAAAATCCACGACCATAATCATGTTTATCATCTCCACCGCCAAATACTGGTGTTACTATTTTGTTAGGAGAACCGTGATATAAAATTATTGTATCCATTTTAATTCCCTGTGACATTCTTAACCCTCCCTTCCTTCAAGAGATCTCATAACTCTAATATCAAATGATTATATAAACATATTTTGTAACATATATTTTTTCATTTTCTTAAGTTCATCGCACTTACGTTGGTGAAGAGTGATGAGGTGGTCGAGGGAGGAAAAATACTCACCAATCTTTTCCTGCTCTTCTTGTGAAACTGGAATTGCGAACTCTGTATTTGATACTAAATTCCAATCGGCTCTTGGCATTTTCGACCCTGCTGATTGGTTAGCAATATCATCAAATCGTTGTGTCTGAATAAGTCGATATATAAAACTTTTATCAGCATTATTAGGTTTTAAAACCCACCAGTCACCAACTGCAACACCTGAAAAATCTGGATTTAGCCAATTATGAAGATATGGTCGAAGTTTTCCATACAATACTTGAGAACCATCAAAAACAATTCCTTTTTTAATATTTTCTTTTAGGCTAATATCTTTATTTAATCTTCCTTCTTCTGCAATTACATCTTCATACTCTAGGCTTGGTAAATCGTAGGATGATTCTCTTGAGACCGATTCTCTTGAGGCAATGTCACTAAACTTACGCTGTTCCCAATCGTAAGTAAATCCATAAAATCTAATTTCTGGAACTTTTGCTCCATTTCGAGGAAACATTTTTTGAAGCATATATTTTTTCAATTTTTTTGTCTGTTCACACTTTCGCTGGTGAAGAGTGATGAGGTGGTCGATGGTGGAAAAATATAATGAAATCATTTCCTGTTCATCTTTTTTAGGAAAAGAAACCATCCCCTTTAAAGCGTTCTCTGCTGAAACTTTCATGTCATTTTTTGCACCTTTGTTTACCAACGGATGCATATAAGAATTCATTCTGGAATCAAGTTCAAAATAAATCTGTACAAACTTTGAATCCGTTATTTCTTTTGGCTTATAAACTGCATATAAGGTTGATACAATACCCGGAATTCCCTTATTTGTCTTGATTATTCCGTATGGATTAGATTTTAATGGTGACTTTGTATATACAACATCTCCGTTTTCCACAACACCATAATTCGAAACCGATGCACCTGCAAATGAACGACCTTGAAATTCAATCTGATTTACAATTCCATATTCACCTGAAACCGATAGAACATCCTCTTTTGTGAAACGATTATCTCTATTCTTTTCAGATGATACCTCAAGATAATCTATCAACTTACGCTGTTCCCAATCCTTAGTAAACCCTTTAAATCTAATCTTTGGATTTTCCATACAAATCACCCCTCAATCATATCAATATAACGATTTAACGATGCCATTATATTTTCATCGGACGATGACAGGTCTTTTAACAAATTCACAAACTCACCTTCGACCTTTCCTATCTCGTCATCTGTTTTTTGCATATCCTCGAGCAGACCATTTATATCGACTTCCTCTTCCTTTTCAAAATTGTCTACATATCGCGGTATGTTTAGGTTGAAATCATTCTTTTCAATATCATCAAAGCTTGCCAGATAGGATTCTTTGTCTACAGTTTCTCTTCTGTTATACAAATCCATAACTTCATCAATATGTTCGTCTGACATTTCGTTTTGTTTTTTGCCCTTAATGAACTTCTTTGACGCATCAAGAAACAGTACATCTCTGCCATCTCTATGCTTTTTAAGTACAACAATGCATGTAGGAATAGACGTATTATAAAATAAATTAGCCGGTAATCCTATAACCGCATATATGTTTCCTGAACGAAGGAGCTTTTCTCTTATTTTTCCCTCTGCTGCACCTCTGAAAAGCACTCCATGTGGCAAAACGATGGCCATTGTTCCATTGCTTTTCAGATGATAAAGTCCATGAAGTAAAAATGCATAATCAGCCTTTGATTTTGGCGCCAAAACACCATATTCTGAAAATCTTTCGTCCTGTAAAAATCCTGATGCAGCACTCCATTTTGCAGAATACGGCGGATTCATAAGTACCATGTGAAAGTCAGTTTCCTCACCAGTTGGCCAGTCTGCATCAAGAGTATCTCCATGATGCAGATTCTGATTCTCCGCAGCTACATCATGCAGGAACATATTCATCCTCGCCAGATTATATGTAGACATGTTCAGTTCCTGTCCATAATACTTTATATAGTTTGTATCACCTTTATAGTATCTCTTTGCGTTAAGAAGCAGCGAACCTGAGCCCATACATGGATCATAGATTGACAAACCTTTCACATTCTCCTGTCCTGTTATTGCTATTCTAGTAAGAATTTTTGATACTGCCTGTGGTGTATAGAATTCTCCCGCCTTCTTACCAGTCTCTGACGCAAACTGTCCTATCAGATATTCATATGCATCTCCAAGTATTTCACCATCGGAATTGAGCAAATCCGCCTGGTCTATTACTTTTATCAGTTCTGCAATTGTATCACTTTGTTTCTGGTCTCCCGCTCCAAGCCTGCTTGAATACAAATCAATGTCGGAAAACAAATCCACAAACAACTCTCCGCTCTGCTCAATATTATTGAATGCTTTCTGTAATTGCTCACGATTAAAGCAATTATTCCTTGCATCCTCTGCAAAACATGTATATGTAAGCTCAGGCTCAATTACATATTTACGATCCTGCTTTAATTCGTCAAGCAAATCATTAGCATATTCACCCTTCAACTCATTTTTATATGCCTCAAGTGCCACCTTGAGCGATTCCGGTTTCTCATCATTTATCAAATCATATACTCTAATCAAAAATGAATCTGATAGGTATTTATAGAATACAATTCCCAAAAGATAATTCTTATATTCATTCGCATCCATTTTAGAACGAAGTACATCAGCGCCACTCCAAAGTACACTGATTAAATCCTTACTGTTTTCCTGCTCTGCCATTAATTGTTTCCTCCGAACTTCTATAATCTTTTGCTTTAATATTACACTCCACTTACCTCTTCCGCAAGCTTCCTAACCTTCCCTGCATCTGCACATTGATAGCCGTTCTTCATCGCTTCATCATATGAAAAATCCACCTCTTTGCCCGACGCTGTCACATCACACTTCCATGCGCCACACGAGCTGTGCACCTGCATAATACCTGTATATTCGATAAGTGCTCTCACATTGGTATCATTCACACCGCTTCCGGCCAGAATCGCAATATCTTTTCCATATTGATTTTGAAGATGCTTAAGCTGTTTTCTGCCATCCCATACATTTGCTGCGCCACCGCTTGTGAGGATACGATCTGTGCCAAGCATAATAAGCTTCTCCGCTGCACTATCCTGGTTATCTGTGCAGTCAAAGGCGCGGTGAAACACAGCCTCTTTGCCATACTCATGAATGAGCTCTATCATTTCCCTCGTGCGCTTTTCATCAGGCATTTTTTCCTCTGTCAGAAATCCAAACGCAATACCATCTGCCCCATGCTCTAAAAGAATTTTTGCATCCATAAGCATAGTGTCGTATTCTTCGTCCGAATAGCAAAATCCACCGCCCCTTGGACGAACCATTGTCACTACCGGTATATTGCATTTTTCCTTTGCATATATTAAATTGGCGAGTGTCGGTGTCAGCCCGCCCATGTATAGGGCGCTGTTGAGTTCAACCCTGTCTGCACCATTTTCATATGCTGTTTTCACATCTGAAAAGCTGCCGCAGCAGATTTCAAGCATCTGTTTCATCATACTTTCCCACTCTTTCCGCTAAAATAAAGCTTAACCTTCACACAATACATGTGTGGCCGACAATAATTACATAAATCAGTTTTACGATAATCAATATTCATTGACCACAATCTCGAATACTCCGTCCTCATTAATTTTTAACCTCAATGACTTAACATATTTATTGTAAAAATCCTTCATTTCTCGCTCTGTCGATGTAATTTTAGTCCTCTCGTATATCTGTCTTGTCATCTCCCAGCCATTTTTTCCGACAATATCATTTGTCAGATTTTTCAATTCACTTATCATGACTTTTTTCTTTAAATCACTTGCATTTCCTGTATAGAAATCGTCTATTGAACAATGAAATATACATCGTTTTGTAAGTGCATCCTTGATTGGCTGTCCGCACTTGCTATATTCGTACATCACGAGGAAATGAGCATCCTTTACCGATGAAATAAGTCCCCAGTAATCCGAATCACTTGAGCACAAAATAAACGAGTCTATGTTGTCCTTATAATACGCTTCACACACTCCCGCAGTCATCTTTATATCAACAAGCGACTTTCGGTCTGTCACACGCTCCACCTCCTCGTGGAATACAGGGATATGTATGAATTTTTCCAGCCAGTCCCATCCACAGGATGTATGATAATCATCATAAAGTATAATTTTTTCTATTTTGGACATTTGCTCAGAATTTAAGTTTTTTAATACTCCATACAGCTTGTATACATCAGAATTTTCACAATCCACAACTATCACAACACGCATACTTTCACGGATAAACTCATATATATTTTCCTTTGTATCTTCCACTGCATCCCTGTATTTTGAACCGTCATTGAAATAATCACCATGCTGTCTGTATATTGTCTTTAATATACGGCCGTCGGAATTGAGCAGATTTCCCCTGCCATCCGGGCGCCAGTGAATGTACATCCCGTACGGATACTCTTTTCTGTGCTCTTTATAGACAGTAAACTCTGCCTTTAGCTTCTTTGGCTTTTCATAATCCGCTATAACAAACAAATCCCTGATATACTCCCATTTTACCCAGTCTGGGAAAAGCTTTTTGCATGCATCCACGTGCTCATTTATCAGCTTGTTAATATGTACGCAATACTTGTCAGCCGATGCATTATACAATATAATATGCACTTCCCAGCTCTCAAGCTTATTTATATTCTCTGCATCAAACCACTCCATCCTGTTTATATTACCCAGATTATATTTTATTTCATTGTCTGTTTTTTTATAGTTGCGCAACAGACTTGTACGTGCCTTACACAGATATCTGAGTATCCTCGCATTTGTACTTTCTCTTAAGCTGTTTAAAAGCTCCACATACTCATCACTGCACATATTATCAAGTATCTCATTTCTGACACCTATAAGATACGATAGAATCGTCACAAGCTCATATTTCTGTACTGTTTTATATTCCTTTTCCTCTGTAAATTCAAAGTCCAACGCATATGTTTCTTCATATGCTTCTTCATCTGTTTCCTGTATCACATTATTAACTTCATCAATATCTGTCAAATCTATTTCCCCTTCATTTTCAAAATATATTAAAATTATATCATATGTTGCACTCTTTGTATTGTTAACATTTACTTAAATCTATATTATTTGCCATTTTCTCCTACACATGCTACAATACCTTTGTCCGGATTAATGGTGATTATTATCAGACACTTTTTAGTAGACAGCGAAAATGTCAACGACAACTGGCTGATGCTGTTTGATATGGCAGATGAGAACGATGAAATCGTAGTTTTTTATACCAAAAAATCACCTCACATGTCATACATGTCAGTCATCAGGCTTATGGAAAATAACAGTATTAATGTACGATTTGAGGAATGCTATGAGGGAACGAATGCCCTTGATTTTCAGCTGGTATCCTATATGGGTTATCTGATGGGACGTAACGATACCCACAGTGAAAATAATTCTTCAGCTACTCCTATAGTTGCAAACACAGCAGATGTATCAGCAGCCTCATGTGCTGATGAGTACATCATAATGAGCAACGACACAGGCTATGACCCTGCTGTCAGATTTTGGAAAGATAAGGGATACGCTGTGCGCAGATTCAATGTTAATTTCTGCAAACAGGCTGTCCAGCGAAGGAAAAACATCAAGTATCAGGTGGTCGCAGATATTCCGTTTAAGGAAGGTAACACCAATACCAATATCGATACAAACATCGATACCGATAATGATAATGATGCTATCACTGCAAAGTCTTATAATCTGAATGAACTTTTCGATGGCAATCATAGCAGCTATACAGACAATGAACCGTTAAGTGATGAGCTTGCGGCTAACGATGATTTACCGTCAAGTGATAAGCTTATGACTAATGATGACTTACCATTCACTGACGAACAGACACCTCATAACGGTTCTGGTAACAGCTCAAATAAAAACGAAGCAGATGAGGCTAAATCCTCAACGGACAGCATTGATACATCAGATATTTCTGAAGTATCGGCAGCATCCGAAGACTTCGACCATTTTGAGGTAGATTCTTTCTTAAACTGCATGGGAAAAGACAATCTGCTCAAGCTTCATGAGACACTGGTTCATGTTTATGGTATGAAACAGGGTCAGACAATTTATAAAACCATAAAAGACAAATCCTACTCTTATACGCCTGAAAGGCTCACGCGTAAAAAGAAGGTAGAGCGTTTTACAGGTATAATTTTCGCTCATAGTGATATTAATGATCCCGGAGATTTTGTTGATTTTCTTGAAAAAAACAGGAATAAAACAAAGAATCTCAATGGCATAAGATCTGCCATCACAAAGAGCTACGGTGAGACAGATGGTCTGAAATATTACAGCCTTTTCAAGCCATATTTCAAAATTATATCTGCACTGAAATAACGCCCTTTATTTTACAACAGAAAGATAATCCGGATAAAACAATTGAGGCACGGAATTGATACTCCGTGCCTCAATTATGTTATTTTTTGTTTAATTAATTTTTTTCAGCCACTCATCCGGTTCTATAGCTGATACCACAGAAGCTTCAAAATCTGATGTATTTCGAGTAATTATATAATTTGCTGAAACTTCCTCGGCACATCTGTCCTGCAGGCAGTCCTCAAAATCTATAAAGTTATCCATTTTAATAGCAGCCATGACCGCTTCCTGTGACGCACATGCTACTTTTAAAACCATACAAACCTTTTCTAACCATAATCTTCTTGTTTCTGCTGGAACTTTTCTAAGAATATACCAAAGATTAGGCAAAGAATGAAATGCCATGTATCCATCGGCTTCTCCAGAAGCACATTTCTCCATTACGCGCAAAGCCGAATCATAAAACGGTTCTCTTGCAACAAGAAAATCAATAATTACATTCGTATCAATCAATACTATCATATCTTTCCTTTCTTGCGGCTTCCAACTCTGCATCCGGATCAAAATCATCCGGCAAATATTTTTTTGCTTCATATCTGGTCGCTACCAGTTCTTTAAACGCCTGCATTTTTTCATCTGATTTCTGAGACGGATAAATAACACTTGTATATGTTTTCTTTGGTATTAATCGTTGAATCACTTCAAGTAAAAAACCTACATTATCATCTGACATATCCTGAATCATCCGAACAGCTTGCTCCTGTAACATAGTCATGTGATACACCGCCTTTCCTCATTACTTTATGAAAATTATTATTTCTTAGTTTAATTATAACCGCTTTACACTAATTTCTCAATCAATATTTAACCAAATTTGCTGGACAGATTCTGTCACCGGTAGATTTGTCCGCTTTGTGTACTACAATATTGCGGGATAATCTCTCGTATAGTGCAGTGATTTTGTTTAGTTCCGGTTGTTTTGTTTTCATAAGATTCTCCCTTCAAACAAACAACCAGCCTATCTGTGGTTTTATTCTACCACGGATAAACTGGTTTGTGTAAAAATAATTATTGTCTCACTAATAAGAGAAATCCGATAGAAAATCTAAACTGTTTTATAAGTATCATGAGATTTTAATACCATAAATTTATAGGAATTATGGGAGAGATATTGATGCCTTTGTTACAAAAATATCAAGTTTCCTGTCTGTTGTCATTTGGGTAAACTTGAAGTTATAGTGCAATCTTTTTCCATTTTCTAATCTTGGTTCTAAAGGTTCCGAACGGAGCAACTGTATTAACATGTATGAATTTGTATACTTCCCAGACAGCTGTTTTAGTTGCTTCATCAGCCCATTTTCTCATATGTGGTTTAAATAATTCTTCCTCACTCAGAGAATCAATCATTGCATAAATAGAGTTGATATTCTCATTCAATCTGTCTTTCAATTCTTGCAGTGACAGCTGAGCATATGTATCTGTGAACCATTGATATAATTCGCCAAGCTGATTCCACTTAAAATTATCCGAAGGAGTTTTGACAGGAATACCCTTTCTTTCGTTTGATTCCCATTTAATAACAAGAGTTGTCCAGCCAACCTGATAAGCAAGATTTTCAGCCGGAGTTCGATCAATCTCATCAATTCTCTTATCTTTTAAATGCTCAGGAATATCATTAAATTCTGAAATATACTTTGCAAAGCTTTTATTTATCTCGTTTTTAAGCTCGTCTTTATTCTCATATGTTCTCAATAGTCTATCTCCTCAGCTTCCGATTTTACAGTTTCAAAAACAGGAATTTTCAAATTAGTCTTTGCAAATAACCTTTGAACCTTCACCATCGATTACAATTCCCTGACGGTTGTTAATTGGGCATAGATTCAAATCCGAAAACTCAGTCATTATTTTCTCGGTAACTTTCTTAAATGGTGCTGTAAGATAATGCGGAAGAACATAGAAATCAATCAAATCAATCCCTGCATCATCTTCTTGTGAGTAGTCCTCCGGCTTTTCATCCATTTGCTCGATATATTGGATGCTTGGAGCGCATATAATTGCGCCTGCCGACTCGCCGATCATCAATTTTCCATTTGCCAATTCCTTTTTCAGTAGCCCATCAGTTCCCGTTTTACGGAGCTGGTCCACAAGAAAGAAAGAATTTCCGCCGGTAAAATATATCACATCTGCTTCTTCAAAAACAGACTGTATCATTGAATAAGCCTCCGTTGAAATATCAATTTCAGTTACGATCGCTCCCAACTTTTTGAATAATTTTCGAGCCGAGCCGACATAACCGGTGTAGCCTTCACGCAGTGAAGCTGTTGGAATAAATGCGACTTTCTTATTTTCAATTTCTTCCTTTATCAGACTTCCTACACTTGAAAAGTGCGAACATAAAAATAGTTTCATCAATATTCTCCTTTATAAATTCCGATTTCACTCTCTATTATACCACGCACCTGGTCAAGAGTGAAGCCCTGCTCAAACATGTGCCCACAGACCTCGGTGCATATCACTGTTCTTGCGGCCTTTGTGTAGTTGTCTCCGCTTTTGTTTAGTTCCTCATTGATTTTATCATAGGTGTCTGTTAATTCAGTCATAGCAGCTTGCCTCCTTTTTATTTAAAGTATGTCAGAAGCATATTTAGGTTTTGCTCTTCCATATAAAGCAATGATGGAAGAGTGGTGTTTACGAATAGAGTTCCTGCAAAGAGCTGATACGGTTCAGACTTTTGTGTCGCAGTTGCTCTTTTATGCAATAATATCTTTAAACGACTGTTTTTCGGTCATATGCATAAATTTATCCAGATCTACGACATTTTCGTTGAACAACATCAGCATCTGTCTGCCATCAGCCCATGGATACAGCCGGTCGGCATGAAAATGTCCAAAGGCCCATCTCTTATAATCCAAATTAAATTCTATCTCACCCAGATACCTTTCCATGGTTGAATCAACAGTGCTCTGATCAAGTCCTGCAAGAAACAAATCGGTTGGTTCATATAGATATGGGCATGTATGCGAAAGTACTAAATCAAACGGGGCCTCATTTCTGCACAATTTTCTTCCAAGTTCCATTTCTTTTTCATCTAATTGCTCATCCTCATACCACGTCAAATGTCTGGCTAGACGATAGTACTTATCCACGCTGTAAGCACCGGGCAGAGATAAAGTTTTATAAGACTTAAAATTATATACTGCCGGTACGTCTGCTAAATACTCAATGTGAGGGAATTCTTTCTCAACCAATATGGAACCATCATATTTTGATATTGTTTCCCAGCCGTCAGGATTTTTGTCTATAACCGTTTTTACTCTGGCTTCATGATTTCCTCTTAGACATATAAAGGTAAATGGCAGTTTTAAAAGCTCTGATTTGAATTTGTGGTCTCTCTGACCAGTGAGAGCAAAATTTGCACCAACATCGCCAAGCAGAATCATGTAGTTTTCTGATGAATCCAAACTCAATCTATCCTTGTTCTTTTGATAAAAATAGTAAATCGGCTGTGCACTGCCATGGATATCACCCAATAAAAACCATTGTTCGTTCATCACATTATCTCCATTTTACTAATTATAATGCCATATTTAGGTTTTGGTCTTCCATATAAAACAATGATGGAAAAGAAGTGTATTTTAATATGTCAGCAACTATCATTTTATATTTTGATAGTTTTCTGCAATCTCTTTCAGACTTCTCGGCTCATAATCAATCCATGGCTTCATACAGCCCACATTGTATGCCTGAATTGGCTTATCGCCTACATGCCTGCAATTATTCGCTTCCATTCCAGCCAAACACTTTTGAAAATATACGTCCTCTGCACTGTTGTGAGTATGACCGTATAACAGGATTGTGCCTCTGTTCATGCCTTTCCATGAAAATATAGGATAATGACACAGTACAAGGTCATAGTTCTTACCGCCGTATGAGTCGTGTATCTCTCTGTAATCGCATATATCATAAAAAAGCTGCTTATATCTGTAATCTGATACATCATCATGGTTACCTTTAACAAGGATTTTTTTACCCTTTAATGTAGCAACAAGCGATATGAGTTCTTCCTTCCTGCCTCTCATGCTCATATCACCGAGTATGTATACTATATCTCCATTGTTTACTTTATTGTTCCATCGGCTGACAACTGACTCATGCATCTCATCCAAAGAGCCAAATGGTCTGTTATCAAAGCGGATTGAGGCTTCGTGGAACAGATGCAGGTCACTTATATAGTAGTTCATTAATCCTTACTCCTCCTAATTTATATTACATTTTCAACTCTATACAATTTTATCCTTAGAAAACATAAAATCCACATTATCTCCTTCCAAAAAATAAAGAAACCTTTTTTAATGGCTGAGAATCACCAAGTATTCCTATTCGGTTTATTATATAATATGCGTGAGAGGGCGCTGGAAGTCCGGTGGACTTCCGCTTAGCGCTGACCGCAACGGAGTGTAGAGCGAGCCCTGGGGTTCAAATCGTCCGCGGACGATTTGTAATATAGAAAGAGCAGGTTTTACAACCTGCTCTTTCTATATTATATAACGTGCGTGAGAGGATTCGAACCCCCGACACCTTGGTCCGTAGCCAAGTGCTCTATCCAGCTGAGCTACACACACATATTTATTTACTCATTCATTATAACACTCTTGTCAAGTGCTTTGAATGAATGCCGCAGACCGGAATCGAACCGGTACTGTATCACTACAACAGGATTTTAAGTCCTGCGCGTCTGCCAGTTCCGCCACTGCGGCATGAATGGGACCTACAGGGCTCGAACCTGTGACCCTCTGCTTGTAAGGCAGATGCTCTCCCAGCTGAGCTAAGATCCCATATAAAGAATGTAGCAAATACTCACTACAAACGACCCAGACGGGACTCGAACCCGTGACCTCCGCCGTGACAGGGCGGCGCTCTAACCAACTGAGCCACTAGGCCAAATGCTTAATGCGTGATATATAATATCACAGTTTGCACAAAAATGCAAGAAAAAATTTAATGGACCATCGGGGACTCGAACCCAGGACCGACCGGTTATGAGCCGGTTGCTCTAACCAACTGAGCTAATGGTCCAAATATATAAGCCGATGATCGGACTCGAACCGATAACCTGCTGATTACAAATCAGCTGCTCTGCCAATTGAGCCACATCGGCATACGACTTATGACTTTTAACTCAGCGCATTGCTGTGCTAAAAATGACTCCAACGGGATTTGAACCCGTGTTACCGCCGTGAAAGGGCGATGTCTTAACCGCTTGACCATGGAGCCTAAGAAAAAGAAAACTCCCCGAGTAGGGCTCGAACCTACAACAACTCGGTTAACAGCCGAGTGCT
>ERZ831979.1393-NODE-1393-length-21381-cov-5.070196_pt1 | contig 21381 bp, 10 predicted proteins | sample MGYA00519952_ERZ831979 | MGnify/ENA primary metagenome ERZ831979 (study PRJEB31850, sample SAMEA3708723) | human gut metagenome | biome: human gut; feature: human-associated habitat; material: faeces | place: China | collected 2014 ...
GTCCGTTCCCCGGCCTGCTCCGCTCCTTCGGGAAAGACGTTCGCCGGGTCCCGGTTGAAGAAGCCTGCCGCTCCCCTCTGCCGTACCGAACAAGGGGTTGCCTCCGGAAAGGCAACCCCTTGCAGGCATATTGATATTTCGCCAATTACAGCACCGTCACATTTTCCGCCGGGGTGTACATATCGGGCAGGTCGCTGCAAAAGAAAGAGTTCTCCTGATTGTACATCTTCACGAAATCACGCTCCGAAGGGTGCCCGGGGAACACCGAGAAATAGTGCGTCCCGCTCTCCATCGGGTCGTACTTGTTGCGCCACGTCACCACCATGCTCACACGGCGTCCCGTCAGCGGAGCATGGATGTTCGTGGTCCAGTAGTCGGTCGCCGTGAAGCCTTCGACGCCCGTCTCGGTTACGCCGCACGGCTTGAGTTTGGCCAGCGAAACCTTCGAAATGGCTTTCAGATTCGTCACGAAAACCGCATTGTTGATACCCTGATAGCAGTCCATGCCTACGAAATCGACCCATTCGTCGCCCGGCCAGCGGAAGTAGAAGTCATCGACGGTCTTCGCGCTGTCCATCTGCGGGGAGATGGCGTAGATGAAATTATGCACGCCCTTCGTGTCGCGCAGATACTTCACCGTGAATTTCCACAGGTTGACGAACTCTTCGGTCGTCGTGCACGACGCGCCCCACCAGGACCAGGTCTGCGTATGTTCGTGGAACGGGCGGAAAATCACGGGAATCAGCTTGCCGTCGCTGCCCCGCAGGTTGTGTGCGATGTCGGCCAGGCGGTCGAGCCACTCCTTGAAAGTCCTATTCGTGGCGCTGCCCTCCGTCAGAATCTCTGCGGCCACCCGATTGCTGGAGTTGTCCCACGAATCGCCGCCGGTAAGCGGATTGTTGATGTGAATGCACGACGTGAGCACCATGCCGCGGTCGTAAGCCTCCCGGCAGCAGCGCAGCCGCAGCGCCTGGGCATCCGGGTCCGAAGCGTGGCGATCGTCGATATGCTCCGCAAAATCGAAACTGTATACGGCGGGATAGTCGCCGCAGACGGCCTTCGTGTCGGAACCGCCTTCGGTGCCGTACCACGTGCGGCCGTACATCAGGTCATCGTGGTGACCGAACATGAACCCCTTGCTCTGGATGGCCCAGAGGTTCGAATAGAGCGCTTTGGTCTCTTCGGTGGCATTCGGGTCCGACAGCGTGAGGGTCACGGGATCGCTCTCCCCCTCCTTTTTCGGCCCTTCGCTGTCATCGCTGCACGCCACGCCGGAAAGCAGCAGCGCCAATAACACAAACGGAATTCTTTTCATGGTTTCAGGTATTTGATTATTCGACATTGGTCAACAGAACGAAACTTTCGGCGGGAACCGTCGTGCGGAAACGCTTCCCCGCAATGCCGCGTTCGCACGGCGCGGGAAATCCGTTTGCGTCGCACGCCCGGTCGCTCTCCGTATAACGGTAAAGAACGCCTCCGGCAAAGGCTCCGGGCAGGACAATCTCAAGGGTGCACGGCTCCTGCGAGAAGTTGACCGCAGCGACGCTGTATGCCGCATCCTTGCGGGCTGCCGCCACGCGCAGCCCCTCGCGCTGCGGGACCTCGCAGGCGAGGATGTCGCACCCGGCGGGAAAATGACGGCACATCAGCGACCAGGTGTAGTACCAGGGCCGCAGTTCCTCCTGCGAAGCGTCGCCGAAGACCTCCTCGCCGAGGATGTTCCACATTCCCCAGATCTTCACGTCCTCCGTGCGGCCCGAATCGCCGTTCGAATGCATGGCGTCGTCGAGCATCCACGCCGCCACCCCCGAAAGGCCGTTGTTCATCACCTCTATCGCCAGCAGCGGCATATCCAGCCCGTAGAAATAGTCGTAGCAGAGCATGTTGCAGTCCGAGCCTTTGGTGAAGGGATGCCCGGCGACCCGACGGTCGTACTCGGCTTTCAGCAGCGAATCCTCCGGCGCCGAGTACTTGTACCCGGCCTCGCCGAGAATCAGTTTTTTCCCGGCCGGGACTTCGGCGCGGATGCGGCGCAGCTTTTCGGCGTAAGCCCCGCTGCGCACCTCGTGCTGGCCGGGATAGGCATGCACGTCGTAGATGCCGATCTGCGCGCCGAGGTCCTGCGCGCTCCGGGCCACCCATCCCGCCGTGTCGTACTCCGACGCCGGGTTTTTGTAACTCATCACCACGTCGGGCGCCGCAAGCGACACCTTTCGTTTCAGGTCCGGATACCGGGCCATTTCGGCGTCGAAACGCTGCGCCATCGAGCGCCACAGGTCGTAATCGCCATCGGTCGAGGCCCAGTTGCCGTCGGGTTCGTTGAAGATGATGAAATGGCGGATGCAGTCGAACCCGAGGTCGCAGACCAGAAAATTCAGGTAATCGACCGACATCTCCACCCATTGCTGCGAATCCTTCATCGCCCACGTCGGCGGATTGTATTCACCGTAGGCCACCGTGATGCCGTTGTCCTGACAATATTGCAGCAGGCGGCGGAGCGACGCGAGGTTGCGCATGCGGTCGTAACGGCCCGTCGCGGCATCGTAATAGCGGTAGGGGCTGTTGATCATGCAGCGCACATAACCCGGGCGCATGAAATCGAGGCGTTCGGAGAGCTTCGCCCAATCGGCGTCGCTCACCTCCGCGCCCCACGCTTCGGCTTCGTCGTAAGGGTCCCACTCGACGCCGTTGCCGACGTAATCCGAACTGATGACCCGGTCGGTCACTTCGACCCGGAGGGCCTGCCCCGCATCGCAGGCGGAGAACAGTACGGCCGCGGCAAGCGCGGGTGTCAGAAATCTTTTCATAATCAATCGTTTTGTTCGGTCAGTAAAATCATCGACTCTCCGGGCATATCGTACTCCGCGCCGGAGCGGAAATCAATCCGCAGGCCGGTGGCGTCGGGCAACAGCGTGTGGTCGCCCTCCGTGCGCATCAGCCCCTCGCCGTAGCGATAGCGGGTTGCCTGCCTGAACCGCTTCCAGCCCGGACACTCGATCCGCACGCGGCGCGGTTCGCGCGACACGTTCACGACGGCGACGGTGCGCCGTCCGTCTTTCACGGCGGCGACGGCCTTGACCCCGGCGGCACCCCGCACGTCGGCTGCGAAGAAGTCGCTTCCCGGCCGCAGCGTGCGGCACAGCAGCGACCAGGCATAATACCACGGGCGCACCCGTTCCTCGCCGGCTCCGAAAATCTCGTCGCCGAAGATGTTCCAGAAACCCCATATCTTGAGTTTGTCGGGCGCCTCCTTGAAGTGCATCGCATCGTCGAGCATCCACGCGATGCAGCCCGAATAGCCCGCGTGAATCGTCTGGAACAACGCATCGGCCATGTCCGTGCCGTACATAGGGTCGTATACGAACATCTGCGAATCGTCCGTCGAGGCGTTCGGATGCGCTGCGGCCCGGCGCAGGTTCTCGGCCTGCAAAAGCGAATCGGCCGGCTCGACGAACTTGAAGCCGATCTCCCCCATCACGATCTTCTTCCCGGCGGGAACCTCCCTGCGGTAAGCCTCCAGGATACGGGCGTACTCCCCCGAGTTGACCGTGCATTTCGACGGATAGGTGTGGATGTCGTACAGGCCGATCCTGTCGCCCAGCTCATCGCGGCTGCGGCTCACCCACCACGCCTCTTCGGGTCCCCAGATCGCGGCGTCGGGACCGACCAGCTCCACTTTCCCGGCAAGCCCCTCGGCGTCGAGCCGCCCGCGGAAATAACTCACGGCCTTCGCCCACAGGTCGAAATCGCCGTCGGCCGCCGACCAGAAGCCGTTGGGTTCGTTGACGAGGTTGTAGTAACGGATGCAGTCATAGCCCTTTTCGCCGACCAGCCAGGCGACATAGGCCGCGGCGTGGTCCAGCAGCGTGCGGTTGACCGTCCCGGCCCGGGCGTCCATGAGCGATCCGCCCCAGTCGCCGAACATCACCGTCACGCCGCGCGACTGGCAGTAGCCGAGTATGTGCGAGAGGTGTTCGAATCCGCGCATGCGATCGAGCCGTCCGTTGCGCACGACCGAGGTCGTGTTGGTCATCACGCGGATAAAGGCCGGCCGCATGAAATCGAGCCGGGCATAGAGTTTCGCCCAGTCGGCATCGCTGATCTCGACGCGCCCCTTTCCGTAGTCGAGCGCATAAGGGTCCCACTGGACCCCGTTGCCGATATAGCCGCGATTGACGACGCTGTCGGCGTCGATACGCACCACGGCGTCGCATTTCCCGGCGGATTCTCCCGCACAGGCCCCCAGCAGCGCCGCCATGCATGCGAGCAGAAGGTTTCCGAAGTTTTTCATAGGCATCGGTTATAAGTCCGCATGCAGGCCGGACCTGCATGCGGACATTATCGGATCATTCGCCGGCTTCCGCCTGCTTGTTGAAGAGCATCACGTAGTTGCGCGGCCCGACGGCGAACCGGTCGTAATCGGTCCAGGGATAGGCCCCCTGCGTCGTCTGCCCGGGCAGTGCGAAGTCGAAGGCGATTCCGGGAACGCTGAGCGTCGAGGAGCCGTAGCTGTAATCCCCCTCCCGCAGGAGCTTCGCCGTGATGGAGACGATTCCCGAGGTGAACACCACGGTTCCGGCTTCGGCGTCATATACGTAGGCGCTTTTGCCGTGGGGCAGCAGGCCGTAATATTTGGTCAGGTCGAGAGCCCCCGTTCCCTCCTTGTTATAGTCGGCTTTGAGGATGTAATTCCAGTATCCGCCGTCCTCACCGGGCAGGTATTCGCACTCGCCCGTCTCGCGGCCGGCGTCGTCGGTGCCCGTGGCGGTCATTGCCAGGATGTTGTCGGACTCCTTCCAGATCGAATCGTCCCACACCCAGCTCTTGTCCACCGGGTTGACGAACGCGGGGTCGGCCGAACCGCCGTAGACCGTCAGACGGCCTACGGAGTAGGTTCCGGCGAGCGAGGTCTCCTCCGGATCTGGCTCCGGTTCCGGTTCGGGATCGACCGGCTCCTCGATCGTCTTCGACGCCTCGGGAACCTCGAAACCGGCCGGCTGCTTCACGATCTCGATGTAATACGTCACCGGATTGCGGGCGAAGACCCCGTAATCGTTGTAGGTGTTGTTCCAGTCCTCCGTGCCTTTCAGGTTGAACTTGAAGGCCTCGGATTCGAGCGTCAGCGGAATCGGCGGCACATTGGGCATCTGGTAGGTGCCCTTCGGCACGAGCGTGCAGGAGGTCTTGTTCCCGTCGGCATCGGTGAAGGTGATCGTCCCGTCGGAATAGTTGCGCAGCCAGGTGCTTTCGCCCTTGGGAATCTGACGGTAGAACTGCGTCAGGTCCACCGGCTTTCCGGTGTCGGGATTCGACGCCCCGGCAAAGACGCAATCCCAGTTTTTGGCGTCCTCGCCGGCCCAGTTCATGCAGGTTCCGGTCGTATTGCCGTCGGCGAGGATCTCTCCGAGCGTGAACACCAGATAGTTGTCCATCTCGGCGGCGGGTCCCCGGCCTTCGCCGTTCCAGCACCACGACTTGTCGGCGGGTTTGTAGAGCTTCGTACAGTCGTAAGCGGCGCCCGTGCCTCCGTAGACCCAGAGGTTGCTGATCGTATACGTTCCGGTCAGCGTCTCCGTGAACTCGGTCATTTCGAGTGTATAGGTGCGCGATTCGCCGTTGGGAGAGGTCACGACGATCTGCGGATCGCCCTTCGTGAAGTCGATCGTCCCGCCCGAGGCGACATTGGCCGTGGCCTTATAGGAGAGCGTCAGCGTTTCGACCCGGACCTTCGACATGTCCGCGACCATGTCCGACGCCAGTTGCAGCTCGATGACGCCCGTTTCGGAATCGGTCTCCGTGATGGTTGGCGTTCCGGCCTGACCCTCGAACTTGACGTCGATGATCGACCGCTCGTGGTTCCAGCCGCCGTCGGCGACATCTTCCCACGGATCGTCCTTGCAGGATGCGAAGCACAGCAGGACGAAAGCGCTCAGCAAATATTTCAGCTTGTTCATAATTCTGCGTTTTCTTAAAAGGTTAAAGATTCGGGTTCAGGTCGGACTCGACGGACGGGATCGGATAGAACACCATCTGCTCGGCGCTCAACCCCTGTCCCTTGGCTTCGGCGATGTCCGTGTGCAGGCGGTTCCAGCGGCGCAGGTCATAGCAGCGGTTTCCCTCGAAAGCCAGTTCGAAACGGCGCTCGTCCATCACGCGCTCCCGGAACGTCTCCTTGTCCAGCCCCGGCTCCAGATCGCCCAGCCCGGCGCGGTTGCGGATGAAGTTCACCAGTTCATACGCCTTGACCGTAGGTCCGGCAGCTTCGGCATAGGTCAATGCGACGTCCGAATAGCGGAGCAGGTAGGGACGCGTGGAGGTTTTGTCTCCCGAGAAATTCGGGTCGATGAATTTGCGGCAGAACGGGTAGTTCAGTTTGCCGTCGGCCGTCGAAGCCACCACATTGCCCGCGGCGTCGTACACCTTGTCGACGATCAGCCAGTCGTGACGGCGGTCGCCCGAGGCGAACGCATCGTAGAACGACAGCGCGGTCCGGTACTCGCCCCAGCCGTCGTGGGTCGGGACCATCTGGTCGGAATCGCCCTGCTTGAGATAGATCGTGGCTCCCGAAACATAGGGCAGGTACATTTTCGAGATCTTCGAATACTGCCCCTCCGATTCTCCCGTGCGGTCCATCGACATGATGAAGATATGCTCGGGTCCGGTCGGCTGCTCGACGTCGTAAATATCGAGCAGGTTGTCGTCGAAACGGAAGACCGTCTGCTCGGGATTGTCGACCACCAGCCCGGCGTATTTCACCGCCTCGGCATAGTATTCGTCCACGTCGTGCGACATGGCGGCGTACTGGGGCACGCCGTGCTCCTTGGCCGATGCGATGTAGAGATAAGCCTTGGCCAGCATTCCGTAGGCCGCGGCGCGGTCCGCACGGCCCGTTTCGGGCGCCGCGAAGAACGGCAGCAGCGTACCGGCGGTCTTGAAGTCCTCGATGACGAGCTTCCACATGGCGTCGAGCGACTCGGCGGCGGGGACGGCCGTATCTTCGAGCGTCTCGACAGGCGTCGTGTGGACGGGCACGCAGCCGAAGTTGCGCGCGAGGTTGAAATACGAATAGGCGCGCATGAAATAGGCCTCGCCGAGGAAGCGGTTCCTGCGACCCTCGTCGATGTTCATTCCCGGCACCTTCTTGATCACGGCGTTGGCACGGTTGATCGTGATGTAGGAGTACTTGTAGAAATTGCCGAGCGTGGTGTTGGTCTTGAAATTGTTGATCTTCCATCCGTCCAGCTCCTTGTTGGCCGCCGCGGCGTCGCCTTTCGGCTCCATGTCGTCGGTGTTCATGTCGCCCAGGAAGACGATCGAACGCGAATATTCGATGTAATTGATCGCGTCGTAGATATAGTTCACGGCCGACTCGGCGTCCGCCTCCGTCTTGTAGAAGTTGTCCTCGGAGTAGAAGCCGTAGGGATACTCGTCCAGATTGCAGGCCGCCAGGAGAGAGGCTCCCCCGAACGCAAGTATAAGGTGTTTGATTTTCATGGTTGGCAATGTTTAGAAGGTGAAGTCGGCTCCGAACGTCCATTTGCGCAGGCGCGGATAGCCGCCCGAATAGATACCCGTCATCCCCACTTCGGGATCGTAGCCCTCGAAGCCGGTGAAGGTGTAGAGATTGTCGGCACTGACGTAGAGGCGTATCTTGCGTGCCGCATCCTTCTTCGAGAAGGGGATCGAATATCCCAGCGTCATGGTCTGGATGCGCACGAACGAACCGTCCTCGACCCACCAGTCGGAGAGCTTGGTCTGGCGGTTGGCGTTCAGCCGCGGGTAGGAATTGGTCGGGTTGTCGGTCGTCCAGCGCATCGGCATATTGCTCGGCTGGTCGAAACGCTTGGTGTTCAGCACGTCGTTGCCGAAGACGCCGTTGAAGAAGATGCTGAAGTCGAAACGGCGCCACGAAACGTCGATGCCCAGCGAGGCCATCCAGTCGGGATTCGGGTCGCCGATGATGCACATGTCGTTCTCGTCGACGGTCTCCAATCCGTCGCCGTCGTAAATATCCACATACTTGAACTCACCCGGCTGGGCGTCGTCGCCCGAAAGACCGGCGCTCAGGCCCTCGGCCAGCGACTGCACGATGCCGTCGGTCCTGTATCCGTAAAAGACGTACATCGGCTGCCCTACGGCGAGGATATTCGTATAGGCGCGGAACTGTTCGCTCTGGTTGCCGTAATATTCATACTGCATGCCGGTCCGCAGGTCGGTTTTCAGACCGGTCTGCACGGCGTTTCCGAGGCTGAGCACCTTGTTGCGGTTGCGCGAGAAGACGAAGGTGCCGCCCACGCGCCAGTCGCGGTTCTGGAACGCCACGCCGTCGATCGTCAGTTCGATGCCGCGGTTGCGGATCTCGCCGTCGTTGACCCACATCTTGTCGTAACCCGACGAAGGCGCGATGTTGCGCTCGCGCAGCAGGTCCGAGGTGCGCTTGTCGTACCAGTCGAAAGTCACGTTCAGACGGTTGCCGAAGAACGACATGTCCAGTCCGAGGTCGACCTGCGCGGTGGTCTCCCATTTCAGCCCCTTGTTCGGGATGCCGCTCCAAAGCGCATAGATGCCGTCCTGCCCCGTGGTGCCCGACTGATAGCCGGGTCCGATGGCCGTCACCCACTTGCCTCCGTTGAAATACTTGTGCTGTCCGTAGCGGCTCAGCGTCTGGTAGGCCGAAATGCCCTGGTTGCCCGAAATACCGTAGGAGGCGCGGATCTTCAGCACGTCGAAAACGTTCAGGTTCCGGATGAACCGCTCCTCGTGCATCTTCCAGCTGAACGCCCCCGAGGGGAAGAAGGCCCACTTGTTGTTGGAGCCGAATTTCGAAGAACCGTCGGCGCGGGCCGTGAAGGTGAAGAGGAACCGGTTGTCGAACGTGTAGTTGATACGCGTGAGGGCCGAGACCAGCTCGGTCTTGTAGGAGCCGTTGCCGATCGAATAGGTCTCCGAATCGCCCGCGGCGAGGTTCTCGTTGCCCAGCGATTCGTTGATGAAGCCCTTGGCGGCCAGCGACGAACTGCGCGACTGGTAGTTCTCGTAAGAGTAACCGCCCATCACCGTCAGCCGGTGCTTTTCAGCAAAGGTCCGATCGAACGTGGCGTAAGCCTCGAAAACGATGTTGTCGTCCTTCCAGTTGTCGATCGACCCGTAACCGTCGTTGAACACGCCCGTCTCGGAATACTTCTTCGGGAAATATTTGTCGGTGATCTGTTCGCCGTGCTTGTAGTTGAACTGCGCCATGACGTTAAGGCAGGGAAGCACGTCCCAGTTCACCGAAGCGAACGAGATGATGTCTAACCCCTTCGAATCGTTCTTCTGCAAATTGGTCAGGGCCAGCGGATGCGAATAGTCCTGGGCACCGTACAGCCAGTAATCGCCGTTGTCGTCGTAGACCGGGAAGATCGGGTTGCGCCAGTAGGCCAGTCCGCCGTTGTTGTGACGCTTGTTGCTGGTGATGTTGGCGCTGGCCTTCATGCGCAGGTTGTCCAGCAGCTTGTGCTCGACCGAGAAATTACCGCCGTATTTGCGGTAGGTGTCCTCGATGTACATGCCGTTGTCGAGGTAGTAGTTGGCGCTGGCCTGGAACATCGTGCGGTCGTTGCTGCTCTGCACCTGTACGGTGGTGTTGTTCGACACGGGCGTCGGGCGGAAGACCAGGTCGTCCCAGCGCGTGTTGGTCGTCCAGGTCGTCTGCAACTCCGCAATCGAGGGATAATAGACGCCGTTGGCATTGGTCGCACCGATGTAGGTCGGCGTCAGTCCGGCGTTGATGCTGCTTTCGTTCGAGAGCATCGCCATCAGCACGGGATCGCGCCAGAGGTTCAGCTCGGAGCTGAATCCCGAAACGGTCGTCTGCTGGCGCAGCGTGATGCGCGTCACGTTCTCCTGCGCCTTGCGCGTGGTGATGAGGATCACGCCGTTGGCGCCGCGCGAACCGTAGATGGCCGATGCCGAGGCATCCTTGAGCACCTCCATCGAAACGATGTCCTGCGGGTTGATTTGTTTCAGGTCGCCGGCATCGCCCCAGGGGAATCCGTCGATGACCACCAGCGGAGCGTTCGAACCGTTGAGCGACGAGTTGCCGCGGATGCGGACCGTCGACGAGGCGCCGGGGTCCTGCGAGGAGTTGACCACCTGCACGCCGGCCACGCGGCCCTGCAACAGCCCGTCGATCGAGTTGGCCGGGATGTCGGTGAGTTTCTCGGCCTTGACCGAGGCCACGGAACCCGTCAGGTCGCTCTTCTTGACCTGTCCGTAACCCACGACCACCACTTCGTCCACGGCCGTGGCCTCCTCGACCAGCACGATGTTGAAAGAGGTGCGGCCGCCGACCTCCACCGTCTGCGTTTTATAGCCGATGAAATTGACGGCAAGGCGGGCGTCCGAAGCCACTCCGGTCAATGAAAAGGCTCCGTCGGCCCCGGTTGTGGTTCCTTTCGTCGTGCCGACGACGACAACCGACGCGCCCGTTACGGCGGCGCCGTTCTGATCCACGACCTTGCCCGTCACGGTCATGCTCCGTGATGCGGACTGGGCGCGGACGTCTCCCGTCCCCCACAGGCAGACCGCCAGCAGGGAGAGAACGATCAGGTAAAATTTCATTTTCATAAGTTTTAGATTAGAGTAGTTTATTGATACGGTCCGGGGCGGTTCCGGGAACTGCACCGGACACTGCAAAGTAACATGCTGCTACGGAAGAACTGTTTTAGAAAATCGCTGATTGATTATACTTTTATGAAAACAAACCGCAAAAGGGCTATTCGCAACGGCATTTCTCCGTCAAATAATTTAATAATTCCTCCAGCCGGCAGGTCGCAACGCCTACATATTTGTCCGCTCCGCCGTAATAGACGTACAGCACGCCGTCGACGACCACATTGCCGGTCGGGAAGACGCAATGGCTGTAAAAACCTTCGGTTTCATAGAAAAATTCGGGTTCGAGGATCGGTTCCGGCGTCCGGGCCAGCACCCGCAGCGGATTCTCCCGGTCGAGCAGCAGCGCCCCGACGCGGTATTCGGCCGTGCCTCCGTCGGCTACCCCGTGGTAGAGCGTCAGCCACCCCGCCTCGGTCAGGATCGGCGGCGTGCTTCCGCCGATCTTCTCCTCCCAGGTTCCTTCGCGGCCGGCGATAAGCAGATGGCTGGGCTTGTCCTCCCAGGCCAGCAGGTCGTCGGAGAACTTCAGCCAGATCGAAGGGTATTTCACCCCGTAACGTTCGCCCACGAACTGTTTGGGACGGTGCATCATGGCGAACTTCCCGCCGATTTTCTCCGGGAAAAGGATCACGTCCCGATCGTCGAGCACGGGCGACGTAAGCCGCCCCAGCCGGCGGAAATTCCGGAAGTCGGTCGTCACGGCAAGCCCCGTATTTCCCAGGTTCTGCGTCATGGCGGCCGGCGCATAAGCTCCGCATTGGGGCAGACGCACCACGTCGTGCGCGAAAGTCCAGTACTGCCCGGGGGCATGGGCGCGGTAGGCGTAGGTAATGTAAAACTCGTTGTCGAACTTCACGATGCGCGGATCTTCGACGCACCCTCCGTCGGGACCGTCCGCGCTGGGACCGAATACCGGCGAATCGCCGACACGGCGGAAGTCGAAGCCGTTCTCGCTGACGGCCAGCCCCAAACGGATGACATGTTCCTTGTCGTCGCCGGCGGCGCGGTAGAGCATGTAAAACCGGCCGTCGTCGTAGATGACCCCCGGGTTGCAGGTTACGAGATTCTCCCAGGCATTGGCCGGATTGGGAGCGATGATCGGATTTTTTTCGTATTTCTTCAGTTTCATATCAACGGAATATTATGAGAATAAGCATACACAGAACCAGCAGCACCCCGCCCCATACGCGGTAGTTGCGCCACCAGGAAACCTCCGCGAGCGAGCGGGTTTCAGCCCGGAAATCCGCCGCCGAAAAGGTCGTGTCGATCAGTTTGTCGGGCCGGGGCGCGGGAGCCGTACGGCTTACGGCCCAGATCACCGACAGGCTGAAGACCAGCAGGAACGGCACGATCAGCAGAAAGTGCATCCCGCCGAAGATCTCCGTGCGCCAGAGGAGCATCGCCGCCGCGACGACCAGTCCGGCGATCAGCCCCGCAAAGGCTCCCCGCCCGTTGGCGCGGCGCGAGAAAACGCCCATCAGGAAAGCCGCCACGACGGGAGGCGCAATGTAGGAGAGCATCTCCTGGTAATATTTGAGCAGCGAACCGAAACGTCCGATCTGCGGAGCCCAGAGGGCGGCGATCACGATGATGACCAGCGAAGCCAGCTTGCCGACGCGCACCAGCTTGCGTTCGTCGGCCCGCTTGTCGATCTTGGCGTAGAAATCCATCGTGAAGAGCGTCGACGTGGAGTTCAGAATGGCGCTCAGCGTCGACGTCAGCGCGGCGAGCAGCGCCGAAAGCATGATCCCCAGCAACCCTGTGGGCAACAGGCGCAGCACCATCGTCGGATAGATCATGTCGGGTTTCTCGATGCCCGGGAAGAGATGGCGGGCGATAACGCCCGGAAAGACGATGATGAACAGGGTGGCCAGCGTCAGCGCTCCGGCGAACATCACCCCTTTGCGGCCCTCGTCGACGCTCCGCGCGCTCAACACGCGCTGTACGAGCGTCTGGTTGTTGGCCCAGAAATAGATGCCCAGCACCGGCATGCCGACGATCAGCCCCAGCCAGGGCGTGGCCGTATCGGTCAGCGGGCGAATCAGTCTGACGCTCATGTCGCCGCTTTCGAACAGCGACGCGAGGTAGTCGAACCCGCCGTTGGCGAAGCAGGCTCCCGTCAGGATCACCGACCCGACGATCAGAATCACCGCCTGGATCAGTTCGGCGTTGATCGCCGACGAAAGACCGCCCGGGATGGTGTACGAAGCCGCCAGCACGGCGAAGATGATGATGATGAGCTGCAAGTCCGCCTCCGGGAACAACAACTTGATGATCAGCGCGGCGGCATACAGCGCCCCGGCCGCATCGAGAAAGATGTTGCCCACGATGCAGATTCCGGAAAAGTAGTAGCGCGACCGCTTGTCGAAGCGTCGTTCGAGAAACTCGGGAATCGTGAATATCCCCGAACGGATGTAGAGCGGCAGCAGGAACGTGGCGAAAAACACCATCACCACGACACCTGTGAGGTTGTAGTTGAACACGGCCACTCCGGTGTGGTAGGCGTCGCCCGACTGGCCGATGAGCGTCGTGCTGGAGATGCTCGCGGCGAAAAGCGACAGACCCACGATCCACCACGGCATCGTGCGGCCGGCCAGAAAATAGGACCCGGCGTCGGAACTCTTGCCGTTGCGCAATCCCCACCATATTATAAATATAAGGTAAAGGACGATAATCGCGCAGTCGACAAAATTAATCGCAATCGAATTCATGTAAGTCGTTTTAGGATTTTTTTACTAATGCAAAGATATGTACCCGAAAATTTACCGGATTGTATAAGTCGGTTAAACAAGTATACTTTTTTGAATTATTCATGGAGCTTTCTGAATTATTCCTATTTTTGTACCGGACCTGAAACCCTTACCGGACATGAAAGAGATACAGCAGGAGATCACCCCGATCACGAACGAGGACCTTTTCATCATCCTCAACCACCCCAACGCGCATTTCGACTATCCGATCCACTGCCATCCGGAATACGAGATCAATCTGGTGATGAACACTCGGGGATCGCGCATCGTGGGCGATTCCACCGAGGATTTCGGCCCGCTGGACCTGGTGATGACCGGTCCCTATGTGCCGCACGTGTGGAAATCGCCCCTGAAAACCAACCACGTCATCACCATTCAGTTCTCGGGCGACCTGATCGACTTCCCGATCGTCAACAAACGCCTGTTTCTTCCCATCCGGCAACTGCTGCTCGACTCCCGGCAGGGGCTTTCGTTCACAGGTCCCGAACAGTTGAGCGTCCGGGACCGGATTCTTGAACTCACGCGCATGCAGGGATTTCAGTCGGCGACCGCTTTTCTGGACATTCTCAACGCGCTGGCCACGGCCAACCGCAAGGTGCTTATGAGCAATCTCTGCGACTCGAAGAACATTGTCCACACCTCCAAATCGCGCCGCATCGCCAAAGTCTGCGACTACATCGAGAAAAACCTCTGCCAGAACATCCGGCTCACCGACGTGGCCGGGTTGGTCAACATGTCGGAATCGGCCTTTTCGCACTTTTTCAAGAAGCGCACGAACATCTCCTACATCACCTTCGTCAACAACATGCGCATCTCCAAGGCCTGCCAGCTGCTTGCCAACACGACGCTCAGCGCCTCGGAGATCTGCTACGCCTGCGGCTTCAACAACAAGTCGAATTTCATCCGCATCTTCACCAAAAAGAAAAACATGACCCCGATCGAATACCGCGAATACATCTCCCAGATGCTCATCAAATACTGATCTACCCTTCATCTTATGAAAAACTTCAAACCAATCCTTACCGCTATGTCCCTCTGCATGGCCCTCGCCGCAGCCGCAGCCCCCGTCCGTCAACACCTGCACGACGACTGGCAGTTCCGTCAGGCGCGGCTCAACAACTGGTATCCGGCCACGGTCCCCGGCACGGTGCACACCGACCTGATGGCCAACCGGATCATCGAAGACCCCTATTTCCGCCTCAACGAGCGCGGCGTACAGTGGGTCGACAAGGAAGACTGGATCTACGAAACGCATTTCGAGGCCGACGCCGGCCTGCTCGCCCGCGAGCGGATCGAACTGGTCTTCGAAGGGCTCGACACCTATGCCGACGTCTACCTCAACGACGAGAAGGTGCTCGCCGCCGACAACATGTTCCGCCGCTGGCGCACGGAGGTCAAACGGCTGCTCCGTCCGGGCGAAAACACCCTGAAAGTCTATTTCCACTCGCCGATCAAGGTCGACCTGCCCAAATACGACTCGCTGCCCTACCGTTACGAGGCCGTCAACGATCAGTCGGCCAACGGCGGGCTTTTCGACAAACGCGTCAGCGTCTTCGCCCGCAAGGCGGGTTACCACTACGGCTGGGACTGGGGTCCGCGCCTGGTGACCTCGGGCATCTGGCGTCCGGTCTATCTGGAGGGCTGGAGCGGCGCCCGCATCAGCGATGTCTTCTACCGCCAGCAGGAGGTTACGGCCAGGCGCGCCCGGGTCGAGGTCGAGGTGGAAATCGCCTCCGTCCGTGACCTGGCGGAAGCCGTAGTCACCGTTGCATCCCCCGGCGAAGGCATCGAAGCCTCGGTCACGGCGCCGCTGCGCTCCGGAATCAACAAGGTAACCGTCCCGCTCGACATTGCCTCTCCGAAACTCTGGTGGACCCGCGAACTGGGCGAACCCCATCTCTACGAATTCCGGGCTTCGGTCGCGGCGGGCGACGCCTCCGACAGCCGGACCACCCGCATCGGGCTGCGCTCGCTGCGCCTCGTGCGCGACAAGGTCGCCGACGGCACGACCTTCTACTTCGAACTCAACGGCGAGCCGCTCTTCGCCAAAGGAGCCAACTACATCCCCTGCGACGTCTTCCTGCCGCGCGTCACGCGCGCCGTCTACGAGAAGACGATCGACGACGCCGCGGCCGTGAACATGAACATGCTGCGCGTCTGGGGCGGAGGTGTCTATGAAGACGATGTTTTCTACGAACTGTGCGATGAACGGGGTATCCTCGTATGGCAGGATTTCATGTTCGCATGCAGCGTCTATCCCGCCGAGGGGGCATGGCTCGAAAACGTCCGGCTCGAAGCCGAAGACAACATCCGCCGTCTGCGCAACCACCCCTCGATCGCCGTATGGTGCGGCAACAACGAGTGCAACGAAGCGTGGTTCGGCTGGGGATGGAACACCCGGTACGCCGAACAGGGGCATCCCGAATGGGACCGGATCATCGGCGACCAGCTCCGCCGCCAATACTACGAAGTGCTGCCCGAAGCCGTCGCCGCCTGCTCGCCCGGCACGCCTTACCACCCCTCGTCGCCCTGGTCGCGTCACGAAGGCACGAGCGAAAACAGCGAAGGCGATACGCATTTCTGGAAAGTGTGGCACAGCCGCGCACCGATCGCCGACTACAACGCCACGCGCAGCCGCTTCTTCAGCGAATACGGCTTCCAGTCGTTCCCCGAATACGCCTCCGTCCTGCGTTTCGCCCCCGAAGAGCGCGACAGGGACATCGAATCGGAGGTGATGATGGCCCATCAGCGCGGCGGCGATTTCGCCAACATGCGCATCCGCCAATACCTCGAAGACGAATACTGGCCCGCACGCGATTTCCGCACGTTCCTTTACATGAGCCACGTTTTGCAGGGCGACGCCATCAAGACCGCCATCGAGGCGCACCGGCGCGACAAACCCTACTGCTGGGGATCGCTCTTCTGGCAGCACAACGACTGCTGGCCCGTGGCTTCGTGGGCCAGCCGCGACTGGTACGGCCGCTGGAAGGCGCAACATTATTTCGCCCGCCCGGCCTTCGACGACATCCTCGTATCGCCCCTTGCCGAGGGAAACACGCTGAACGTCCGCCTTGTGTCGGACCGCCGCAAAACGGTCCGGGGGAAACTCCGGATAACGGTCATGGACATGGACGGCGCCCTCCTCTCGGAAAACACCCGCAGCCTAACCGTCGCACCCAATGCCAGTCGGAATGTCTATTCGGCCGACATTTCCGGACTTTTGCACGGTTGCGCCCGCAATCGGGCGATCGTCGTCGCGGAATTCACGACCGACGGACGCCGCTACGCCAACATCGGATATTTCGTCTCTCAAAAAGAGCTTGAGCTGCCCGAAGCCGACATCCGCTGGAGCGTCGGACCTGCGGCGGACGGTTATGAAATTACACTCTCGAGCGACCGTTTCGTCCGCGCCGTCTGGCTCGCTCTCGACGGCAACGAACATTTCGAGGACAACTATTTCGACCTCGTACCGGGCGTCAGCAAAACGGTGCGGGTCGCAACGACGCTGTCCCGGTCCGAATTCGACCGGCTGCTGCGCATCACCCATCTGCAACAAACCCGATAAACCGACCATACGATTATGAAACGCACATTGCGCCTTTTGCTGACCGTAGGACTGTCGCTCGTCTGCGTCAGCCTGTTCGCCCAAAAGTTCCCCAACTACCCCATCCCGCAGCAGCCCGACACGCTGCGCATCCTCGGCATCGGCAACAGTTTCACCGACGACGGCATGATGTATCTGCCCGAGCTGCTGGAGGCTGCCGGCATCCGGAACGTCGTGCTGGGGCGTCTCTACATAGCAGGGTGTTCGCTCGAACGCCATTGCCGGGAATATGCCGGCAACGCCCCTGCGTATATCTATTACAAGTCGACGTCCAACCGCTGGGAGACCGTTTCGAAGAAAGCGACCCTGTTGGACGGAATCGCCGACGAACGGTGGGACGTCGTGGTACTGCAACAGGCGTCGGGCAAATCGGGCATCTATCCGACCTATCAGCCCTGGTTCGGCCGGCTGGTCGAGATCGTGCGATGGTGTTGCTCCAATGCCGGAGCCTGCATCGCCTGGCAACAGACATGGGCCTATGCCCGCAATTCGCAGCACCGGGATTTCGGACGATACGAGAAGAACCAGCAACTGATGTACCGGGGAATCGTCTCTTCGGTTGAACAACTCATGCGGGAGACCTCCGTCGAAGTGGTCGTCCCGTCGGGCACGGCGATTCAGGACCTGCGCAACACGGCGCTGTGCGACTCGCTGGACCTGACGCGCGACGGATACCACCTGAATCCCGGGACCGGACGTTACACTGCGGCCTGCGCATGGTTCCAGACGCTCGTGGCCCCGGCCTTCGGGACGAACGTCGCCGGGAACGGCTGCCGTCTGGCGGGAACCCCTCACGAGCTGACGCCCCAGGAGGCCGAAGCCTGTCAGGAGGCGGCCCGCAGAGCCTGCATCCGGCGGTTCTCCGTTTGGACGGAACCTGTCGCCGGCGAGGGCGGGACGGCAGTCCGGTAGCGGTCGGGGGTGGTCGGGGCATTCCGCCATGCAGATATAGGTATCCTGCCATTCGCCGGAGCATTCCCGTTATCTGCCGGATGTGGGTTCGAAGCTCGCCCTGCCCCCTCCCTACCACCACCAACGAAAAAAGAGGTCTGCAAAGACCTCTTCGAGCGGAAAACGGGATTCGAACCCGCGACCCTCAGCTTGGGAAGCTGATGCTCTACCGACTGAGCTATTTCCGCATTACGGAGTACAAAGTTACTCCGTTTTTTTTATTTGTCAAGTTTTCGGCGGCTGAAAAATGCGCCTACCCCACGATTTTTTTCAGCGACGCGAGGTTTTCGGGGTTTTTCAGGCTACGGCCCTCGGCCGAATAGAGGTAGTCGAGCCGGTTTCGGAAATGCTCCTCGACCTTCCCGCGCACGACCTTCATCGTGCTGTTCACCAATCCGTTCTGCTCCGTGAAAGCCTCGTCGACAATGGCCAGTCCCGCAGGCAGCCACCGTTCCGGAAACTCCCCGGCATAGGTTCCTCCGGCGCGGTAACGGTCGATCTCGGCGCCGAGAATCTCCGCTGCGACGTTTGCGCGCTCCGCTTCGGGCGTCCTGCGGGCCTCCAGCTCGCGGCGCAGCGCCTCGCGGTTGGGAACCACGATCGCCCCCGTAAACGGGCTTTGGTTGTTGTGCACGATGATTTGGTCGATGTAGGGCGATTTATCCACGATCGCCTCCTCCATTCCTTCGGGGCTGTATTTTTCGCCGTCCGAAGCGATCAGCAGGCTCTTGAAACGACCCAACACATAAAGAAGCCCGTCACGCATATATCCCATATCCCCGGTGTACAGCCAACCCTCCTTTACGGTATCGGCCGTCGATGCCGGGTTCTTCCAGTAGCCGGCCATCACGTTCTCTCCCCGGATGACGATCTCGCCTTTCTCCCCCGGAGGAAGTACGTTGCCGTCCATGTCGCAGATCTTTAGGTCGAGGGGCCGCACCAATACGCCGCTACTACCGAAGGTATGGCGGCGGGGGCCGTTGGTCGAGATGATCGGTGTCGCCTCGCTCAGCCCGTATCCTTGGTACATCGGGATTCCCAAGGCGTAATAGAACTTCTGCAAGTCCTTATCCAGCAAGGCGCCCCCTCCGATAAAGAACTTCAGCTCGCCCCCGAAGTTCTCACGGACTTTCGCGAACAATAGCTTGTCGAACAAACGGACCAGTGGCTTCAAGAGGACGCGGAAACCTTTTCCTTCCTCCTCGTCGCTATCCCCGTTATAGATATAACCGATCCGTAAGGCTAGGTTGAAAAGGCGGACGGCGTTCTTGCCTCGCGCTCGGATACCTTGCTCGATATTCTTCTTGAAGTTCTTCGCCAAGGCGGGGACGCTCAGTATCAGGTACGGCTTGAACTCCTTTATATTGATAGGGATATTCTTCAAGGTCTCCATACCGGTACGCCCTACCTGCACGGTAGCTACCGAGGCTCCCTTCGACATGAAGATGTAGAATCCTACCACGTGGGCGAAGCAATGGTCCAGCGGGAGTATCACCAACGTACGCCACGTATCGTCTATATCCACGCAAGTGAGCGCTTGCTCCACGTTCGCCGTATAGTTACGGTGGGTGAGGATCACGCCTTTCGGATCGGCGGTCGTGCCGGAGGTATAGGTGATGGTGGCGTAATCATCGTTGCCCAGCGATTGCCCGATCGCCAAGAACTCCTCTATCGGATGAATACCCAGATAGACCTTCCCCATCCGGCGTATCTCGGACAGCGACATCTCACGGCCTTGGTATTCCGCTTGCTCATCGAGTACGATGATCTTCCGTACGGCGGGGAGCTGATCCTTGATCGCCCGGATTTTCTTGAGTTGCTGGCCCGATACCATGATATATTTCACGTCGGCGTGGACGAGACGGAACAGGAGGTCGTTCGCCTCCTCCAGCTTGATCGATAGGGGCACGTTCGTCGCCCCGGCGTAGAACATGGCCAGCTCGCCGATGATCCACGCGTTGCGCCCTTCGCTCAGTAAAGCCATATTATCCCCCTTTCGCACACCCAGCGATATGAGGCCGGCGCCTTCCTCATAGACGAGGTCGCGAACCTCGGCGTAAGTGGTTGGCTCGAATCGCTTGCCCGTCTTCTCCCATAAAAAAGGATTACTCGGGAATCGCTTGGCTGAACTCTCAAAAAGGTCTATAATCGTTTTCTTTTCCATATCTTTTCGTGTTTGTAAGAGGATGTGTCAAAAGTTGGTTGAGTTTATTTTTTCCATCTCTTGCAGGTAGCCGCATGCCGCTTCCACCGTAGGGACGTTCTTGATCACGATACTTCGCTTGCCATTCTGCTCCCGGAGGTTGCATTCACGGGGATGCTTTTGGATGAAGCCCAGCAGCTTGCCGAACGCCTCGCTTTGGTAATACGGGCTGTCCGGGTTATTCACCAAGAAGAGGCTCATCTGCCCTTTCTTCAGGATCACCTTCTCCATACCCAGTTTCTTGGCCATACGACGGAGGCGCACGATCCGGATCAACTCCTTGCCCTCCTTCGGTATCTTGCCGAAGCGGTCTTTCAAGCGCTCCGTAAAGGCGAGGATATCACGTTCCTCCTCCATATTATCCAACTCCCGGTATAGGGAGATACGCTCCGAGTCGTTGGGGATGTAGGTGGGAGGGAACATCAATTCCAGGTCGCTCTCGATATAGGTCTCCCGGACGTACTCGCTGCCCGTATCCCGGTGCCCTTCGGTGTTATCGGCGTAAAGATCGGCGAATTCCTCGCTTTTCAACTCGTCTACCGCCTCCTCCAAGATCTTCTGGTACGTCTCGTAACCCAGATCCGCGATGAAACCGCTTTGCTCGGCGCCTAGCATATTCCCGGCCCCCCGGATGTCGAGGTCTTGCATGGCGATATGGATACCGCTACCCAGCTCGGAGAAGTTCTCGATCGCTTGCAACCTGCGCCGTGCCTCCTGCGTCAGCGAGGTGAGGGGCGGGGAAAGGAGGTAGCAGAAGGCTTTCCGGTTGCTTCGTCCTACACGTCCGCGTAGCTGATGGAGGTCGCTAAGCCCGAATTGCTGGGCGTTGTTGATGATGATGGTGTTGGCGTTGGGCACGTCGATGCCGCTCTCCACGATACTGGTGGCTATCAATACGTCATACTCATAATTCACGAAATCGAGGATGATCTTTTCTAGCTTCTCCGGTTCCATCTGCCCGTGCCCCACGGCTACCCGTGCGTCGGGGACTTCTCGCCGTACCAAGGCTTCCATCTCGTAAATGTTCTGGATACGGTTGTTGATGAAGAATACCTGCCCGTTCCGGCTCATCTCGAAATTGATCGCTTCCCGGATGATATCGGGGTTGAAACGCTCCACCTCCGTCTGCACGGGATAACGGTTGGGCGGTGGCGTGGTGATGCTGGAAAGATCCCGGGCCCCCATCAAGGAGAACTGTAGGGTACGGGGGATTGGGG
>ERZ831979.1413-NODE-1413-length-21169-cov-32.019276_pt1 | contig 21169 bp, 19 predicted proteins | sample MGYA00519952_ERZ831979 | MGnify/ENA primary metagenome ERZ831979 (study PRJEB31850, sample SAMEA3708723) | human gut metagenome | biome: human gut; feature: human-associated habitat; material: faeces | place: China | collected 2014 ...
ACGACTAAAAGTTGCTCTTGGGCTTGTTCTTTAACGGATAAAACCTTGGTAAGTTTGTTCAAATTACCTATTTTTGCATCTATAACAGTATTCTTATTTTCCATAGTAAATCATTTGATTAAGCACCTCTAATTTACGAAGAAAATTTGAATTACTGTTATTTTCCACCCTCTTTATTGGGGGTGGGAAACTTTAGTTATATAATAATTAATGATTGGTTCTTATGGAAAAAGTCAAGGAACTGAACATTCTTCGTCCATTGACAAAAGATGAAATGGGAAAACTTCATGGAGGTTTTTCTGCTGTGCCCTTTGAAGTTAAAACTCGATTGGGCGCAACTAATTCTAATTGTGCAGGTGGCGGATGGTTTGATTCTAACATCAATTGCACCGGAATGTGTACTGCGTGCAAGACGACAGGTAGTACAACAACGCAACCGGGCAAGCCAATAATAGGGAGTTCCATCACGGCGGAGAAGGATATGACCACCTCTACCAATCCTTAGTTGAGGCTTAAGCTCACTTGATCAAATTGGTGATTGGTTTACTCGCATAGTTATGGGTATACCAATCACCAATGTGGTTTTTATATCTATAACTAATAAGTTTATGAAGTGGAATAAGTATACCCAAATAATAAGTTCTACTGTTTCCTTTTTCTTATTTAATGCACTCCATAAGACCTGTATTGAGTTTGACGTGAGGTTATGCTCACTATTTGACAATTTGGATGAACTCCAAAATGCACATCCTGAGTTTTACGAACAGCTAGTAAAAAGCATGTTTATTATTCCTGACAACTATGATGAGGTTACAACTTGCATTGCGCTTAAATCACAGGAATTATTATCCAACAAGAGCCTAAGAATTACTATAAATCCCACTTTGGATTGCAACCTTAGATGTTGGTATTGTTATGAGAGCCATTTGAAAGGAAGTGTGATGGATTCAGATACCATAAAAAGGACTCTTGACTTTATTGAAAAACGACTTAAGAGTCAGCATCTAACATGCTTGCAATTATCCTTTTTCGGAGGCGAACCCCTCTTGAAGTATAATAAAGTTATTAAGGAAATTATTTACAAGGCAAAAGAACTATGCGAACGATTTAATACAAGTTTTCAGCTTGCCTTTACGACGAACGGAGTTTGCTTAAGTTCAAAGATAGTAGATGACTTGATAAGTTTAACGAATCATGTAAGCATTCAAGTAGCTTTTGATGGTGGTAAAGATGCTCACAACAATGTAAAGCATTTCCCAAATGGGAAAGGGTGTTACGACATCGTTTTAGAGAATCTGACTTATGCTATTGATCATGGTGTTTTGACAACTATTAGATGCAATTATACCAATGAGAGTATTCTATCCTTCAGAGGCTTGATGGACGATTTCCGATTTGCTTGGAAAAGGGATAACTTTCGATTTTCTTTCCATAAAGTATGGCAGGAAATCGAATCTGAGTCGCTGCAAGAGAAAAGAGAAAAAATTAAAACCTACGTTGGTGCATCTAATGTTAAGTCAAATATTAATAGTAACTTTGGCGATAGTTTGTACCCATGCTGTTTTGATTATGACCATAATATACTCATCAATTACAATGGTGACATATTCAAATGTACTGCTCGCGATTTTAAGCCGGAACACCGTATTGGGTATTTGAGTCATTATGGGGAAATTATCTATAATGATAATTTGCATTTAGACTTTAAATCTTCTCTTACTACAGATTGCTTCGATTGTAAGCTACTTCCTATTTGCACAATTTGTCTTCAGCAGAGGCGTGAAGCTAAGAATCATTGCCCCTATCCCGAGACGAAGGTTCATGCCGAAGCAAATATCGAAAAGTACTTTTATGATGTAATGAACATGCAATAGCTTCAGCCGCTTATGATAAAGAAATCCTTCCTCATAGTTTCCTTTTTAAACCTTCCCATAGGTTTGTCTGCACAAAACGTTTCAGGAATTGTAGTTAATCAAGCGGGGAAGCCGCTTTCTTATGCGAGCGTCCTTTTTAAGGATGCAGTTGATTCTACTTTAGTCTGTCGTACGATGACCGATGAACAAGGCCGTTTTCAACTCGAAAATCCTCAGGTGCACACCGGTAAATTGCGTATTTCTTATCTTGGATACCAACCTTTTGAGATAACTTGTAAAGATGGAAAGGTTGGTGCGATAGTCCTGCGTGAAGATTCAACCATGCTTGATGTGGCTGAAGTTGTGACTTCCAGAATCCGCCACGATGCCACGGGGTATACCATCAGTTTTCGTTCGTTCGATATTGTCAAAGGCAAGATGATGGCGGAGGCTTTGCCGTTTTTACCCAATCTTTCCAAAGAAGATGGTGTTTTTAAGATTAATGGTCTTCCAGTGAGTGAGGTTATCGTAGATGGCGTAAAGTTGGGCAATCTGTCCGAACTTGACAATATCCCGGCCAAAATGATTGATAAAGTTAAGGTCAATTATATGGTTGGAAGCGGACAAAGTGCCGAACTGTCGGGTGGTACTATTGAGATAACTCTGCGTCAGCCCAAAGGTGGTTTTTATGGTTCGTTCATGGCCGATGTTACTGTTGCCCCATCCTATGGATGGAGCAATGAAAATGGTGGTGCTGTTTTTTACGCACGCTATAAGGGACTGAGCGTTTACGACAATCTCTCGCTCGGCTTTAATCAGCCTCAGGAAGAGAATGTGCAAACGTTTGGCCTCCCATCGAGTGACACCTATCAAACTCTTAAAGAAAAGGTTCGCTATCGCGGACATGCTCTTTACAATCGTCTGAGTCTCAATCTGCAACTTTCGGAACGAAGCACCTTGGGTGCAAGTTATTACATCACGAGTAATAAAAACTTGATCAATACTTATCCTGAGGAAAGTGAGTTATCTCCCTTCATGCGCAATGAGGCCAAGGCACTTGATCAAGAGGTAACCCTGCAATTCACCTCTCATATAGGAAAAAAGGGAACAGAATTAGTTGTTAGCGGAGATTATTATCACCGAGGTTTCGATGGCGATATGCAGAGCAATCTTTCTGACACTCGTATTTCGCGTGTCAATGACGAATCAAGACTGAACCTATATAAAGTATCTCTTGACCTTAAGTCGCCGGTCGGCCGACAGCTCCTCCTCAAATACGGAACCTCCATGCAATCCGTGGCCTTGGATTACAAGCCCAATCTGACGCTTTCTGAAGGTGTCGAGTTAATACCGACGAAAAATCGAGGTTACAGTCCGATTGCATACATCGAGGCTATGGGCAGCATGAAGCGTTTGCAATATATGGTAGGCATCAATGCACAAGTCAATCATATTCTCTTTGAGTCACTCGATAATCATGAGCAATCTAAAAATACGCAGTGGGGTGTTCAGCCTACTCTACAGTTGATGATGCCACTCGATAAGCAGGGAAAGCATGCTTTGATGCTTAATTACAAGCGTACCCTTCAGAACATTCCTTACTCGGCCATTTCATCCACAGTGCGTTGGTCTGACCCTCATAACTATACCGTGGGTAATCCTGATCTACAAGCTCCTGCGTTTGATATGGTCATGGCAGGCGTTTCGCTTTGGCGCAATCTACTCAACCTATCGGCCATCTATGTTCATGGTAAGGACGAAATATTCTGGGCCACCTCTATGAGTGACAAGCAACTCAATGTTTACTTTACGCAGCCTATCAATCTGTCCTCCAGTCATAGTTATGGCTTGATGGCGGAGTTGAACGTCAAGCCTGTCAAGCCGTGGTTGATGAAGCTAAGTGCCCGTTATGAGTTTCGTCCTGAAAACATGACCTTGAACGGAATCTATTACGGGTATGTGCGTCTGCGTCAGTATTACATGTTTTACAACGACTTCAACTTTAGTCATGGTTGGGGAGGAATGCTCAACTTCAATTACGAGCCAACCTTTCGTCATTACGACCGTACCTATCACGCTATTTACAATCTGAGTGGAAGTATTTACAAGAATTTTTGGAAGAACTGGCAAGCACGTATTAACTTTACAGCTCTTGGCGACCGACGTAGCTATGGTCGCCATGCAGGAACTGTGCCGGTCACTTTCGATAATACCACTCCGGTTCATACTATCGGACTCTCATTTGTATGGAATTTCTCTGGCGGCAAGCGTATGAATGTTCAAACGGTTGAAGGCATTCAGCGTTACGATGAAGTAAAGGACATCAGGTAAAAATAGCTTGTATCATTCTTCGTAGTCTTCGGATTTTTACAGTTTGGCGGTAAAAGAACGAAAAAAGCGGTATAGGAATTTTTGTGTACAATTCCTATACCGCTTATATGCCATGCTTTAAGCTGCAAGAGTCAGCTTGTGGCGATTAGTATTCGTCTTCGTTGAAGAGGAAGTCCTCCTTCGTGGGATAATCGGGCCAAACGTCCTCAATGGTTTCGTAAATTTCGCCATCGTCTTCGAGTTCCTGCAAGTTTTCTACAACCTCCATCGGAGCGCCAGAGCGCATGGCGTAGTCGATGAGTTCTTCTTTCGTTGCGGGCCAGGGAGCATCTTCGAGCTTCGAGGCCAATTCCAATGTCCAATACATAGTGTCAAAAAATTTGTTTGTATGGTTTGTTTTTCAATATCAATCTGCGTGTGCCCGACCCGTTAATCGGGGCTTGGCTGTGGCTGAACAAGTGGAGAAGGAAGGAGGTGTTCAGCATGTGTTGGCCGAGGTTAGTGGGTACGTTTCGCCAACGTGGCGGCAAAAATACACTTTTTATCCAAACACACAAACATTTAGCGAGGTATATTGCCCTAATTTCATCGTTTTTTAGCCATTTTGAAGCCTAAAAGCAAAAAAAGCGGGCAACGATGCACCTGCACAAGGCGTTGTGCGGTGAAGTGAATGCCAGGCTGCTGCCAGACTGTGTGTGCGTTAAGGTTCGGTTGCCGGTACTTCGGGACAGCCGGTGAGTGCATTGATTTTTTTGGCCAGGGCATACAGGTAGTCCGAGAGGCGGTTCACGTAGGCCGGCGTTTCGTAGGCAGAATCAGCCTCGGTTTCGGCTGCATGAAACAGCCCTGCCGACAGCAATTCGCGTTCGAGGCGGCGCACCAGGGTGCGACACACATGGCATTGCGCCGCCAAAGGATGGCCCCCCGGCAGCACGAAGCCGCGAAACGAGGCTGCGTAGTTGGCCGCATAGGCATCGATGGCCCGTTCGAGCGCAAGGATGTCGGCCTTATCGGGCAAACCCTGCGGCTGGGGCACGGCCGCAGCCAGCGCACCGAGCGCAAAGCATCGGCGTTGGGCGTTCAGGAGCAGCTGTACATCGGGCTGCAGGGCCTCGGCAGGTAACTGCTGGCGCATGAGGGCAAGCAGCCAGCCGATGAACGACGACAGCTCATCGATGGTGCCGACACACACCATGCGCGGATGCGTTTTCGGTACGCGGCTACCGTCGGCCAGGTCGGTTGTGCCGCAGTCGCCTTTGCGAGTGTAGAGCATGAGTTAGAAGTAATTGATAAGGTAATGTTCGCGCTGTAAATCAGGGCGGTAAAAGATGAAGCCAAAGTCGCGCAGGTCGAAACTGACGCGAGCCGGTTCACATTCAATGAGTTTTTGCCATTGCGCCCGGCTTTTGGGCGTGTCGATGCCAATGATGACCAGCAGTCCCCCCGGTTTGAGCTGATGCAGCAGAAAGCGTGCGGCAGACAGGTTGAAATGTGTCACCACCGCCATGTCGACGGTGAAGTCGTCAACCATTTCGCCCCCCTTTACGTTGATATACTCCGTATGCCGACTTCCGGCCTTGAGGAAATGCAGCATGAGGTCGGAAGCCGAAGCCCCGTACACCAGGCAGCGGTCGGGACGCTGAAAGTTGGCCAGACGGAACAGCAGTTTGTAGTCCTTGAGCCGGAGCGGCGGCTGTTGGGCACAGGCATAGGCGTGTGCCAGTTCGGCATAGGCATAGTAAACCGCCCGTTCGTAAATAACCCCCGTCACAAAGCCAAAGGCAAAGGGCGAATGAATGCCGTAGCCACAGCGATGGCGGAAGCGCAGCAACCAGTGCCAGCAGCGCGAAAGGCGTTTGATGAAGGATTCTGTCATGAGCAAGATGGAGAAGTTAGCCGAAGCAGCCCACACACACGAAATGCCGGCCATCAACGGTCGGCAGGGCGCTTCATGCAAGCGAAGTTACAATTTTTTTGTCACTGAAAAGCGTTAGAATGGTGCGTTTCTGACTAATTATTGTTAAACACGGGGCTAAAAAGCATTTTCGAACCCGAATTTGTTGTATATTTGTACGAATATTGCCTTATTGGCTTTTGTAGCAAGAAATAGCTTTATGAGCAAAACACGAAAAAAGAAGCGGCGTGTGGGGCGTTTTGCCACCATCACCACTTGTATCAGTACCACCCTTGTGCTGGTTTTATTGGGAACCGTGGTGCTGTTTGTCAGCATAGGCACAAACTTCAGCCGGCAAATACGCCAGGAACTTACCATCGAAGTGTTGCTGAACGACAGCGTGACGAATGAGCAGATGCTAGCCACCCAGGCCAAACTGCGCCAGGCACCCTACGCCCGCCTGGTTGACTACATTTCGAAGGAACGAGGCACGCGCGAAATGAACGCGGCGTTGCAGGGCGACCTCGAAACCGACTTTTTGGGCGGAAGCCCCATTCCGGCTGAGTTCGAGGTGTATTTGAAAGCCGATTATGCCAACCTCGACAGCATAGCCCACTACGAACCCAGCGTGAGGGCTTTGCCCGGCGTGACCGACGTGATTTATCCGCGCGACGTGATGGGCAACCTTGACCGCACCATCCCCATTGTGGGTGCCGTGTTGCTCGTCGTGGCCGGACTGCTTACACTGGTGTCGTTCTCGCTTATCAATAATATTGTGCGCATGAACATCTACGCCAACCGTTACAGCATTCACACCATGAAGCTGGTGGGTGCCAGCTGGGGCTTTATTCGCCGCCCCTTTATTTGGCAAGCCTTCCGCATCGGACTGTTTGCCGCCATACTGGCCGGCGGATTGCTGGGCGGCACACTCTACTATTTGCAGTTTGGCACGGGCGAAGGCGACATTTACCTCAATCAGCTCGTCACCCCCGAAGTGTGGATAGCCACCATGGGCGTGATATTTGTTTGCGGCATTCTCATCACCATCTGGTGCGCCTACATCTCGGTAAACCGACAGCTCAATTTGCGCACTGCCGACGTGTATCTGAAGTAGGCTGAACGGTGCAGCAACTGCATTTACCCACCCCCTATCCCCGAAAAAAGAAAATACAAAGAACTCTATATCTTACCCCACAAAATACGTAAGTATGAACGATTTGAAAAACGAAAGTGCCGAACCGAAAGCACCTGTGAAGCGCGTATTTGCTTTCGATCGCATCAATTTCATCCTGCTCGCAGTAGGTATGGCCATTGTGATTATCGGCATGGTGCTGATGTCGGGTAGCGGTTCGAACGAAACCACGTTCAATCCCGAAATTTTCAGCGCACAGCGCATCAAGGTGGCCCCGGCCGTATGCCTTTTCGGCTATCTGTTTATCATCTATGGCATTATGCGTAAACCCCGTAACTAACTCATACACATTTTCTACATACTGTAAATAATGAACTGGATAGAAGCCATTATTATAGCCATCGTTGAAGGGCTTACCGAATTTCTGCCCGTATCGTCAACGGGGCACATGATTATTACCGAAAGTCTGCTCAACGTGGAGCACGACGCCTTTGTCAAGGCATTTACCGTAATCATTCAGTTTGGTGCCATTCTTTCGGTGGTATGCCTGTACTGGCGCAAGTTTTTCTACCCCGAAACCATGCAAACCAAGGGTTACACCTGGTGGCAAGCCATTTGGCGCTTTTACCTCAAGCTCATTGTCGGCGTGCTGCCCGCTGTGGTACTCGGCCTGACGTTCAACGACTTTATCGAATCGAACCTCGGCAATGTCAACCTCGTAGCCGTGATGCTCATCGTCGGCGGTGTGTTCATGCTGTTCTGCGACAAAATATTCAACAAAGGTTCCGAAAACACAGCCCTGACCTACAAGCGCGCCTTTATCATCGGTTGCGTGCAGTGCATTTCGATGATACCCGGTGTGTCGCGCTCCATGGCCACGATTGTCGGCGGTATGTCGCAGCGCCTCACCCGCAAGGCCGCAGCCGAATTCAGTTTCTTCCTGGCTGTGCCCACCATGTTTGGCGCCACCTGCCTCGAAACCTATAAGCTCATCAGCCACGGCGAGGGCAATATCCTGACGCAGGGCAACAACCTTTCGATGCTGTTATTAGGTTCGGTGGTATCGTTCATTGTGGCCATTGCCGCCATCAAATATTTCATCAGCTATGTCACGAAGTACGGCTTCGTAGCCTTTGGCTGGTACCGCATCATCGTGGGCGCCGCCATTTTGCTGATGGGTGCCATGGGCATGGATTTGGCCATGGTTGACTAACCGATTCTTCTTGATAATCAGTCATTACATTACAGACAAATACTAACAGTGCCGACCGCATGACACAGAAGCAGACGCAACCCATTCACACCCTCACACCCACCGACCTTACGCAAGCCCGCGAAGCCATCGACGCCTGGTACGAAGCCGACGGAAACCGCGCCATGCCCGCCCTCGTGGCAGCATTCGACAAGCCCTACGGCATGACCTCCTTTCAGCTCGTGGCACGCGTACGCCGACTGCTCACCCAGTACTGGCAGGTGAAGAAGGTGAAAATTGGCCATGCCGGCACACTCGACCCCCTGGCTACCGGTGTACTCGTGATGTGCACCGGAAAGGCTACGAAGTGCATTGAGCAGTTGCAGGCCGGCGTCAAGGAATACTATGCCACGCTGAAACTCGGAGCCACGACCCCCAGTTTCGACCTGGAGCACCCTATCGACGCTACCTACCCCACCGACCACATCACCGAAGCCGAAGTGCGCCGCGTACTCAGCACCTTCAAGGGCGAAATCATGCAAGTGCCTCCCGTTTATTCAGCCTGCAAGGTTGAAGGAAAACGCGCCTACGACCTGGCCCGCAAAGGACAGGCCGAAACCGTGGAACTCAAGGCAAAACCCCTGCGCATCGACGAAATTGAACTTACTGAGTGCCATCTCGACACCCAGGAAATCACCATTCGCGTGGTGTGCTCAAAAGGTACCTATATCCGCGCCCTGGCCCGCGACATCGGCGTGGCACTCGGAAGCGGAGCGCACCTCACGGCCTTGCGCCGCACCCGCGTGGGCTACTTTACCGAAGCGCATACCTTCGATACCGACCGCTTCGAAGCATTGCTCAATGAAATGAAGGAGAAACAGTAGCGTTGAAGTTTTCACGGCTTTGCTGTTTCACACCACTCCGTTCCGAAATAGTTTAACCGAATCAAAGTACGGCCATGTGCTGCGGCTTTCGTTAGTCGTACAGATGGTATATACACATTCCTACAAAAATACAGAAGTTCTATGAAGCTCTCACAATTCAAATTCAAGCTCCCCGAGGAAAAGATTGCAAAATATCCGGCTCCCCACCGCGATGAGAGCAGAATGCTCGTGCTGCACAGAAAAACGGGCGAAATCGAACACCTGATGTTCAAGGACATCCTGACCTTTTTCGATGAACACGACGTGTTTGTGTTTAACGACACCAAGGTATTTCCCGCACGCCTTTACGGTAACAAGGAAAAAACAGGCGCACGCATCGAAGTGTTCTTGCTGCGCGAATTGAACCAGGAACTGCGCCTGTGGGACGTACTCGTTGACCCGGCCCGTAAAATCAGAATTGGCAACAAACTTTACTTTGGCGAGGACAACTCTATCGTGGCCGAAGTAATCGACAATACCACCAGCCGAGGCCGTACGCTGCGTTTCCTTTACGACGGCGACCACGATGAATTCAAACGCTCACTCTATGCCCTGGGCGAATCGCCCGTGCCCCGCTTCGTGGGTCGCGAAAGCGAACCCGAGGACATGGAACGCTTCCAGTGCATCTTTGCCAAGCACGAAGGTGCCGTAACTGCCCCCACGGCCGGTATGCACTTCTCGCGCGAAATGATGAAGCGACTCGAAATCCGCGGCATCGACATGGCCTTCCTCACCCTGCACTGCGGCTTAGGAAACTTCCGCAACACCGACGTGGAAGACCTTACGAAGCACAAAATGGACTCGGAACAGATGTTTGTCAACGAAGAATGCTGCCGCATTGTCAACAAGGCCAAGGACGAAGAACGCAAGGTTGTGGCTATCGGCACCACCGTGCAGCGCGCCCTCGAAGCTTCGTGCAGCACCGACAACCGCATCAAGGAGTTTGAAGGATGGACCAACAAATTCATCTTCCCCCCTTACGAGTTCCATGTGGCCGATGCCATGCTCGTCAACTTCTACCTGCCCTACTCAACCCTCCTCATGCTCACAGCAGCCTTTGGCGGTTACGAGTACACCATGAATGCCTACCACGAAGCCCTGAAGCACGACTATCGCTTCGGCCCCTTCGGCGACTGTATGCTTATTCTTGATTAAGCAGGTGTCTGACTAATTCCTTACAGCCACAGCCATCGTGTGCTAACCGCAAGAAATAACTTACTGAATACTCCCCCCTGCATTGTTCACACTTGATTGCAACTGGCAGGGGGGAGTGTTGCTATGTGTATGCTGCTCATACCGTAAGTACCACAAATCCAAGCATCATGTTCACCTATTATCTGTCGCTCGGAACCAATTTAGGCAACCGAACCGAAAATATTGACTGCGCCATCGACCTGCTCACCCACCGTGTAGGCAAGCCCGTCAGCCGTTCAGCCCTTTACGACACCGCCCCCGTCGGTTTCGCCTCGGCCAACCGTTTTCTCAATGCCGCCGTGGTGCTTCGCAGCCGCCTCACCCCCGACGAAGTGCTGCAAGCCACCCAACTCATCGAACGCGAAATGGGTCGCACCCACAAATCAACCGACAACGGCTACACCGACCGCATCATCGACATTGACATCCTACTGGCCGAAACCCCAGAAACACCCCAGACACCCCACCTCGTCATCGACACCCCACAGTTCTGTCTGCCCCACAAGCATCTGGCCGAACGCCGCTTTGTGCTTGAGCCATTGGCCGAAATAGCCCCCGAAGCCTGGCATCCCCTGCTGCAATGCACCGTCAGCCAGCTGCTCGATGTGCTCAACACCGCCCACATCGCCCCCCTCCGTCCCGACGACGTGACCGACCACACCGCTGCCCAAATCAATGCCCTGTTGCCCCAGCTCTCGGCCAAAGCCACCCCGCTCCGCGCCGAAGCCCTGCGCCAAATTGTGTCGCGCCCCAACGTAAGACTCTATGTGCTGCACGACGAATGCGCCCAACTTTGCGGCATGGCCACGCTTGCCCTCGATGCCCTCGTCACCGGTACCAAAGCCTGGGTTGAAGATGTCGTTGTGAGTCAAACTTGTCGTGGTCGCGGCTACGGAAGCCAGCTCATTTCCCACCTTGTGGCCGAAGCCAAGGCCCATGGTGCAGCCAGTGTCAACCTCACCTCGCGCCCCGAACGCGAAGCCGCCAACCGCCTGTATCGCCGCCTCGGTTTCGTACAGCGACAAACCAACGTCTATAAACTCACCCTGTAAACAGCTGCTTTTTTTAAACTAACACCAACCATGAATACCTGTTTCCTGATTTTTTCCCCCCCCCTCCGATTTACACATTGTATGATTAAAAATGTTGTTTTCCTACTATTCCTTATGCTTCGCCCCCTTGCTGGCACGGCTCAAACTCCCAATGACAGCATTGAAATCATAGGCAATGTGCAAGATGAATTTACTTACGAGCAAATCGACAATGTACGCATAGAAATAATGCGTGCTGATAGTTCGTTGATTGTAGATACACGCAGTTTGGTAAAAAGCCAGGGATTACGACATTTTGATGGAAGTTATTACAACGTGGCAAAGCGCGCCCCCGAAGCACTTAATTTGCCACTGCCAGCTAAGTATATATTTCGCTTTAGCAAGGATGGTTATGAACCTAAAACCGTAGCCTTTCATCTGCGAACAGGAAACCGCGAAACGCGTATTTTCCTTAAACCCGTGTTTCTCAAAAAAATACGCAGGACCAACGAACACCAACTGGGCGAAGCCATGGTAACTACTTCAAAGGTGCGTATGGTGGTAAAGGGCGATACGCTCGTTTACAATGCCGACGCCTTCCAGTTGGCAAACGGTTCAATGCTCGATGGATTGATAAAACTGCTGCCGGGCTTTGAATTGCGAGGCAGTCAAATCACGGTCAACGGACAATTCGTGAGCAGCCTGTTGGTCAACGGAGAGGAGTTTTTCAAAGGTGATCCGCGCGTAGCACTCGAAAATCTGCCGGCCTATATGGTGAACAAGGTAAAAGTATATCGTAAAGAACATGATTACAGCTATATTACCGGCCCGACTGAAAAAAGCCAACTGCCGCTCGTAGTCGACGTAAACCTCAAACGCGAATATGCTATCGGGTGGATTGCCAATGCTGAAGCTGGTTACGGTCTGTCCGACCGTTATCTCGGTCGACTCTTCGGGCTGCGTTTCACCAACAATTCGCGCCTCGCGCTTTTTGGCAATGTCAACAATACAAACGATACGCGCGAACCCGGAACTTCCGGCGATTGGAACGCACAATCTGTTCCTTCAGGGCGCACTGAATTGCAGTCAGGCGGATTCGAGGCTTTAGTCAAGGATAAAAAAGGGGTATGGAAGTACACCGGTAATGCCAAATTTTTTCGCGAACGATCCGAAAATGAAGGATCGCAATCTTCCGAAACCTTTCATCCGCAAACCGAAAGCACCTTTGGACGCAACCGTTGGGACAACCTACAGCGCACTTTGCGTGCAGAAACCTATCATACCTATACCTACAAGAAACCGGTAGGCTATGTCGACTTCAAACTGTGGGGACAATATAATCATGCAAAGAATTACGGACTGACACAAGGAGCTGAGTGGACAACCGAACCTGCCGAATCTTATCGCGCTGCCGCACTCGACAGTATTTTTGGCGGAATCGGCAGTGAACCACTGACGAAGCATCTGCTTCATCGTTATCACAACCGCACGCGTTATGTGGCCGACATCTGGCAGGGAAGTGCCGAAATGTACAGTTTCATCAAAGTGCCACACACACCCGACTTTATCAATCTGACAGCCAAGTTACAGGCTAAACATCAGGACGGAGTGGAACATACCGACTACCTGCTTTCATACGGACAAGCCTCAACAGGCAACCATCCCAACGAACCCCGACGTCATTATGCCACACGCCCTATGTTGAATGTCGATGCCCACGTCGATGCAAAATATACTTTCCGTAAGGATTACGTTCATATCGATTTCTACTATCAGCTCGACAATCATTTTGCCGATGCCGACCGCTCGCTTTACCGATTCGATTTACTTGACGCTGCCGAACAGCCCGATTTCGGCTCGTTACCTTCGTCGGTCGAAGCCTTGCGTCGCAGTTTTGATGCCGACAACTCATATACCTCGCGTCAGAACAGCCTGAAGAACGCATGGGGCGTAAGTTACCTCATGTGGCTTGACAAAGACTATAAGCATAAATTTGAAATAGCTCCCGAGTTGCAACTGCTGACCGACCGCTTGAACTATCATCGCGGTGCGCTCAATTTCGCCCCGATACGCAATAAGGCCCGATTTGCCGGCACGTTGCGTTATGGCTTTACCGACGACATCGAGATTGTTTACCAATTCTCTACCACCGAGCCCAATCTGCTGGCCATGCAAGACTATTGCGACGATGTTAATCCGCTTAATCTTTACAGGGGAAATCCCAGTCTGAAGCACAGCCGACTGCATCACGTAACGGCACGCTATGGAAAGTTTGATTACCAAAGCAACAAGCGTTTGAACCTTACAACCTATTGGAAAATGATGCAACGCGCCATTGCCCAAAGCATGAATTACGATGATGCAACGGGCGTACGCACCTTCATGCCGCGCAATGTCAACGGAAATTGGGCTGTCGGCGGAACGGTGGATTGGAGTCGGCCGTTAGACAAAAACAAACAGTTGCTTATTTCATCGGCCACCCGCACTGATTACCATAACAGTGTCGACTATGTGAGCCACCGAAGTTCTGTGCGCAATTTGCACTTGAGTGAAACCTTGAAATTAAGTTGGCATGTCAAGCAAATGCTTTTCGACTTGCATCTTGCCGGAAAATATCTGCACGCCACCAGTAAGCATGCCCGGTTTACAAGCATAAACAGCTTCGACTTTACTTACAGCCTTGCCGCTCAAGTGCCCCTGCCGGCAGCTTTTGTGTTCAGCGCCGATGCCACCTTGCTTCATCGTACGGGCTATACAGATAATAGCATGAACGATGTGCGCTTTGTGGCCAATGCCGGACTGACCAAGCAGCTGTTGAATGGTCGCATGTCTGTAACGCTCGAAGGTTTTGATATATTTCAAGGACTGAGCAATGTGCAGCGAACCATCAATGCACAAGGAATAGTCGAAACCTGGCAAAACTCATTACCGGCATACGGTATGTTACGCCTGACATACAAGCTAAGCAAGCAACCGAAAAAGTAAAAAACTGTAAGGGTAGCTGCCAAAAAATTATGGAACGAGATATTCACCTGTAAAATAATTTTTTGGCAGCTATTGAAGTCGTCTAAACAGAACAACGGTGTCGACATGCTGGCCAAAAACTCCAAGGGCGAACTCATCTTGATTGAAGTGCAGAACAACACCGAGTATGCCTATTTTCAGCGAAAGCTCTTCGGCACGTCGAAATTCGTGACGGAATACATTGAGCGAGGCGACAATTTACTTGCAAACAGCCGCTGTTTCATAACCCTCTGCTAAACGTTCCATCGTTTCACCCCACCTCATCCATGACCCACTATCGCCAACTCTTTAAATCGACCGGCCTTCTCGGCAGCGTGCAAGTGCTTTCGGTGCTCACCGGCGTGGTGCGCAACAAGGTGGCCGCCCTGTTCATCGGCACCGCCGGTATCGGTTTGGTCGACCTTTTCAGCCGCACCATCGACCTCGTGTGCAACGCCACCAATTTCGGCCTCTCGCTCAGTGCCGTACGTCGGCTTTCCGAGGTCTACAATGCCGAAACCGAGGCACAGCCCGGCGTATCTCCGGCAAGTCTGCCCCAAACCGTGGCCCAGGCCCGCCTCATTCGCACCTGGGTGCTGCTCACCGCCCTGCTCGGCACCCTCATTTGCCTCAGTTTTGCCCCCCTCATCAGTCGTACCGTAGCCGGTTCATCGGTCTACACCGCCTCGTTCATGCAGTTGTCGCTCGCAGTAGGCTTTGCCACCCTTACCGGCGGCGAAATAGCCCTGCTCCGCGCCCTGCGCCGCCTCAAAAGTCTGGCCCAAGCCTCCGCCCTTGGTGCCCTCGGCGCCTTAGTGGTGAGCGTGCCATGCTATGTGCTGTTCGGCCTGCGCGGCATTGTTCCCGTGCTGCTCATCACCTCCGCCCTGCTCTTCGCCCTCAATCTGCGCGCCTCGGTCCGCCTTCTCCCCTACCGCCTGGGCAGTTTCCGCCCCGGCTATCTGCGCCTCGGTTTGCCGCTCATCAAGTTGGGCACCGCCTATATCTTGGCCGGCGTGATGACCTCGGGCGCCGAAATGCTCATACGTGCCGCCCTCATGGATTCGCCCCGTGGCGTAGCCGAAATCGGCCTGTATGCCGCCGGCTACACCCTCACCGTGAGCTACGCCCGCATTATTTTTTCGGCCATGGATGCCGACTTCTTTCCTCGCCTTTCGGTAGTGGTGAACAACCGCCGCGCCATGAACTTGGCTATCAACCGCCAAATCAACGTGCTCGCTGTGCTTATGTCGCCCTTTCTCGTGCTGTTTGGCCTGGCGCTCCCCCTCATCACCCGGATACTCTACACGGCCGACTTTCTGCCCATTCTGCCCATGGTGCTTTGCGCCGCCCCCTGCATGTTCTTCAAGGCCATTTACACCCCCATCGCCTATATTCCCCTGGCTCGCGGCGACTCATTCACCTACATGGTGCTCGAACTGGCCTACGACGTTCTGTTCTGCGCCCTTGTCATTCTCGGCTACAGCCGCTATGGCCTTGTCGGTGCCGGCCTCGGCCTTTCGTTAGCTCATTTGCTCGACTTTTTCCTCATTTACGTTGTGTTCTCGCGTCGCTACGGCTACCGCATGAACCGCGCCACCTTACAGCGCGCCCTGCTCTTGTTCGGTTTGCTGCTCAGCGGCTTGGGCGTATCGGCCCTGCCCACGTTGTGGCTCAAGGTGCCGCTCGGCTTGTTGGTGCTCGGTTTGTTGGTGCCCGTTGTCTGGCCCGTGCTGCGCCAAATACGCAAACGCTGATTGCTGCCCTGCTTCTTCGGGGGCAAAGGAGAGTGTAAATCTCATAGCAAACCGACAAAATTTGCGAACGCACAGGGGTGGTATGTGCTCAATATGTCAAAAAGTACGATATTATAGTCAAAAAACCAGTGCGTTTTTTGTCATATTGTACAAATAAGTTATCTTTGCCAGTGTAATATAAGGCCTTACCGCCGCATAGTCATCTGAAAGTACACGCCGCATGGCTATGTCCTTATTATCACTATGTAAACAAAGATTTTAGCAAGAAATATATTATGGAAAAGGTAGACTTACTTGACTTGAAAATACTCAAGATCATATCCGTCAATGCTCGCATTCCGTTTAAGGATGTGGCCGCTGTTTGCGGAGTTTCGCGTGCCGCCATTCACCAGCGTGTGCAGCGTTTGATCGAGGCCGGAGTCATTACCGGTTCGGGCTATAATGTTTGCCCCAAAAGCATTGGTTACAGCACCTGTACCTATGTCGGAATCAAGCTTGAGCGCGGTTCAATGTACAAGGGCGTAGCTGAGGAATTGGAAAAAATTCCCGAAATCGTGGAGTGCCACTTCACCACCGGTCCCTACACCATGTTGGTAAAGCTCTACTCGCGCGATAACGAACACCTGATGGATTTGCTCAACAATCACATTCAGGAAATTGCCGGTGTGATTTCGACCGAGACCCTCATCTCGCTCGAACAAACCATTAACCGCACCGTGCCGGTAATCCTTCCCGAAAAATAAGCAGACATTCCTATCGGGCGGTCACTGCCATAACATTTGGCGGTTGGCCGCCCTTTTTGGTATGCGCTTGTCAACCTAAGGTCCCGCTGTGCTGCCTTAACCCCGGCTACATGCGTGCCCCCTTTTCGCATCCGCGCAACGGCCATAAATAAGCAATAGGCAGGTGTACGGAATAAACAAAATGAAGGTATTCGAAATTCAGTCACCTAAAACCCAAATCCCCAACAAATCAATGAATTACGCCGGTCCTCTGATTGGATTAGCCACGTTTCTCATTATCGGGCTATTCCACCCCATTGTAATTAAAGCAGAGTACTACTTTGGCACCCGATTGTGGTGGCTCTTTTTGCTGGTAGGCATCGGCTGCACGGTCGGTGCCTTGTTCGTTCAGTCCACCGTGTGGAGTGCCATACTTGGTGTCACCGGGTTCTCAGCCCTGTGGTCCATCCTCGAAATTTTTGAGCAGCGCGACCGCGTCAGCAAAGGATGGTTCCCGAAAGGTCCCGGCCACCGCCCCAAGAAGTAAGCCGCTGTTTTTCCGTGCAATTCTAAAAAACACCCCCTCATGTCATCAGCTTTCAATATCGACCAGCTTACCGACACGCTCTATGCCGAAAGCTGCCCATACAGTGCCTCAGACCGCCGTCCGCTCATAGGCATCAGCGGCAATTATGCCGACGACCGCCTGCAGCTCCTGCCCGGCTACATTCGTTCGCTCGAAGCTGCCGGAGCCGATGTGGTGGTCGTTCCTCCACGTCGCCATCCCGATGCCCACCTGTTCAGCCTGCTCAACCGCCTCGATGCCCTGCTGCTGTCGGGCGGAGCCGACGTCAACCCCCTCTTTACGGGCGAAGACCCCCTGCCCCGGCTGGGCAATATCAACAGCGAGCGCGATGCCTTTGAATTCGCCCTTGTGCGCATGGCCTACAACCGCCGCCTCCCCCTCTTCGGCATTTGTCGCGGCATACAGGTCATAGCCCTTGCCCTCGGCGGTAAAGTGATGCAAGACATGGCCACTGCCCTGCCCCACACCTCGCTGCTGAAACACAGCCAGGAAGCTGCGCGTAGCGAAGCCACCCACTACGTCGAAGCCGAACCCGATTCAGCCGTGTCACGCCTGCTCGGCACCCGTTTTGCGGTCAACTCCTTTCACCATCAAGCCGTGGCCGAGCCGGGTCCGCTGCTCCGCGTCACCGCCCGTTCGGCCGACGGCATTATCGAAGCCATTGAAAGCACCGACTTCCACCCCGTGATGGGCGTGCAGTGGCACCCCGAATGTTTCCTGCCCGACGGCGATGCGTGTATGCTCCCCCTGTTCCGCCACTTTGTGGGTCAGGCCGAACGCTACCGCGCTGCCCGTCAGGTGCACCACCGCGTGCTGACGCTCGATTCGCACTGCGACACCCCCATGTTCTTCGACCGCGACATCGACCTTTGCCGTCGCGACCCCCAACTGCTGGTAGATTTTGTCAAGATGCGCGAAGGTCTGCTCGACGCCTCCATCATGGTGGCCTATTTGCCCCAGGGCGAACTCACCCCCGAAGCACGTCTGGCAGCCACGGCAAAGGCCGACAGCCTGATTGACGAGCTTGAAGCGCGTGTGGCACAAGCTCCCGGCGTGTGCATGGCTGCCACTCCGGCCGAACTCTATGCCCACAAGCAAGCCGGGCTGCTCAGCATTATGCGCGGTATTGAAAACGGCTATGCGCTGGGTCACGACCTGACGAATGTGGCGCGTTTCCGAAAGCGCGGCGTGGTGTACATCACCCTTTGCCATAATGGCGACAACGACATTTGCGATTCCGCACGCCGCTCGCAACAGCTGCACGGCGGTCTGTCGGACTTTGGCCGCGAGGTGGTGCGCGAAATGAACCGCGTGGGGCTGATGGTCGACCTCAGTCATGCCGCAGAATCGTCGTTTTATGATGCCCTCCGTGCCAGCCGCACGCCCATTGTGTGTTCGCACGCTTCGAGTCGCGCCCTGTGCAACCATCCGCGCAACCTTACCGACGACCAGCTGCGTGCCCTGGCCGCAGCCGGCGGTGTGGCGCAAGTAACGCTTTACCACGGTTTCCTGCGCCTCGACACCGACCCCCAGCCTGCCACCGTGGCCGACGGCGTGGCGCACCTCATGCACTTTATCGACGTGGCCGGTATTGATGCTGTGGGCATAGGCACCGACTTCGATGGCGACGGCGGTGTGCCCGGCTGTGCTTCGGCCTCCGACCTCACCGAACTGACGTTGCGCCTGCAAGCCGAAGGACTCACCACGGCCGATTTGCAAAAGGTGTGGGGCGGCAATTTCCTCCGCGTCATGCAGCAATGTCAGGACTGCGCCGAACCTGGTTTTTAGGTAAAAAATATAGACATTCTCAAACTGCTGAAATAGCATAAAAAAACCTTTCTGACTCCCTTTTCGGTCAGATTTCCTTGTTCAGAATTCAAAAACTCCTATTTATCATGAAATATCCCCTTTTGGCCGCCCTTGCCCTGACTGTGCTGAGCATGGGTAGCTGTAAAAACCAAAAAACGTCGGCTCCGGCTGAAGGCGATGCCGACACTGTGGCGCTGACGCAGGTGAAGTTTCAAGCCGATTCAGCCTATGCCCACGTCGAGGCGCAGTGTGCCTTTGGTCCGCGTGTGCCCAATTCCGAGGCGCACCGTGCCTGTGCCGACTACATTGTGAACCGCTTCAAGCAGTATGGCCTGCAAGTAACCGAACAAAAAGCCGACCTCAAGGCATGGGACGGCAAGGTGCTGCACTCGCGCAACATCATTGCCGCCTACCGCCCCGAAGCTACCGAGCGCATTTTGCTGTGTGCCCACTGGGACAGCCGCCCCTGGGCCGATGCCGACCCTGACAGTGCCAACCACCGTAAACCCGTAATGGCGGCCAACGATGGTGCCAGCGGTGTGGCTGTGTTGCTCGAACTGGCCCGCCTCATGCCGCAGCTGAATCCTGCTGTGGGTGTAGACTTTATCTGCTTCGACTCCGAGGACTACGGTGCGCCCTACTGGGCCGAGGACAAAGCTCCGCACGATGGCTCCGACTGGTGTTTGGGTTCACAGTATTGGGCGCGCAATCCGCATGTCGAGGGCTACCGCGCACGCTACGGCATTCTGCTCGACATGGTGGGCGGCAAGGATGCCCGTTATTGCTACGAAGGCATTTCGCTGCGCTATGCCCGTGAGGTGGTGGTGCGCGTGTGGGACGCTGCACAGCGTGTGGGTGCCGGAAACCTGTTCTTGCAGCAGGAGGGCAGCTATGCGCAGGACGACCATGTGCCCTTGAACGAAATTGCCGGTATCCCGACCATCGACATCATTCCCTATCTCGACGGTACGCACACCTTCGGTGCTACGTGGCACACCGTGAACGATACGCCCGAAAACATTGCGCCTGCTACACTGGGTGCCGTGGGGCAGACGGTGCTGCAGGTGTTGGCTGAGGAACAGTAACCCCTTTTCATTAGTCTTTTCAATATTCGACAACAAATTCAAAAGCTATGACTATCAACGAAATACAAGACGAAATTATTGACGATTTCAGTGCGCTCGACGACTGGATGGACCGCTATCAGCTGCTCATTGACCTGGGCGAGGAACTGGAACCGCTGCCCGAGGAGGACAAAACCGACCAAAACCTGATTGACGGTTGCCAGAGCCGGGTGTGGATTGTGTGCGAGGAACACGACGGACTGCTCGACTTCCGCGCCGAGAGCGATGCCCTCATCGTCAAAGGCATTGTGTCGCTGGTGCTTCGTGCCGTGACGCACCACACACCGCGCGAAATTTTGGATTCCGAACTTTACTTCATTCAGCGCATTGGCCTCACCGAGCACCTGTCGCCCACCCGCTCAAACGGCCTTTTGGCCATGATTAAGCAGGTGCGCATGTATGCCCTGGCTTTTGAAGCCAAGTTGCAGGCTTAAGCACCCCATTTCCGGCCGGATTATTCGCTGTTATCCGCGCCGAAAAAAAGGATAAAACCGCCTTCTTCCGTACCTACTGAACGGAGGAAGGCGGTTTTTGTCGTAAACTGACCATGACCTTAAGTTTTAGGTGAGCTACCCACGCCTAAAGGCATGAGCTTCGGAGACTGATGTCTCCTCTCTT
>ERZ831979.1442-NODE-1442-length-20733-cov-5.502128_pt1 | contig 20733 bp, 18 predicted proteins | sample MGYA00519952_ERZ831979 | MGnify/ENA primary metagenome ERZ831979 (study PRJEB31850, sample SAMEA3708723) | human gut metagenome | biome: human gut; feature: human-associated habitat; material: faeces | place: China | collected 2014 ...
AGAACTCCAGCTCCATCTGCTCGAACTCGCGGACGCGGAAGATGAAGTTGCCCGGCGTGATCTCGTTGCGGAAGCTCTTGCCGATCTGGCAGACGCCGAACGGGATCTTGCGGCGCGTCGTGCGCTGGATGTTCTTGAAGTTGACGAAAATGCCCTGTGCGGTCTCGGGGCGCAGATACACCTCGGCGGCCGTGTCCTCGGTCACGCCCTGGTGGGTCTTGAACATGAGGTTGAATTTGCGGATATCGGTAAAGTCACTCTTGCCGCAGCCCGGGCAGGGGATCTGCTGGGCGCGGATGAAGGCGACCATCTCGTCGTTGGTCATGGCCTCAACGTTCACGTCGGGCATGGGGTTCTCGGCCAGCCAGCCCTCGATGAGCTTGTCGGCGCGGTGGCGCATCTTGCAGGACTTGCAGTCAATGAGCGGATCGTTGAACGTCGTCACGTGGCCGGAAGCCACCCAGACCTGCGGGTTCATGAGGATCGCGGAGTCGAGCCCGACGTTGTAGGGGTTTTCCTGCACGAACTTCTGCCACCATGCGCGCTTGACGTTGTTTTTCAGCTCCACGCCGAGCGGGCCGTAGTCCCAGGAGTTGGCGAGGCCGCCGTAGATCTCAGAGCCGGGGTACACAAAGCCGCGGTTCTTGCACAGGGCGACGATCTTGTCCATTGTCTTTTCGGTGTTTTTCATGATTTTCCTCCCTGCTCCGCCAATGGCGATGGCGGAAGCCAAATGTTCTCCGCCGATGGCTTCGGCGGGACGCGCCCGGGCGCAGATAACACGACCGGACAAATAAGTATTATAGCACTGAAGCGCCCGCCCTGCAAGGACTGACACAACGTTAACACGGCTGCGCACGCAGCGCGGAATTTTGTTGCGTTCCCTATAAAATCATGTTAAACTAACCTTACCCCCGGTTGACAAACGCACATACGTCGGGCGTCGCCGGTGGCTCACAAACGTAGTAAAGGAGAGATTTCCAATGTCCATTTCTGTTGGCGCCGTCGGTACCGCTTCCACCGTCGTGACGCCTGAAAATACCGCGGCCGCTGTCGGCTCCGGCTCCCTGCCGGTGTTCGCAACGCCGTATATGATTGCCCTGATGGAAAATGCCGCCTGCAACGCCATTGCAGACGCTCTGGAGGACGGCCAGAGCAGCGTCGGCACGAAGCTTGACGTCTCGCACGACGCGGCGACCCCCGTCGGTATGCACGTCACGGCCAGGGCCGAGCTCATTGAGGTCGACCGCCGCCGCCTCGTGTTCCGCGTCACCGCGGAAGACGATGCCGGGCCGATCGGTCAGGGCACGCACGAGCGTTTCCTCATCATGGCCGAGAAGTTTCTCGCCAAGGCGGAGGCGAAAAAGGGCTGAGTGCCCGTCCCGCCGACGAAAAGATTGCCGATCGTGCGGCGATTGAGAAAAAATTCACAGAATCCACTTTCCTTTTGCCGCGAAATCGGTTATCATGTATATAACGATCCGGGGCGACCCGGAGTGCAAACCTGAAAGGAGTGGCGTTTTATGAAGTTCACGTTCATCGAAAAGAAAATGGCCCCGTCCGGTTCCCTGCGCGCGTATGCGGAGAAGAAGGTCAGCAAGATCGACCGGCTCTTCCGCACGGAAAGCGAGGCAAACGTCACCTTCAGCACGGAGCGCGGCCGCTTCACGGCCGAGATCACGATCAAGAACAACGGCACGTTCTTCCGCGCCCACGAGACGACGAGCGATATGTACGCCTCCGTCGATTCCGCCGTGGCGACGATCGAGCGCCAGATCCGCAAGAACAAGACCCGCCTCGCCAAGAAGCTGCGCGACGGTGCGTTTGAGCGCGAGGTGCAGCCCGATTTCCTCCCCGCAGACGACGCGGCCGAGGCCGGCGCGTTCGAGATCGTGCGCCGCAAGCGCTTCCCCATCAAGCCCATGAGCGTCGAGGAGGCGATTCTGCAGATGGATCTGCTCGAGCACACGTTCTTCGTCTTCCGCGATGTCGCGGCCGACGGTGCGGTGTCGGTGGTCTATCGGCGCAAGGACGGCGGCTACGGTCTCATCTCCGACGCGACGGAGTGACGCCGTTGCCCGCTCTGCCTGAGCAAACAGCAAAACACGCAAAAACCCCGCGCCACCGGCGCGGGGTTTTCTGACGTTACGGACACCGGAGATTTCTTCACCTTTCCGCTCGACCGGAGGTGCAAAGCAGACCACAAGCAAAAACGTGCATGGAAGCTCGCTTCCATGCACGTTTTCTATCTGTGTTTGCCCGCGGCTCAGGCGTGGTCGCCGTGTGCCGGGTAGTGGATGTGCAGCAGCTCGTGAGCGCGGCCCTGGAGCAGGTTGTCGTAGACATAGCCCAGGTCGGGGTTCTGCTGCGGGATGCGCAGGGCGCAGGCTTCGTCGGCCTTGAAGATGGCCTCGGCGCGCTCGGCCTTGCGCTTGTTGCAGGCGGGGGGCTGTCCGCCGCCGCCGATGCAGCCGTTCGGGCAGGCCATGACCTCGATGAAGTCGAACTGCTCCTCGCCGGACTCGACCTTGGCGATGAGCTTATCAACATTGGCCAGGCCATTCGCCACCGCGATGCGGATGGTCAGGTCGCCGGCCGTGACGCTGAACGCCTTGATGCCCTCGAGCCCGCGCACGCCGCACTCGGCAATGGTCTGCAGGGTGTTCGGGCTGGCATCGTCGAGCACGCGGCGGATGACGGCCTCGGTCACGCCGCCGGTCACGCCGAAGATGACGCCGGCGCCGGTGTAGTCGCCGAGCGGAGCGTCGGGCTCCTCATCCGGGAGCGCGGCGAAGTTGATGCCGGCCTCCTCGATCATGTCGCACAGCTCGCTCGTCGTGATGACGAGGTCGATGAGCCGCTCGCCGTCCTTCTCAAGCTCGGGGCGCGCAGCCTCGAACTTTTTGCCGGTGCAGGGCATGATGGCCACGGAATAGACGTTCTCGCCCGCAAACTGCTTGCGGATGAGCGAGCCGAACATCGCCATCGGGCTGCCGCAAGTGCTCACCTGCGGCATGAGGTGCGGGTGACGGTTCTCGACGTGCTGGATCCAGCCGGGGCAGCAGGAGGTGAACATCGGCAGCTTCGCGCCGGTCTTGACCTTCTCGAGGAATTCTGCCGACTCCTCCATGATCGTGAGGTCGGCGGTGAGGTTGGTGTCATACACCACGTCCGCACCGAGGCGGCGCAGCGCGGCGACGAGCTTGCCGGTGCAGGGCTCGTTTGCGGGCAGACCGAAGCGCTCGGCCATGCCGACACGCACGCTGGGCGCGTACTGCACGACGACCTTGCGGGTCTGATCCTGCAGCATCGACCAGAACTTTTCGGTCTCGTTGCGGATCGTGATCGCGCCGGTCGGGCACACAGCGGCACACTGGCCGCAGCCGACACAGTCGGTATCCTTGAGGGTCTTGCCGAAGTCGGCAGAGATGTGCGCCTTCTTGCCGCGGCCGCTGAAATCGACCGCGCCGATGTTCTGGATCTCGGCGCAGGTGCGCACGCACAGACCGCAGAGGATGCACTTGCTCGGATCGCGCACGATGCTCGGCGACGAGAGATCCATGGGCTCGGTGCAGTAGGTGTTGGGCTCGAAGCGGTGCTCGTCCACATGGTAGCGGCGGGCATACTCCTGCAGCTTGCAGCGGCCGCTCTGATCGCAGGTCAGGCAGTCGGCGCGGTGGCTGCTCATGAGCAGCTGCAGCGTCGTGCGGCGGCTGTCGAGCACCTGCTTGGTGTGGGTGTTGACGACCATGCCGTCGCGCGGCTGCATAGAGCAGGCCGCGTCCATCTTGCCGCGGTCATTCTCGACAAGGCACAGACGGCAGCCGCCGTAGATGGACAGGTTTTCACAGTAGCAAAGCGAGGGGATGTCGATGCCGTTGTTGCGGGCGACCTCGAGCACGTTGCGCTCGGTCGTGAACGGGCAGGACACGCCGTCGATGATCATTTTCTTTTCAGCCATGGTTCACGCCTCCTTGATCGCACCGAACGGGCAGCCGGCCTTGCAGGCGCCGCACTTGATGCATTTTTCCGGATCGATGTGGTGCGGCTTCTTCAGCTCGCCGGTGATGGCGCCGGCCGGGCAGTTGCGCGCGCACTTCGTGCAGCCCTTGCACACTGCCGGGTCGATGACATACGTCGTCAGGCTGCGGCAGCTGCCGGTGCGGCACTTCTTGTCGAAGATATGCTCGCGGTATTCGTCCTCGAAGTTTGCGAGCGTGGACAGCACGGGGTTCGGCGCAGTCTTGCCGAGACCGCACAGGGAGGAGTTCTGGATCATCTTGGCGAGGGAGCGAAGCTCCTCGATGTCGCCGGGTTTCCCGTTGCCCTTCGTGATCCGGGTGAGGATGTCGAGCATCCGGGTCGTGCCCTCGCGGCACGGAGTGCACTTGCCGCACGACTCGTTGCAGATGAAGTTCATGAAAAACTGCGCGATGGACACCATGCACGTATCCTCGTCCATGACGACCAGACCGCCGGAGCCGATGATCGCGCCGGCCTTTTTCAGCGAGTCAAAGTCCATGGGCAGATCCATGTGCGCCTCCGTCAGGCAGCCGCCGGACGGGCCGCCGATCTGCACGGCCTTGAACGCCTTGCCGTTTTTGATGCCGCCGCCGATCTCATACACGACCTCGCGCATCGTCGTGCCCATGGGCACCTCGATCAGGCCGGTGTTGACGACGTTGCCCGTCAGGGCGAAGGCCTTCGTGCCGGAGCTGCCCTCCGTGCCGACAGACTTGAACCAGTCGGCGCCCTTTTTGATGATGTCGGGGACGTTGGCAAACGTCTCGACGTTGTTCAGGCAGGTGGGCTTGCCGTACAGACCCTTGTCGACGGAGCGCGGGGGCTTCGTGCGCGGCATGCCGCGGTTGCCCTCGATGGACGCGGTCATGGCCGAGCCCTCGCCGCAGACAAACGCGCCCGCGCCGCAGTTGATGTGCATATGGAAGTTGAAGCCGCTGCCGAGGATGTTGTCACCCAGCAGCCCCAGCTCCTTCGCCTGTTCGATGGCAACGGTGAGCCGGTGCACGGCCATGGGATACTCGGCGCGGACGTAGATGTAGCCCTCGGTCGAGCCCGTGGCCACGCCCGCGACGATCATGCCCTCGATGACCTTGTGCGGATCGCCCTCCATGCAGGAGCGGTCCATGAAGGCGCCGGGGTCGCCCTCGTCGCCGTTGCAGACGATGTATTTCACGGGCTCTTCGGTGTGCGCAGCGACCTGCGCCCACTTTTTGCCTGTCGGGAAGCCCGCGCCGCCGCGGCCGCGCAGACCGGAATCGCTCACGACCTGCACGATCTCGTCCGGCTGCATCTCGAACAGCGCCTTGGCCAGCGCGCCGTAGCCGCCGATGGACAGATACTCCTCGATGGATTCCGCGTCGATGTGGCCGCAGTGCTCAAGCACGCGGCGGGTCTGACGCTTGTAAAACGGGATGTCCTCCTGCCGCTCATAGAGCTCGCCGCCCCGATTGTAGCCGAGGCGCTCGATGAACTGCCCGCCGAGGATGGTCTTCTGGATGATCTCCTCCACGTCGCTGACCTGGCACTTGGTGTACAGCCAGCCCTCGGGCTCGATGCGCACCAGCGGTCCCATCTCGCAAAAGCCGTGGCAGCCGGACTTTTTCAGGCCGACGGAGTCGTCGTGGTGCTCGGTCAGGGAGACCTCGCAGGGGATGCCGAGCTCATCCATGCGCTTTTTGAGCTCATGATAGACGTTCAGGTTGCCGCCGGCGACACAGCCCGTGCCGCAGCAGACAAGGATCTTCCGCTTTTCCGCCTCGCGTGCGGCCATGTACTCGGCCTGCAGCGCGCGGAACTGCTCCAGGGATTCGATTCTCTGACGCATTACGCACCCTCCTTTGCACGCAACTCCTCGATCAGATCTGCGGCCTTTTCAGGGGTCATGGACGGGTGGACGGTGTCGTTGACCATCACGACCGGGCTCAGGCCGCACGCGCCGAGGCACGAGACGATCTCGATCGTGAACAGGCCGTCGTCCGTGGTCGGCTTGCTCTCGCTCAAGCCGGTGGCGTCATACAGCGCCTGCAGGACGTTGCCGGACTTGCGGACATGGCACGCCGTGCCGCGGCAGACCTTGAGCACATACTTACCCTTGACGTCGAGCGAGAAGTTCTCGTAGAACGTCGCCACGCCGTAGATCTTCGACTCGCTGATGCCCACCTTGTCCGCGATGTAGCGCAGCGCGTCCTTCGGCAGGTACCGATACTTGGCCTGCACATCCTGCATGATCGCAATGATCTGCGAGGCGTCGCAGGCGTGATCCGCAAGAACCTGGTCAATGAATTTGTAATCGATCTGTTCCATAATTTCGATTCCCTTTCCAACAAATTTGCACTTTGCCGGCTCCTACCCCGGCTGATGCAGGTTTTCTATATACAATATACAGGATTTTTTCTGTGATTTCAATGCCCAGCCCCGTCGTTTTGATAACGACAAACTGAGAGATTTTTTCACAATACGTTCCATTTTTCAACCTCTGTGCATCTTTTGGAAAAGTCGCCGCAAACGCTTGACACGTCTGTATTCCCGTGTCATAATCGAACCAAACTATGCGCCCGCGCCGCAAGCTCTGCTGCCGGCCCGGCCGCCGCCGATCCCGCACCGAATCTGACACCGAATCGCCCATGAGGTGGAAGGCTGCGTGCGTGCCTTGCTGCACCGCCATGCCTTTCGGGCATGGCATTTTTTGTCTCACGATGCAGGCGGCAATCACGAAAAGGAGAGATCTGCAATGAAACATCTGCACAAATGCACGGCCCTGCTGCTGGCCGTCCTGATGGTGTTCGCCCTCGCCGCCTGCGGCGAGAAGGACACGGGCAGCGCCGTCGACAAGGACCTGACCGTCAACGTCGTCTCACTCAACGGCACGACCGGCTTCGGCATGGCAAAGCTCATGGCCGACAGCAAGGCGGGCAGCGCCGCGCTCAACTACAATTTCACCGTCGAGACCGACCCGAGCAACGCCACCGCCGCGCTCGTCAACGGCACGGCCGACATCGCCGCCCTGCCGACGAACGCCGCCGCCGCGCTCTACAACAAGACCAATGGCGCCGTGCAGGTGCTCGCGCTCAACACGCGCGGCGTGCTCTACGTCGTGACCGACGGCACGGAGAACATCACGTCCTTTGCCGATCTGCGCGGAAAGACCGTCTATGTCCCCGTGCAGAACCCGACATTCATCTTCCAGTACCTGTGCGAGAAAAATGGTCTGACCGACGGCACGGACATCACCATCGACAACACCTATGCCCAGCCGGCGGAGCTCAACACGGCGCTCGCCTCCGGTGAGGTGCACATCGCCGTGCTGCCCGAGCCGATGGTCACGATCGCCCGCGCGGCGAACCCGGACCTCACCGCCGCGCTCGACCTGACCGCCGAATGGGACAAGGTTGCCCCGGCCGGCAGCCTCGTGCAGGGCTGCGTCGTCGTGCGCAAGGCGTTTGCAGACGCTCACCCGAACGAGGTCAAGGCCTTTCTGGGCGAGTATCAGGCGTCCATCGAGTACCTGACGGCCGAACCCGAGCAGGCCGGCCAGATGATCCAGGATGCCGGCATCTTCGCCAAGGCCGCCGTGGCCGCCAAGGCCATCCCGAACTGCAACGTCTGCTTCGTGTCCGGCGCGGATATGCAGGCGCCGCTGACGGAGTTTCTCACCGCGCTGAGCACCGTCGCCCCGCAGAGCATCGGCGGCAGCGTGCCGGAGGATGACTTCTACTGCGTGCTGAAATGAAGCGTTTCGCCCGCGGCGTGCTGACGCTCGCGTTCTGGCTCGCTGCGTGGACGGCGCTCGCGCTGCTCGTGCACCGGGAGCTGCTGCTGCCCGCGCCGTGGGTCGTCGTGCGCCGGCTCTGCGAGCTGGCCGCGACCGGGGCGTTCTGGCGCATCACGGCTGTATCCATCGGCCGCGTGCTGCTCGGCGTGGCGGGGGCGGTCGTGCTCGGCGTGGCGCTGGCCGTCGCCTGCACGGCGTCGAAGACAGCCGACGCGCTGCTGTGCCCGCTCATGACGGTCGTCAAGTCCACGCCGGTGGCGTCGTTTGTCGTGCTCGCGCTCATCTGGATCGCGCGCGACTGGCTGCCGGTATTCATCGCGCTGCTCATGGTGCTGCCCGTCGTGTGGAGCAATGTCTGCACCGGCATCCGCTCGGCCGACCCCGCGCTGCTCGAGCTCGCGCGGGTGTATGGCTGGCCGCGCGGGCGCGTCCTGCGGCGGATCTATGTGCCGGGCGTGCGGCCGCACTTTCTGGCCGCGCTGCGCTCCGGCCTCGGCTTCGGCTGGAAGGCCGGCATCGCCGCCGAGGTGCTCACCGTGCCGCACAGCGCCATCGGCCGCATGATCTATGAATCGAAACTCTATCTGCAGACCACCGACCTCTTCGCCTGGACGCTGGCGGTCATCCTGCTCAGCGTCGGGCTCGAGCGGCTGGTGCTGCGCGCGCTCACCCCGCGCGGGAAAGGAGGCGGCGGCACATGATCGAGGCGCGTGACCTCACCGTGACGTTTGGCGGCCGCACCGTCCTGCGGGATGTGACCCTCACTGTGCCCGACGGCGGGCACATCGCGCTCATGGGCCCGTCCGGCTGCGGCAAGACGACGCTGCTGCGCGTGCTCGCCGGGCTGCAGGCTCCGGACTCCGGCACCGTGCGCGTGGAGCCCGGGCGCATGGCCTGCGTCTTTCAGGAGCCGCGGCTGCTGCCATGGCGCACGGCGGCGGAAAACGTCAACGCCGTGCTCTCCGACCGGGCACAGACCATGCCGCAGGCACTGATATGGCTGGAGCGGCTGGAGCTGGCGGATGCGCGCGATCAGTACCCCGCGGCACTCTCCGGCGGCATGCAGCAGCGCGTGGCCATCGCGCGGGCACTTGCGTATGACGCGCCGGTGCTGCTGCTCGACGAGCCGTTTCGCGCTCTGGATGCGGCGCTGCGTGCGCGTGTGATCGCGTGCATCGCCGCCGAGACGCAGGGCAGGACGCTCGTGCTCGCCACGCACGACCCCGCCGACGCCGACGCGCTCGGTTGCACGGTGTATGCGTATGCCGGCGGCGCATTTTGCACCGCCGTGCCGTGAGCCGCAAAACGCGCCAAACGCATACACGCAAAACAGCCCGCTCCATCGGAGCGGGCTGTTTTTGCACATCTGCTCAGTCGCGCGGCGCGCAGCGCATGGCCGCACCCGGACATAGAACAAACCCCAGACGGCAAGCCGCCTGGGGTTCGTCGGCTTGCTGCGCAAGCGCGTGCCATCTCATCCGAGGCGGGCCTTGCCCCCTCGGGCTCCCCCGCTGCTCTGTCGTCCCACGCTCGCGCCGCGTTTCTTGCCCGGATATAGAACAAACCCCAGATGGTGTTACCCATCTGGGGTTCGTTCAATAGAGAGGAGAATATGAGGAGGGAGAAACTAGCAAATTAAGAGATGTCGTTCGTGTCGACGAGCTTGACTTTGACGTCGAACGTTTTGCCGTCGCGATAGATGGTCAGGGTGACGGTGTCGCCCACCTGCAAGCCATCCTTGACGGCGCTGACATCGTAGGTGGTGGTCACGGCTTTGCCGTTGACCGCCAGAAGCATATCGCCGGACTGGATGCCCTTCTTCTCGGCGTCCGAGCCCTCAGCGACATCGCTGATATAAAGCCCCTCGGGCAGATCATAGTAGTCCGAAGCGGCGGAGGAGATCGCACCCACGGTGATGCCGATGCTCACGCGGCCGGAAACGCGGCCGTCTGCCAGCAGGGCATTGACGATCGGCCGGATGACCGCCGTCGGGATCGCGAAGCCGATGCCCTCCACGCCGGTGGACAGGGCCTTCATGTTCGTGATGCCGATCACCTGCCCATACATGTTGATGAGCGGGCCGCCGGAGTTGCCTTCGTTGATGGCGGCATTGGTCTGCAGGAGGGTCATGCTGTGCCCGTTATAGACCATGTCGCGGTTGATGGCGGAGATGATGCCGTTGGTCATCGTCCAGCGCAGCTGCTCGCCGAGCGGGTTGCCGATGGACACAACGTCATCGCCGACCTGCAGGGAGCTGGAGTCGCCGAACTCGGCGGGGGTGAGCCCCTGTGCGTCGATCTTGAGCACGGCGATGTCGCTCACGGCATCTGCGCCGACGAGCGCACCCGTATACTCGGTGCCGTCCGACGTGGTCACGGTGACGCTCTTCGCGCCGTCGAGCACGTGCGTGTTCGTGACGATGTAGCCATCACTCGTGAGCACGATGCCCGTGCCGGTGCTGTACTCGCCGCGGCGGATGTCGGCATGGATGCCGACAACGGACGGCAGGCACTTGGCATACACGCTCTGCAGCGAGAGCACGCTGCCGCCGGCGGGCTGGAGCGCCATGGTCACGCCGGGATCTGTCGGCGCGCCCGGCAGCTCGTTCTTGCCGGTGACGGTGGTGTCATCATCCGCATCGTCCTGTGGGATCGTCACGCTGCCGTGCTGTCCGGGATCGACGGAGGGAGCAGAGTCCCGTCCGCGCGCCGCGAACACATAACACGAGGCGATGATCAGCACCAACACGCCGAGAATAATCATCGTGATCTTCAGACCCTGATGGGACTTCTTCTTCGGTGCGGCGGTCTGCGACGGGCTCCAGTAAGAGTCGTAGCAGCCGCTGCCGGAAGCTTCGCTGCGGGGCGCGGAATAGCCGGCCTCATACCAGTCGGACTCCGGTTTGCGAACGTTGTCGTACATGTTGGTGTCCCTCCCAAGGAACGATTTGATGATAACACACGATTTTGTGCTGCTTATGAATGGAAAACGAACATTCTATGAATTCCGCGAACAATTCATGAACTCTTGCGCCCGCCCCGTCGGCCGGTGTTTTCCGGCTTGGCAGTGGGCTTGGGCGCGGGCTTTGCGAGCGTGAGCGTGAACACGAACTCCGTCTCCCCGTCGCGGCTCGTGACGGCGATGTCCTCCCCGTGCGCGTCGAGGATGCTCTTGACCAGATACAGCCCGAGGCCCACGCCGTCGCGGTCAAGGCTGCGGCTGCGGTCGGACTTGTGGAAGCGGTCGAAGATGAACGGCAGGTCGTCAGCGGGGATGGTCTCGCCGTGATCGCGCACGGAGACGTAGGCCTTGCCCTCCGACTTCCAGAGCGAGACGCACAGCGTGCTGCCGGGCGCGGCAAATTTGACGGCGTTGTCCATCAGATTATAAAGTACGCGCGTGATGGCGTCCGGGTCGCCGAGCACGAGCATCGGATCCTCCGGAAGCTGGAGATCAACGTCGAGCTGCTTGTCATTGGCGCGCGCCTCAAAGCTGAGCATGGTGCTGACGATCCTGTCCGAGATGTCAAATTCGCGCCGGCGCGTCAGATCCTCGCCCGTGCTCTCCACGCGCGACATGTCCAGCATGCTGCGCACAAGGCGCGAGAGGCGGCGCGTCTCGTCGGCAATGGTGACAAGGTACTTGTCCTCCTGATCCTTGGGGATCGTGCCGTCGAGAATGCCGTCGGCAAAGCCGGCGATGGTGGTCATGGGCGTCTTGAGCTCGTGCGAGACGTTGGCAATGAAGGCGTTGCGGCGCTCCTCACTCGTCTCGAGCGAGTCCGCCATGGTGTTGAACGCCGAGATGAGTGCGCCGACCTCGTCGGTGCGTCCGTCATCCGTGACGCGGGCGGAAAAATCTCCGTGTGCGAATTTCTTGGCGGCGACGGCCATCTCGTCGAGCGGCTGCGCCATGCGCTTGCTCGTCACGAGCGAGAGCAGCAGCGCGATCATCATCACGGCTGCGGACGCGGCGAGAAATACCCACACGAACGTGCGCCAGCCGTCGATGATCGTGGCGCTGTTGGTCGTCACGAACACGTAGCCGACGATGCGCGCGGCCGAGCCGATGTTGACCGGCTGGGCGACGACGTAGTGTGCGGAGCTGTAAAACCCGCCGAGGCTCGTGATGAGATTGAGCTTGCCGTCGCTGCGCAGCTGTGTCATGGCACTGCCGGTGAGCGTGCGGCCGAGGTGCTCGCAGGCAATGTTCCGGCACGAGCAGGACACGACCGTCCCGTCGGTGTCGGTGATGAAGATGTGGTTTCCGGTCGACTGTGCAAGCGTGCTGATGACCATACGCAGGTCCCAGCTCGTGAGCTCGCCGCTGCGCACGAGCGCCTGCGCCGCATGGCTGACCTCCTCGGCGTTGGAGACCATGTTGCCGCGGTATTCGCTGATGACATAGCTGCGGCCGAGAAACACGAACGCCGTGCCGAGGATCAGAAAGCTGAAGAGCACCATGGCGGCGGTCGCGGCGAAGTTTTTGAAATAGATGCTCTTCACTTACGTCTCTTCCGCTTCGAACTTATAGCCCACGCCCCAGACGGTCTTGAGCGCCCACTTGTCGGACACGCCCTCGAGCTTCTCGCGCAGGCGCTTGATGTGCACGTCCACGGTGCGGCTGTCGCCGAAGTAGTCAAAGCCCCACACCTCGTCGAGCAGCTGGTTGCGGGTGTAGACGCGGTTGGGCGTCGCCGCAAGGTGGTACAAAAGCTCCATCTCCTTGGGCGGCGTGTCGATCTTCTTGCCGTCGACGATCAGCTCATAGGAGTCGAGGTTGATGACGAGCTTGTCGAAGGTGAGCTTCTTGCTCTGGGGCTTGCCGTCGTCGCCGGTGCGGCGCAGCACGGCGTGCACGCGCGCAAGCAGCTCCTTGACCTCAAAGGGCTTGACGATGTAGTCGTCCGCGCCCATCTCCAGACCGGAGACCTTGTCCTCGGTCTCGCCCTTGGCGGTGAGCATGATGATGGGCATTTTCATGGTCTTGCGCAGCTCGCGGCAGACCTGCCAGCCGTCCATCACGGGCAGCATGATATCGAGCAGCACAAGGTCGGGCTGGATCTCCTTGGCCATCTCGACGGCCTTGCCGCCGTCGGCCGCGTGCGACACCTCAAAGCCGTCCTTCTGCAGGTACAGGCGCAGCAATTCCGCGATGTTGATATCGTCCTCCACGACGAGCACTTTCTGGCTCATGTGTTGTTGCCTCCTTCGCCGGCGCGCCGCGCCGGACATAATGATCCAATGGTGCATCCTATTATAAACAACCGGCACGATTTTTTCATGTCCAATCTGTAAAATCCGCGCCCGCACGGCTGCGCGGCGCTCCCGGCGCGCAAAAGGCATTTACAAGACCGCGAAAATGTTGTATGGTTAACTGTAAACCTATTTTTGAACGAACAGCGAGGCAACCGCATGAACACCTATGGCGAACGTGTAAAAGTGACGATTTTCGGCGAGTCGCACGGCCCGGCGATCGGCGTCGTGCTCGACGGCGTCCCGGCAGGAGAGGCCGTTGACATGGACGCCGTGCGCATCCAGATGCGCCGGCGCGCCCCCGGCTCGTCCGACCTGACGACCCACCGCTCCGAGACCGACGACCCGCTCGTGATGAGCGGCATCCTCAACGGCGTGACGACCGGCGCGCCCATCTCGGCCATCTTCCGCAACAAGGACCAGAACAGCGCGGCCTACCATCCGGAGATCCCGCGCCCGAGCCACGCGGACTACGCGGCGACCGTGCGCTTCGGCGGCCACGCCGACCTGCGCGGCGGCGGCCCGTTCAGCGGGCGGCTCACGGCGTGCCTGGTGTTCGCCGGGGCGGTCTGCCGCCAGATCCTCGAGCGCCGCGGCATCACGATCACGGCCAACGCCGTGCGCGTCGGTCAGGCGACGGGCAAGGAGCTCAACTTCGACATGAAGCGCGCCATCCTCGATGCGCGCAGCGCCGGTGACTCCGTCGGCAGCGAGCTTGAGTGCGTCGTCACGGGCGTGCCAGCCGGTGTCGGCGGGCTGCTCTTCGGCGGCATGGAGAGCCGCATCGCCGGTATGCTCTATGCCATCCCCGGCGTGAAGGGCGTGGAGTTCGGCCGCGGCTTCGCCCTTGCCGAAATGCGCGGCAGTGAGGCAAACGACCCCATCCGCCTGCAAAACGGGCGCATCACCATGGCGTCCAACAACGCCGGCGGCATCAACGGCGGCATCACCAACGGCATGCCGCTCGTCGTGCGCATGGCCCTGCGGCCGACGCCGTCGATCGCGTGCGAGCAGCCGTCTGTCGACCTCGTGACCATGGAGGAGACGCCGCTGCGCATCAACGGCCGGCACGACCCGTGCCTTGCCCCGCGCGCGATCCCCGTCATGGAGGCCGCACTCGCCTGCTGCGTGCTCGACGCCATGCTCGACAGCGCCGCCACGATCTGAGAAAGGAGCCCATCATGGACGAACACAAGACCCCCGAAGAAATGAACACCGAGGAAACCGTGCAGCCCGAAGCTGCCGTTGAAGAAACCGTCACTGACACGCCGTCTGCCGCCGAAGCGTGCGCGCAGCCGGAAGAAGTCACAGCCGGTGAGACCGCCGCTGCCGAAGCCGATGCCGGCGAGCCCGCCGCCGGCGAAGCCGATGCTGCCGAAGCCCCCGCTCCGGCGGAGAAAAAGCCCATGAGCGTCCGCGCGCGTCACGCGCTCCGGCGCGGTGTGGCCGGTCTGCTGGCGGCCATCGTGCTGCTGGCGGTGTCCGGCTTCGGCGTGTTCCGCATCGCCCGCGGCGCGCAGGAGATCTCCGGCACATTCGATGCCGACCCCGGCACGTTCGTGCAGCATGACATTGTCTTTATCCTCAACACGTTTTCCGACCCCAACGGCGGCAGCGCGCAGTACGGCGTTGTGCCAATCGGCGGCAAGCTCGTGGCCTTCCGCTTCCCCGCGCGCTGGAACGCCTCGGTCAAGACCATTGCCGACGCGACGACAAGCGTTCTCTCCGGCCAGAGCTACTCGGTCGACAGCTTCATCCGCGTCACCGGTACGGTCAAGACCATGCCGGATGCCGTCTCGTCCGCGCTCTACGACTGGTACACGGAAAACCACGCCTACCTGCAGCAGATCGGCGCGATCGGCGACAGTGAGGACGCGGCCGACTACCTGCCCGACGAGATCGTGCGCGTGGACACCGTCGGCAGCATCCCGCAGGGCTGGGTCGAGGGGCTGACGGTCACCGCCGTCGCCTGCCTGATCTACGCCATCGTGGTGCTCATCCGCATCCTCTGCGGCAAGTACGAGCAGGAAAAGCTGCCGGACATCACCTTCGAGCTCGTGGACATGACGCCCGAGACGGAAGCAAAGCCCGATACCGCACCGGAGGCAGACAGCGCACCGGAGGCTGAGGCCGCGCAGCCCGAAAAATCCCAAGAAACCGAGGACACGCCCGATGCCTGATCACAAACTGTGCGTGCCGTGCCTGTTCGGACTCGAGGGTCCGCTCGGCAATGAGCTGCGCCATATGGGGCTGCGCGACGTCATGCCCGAAAACGGCCGCGTGCGCTGCACCGGCACGGACGCGGACATCGCGCGCATGAACATCCGCTGCCGCTTCGGCGAGCGCGTGCTGCTCGAGCTGGGCAGCTTCCCCGCGCCGACGTTCGACGCGCTCTTTGAGGGCGTCAAGGCCCTGCCGTGGGCGGACTATCTGCCGGCGGACGCGGCCTTCCCCGTCAAGGGCTACAGTCTGGAGTCGGCGCTGCACTCCGTGCCCGACTGCCAGAAGATCATCAAAAAAGCCGTCGTCGAGTCGCTCAAGCGGCGCTACCGCGTCGGCTGGTTCGCCGAGACCGGCGCATTGTATCAGATCCAGTTCTCGCTCGTGCACGACACAGCCACGCTTTACCTCGACACGACCGGCACGCCGCTGCACAAGCGCGGCTACCGTCCGGCGCACGTGGCGGCGCCCCTGCGCGAGACGCTGGCCGCCGCACTCGTGGACATCGCGGGCTACCGCGGCCGGGGTGACTTCTGCGACCCGTTTTGCGGCAGCGGCACCATCGCCATCGAGGCGGCACTGGCCGCGAAAGGCCGTGCCCCCGGTATCCGGCGCGACTTTGCCGCCATGCAGTGGGCGTGGCTGGACAAGGCCGTCTGGCAGGATGCGCGCGAGCAGGCGCGTGCGCGGGAATTTCACGGCGACTACCACATCTTCGCCTCCGACATCGACCCGCGCGCCGTCGCCATGGCGCGCGACAACGCCCGCCGCGCCGGTGTGGACGACTGCATCACGTTCGCCGTCGCCGACGCGCGGGAATTTGACCGCACGACCGAGCGCGGCGTCATCGTCACGAATCCGCCCTACGGCGAGCGCCTGATGGAAAAGCGCGAGGCCGAGGCGCTCTACGCCGCCTTCGGCGCAGCCTACGCCAAGACCGCGCACTGGAAGCTCTACCTCCTGAGCTCACACACGGAGTTTGAGCGCACGTTCGGCCGCCCGGCGGACAAAAAGCGCAAGCTCTACAACGGCACGCTCCGCTGCGATCTGTTCCAGTACACGAAGGACGTGTGAAGCGGCAGGCCGGTGCATATGCTCACACCGGTAGTTAAAAATCCGCAAATATTCACGATTTCCCCCTTGCGCGTCCGCGCCGCACGCGGTATAGTTGTTGTATTATTTTGTCGAAAGTGCAGGAATTCACTATGAAACATCTGTTCATCGTCAATCCCGTCGCCGGCGGCAAGGACCGGCGCGAATACGTTGCCGAGCAGGCGCGCCGCGCGCTTGAGGGCAGCGAAGACGCTTACGAGCTCTATGTCACGACCGCGCCCATGGATGCATGCGCCAAGATCGCCGCGGAGGCGGCCTCCGGCGAGGAGCTGCGGGTGTATGCCTGCGGCGGCGACGGCACGCTCAACGAGTGCGTCAACGGCGCCGTGGGGCACGCTAACGTCGCCGTGACCCACTTCCCCTGCGGCACGGGCAACGACTTCATCAAAATGTTCGGTGAGGAGAAGGAGCGCTTTTTCGACCTCGCGGAGCTCGTGCGCGGCGAGGTGCGCCCCCTTGACGTCATGGAGTGCTGCGGACGCTATGCGATCAATATCTGCTCGGTCGGCATCGACGCGCGCATCGGCACCGAGGTGCACCAGTATCACGACAGTTACATTTTCTCCGCCGTGGCAAACCTCTTCAAGGGCATCGCCCAGCCGCTGACCGTGCGCGGCTGCGGCATGGAGTATTCCGGCGGCACGTCGCTCATCTGCGCGTGCAACGGCCGGTTCTACGGCGGCGGCTTCAACCCCATCCCCGACTCCATGCCCGACAACGGCAAGCTGGAGTTTCTCGTCGTGCGCGATGTCTCGCGCCTGACGTTCATCCGGCTCGTCGGCAAATACGCCAAGGGCCGCTACCGCGAACTGGAGCAGTACATCACGCACCTTGAGGGCGACCACCTCGAGATCGACAGCGAAAACGAGATCGTCGTCAACATCGACGGCGAGGCGCTCTACGGCAAGCACGTGAATTTCGACCTCATCCCCGGCGGCGTGAACTTCCTCGTGCCGGCGAACATGGCCTTCTTCCATCCCGAGACCGCAGGCGGCCACGAGACACGCGAATTTGTCCATACCTGACGAAAAACGCGGTCATAAAACGTTTACAAAAAAATTTCGTCAGGGGCTTGATAATCCGAAAAATTGTGGTATAGTATGATGCGTTAGCACTCCGAGGAATTGAGTGCTAACGCATCGCTTTTTTGTATTCAATATTAGGAGGCATATAGATTATGAAACTCAAACCGTTGGCAGACCGTGTGATCCTCAAGCAGTTCAAGGCCGAGGAAAAGACCAAGAGCGGCCTGATCCTGGCAGCATCCGCGCAGGAGAAGCCCGAGATGTTCGAGGTCGTGGAAGTCGGCCCGGGCGGCATGGTGGACGGCAACGAAGTGAAGATGACCGTCGCCGCCGGTGACCGCGTGATCGTCGGCAAGTACTCCGGCACCACCGTGAAGGTGGACGGCGAGGAGTATTCCATCGTGCGCCAGAGCGACATTCTGGCCGTCGTCGAGTAAGACACTACTGCTTGGATTCATTAGGAGGCTATCATTATGGCAAAACAGATCATTTATGGTGAAGAAGCACGCAAGGCGCTGCAGCGCGGCGTGGATCAGCTGGCTGATACCGTCAAGATCACCCTCGGCCCCAAGGGCCGCAACGTGGTGCTGGGCAAGAAGTTCGGCGCTCCGCTGATCACGAACGACGGTGTGACGATCGCAAAGGAGATCGAGCTTGAGGACGCGTTCGAGAACATGGGCGCGCAGCTCATCCGCGAAGTGAGCACCAAGACCAACGACGTCGCGGGCGACGGCACCACCTCTGCCACCGTGCTGGCGCAGGCGATGATCCGCGAAGGTCTGAAGAACCTCGCCGCCGGTGCAAACCCGATGGTCATGCGCCGCGGCATCCAGAAGGCGACCGAGGCGGCCGTCGATGCCATCCGCACCAACTCCCAGCCCGTGAGCGGCAGCGGCGACATCGCGCGTGTCGGCGCGATCTCGTCCGGTGACGAGCACATCGGCAAGCTCATTGCCGAGGCCATGGAGAAGGTCAGCCAGAACGGCGTCATCACCGTCGAGGAGAGCAAGACCGCCGAGACCTATTCCGAGGTCGTCGAGGGCATGCAGTTCGACCGCGGCTATGTCACCCCGTACATGGTCACCGACAACGACAAGATGGAGGCCGTCATTGACGACGCGCTCATCCTCATCACCGATAAGAAGATCTCGAACATTCAGGAGATCCTGCCGGTGCTCGAGGCCGTGCTGAATGCGGGTAAGAAGCTCGTCATCATCGCCGACGACATCGAGGGCGAGGCGCTGGCCACCATCATCCTCAACAAGCTGCGCGGCACGTTCACCTGCGTGTGCGTCAAGGCGCCCGGCTTCGGCGACCGCCGCAAGGAAATGCTGCAGGACATCGCCATCCTGACCGGCGGTCAGGTCATCTCGACCGACCTCGGCATGGAGCTCAAGGACACCACGCTGGCACAGCTTGGCCACGCACGTCAGGTCAAGGTCACCAAGGAGACCACGACCATCGTCGAGGGTGCCGGCGCTAAGGACGACATTCAGAGCCGCATCGCACAGATCCGCGCCCAGATCGAGACGACCACCTCCGAGTATGACAAGGAGAAGCTGCAGGAGCGTCTGGCAAAGCTCTCCGGCGGTGTTGCGGTCATCAAGGTCGGCGCTGCGACCGAGACCGAGATGAAGGAAAAGAAGCTGCGCATCGAGGACGCGCTCAACGCGACCCGCGCGGCTGTTGAAGAGGGCGTTGTCGCCGGCGGTGGCACGGCATATGTCGTGGCCAGCAAGGCCGCACAGGCGACGGCTGCCAAGCTCTCCGGTGACGAGAAGACCGGTGCGAACATCATCGCTGCCGCGCTGCGCGCCCCGATCTGCCAGATCGCGGCCAACGCCGGTGTCGAGGGTGCGGTCATCCTCGATAAGGTCAGCAAGAGCAAGAGCGTCAATTACGGCTACGACGCCGCGCACGACACCTTCGGCGACATGATCGAAAACGGCATCGTCGACCCGACCAAGGTCTGCCGCAGCGCGCTCGAGAACGCCGCGTCCGTCTCCTCCATGGTCCTGACCACCGAGTCCCTCGTGGCCGACCTGCCTGAGAAGGCCGCTCCGGCCGCTCCGGCTGCCCCGGACATGGGCGGTATGTACTAATCCCCCTGCCCCGCAAAACAACAGACAGCAACCCCGGTACGCGAAATGCGTACCGGGGTTTTGTGCGCGCATTTTTCTCACACTTGACAAAAAACGACGCAAGTATTAAGATGAAATATATGGATGCTGCAGTGTGCGTATCCGATCATTCTTCGGAAGGAGACCGTTTTCTATGATCGCCCCTCAATACTTCAACAAAGAGCAGACGCCCCTGAAATACTATCATTTTCTGCGCATCATACTTATCTTGGGGGTCATTGCGCGCTTCGTGCAGGGTGCGCAGCTGCTTCGCTCCAACCCCAATGCATATTCACTCATCTATGCCGTAGTCGGTCTGCTGCTCACCATTGCAGCCGCCGTCGGCATGAACTCCCTGAAATGGTACGGTGTGCTGGCGCTGTTCGGAATATGGGGACTGAGCATCCTCGACTCGATCGTGGCTCTTGTGATCATTCACACCTACCAGCTGACGAATCCGTCCGCCTCAACCACCATCGGTCAGATCATCGGCTGCGGCATCGTCGCCGTCCCGAGCTGGATATATTTCATGAAGCGGCGGCTGCTGTTCTCTCCCCTGCCGAAAAATGCGCAGCCCATGCAGATCAACGCGGAGTACACCGTAGTCCCGGATAGCCCCCCTGCCGAGAGTCCGGCACCCGCAGCGCCCGCTTACACGCAGCGCCCACGCTTCTGCAAAAACTGCGGCTCTTCGCTCTCCGAAGGGTGCACATACTGCACCAACTGCGGAACATACGTTGAAAAAGCGCCGCAAACATATCTCTGAATCGCACAGCAAACGCCCGCCGGATATCCGGCGGGCGTTTTGTTTGTGCTCTGGTTTACTTCGCGTAATCGACGGCCTTGGTCTCGCGCATGAGATTGACCTTGATCTGACCGGGGTAGGTCAGCTCGTCCTCGATCTTCTTGGCGATGTCGCGCGCGAGCAGCACCATCTGATCCTCCGAGACCTCCTCGGGCTTGACCATGATGCGGATCTCGCGGCCGGCCTGAATGGCAAAGCAGTTGGCGATGCCGGGGAAGCTCTTGGTGACTTCCTCGAGCTTTTCCAGACGCTTGACATAGTTTTCGATGTTCTCGCGCCGGGCGCCGGGGCGGGCGGCGGAGATGGCGTCGGCCGCCTGAACCAGGCAGGCAACGACGGTGTGCGGCTCCACGTCGTTGTGGTGCGCCTCGATGGCGTGGATGACCTCTTCGGACTCCTT
>ERZ831979.1445-NODE-1445-length-20707-cov-4.011670_pt1 | contig 20707 bp, 19 predicted proteins | sample MGYA00519952_ERZ831979 | MGnify/ENA primary metagenome ERZ831979 (study PRJEB31850, sample SAMEA3708723) | human gut metagenome | biome: human gut; feature: human-associated habitat; material: faeces | place: China | collected 2014 ...
AAAAACTAAAGGAGGCTTTGGCTGATATTGAAGATGGGATGAACGAAATAATGCAGATAGGTTCGTTCCTTTCTGACACGTTCTCAAATCTCGGAGAGGCTTTTGGTTCTGACGCTTTATCAGGAATTGCAGACGGTATCAACGTGGCTATGGATGCGGTAAACTCTGCCATGCAGGGAGCACAAGCCGGAGCAATGTTCGGTCCTATCGGTGCTGCAGCAGGAGCAGCAATAGGTATGGTAAGTTCACTGGCTTCTGCGATAGCAAAAATTCACGACAAGAAAAATGAAAAACGAATACAGCAGTTACAAAATCAAATAGATACTCTTGATGCGTCATACGATAATTTGGGACGTTCCATTGAAAAAGCATATTCAAAGGACGCTTCAAAATTAATCGAACAGCAGAACACTCTGTTAGAACAAAAGAAACTGCTTATCCAACAGCAGATAGCAGAGGAAATGGATAAAAAGGATTCTGATGATGGACGTATCAAAGAATGGCAACAACAGATTGACGATATAAATAACCTCATTGAGGATAATAAAGAAAAAGCAAAGGATGCAATCTTCGGGCAGGATATTCAAAGTGCCATTGATGACTTTGCACAGGCTTATGTAGATGCTTGGGCTGCAGGTGACGACAAGGTAAAGGCTTCCAAGGATTTGGTAAAGGATATGATAAAACAGATGATAACCGAAGCCATGAAAGCCACTATAAGCCCTGATATGGAACGCTTACGAGAAACCATGATGGGTTTTTGGTCTGATGGATTCATCAGCGATTGGGAAAAAGATTACCTCGAAAGAATGGCTGCAGACATGACAAACAGGCTTGAGAACCAGTACGGATGGGCTGATGACTATTTCAAGGAAGAGGAAGAAGATCCGGAACGTGAGGGGACGCAAAAGGGTATTGCCACTGCATCGCAGGAAAGCGTAGATGAAAACAATGCCAGACTTACAACCATGCAAGGGCATACGTACACACTTATGGAAGGTCAAAAAGAATTGATAATAATCGGGAATAGGATGCTTGAACACCTTGCCGGAATTGAAAACAACACATCTACAACCAATGAAAGGCTGAATGAAACCAACGCCAAAATTGATAATGTAGATAAGAAAATTAGCCGGATGTCCGGGACACTTGAAGATATTAATACAAAGGGATTGAAACTTAAAAAATAACGATTATGGATGAGCTTATAAATAACACTTGGGAACAATGGAAAGCTGCCAAATCAGCGGCTCAATCCTTATGCAATGAAACAGCCCGTTACGATATGGCTCAAAAGCTCGGTGCGTGCGCCATGTTCAAGGGAACTGAAAGCCTTGAGGATTTGGTTAAGTTGATGTTCACTCCAAGAGGAATTGAGTTTATGACAAGATTCCATTTCCCCGACATTGATACTTTCCGAAAATTCAAGCCTATGTATCCTGAAAGATACGGGGTCTATATTGATTGCGGCGAAATAAGCCTGTCAGAAGCGAGAAAAGTTTTTTTGGTAGGAAACACCGTTGCGAGATTGAAGTACCGGGACATCGCAAGCAATCGGCTTTATTTAATGTGTGGTGCTGTCGCCCATATAGACGCAGGAGGATATGCTGTTGTTAGAGTTGAAAAAGATGATGTTTCAAAAATAGAATTCATGGAGAAAGACCATGCAAGTGTGCTGTTATGAAAGGTAGGTTATTCATAGACGGAAATGATGCGTTCACGGAATACGGCGTATTTGTTGAACAATACGGGTATAAGGCTCTTGTACAAGCTCCTCCGTTCAAAAGCATAGACAGCACGGAATGGGATGAATTTGACGGGGCTGAATATGATTTGTCCGAGCCTGTCCTTGACAGTAAGACATTTGCAATAGCTTTCTGTATTACAGATATTACATCAGCAAGCGACCTGTTCGAATTGCTGTCTGATAAGGCATACCATACGTTCGACTTCCGGGAACTTGGAAAGACATACAGGCTACGACTTACGAGCAACGGTTCTCTATCATCAAAGGTACGACTTGGCAACCTGTCTTTGAGCTTTGCTGATGATTTCCCAACTCCCGATGAAGCGGAACCATATCCTGTTGGGGCAGCTGATGTAAGACAATCCGGATATGAGCTTGATGATATAGACTTCTCCCGGTTCGGGGTTTACATATTAAACGGAACGGATGACAATGTCTTAAAAGCTCCCGATGTTCGCCCCAATCTGACTATAAACACGAAAGGAGAAGCCGGGGTTAGCTATGATGATGAAATAGTTATGTACAAACCTAAAGACGTGGTCGTTAAGATGCTTATCAGAGCAGCGAATGTGACTGTCTTTTGGGAACGGTGGAACGCCCTGTTTACAGCCCTTATCAAGCCAGATATACGGCGTTTGTATATTGATAAGACCGTAGAGGAGTTCGATTGTTTTTACAGGAAATGTAGCGTTACAAAGTTCGATATTCTCCGAAACGGCAGAGTATGGTGTGAATTTTCCGTTACATTGACTTTTACCAATTCAAGACCGACCGGGAACTATGCCTTATTGGTAACGGAAGATGACGAACTCGTATTGACGGAAGATGGCGAAAGCTACATTTTATTAAGGAACGATTAAAATACAGGATATATGGCAACAAAAAGAAGAATATCAGAACTTCCTATCTGTGAAACATTCAAGGGGTTGTTTACAATAGGTGTGGACGCCTTGAACCATAGTGTCAAGGTATCTTTAGAGTTTATAGACAAGACCGTTTCCACGTTGAAATCATCCGTAGAAACAGCCATAAAAAACGCTGAAACGGCAACATTATCCGCTAATACAGCAGCAGGGAACGCAAACACGGCTACAAGTAATGCAAACGCCGCCACAAACGCCACACTGAAAGCCACGGAGGACTGTACGGCAGCAACAGGAGCAGCCAATGAAGCTACAGAGGAATGCCGGGAGATAATCGAGACAGCGTCTAACCTTGAAGCTCTTGGGCTGTTCCCTACATCCATGACATTAAGCTATCCGGCAAAACTGACACGTAACAATAAGGTGGCGAGAATAAACGCCGTCCTGCACCCCGACAGGGTTTATCAGAACGTGATATGTCTTGGAGATAACAAAGCAGTATCAGTAACTCCCGATGGGCTGTTACAAGTCATAGGAAAAGGTGTCAGCGTTATTCATGTCATACCATCCTGTAACGTGGCTTTGTACAGAACCATTAAGATAGAAGTAATTGAACCCACAATAAGGTTGGTTACACGGCAATCTATCAGATTTACATCAAACGGAAAATTTAGGTTAAACTAAAATACAATTCATTATGGCACAGAAAGGTTATATCAGCGAATTTATGAATGGAGGTCGTATCGTTTCTCACGGTAAAATTGAAGACCTGTCGCAAGGGTTCAAATTGCCCGGCGACATTCCGTTCTCTGTTTATTTAAGACCATCATTTCCCACTACAAATGTAGATGCGATATTGAGTGTGAAATGCAGTCAGGATAACAATTTCTCGGAAGCCCCGGTATCGTATAACGATTGGTCGCCGATGGCTATCACAGAAATTGCTCCCGACAATGAAATTCTTGAAACTTGCGACCTTTATTGGGGAAGCGGTTCTTATGTGGAGGGCGTATGATAGTTTCAATTTTCATATCGCTAAAGAAGCGATTGCGTTCATGGGCAAACGCCCGGAAGCAAAAGAAACTGAGGATGAATACCAAATCTTCGGTAATGTTCATTTCATCAAAAGGTAAAACAGTTTTCAAATTCTTAAACAATAAATGACTATGGCACTGACAAGCGAAGAAGAAAGCAAGGTAAGACAAATTATCGAGGCTTTTGAGGGCGGCAAGCGATTGATTGACCTGCCCGAAGTTGAGGGAACAAATCCCTTTGAATTGATATGTGAGGTTCTTGATACAGACGGGGAAAGTAAAAAGGCTGCTCTCGCAACATTGCTCCCGTACTTGGAGGAACAGTGTATGTACGGAATTGAATACGACATAACGGTATCATCGCCGGATGTTACCCGTATAGGTAATATGGCTCTGCATAAGAGTTTGCCTATCCATAACCGTATGAAAGGATGTTTATTGGCTGATGACGGGACAGTAAACGAATACCTTAACCCAAAAGACTGGCGAGGACAAACACGTGACGGCTCACGTGGGCAGGTCATGGTTGAACTTCCTATGTATTATCGTAAATTTGAAACAGACGGAAACAAACGCCGTGTGAAATTATCGGAATATCCCCTGCCCGGCTATCATCAGGTTAAGAAAAAGTATGTTTCAGCCTATGAAGCAACCGTACAGCGTTCTACAACAACGCTATGCTCAGTTGTAAACACAGATGCAGATTATAGAGGAGGAAATAATAATGCAGAATGGGACGGAACATACCGTACGCTTACAGGAAGACCTGCGACACAGATTTCACGTACCAATTTCCGAAACTATGCCCGTAAACGTAAATCATCCACAAAGGAATGGAACTGTATGACATACGATATTCAGAAAGACCTCTTGTGGCTGTTTGTGGTTGAGTTTGCGACACTTAATTCGCAAAAGGCTGTTAATGCATCACTCAATGCAGAAGGTTACAGACAGGGCGGTCTTGGCGATGGTGTTTCAACTCTTGACGGTGGAAAATGGAATACTTTCAACGGATATTATCCATTTATCCCTTGCGGATATACAGACGAACTTGGAAACGGTACAGGAGAGGTTGAATTTTCAATGCCGACCGAATACGATGCTAACATTAAGAAAGTCAAAGTTCCACGTTATCGTGGTATTGAAAATCCTTTCGGTCATATTTGGCAATGGACGGACGGTATTAATGTACGAATCTCTCCAAACAGCCCGACAGGAGACGGATTGAGCAAGGTATTTGTTACTGATAACCCGGAATATTTCAATGACAGTAACTATAACAACATGTCCCATGTCGGAAATGAAGCACGTACAGAGGCTTATGTTAAATCTGTCATCTTCGGAGAGGGAGGCGAAATAATGCCGGATGTAGTTGGAGGCGGTTCTACTACCTATTTCTGTGACTACCATTACACGAACATTCCAACATCTGAAACTCTCCGTGGGGTGCTGTTCAGCGGTAGTGCGTATGACGGTGCGTCTTGCGGCTTCGGCTTTGCGGCTTCGGGTAACGTTCCCTCGAGTACGGGTGCGTACGTCGGCTCTCGCCTTTGCTTTATCCCCGTAACAGCGTAACACGCCCTATGTTTAACTTCTAACTATTTGTAAGGATATGGAAGAATTGGTTGATGATGGCTCGTTGGATTTCTTGAAAATCCCTCGTGATGAAAATAACAGGAGTTTTAACTGCGATGAAACGACACAGTCAAAACTCGTAAATACGACATTTTGGGTTGTTGATTTTATAGAGGATGTCCCCACCCGTTTTAGTAAAGCGAAAGGTGTAAAAGGACAGACACTTGTAAAAATAAAGACTAATAAAGACAGCCCGGAATCGGAAGCAAAGAAATTCTTCACGGGATTCTTCACGGGTTCAGCTGACATCTTGTATGTTTTGAAGAAGATTAAGGAAATGAATAAGTTCCCTCGCCGGGTAACACTAAGAGGAAACGGTAACAGATTTTATTTTGAATAAATGATACAGGTTGGTCGTTCTTGTGGGGTGCTGTTCAGCGGTAATGCGAATAACGGTGCGAATTGCGGCTTCGGCTATGCGAATTCGAATAACGTTCCCTCGAATACGAATGCGAACATCGGCTCTCACCTATGCTTAAAAATTGGTTCAAAGGAAAAGTATAAAACAATACAAACGGAACGACGACCTTGCCTCTTGGCAAAAAATTTCAAGTAACCCTAAAAGTGTTGGTAGGAACGCCTGTTGTATGGGCTACCGAAGACTCTGATTAAGAAAGCAAAGCTATGAAGCGTATAGGAAACTTATACGAAAAGATAATTTCTGTAGAGAACCTGCGGCTTGCCGATGAAAAGGCTCGCCGTGGGAAAACTCGCACTTATGGTGTCCGGGTTCACGACAAGAACCGGGAAGCAAACATACAATCCCTGCATGAAGCGTTGAGGTTGAAAACATTCAGGACATCGCCTTATGATGTATTCACGATTTATGAACCAAAGGAGCGTGTCATTTATCGTTTGCCGTACTATCCTGACAGAATAGTTCATCATGCGATTATGAATGTTCTTGAACCTATATGGACGAAAGTATTTACCCACAATACGTTTTCCTGTATCAAAGGACGTGGTATTGAGGGATGCGCTCGGCACGTTGACAAGGTTATAAGAAAATACAAAGGGAAGCCCCTGTATTGCCTTAAAATAGACATCAAGAAATATTATCCGTCAATCAAGCATCATGTGCTTAAACGGATAATACGCAAAAAGATTAAGGACAAAGACCTTTTATGGCTTCTTGATGAAATCATAGACAGTGCCGAGGGTCTGCCTATTGGAAACTATCTGTCGCAATATCTGGCTAACTTGAACCTTGCCTACTTTATGCACAACGTAAACGAGGTTCTGAAAATAGACTGCGAGGAATATGCAGATGATATGACTTTTTACAGTGAAAGCAAGGAAACTTTATACAGCGCATTTCACGGGTTTATAAAGCCGTATATAGAAAATGAACTTGAATTGCAAGTAAAAGGCAATTATCAAATATTTCCGATAGCAGAAAACAAATATGACAAGCACGGACGGGCTTTGGACTATGTCGGGTACAAATTCTACAGAAAACAGAAACTAATGCGAAAGAGCATAAAGAAAAACTTTTGCCGTACTGCAGCCCGGCTCAACAAACAGAAGCCACCACTTGATGTAATGGCATACAAACAGGCGGTAGCCCCTTGGTTGGGATGGGCACAGCACAGCAATAGCAAAAACTTATTACGAACAATCATTAAAAAAGAGTATTATGAAGCGTGCATTTTATGATGTCAAGCCACAGGCTTTAGAAGCTGTTGGCAATGGTAACTATCTTTATCGTTGGGATGTTCAAGAGGAGGAAATACTGTCTGAAATCGTTCAGGAACAAAGCGATGAACCGATAGAGCCTGTCAAGAGGGTACAATATTCCTGCTGCGAGGCTACAATTATCGGCACCCCGACATACGACAAGTGTGTGGAAGCTGTCATAAGGGATAAATACACAGCGGAACAGGAAATGGCTTTGGTAAACAAGTATAACTCTTATCTGAACAGTGTAACGATTGACAGTGCCGGGGTTGATGAATATAACGACTATCTGAAATATATTTTCAATGCGAAGATGGTTGTAAAGCGTGACCTTGAACTTGAAGAAGCATTGGTTATTGCAAAGGAAAAACTATTCAACAAAATAAGTGAATATGACAAATCCGATGAAGTAAACGGGTTCTTGTTGAACGGGGAGCTATTTTGGTTAGACCGTGAAACACGTATGTCGGTGTCATATTCCACATCGCAAGAAAAAGCCCTTGGTAATGAAACGACAACAATTTGGCTTGGTGGCAAGTCTATGGTGCTTCCGTGCGAAATTGCTTTAGGGTTGCTTTCACAGCTTGAGGTGTATGCGAAAAAATGCTATAACAAAACAGCAGAGCATAAAGCGGCTGTCGATAAGTTGAAGACATTGGAAGATGTGGAGAGCTACGATTATAAAAGCGGTTACCCTGAAAGATTGAATTTAGAGGTATGATATTAGTAGCAGCTTCATTTATTATCATCGCACTTTATGTAGGTGCGATGATATTCAAGTTGGGAATACCATATTCCATATCAGATACATATTACAGTCTGGAACATAAGTTTTGGTTTGGGTTTACAATGTGTGCGACCGCATTATTACTGATGCCAGCCATATTGGAAAGGACACCGGATAATTTGCAATTCTTAGCGTTCCTTATGTGCGCTGCGTTATGTTTTGTGGGGGTATCACCTAATTTCAAAAAAGGTTTGGACAGACCCGTACATATAACCTCAACAACAATATGCGCCGTGTGCAGCCAGTTATGGGTCGGGTTGGTATTTACCACTTGGATGTATCTTATTTGGCTTATATGGCTGGCTTATGTGATTATAATGATAAAAAGACTATGGAACGGTCATCTTATTAACAGCTTCATCTATACAAAGCCTTTGTTTTGGGGCGAAATTACAGCGTTCCTAACAGTCTATATTGGATTAATTTTGAAATGATATGATAACACTATATTTCAACGACACATCGCTTGATGTTCACGAAAGCGAGGAAAGTTATCGCTACCGTAGCATTATGGGGGAACACAGCCTTACGCTGAAATTTTCCCTGCCGGAATATATAGAATTTCCTATCGGAACATGGTGCGAGTATATGGCGGTAAAATACACTCTTGAAGTCCCGGCTAATTTCAAGAAGCACGGCAACCGAAATTTTGAGTACACGCTGCTCATGCAGAGCGTACAGGTTCAGCTGGGAAGATACAAGCTCCGTAACACAGTGGATAAGAGGCTCAAATTTTCCATGTGCTCCACACCAAAGGAATTTCTGAAAACAATAGTGGATAACCTTAACCAGCGTGATGACGGTTGGAGTGTCGGAGATTGTATTGTTTCAACTGAAAAAACCATAGCGTTTGACCACTCATATATAGACGCTGCTTTGCAGAGCGTGGCAGATACGTTCAATACCGAATGGGAGATTGTCGGTAAGGTTATTCATCTGCGTAAGGTTGAATATTTCAAGAACGACCCGTTACCTTTGTCATACGGCAAGGGTAACGGATTCGTACCGGGACTTGGACGATCTACTGAATCAGAAAGCCGACCGATTGAAATAATGTTTGCACAGGGAGGCTCAAAGAACATAGACCGTTCTAAATATGGTGCGCCGGAACTGCTGTTGCCCAAATCACAGACCTTGGAATACGAGGGGCGCACATATATTTCAGATGCGGAGGGATATTCCATCCAACGCAAAGACAAACCTCTTAAATACAAAACAGAGGATAGTTTGGACTGTTCAGAAATATACCCCTCACGTGTGGGAACTGTCAGCAAGGTTGAAGTTATTGATGAAGCTAATAATTTCTATGATGTTATAGATGACAGCATACCTGAAAACCTTGATTACAACGACTATCTGATTGAGGGTGAGAATATGACTATCATCTTCCAAAGCGGTATGCTTGCCGGGAACGACAAGGCGTTTGAGCTAAAATACAAACACGCCGAAAGACGATTTGAAATTGTCCCACAGGAAATAGACGGTCAGACTATGCCCGGCGGTGTATATGTTCCTCGTGTTGGCGATACATACGCTATTTTCGGCTGTATGTTGCCGGATGCTTATGTATGTGACAACGCTTCCCAAACGGGTGCTTCATGGGATATGTTCCGGGAAACGGCAAAAGCATTGTACGAGAAAGAGGATGTTAAATTCACTTTTACAGGTGAGTTGCAGGGGATGTGGGCTAAACGTAATTGGCTTAAAGTCGGTGGCAAGTTAGTCGTTGGAGGATATGTGCTGTTTTCAGATAATCAGTTTGCCCCGGAGGGCATACCTATCCGCATAACGGGCATTAAGGATTATCCTACTTCCCCATATTCGCCGACCATTGAGCTGTCAAATGATGTACAGGGGAAAAGCCTTTCATCAACAATAGACGAGATACAGAACGGCAACGTAATTGTAGAGGACAACGACAAGGAAATTATCCGCTTTACAAAACGCCGTTTCCGTGATGCGGTGGAAACGATGAAAATGCTTGAGGATGCGTTATTGGAAAATTTCACAAGCTCCATAACCCCGATAACGGTACAGACTATGGCTATGTTGGTCGGCGATGAAAGTTTGCAGTTCCGTTTCGTGGATAGCTCCTTGCGCCCTATTCAATACCACATAACCTACAATCAGGAAACAAAGCAGCTTATCGCTCCGGCAACGATACTCCAGCACATGACACTCGGTATTGATACCATAACATCAGACCGGAGCAAAACGGAATACAAACATTGGAATATAAAAGGCTATACAAGCCCTGTATTAGACCAATTATCACAGCAATATTACTTCTATGCCAAAGTACCAACAGGCACAGGAGAAGGCGAATTTGTGCTATCTCCGACCGCAATAGGGATGGATGATGTCTCCGGCTACTATCATCTGCTTGTCGGACTGCTTAACAGCGAGTATGACGGGGAACGTTCCTTTGTCACACTGTACGGGTTTACCGAGGTTTTGCCGGGACGCATAACCACCGACAAGATTGTTTCAGCGGATGGAACTACCTATTTCGATTTGGCAAACTCTGTTATCGGAGGTCGTATAAAGTTCAGAAGCACAAACGGAACGGAGAAAGATTTAAGCGAATTTGAGGATGATGTAAACGGGGAAATAGACAAACAGGCACGAGATTATGCGGACTTGAAAAAGAATGCCGTACTGAAAGAAACAATCATTGAGGGCGGTTATCTGAAAAATGACTTGATAGATACCAACAACTTGATTGTAAAGAATATCTTTTCAAAGGACGGAAAATTCAAGACAACGGAAGACGGTACAGTATATGGTAAGGATGCCGTATTTGAAGGAGGAACTTTTAATGATGTTTTACTGCAAGGCTCTTTGCGAAACCCGTTTGTTCGGGAAACGGATTCCGTGATAATAGGAGGAAAACAGTCAACACATGATAATGTTGCGGCAATATCAGAAGGTGGAGGTTATATAACAGCTGGTGTCTTGGAATGGGACGTAAATCAAAGCGGACGAAGAATGTGTATCACAAATTACAGGTGGGGAAGCCAAATTTCGCAAGGCTCTATCCAATACACTGCACCAACTGGAAAATACTTTTATGAAAACGGTGTATCGACAAATAAACTTACTCTTTCAAGGGAATGTGTAGAACTCATGGGATATGGAACTACTACACAGTTTTATGGCTGGATTGTTCTTAACAGAATTGACCTCATGACATCATCGAGATACGGGCGATTTCTTAAATGTCTTGCTATGGGTATGGTAACAGGCACCAATTCGGGAGCGTCAATATCTTACAAGACGTTTGACGGCTCAACAATGGGAGTTTCAAGACTTGCAGAAGGACAGTATCAGCTAAGTTTCTCAGGCTCGTGGTTCAATTCGGGAAATGATTGTATGGCTATGCTTACAGGTTACGGATTCTCTTATGGAGATGGTACAGCCCCTATAAAGCCGACAATTACAGGAAAGGGAACAACGTATCTGACGGTACATACAAGTGATGACTCTACGAGAAATGATGGGTCGTTTATGTTTATGATTTTTAATATGAATGATTGGACATAGCCTTTTTTTTGAGTGTATATGATTATTTTATAATCACTTTTAATACCTTTGTAATGTGAAACTTAAAAAACAAATATGACATGAAAAAAATTTGGAAATGGCTCAAAGAGAGCAATCGTTGGAAACATGTTGTTGGTGGCGTTATTATCGGTTTAGGAGCTGATAGCAATTATTGCGCTGCTTATACAGGTATTGGAGTTGCTTCTGCCCTTGAACTAAAAGACAAAATGTGGGGAGGGAAATGGGATTGGATAGACTTCGGCTTAACCATAGCCGGGGCATTTGTTGGACGTTTAATCAGAGTAATTCTATGAACACGACAACAGAAACCTTACAGTTGGCTAAAGGTATAAGCGAATACGGTATAATGATTATTATCTGTGCCGTATTCCTTATTCTTGCTGCGGCTCTTATGATAGCCTGTTTTAAGTGGTTCAAAACAGTAATTGAAAATATCCTGAATGATTATTCAGAACAATTACGAACACTTCAAGAAACAGCCACAAAAAATGGCGAGGCTATGGTTGACATCGCTGAAGGACTTATTCCTGAAACGCAGTTGAGAATAAAGAACATTTCAAGTGTTCATTTCGACCTCGCTATAGAGAAAGTATGTAGAATCATTAAGAAAATCAGAGAAGAAAACCACATTGTAAACAGGGAAGCGACAAGCATAAAAATAAGGACACTCCTACGAAATCTGTATGAAGACAGAAACAGCAGATTCGACCTGTTCAGATACAGGGGGAAAAAATTATCAGAATATTGCAATCCTAATTGGATTGAGGAAGTCGCAGCCGTAGTTGAGGGCGAAATTTACAATGAAGCCGGACCGAATAATGGACGTGCTTATACCAATGTCAAAGCAGCCTATGATAACATAAAACTCGATTTTTATCACAACTTAAACAAATAGGAATATGAAAATTTTAATAGACAATGGTCACGGAAATAACACGAAAGGAAAACGCTCGCCGGACGGTAGGCTGATGGAATATGCCTATACAAGAGAGATTGCAGAACTCGTGGTATCTGAACTTCTGAAAAAAGGTATAGATGCCGAGCGTATAGTACGTGAAGAGGTTGATGTTCCGTTGCAGGAAAGATGCAGGAGAGTAAATCAGTACAAGGCGAACGAAGCCATACTTGTATCAATACATTGTAATGCAGCCGGGAGTGGTGCTGAATGGATGGCTGCACGAGGATGGGAAGCATGGACGAGTATAGGAAAGACTAAAGCCGATGCTCTTGCCACATGTCTATATGAAGCCGCTGATGAAGCTGGATTGAAAACACGTAAAGACATGACGGACGGAGACCCCGACAAAGAGGAGGGATTCTATATTCTGAAACACACCGTTTGCCCTGCCGTTCTTACTGAAAACTTATTCCAAGATAACAAAGAAGACGTTGCGTTTCTTTTGTCAGAAGACGGTAAACAGGCGATTGTCAATCTTCACGTAAATGGTATAATCAACTTTATAAAAACGCTATGACATGAAACATTTACCATATCTCGTTTTATTGACCTTTCTGTTATTCAGTTGTGCTACAAGTCGCAAACTGTCAGAAAATGTTCAAAAGCAGGACAGCACACGAATTGAGGTTCGGGAAAAGGTTATTTACGTACCTGATACGGTCTTTATTGAAATTCCTGCACAAACAGCAGAGCGAACAACAGAAGACAGTACATCGCACCTTGAGAACGATTACGCCCTGTCTGACGCTCGAATTAACCCGGACGGTAGTTTATACCATGATTTGAAAACAAAGCCGCAGAAAAAGCCTGTACCGTTTGAAAAGCCCGTAGAAAAGAAAGACAGTATCATCTACAGAACCCAATATTTAGACAGGGAGGTTACTGTGGAGGTTGAGCGTGAACTTTCATGGTGGGAAAAGACACAGATATATGGATTTTGGGGACTTGTAATCATCCTGTTTATAGTGTATAGGAAAAAGATATTTGCCCTCGCCCGGAGATTTATCTGATTATCAAATAATCAAATAAATCGGAAAAAGTATCGGAAAAATTAGATTTTTCAGTATCTTTGAACCAACATATTGAAAAAGTATAGCGTTTGCTATTGTTTTGAGGTAAGAAAATCGCCAAAATTCTAAGTAACTCAAAAGCAATGGCGAATGCCCACGTGTCATATCGTGGGCATTTTCCTTGTGGAGTTACTGGGCGTTTGACGATGCCTCTTACCGACAAGGGATGCCCACGTTTTTTATGCGCATCTGTGAACAACGGCAAACCATAAACCGCTAAATAACAGATGTATGGATTTCAAAGATTCAATCAAACAAATCTCGGAGCGTATCGAGAATTTGAAAGCTAACCTTCCAACGGAGGAAGCGACAAAAACGGCTCTGATAATGCCGTTCATCAATGCCTTGGGGTATGATATTTTCAACCCCTTGGAAGTCCTGCCGGAAATGAGTTGCGACATAGGCACAAAGAAAGGCGAAAAGATAGACTATGCCATACTCAAAGACGGCGAGCCGATAATACTTATTGAGTGCAAGCACTGGGAACAAGACCTTAACCTGCATGACAACCAACTGCTCCGCTATTTCAACGTGTCAAAGGCGAAATTCGGTGTCCTTACCAATGGAATAATCTATAGGTTCTATACAGACCTTGCAGAACCAAATATAATGGATGACAAGCCGTTCTTGGAGGTAAACCTGCTTGACTTGAAAGACACACAGATAGAGGAGCTGAAAAAGTTCCACAGGTCGTACTTCGATGTCGATACGATATTAAGCTCTGCAAGCGAACTGAAATACACGGGCGAACTGAAAACAGCCATAAGCAAGGAATTTGCATCTCCCACCCCCGATTTTGTAAAATACTTTGGGAAGCAGGTTTACGATGGCGTTTTCACACCTAAAGTCCTTGAACAGTTTACATCCTTAGTAAAACGATCCATAAATAATTATATCAATGACATTATTTCTGAACGTCTGAAAGCCGCCATAAAGGACAATGATACCCCGGCGGCTGAACAGGTTGAAACATCAATCCAACATATCCTGCCGGAACAGGAAACCCCGGATAACGGTATTGTTACGACACAGGAAGAGTTGGAGGGCTTCTATATTGTTAAGTCAATCCTACGGAATGTATGCCCGGCTGAACGGATAACATACAAAGACACCCGGTCCTACTTCGGAATATCCTTGGATAACAACGTCCGGAAAACTGTCTGCCGTTTCTACTTTGACCCTCCCACAAGGAAACGTATCGCAATCATAGACGAGAACAAAAGCGAAAAGATGTACAAAATAAAGTCGATAAACGACCTTTACCTGTATGAAGCAGAACTTATAGAATCAGCAAACAAATATATTTAATCAGCAATAATTTATGAAAAAACTATTTTTACCAATTATCTCATTATTAGCAATCCTATTCGTCTCATGTTCTAAAGATGATGATAATGTTAGTTTATCTGTTATGATAAACGTACTGTATGAGGATGATTTGGCTTATCCGTCATTAGTCCGTTTATACGATTATGAAGAAGCAAAAGACTTTGACAGCAGCAAAGAAACCGCAATAAAATATGGCGACAAACAAATATTAACAAACAGAACGGGAGCTGAATTAACACCGATATATGAATCCGGAACATTCTCTGGTGTCAATACTTTTGAGAATATTAAAGCCGGAACATATTTGGCAGTCATTTTATACAAACCCGATGGATATAGTTTCCCGATGTTTTATTACTATGGCACAAAGGTTATACAAGTTGATAAAGACAACAATGCTAATCTTCATAAGATAGAATTTACATACGAACACGAAAGGGGCGAATTTTTGAAGTTTTAAGTTCATATCTGTGTAAAGCCGAATGGCGGCGAATGCGCCCCGATAATTTTTGAGGTTATAACTTATAGCATAAAAACATTTGAACGGCACATACGGCGAATCAGCAAAAAATAACTATCATTTACCGATACAGGGTGTCCCCGTTTTGTGGATACCCTGTTTTTTTGTGTATCTCATTATCTCTCATCCGGGCGAAATGGTAGGAGAAATAACCACAAACGATGTGTGGAGATAAATTTTGCGGATGTTCTGAAAACTGTTATATTTGGAAACGGAAACACCAGCAAAATGAGCGTTTTTTTCATTTTTGTTGCTAATTTGTTGCTCAAGCGTTTTTGAATTTTCGGTAACTGCTCTATAAATCAATGATTAACAATGAATTACAAAAGATTTTGTGTGGGAAAGTAACATTTTGCATCGGGAAATAAGGTAGTATTACAAACCATAAACATCTATCATATTTAATTAGTAAGGCGTTCATTTAGAGCGCCTTTTCTTTTTGCCATCTACCATATAATAATGGTTTCTAATGGTTTTTCATTCATTTTTTGTGTCGATTTTGTACCGCATGGGCTGATTTGGGTATTTTGAGATTTGCAAGGTAGTAGAGAGATTTCAATATGGTACAATATAGTTCAATATGATACAACTATTTGCGTCCATAATTGGAGTAATAAATATAGTGTTTAACATAAAAAAATGAATGTAAAATGGCAGCAAGCAAAATTAGAATTAGAAAAATCTGCGAATACTGCGGACAAGAATTTTATGCCTTGAAAACATCTACACGCTTTTGTTCAAAATCATGTAATGATAGGGCGTATAAAATGAGACAGAGAGTCAATACTGTTAAAAAGGCAGAATCAGAAAATCTAACAGTATCTCAAGAACATACCTTTAGTGTAATTAATCAAAAAGAATATCTTTCAATAAAAGAAGTTGGAATACTTCTAGGAATCACATCAAGAGCAGTATATAATTATATTTATAGTGGACAACTGAAGGCAATAAAATTGAGTACAAGACTTACCATTATACATAAGTCTGACATAGACTCAATGATGAGTTCTACCCCTTATGTAAAACGAAACAGAATCTCTCACACTCCTATTACTGATTTTTATACTACCGCTGAAGTTGCAAGTAAATATGGAGTAAACGAATCGTGGATATTCAAAGTAGGGAAAGAACAAAATATACCCAAAGTTTTCAAAAGAGGAAAAACATACTGGAGTGCTAAGCATTTTGATAAATATTTTGCATCTAAAGCACCGGACTCCAACATTACGGAATGGTATTCAGTAGAAGATCTAACTGAAAAGTTTGGCATGACAACAAGTGCTATATATTCTTTTGTTTCCCGATTTGCTATTCCAAAGAAAAAAATCAAGCGACAAGTATTCTATTCCAAAAAGCATGTAGATATCGCCAAAGGTCTTGCTAAGGCTGAACCAGAATATTATACGACAGCCGAAGCTATGGAAAAATACAATCTCACACGTGACCAATTGTATCACTATGTAAAATGGCATCATATTAGTAAAGTGCAGGATGGAAAATATATCAAGATATCGCGCAAAGAGCTTGATGATCTGCTTGCTCCACCTTCGATTTAATGCTATTTACTGGTTATCCTGTGGTTAACTTTAAAATAACCACATCACCAGGAATACACTTGTTTATTTTGCTATCACCACAATAAGAATTAAACCTGAATATAAATTTTAATACATTATATATTATGAGACAACAAACATGTACTACTGTAACATTAAGACAACGCCCCATAAGAAACGGACGAATCTCTCTTTACTTGGACTACTACCCTGCTGTACGTAATCCTAAAACAATGCAACTGAGCAGACGTGAATATTTAGGATTTTACATTTATGCAACCCCCAAAAATGCAATTGAGCTAGATTACAATAATGAAATCCTAGCTAAAGCCGAACTTATCAGATGCCGCCGGCAAGAGGCCGTAATCAATGAAGAATTTGGATTTATGGATCGACACAAAATGAGAGCCGATTTTATGGCATATTTCAAAGAAGTATGTCGTAAGAAAGATCATAAATGGAATATCGTTTATCTGCACTTTGAGAAATTTGTCAATGGCAAATGTATGTTTGGTGAAATAACTGTTGACCTATGTAACCGCTTCCGAGACTATCTTCTCCATGCAAGGCAACTAAAGCATACTGATAAAATGGTTTCCCGTAATTCAGCTGCCAGTTATTTCTCATTATTCAGAGGAGTTTTGAAACTTGCGTATAGAGATAAATATTTACGTGAAAATCCCAATGATTTTCTTGAAAAGATAGAAAGCAGGGATATTCATAAAGAGTTTTTAACACAAGATGAATTAAAAACTCTGGCTTCAACTCCATGCGATATACCTGTATTAAGAAATGCATCCCTTTTCTCATGTCTTACCGGATTACGCATCAGTGATATATTGAATCTTAAGTGGGAAAACTTATGCACAGCCCCCGATCTGGGGCATTGTATTCGTCTTCGTACGCAAAAGACACAGACAGAAGCCTTACTACCTATCAGTTATGAAGCATACGCACTTTGTGGAGAACCGGGCACAGGTAAAGTGTTCAAAGAACTGCGACGTTGCATGACTGGATATCCTCTTAAAGCATGGATAAAGAAAGCTGGTATTCAAAAACATATAACATTCCATTGTGGAAGGCATATCCAATCCTCTTTCATACTGAAAACAAACAACTTGCAAAGATTAGCAGCTTAACAGCTAACGATTTAGAAACGAGCGAAGTTCCGTATTTTACTTCGTTTTGCATTAAATCAAAAGAACGCCTTTAGTAAGACGCAAAAATAGTAATTTAATTACATATGGGCAAATTGTTCCCCTGCAAATTTGATTAGTCAAGGACTTTTTGTATCTTTGCCCCTATATTTGGTATATTGTATATAATAGCAAAAGCAAGAATGAATGTAACACTGGAAAATTATCGCTCTCTTGACTTTGATACAATTAGTGTCAAAGAAGAATGGAATATGCCGGCAGAACGAGAAAGGCGTATGCATAGTATACATGCATATCCAGCTAAATTTCCTGCATTTATTACTACAAAAGCAATCCATAAAGCTGAGGAATACAATATATCAGTCAAAACTGTGGCAGATATTTTCTGTGGTTGTGGTACGGTAGCATTTGAAACCGTAAGGAGCGGCAAACATTTTTGGGGATGTGATATAAATCCTGTAGCAACATTGATTGCAGAAACTAAGAGCAATGTATACCAAGATAAACAATTGAAAGATATTTTTGACCAAATAATAGCTGTGTACAAAACGAGTGGCGTAGATAAAAGCAATCGCATTTATTCTAATGAGCGTATTCGCTACTGGTTTGATGAAGCGCACATTGATGACCTTTTAAAACTTAGGTCTGCAATATATCAGGTTACAAATGACGGATTGTATCGCAATTTCTTTCTGTGTGCCTTTTCTAATATACTAAAATCTTGTTCACGATGGCTTACAAAATCAATTAAGCCGCAAATTGATCCTAAAAAGCAACCCAAGGATGTGCTTTCTTCATATATATGCCAAGTAAATATGATGCGAAAAGCAAATATGGAAAATATAAATGAAGAATATGGAGAGGCAGATATTATAAGAAATAATATTTTGGATATCAATATTGATAAACCATTTACAGACTTGATTGTAACCAGTCCCCCATACGTAACTTCATATGAATATGCTGATTTACATCAATTATCAACGCTTTGGCTTGAATATACTGATGATTTCAGAGCACTCCGTGAGGGCACAATAGGAAGTTTGTATCATTCAAAAGAGTTTAATGAAAACCTGAAAAAACTAAACAATACAGGCCAAGACATAGTATTCAAGATGTATTCAATAGACAAAAGGAAGGCACGTTCTATTGCACAATATTACATCGACATGCAGTCAACTGTACATAAAGTAGCTGAAATGTTGAATACTAGAGGTGCCTGCCTGTTTGTTATAGGTAATACAGAGTATAAAGGAGTAAAGATTGATAATGCGAAGCATTTGACAGAATGTTTGTTAGCAGAAGGATTCGTCAATATAGAAGTAGATAGACGTAAAATTTCTAATAAAATACTTACCCCATATCGAGATACTAATGGGAAATTTGCCAGTATTAAAGGCAGTTGTAGGAAAGTCTATTCAGAGGAGTTTGTCATTTTTGCAAGAAAATGTAATTAGTATGGCTAAGAATGTAACAATCAGACCATTTGCACGGTTGTTAACCATGTTGGGTGATCAACTAATTAAGAACGAGCAGATTGCTGTTATTGAATTGATAAAAAATGCCTATGATGCAGATGCAGATTGGGTTAAGGTCTCTTTTGAGGGATTCACAGAGTCTTTAAATATTACTTCAGAATCTCGAATCATTATTGAAGATAATGGATGTGGCATGACATCTGAGAGGATTGAAAAATCCTGGATGAGTCCGGCTACACCTAATAAGTTTTCTAAAGATGGATCAGAACGAAGGACTCCTAAATATAATCGTATCATTCAGGGAGAGAAAGGTATCGGTAGATACGCTATGCTAAAACTAGGCAAAACAGTAAATTTAACAACTAGACCCGCAAATTGGCTCTTAAATTCAAGAAGGGAATCCGAAAGTAATAAAGAATATACTTTGTGTTTTGATTTAAGCTCATATGATAGTGATTTTATAGACGGAGCCAAAGAAGGTAATGAAGGGCTCTATTTAGACGAATTAAATTTTAAATTAGAGGACCAATCTCCTAATGTGTTTGTGGAGCATGATGTTATTGTTAATAATTTAAAATTCAACAAATGTGAGAATAGTCATGGAACTCGTATTGAGATATCAAATCTATCAGGTTCATGGTCTTTAGCAAAACTTAAGCCAATCAAAGATAGTTTTCTGAGATTTGGAGATTTATTTAATGAAGTAATAAGTTCGGATGAAAAGCAGAACAGTTTTACAATTGGATTATATCTCAACGGAACTACTTTGGTTAATGATGAAAAATCAAACGACATCACTTTACGTAATTTAATAGAGACACAAAGTGTCCTACAAATAACAAATGGACACTATTCTTCAGAATCAGGGTTATTCACATATAAACAAAATGGTATTATTAAATCTGTGAGTATCCAAGAAGATGCGTTGAGGGGGCTGAGTGTCTTTAGGAATCATTTTCAAGATAAAACAACAAAAATATTCCGCAAGGTTTCTGACTTTGGTAATTTTGAGTTTGATTTTTATGTTTTTGATTTGAACTCTAAAGATGAAACATCAAAATATTACCTACCCAAAGAGGCTAAATCCATTATTAAAGAGCACAGAATATACTTATTGCGTGATAATATTCGTGTTCTTCCTTATGGTGATCCTGACGATGACTGGTTACAAATAGAAGTACGCCGTGGAACAGTACGGGCTGGTGATTTTTTAAGTAATGATCAAATTGTTGGAAGAATCAAAATAACCAAATTCGGAAACCCGCATTTGAAAGATAAAACGAATAGAGAAGGGCTTATTGAAGAAGGGAATTACACAACAGATTTTATCTG
>ERZ831979.1451-NODE-1451-length-20618-cov-5.940378_pt1 | contig 20618 bp, 14 predicted proteins | sample MGYA00519952_ERZ831979 | MGnify/ENA primary metagenome ERZ831979 (study PRJEB31850, sample SAMEA3708723) | human gut metagenome | biome: human gut; feature: human-associated habitat; material: faeces | place: China | collected 2014 ...
GGTTGGCGGCTCCCTTTATCTATATTGCCAATGCGCTCCTGATGCTCTATTGGACGGTGCGTTGGCAGAAAGTGGCGTGGTTGTCGTTGGCGGTGTTTGTGCTCGGATTGGGGCATGTGGGCAAATATTTTCGTCCCCAATGGAGTAAACAGTACGAACAGCCCCGGCAAGATGGAACCTTGCGGATTTTGAGCTATAACGTGGGAGGTTTCTGGGGAAATACCACAGGCAAGCCAGAGAGTCGCATGCATGAGATTGCCTCCTACATAAATGAGGAAAAACCGGATATTATCTGTTTTCAGGAGTTTGAGGCCAATTTTGTCAATAAGCGTACGGAGATTGATAGCCTTCTGGAAGATTGGAAATATAGCGATACATATTGTGAAAAAATTCTTTTTCAGACATATCTTTTAATAGACATTTTCTGCATAATCGATGCTGCTCACTCCCCACAACCATTCTACCTCACTTCTAGATGCAGGACACTGCACGCCGGAATCGTAAATCGAATTCCTTTTTCCGTAATCTGTGTTCCATCATATTTTTTTACTGTAACACACTCCGGTTTTTCAAAAGTATTTTTTGCGTGTATTTCCCCCGTAACAATTTCTCCTTTTACTGTTTTTACACTTCTATCAATAATCGTAGTATCTATATCAAAACTTTGATCGACAGAAAGATTTGTTATAGTAAGATGGAGTGTTCCATCCGCTGTTTCTGAGACAGATTCTGTCAGATTCGGTACCTTCCACTCTTCTTCCACCCCAATCATCTCTATCTCAATACTGCTCTCCACAAGATTCGAATCCTGATGTTCTTTATAGATGTCAAAGACATGATATGTAGGCGTCTTAATCATTTTATCCCCCTCAGTAAGCAGAACAGCCTGGAGTACGTTAACAATCTGTGCAAGATTTGCCATCTTCACTCGATCGCTGTGTTTATTAAATATATTCAATGTGATCCCCGCTACAAGTGCATCACGCATCGTATTCTGCTGATAAAGAAATCCCGGATTTGTACCCGGCTCACATGTATACCACGTTCCCCATTCATCTACAATCATGCCTATTTTTTTCAGAGGATCATATTCATCCATAATCTTACCATGTCTGCGAATAAGTTCATCTATATACACCGCCTTATTCAATGTCTTATACCAGACATTTTCATCAAACTCCGTTGAGCTTCCTTTGATTTCAATCCCCTCTGGATATACATAATAGTGGAGAGAAAGTCCATCCATAAATCCATGCTGTTCTTCGGAAGTTCTACGGAAACAGGTTGCCAATACCTCTTTCGTCCACTCATAATCTTCGTGTGGTGCTCCGCAGCAAATCTTTTGAATATGATGTTCATTATTATAGTCACGAACAAAACTCTGATATCTGCGATACTCATTTGCATAATAATCTGGGTTCATGTTTCCCCCGCATCCCCAGTTTTCATTTCCGATTCCAAAATAATCAACTTTCCATGGAGCTTGTTGACCATTCTTTCCTCTCAGTTCGGACATAGGGGATATTCCATCAAATGTCATATATTCTATCCACTCAGACATTTCACGAACTGTTCCACTTCCCAAATTTCCATTAATATACGTTTGGCATCCGAGCTGACGGCAGAGCTCAAAATATTCGTGTGTTCCGAAACTGTTGTCTTCCAACACGCCTCCCCAATTTGTATTAATCATCTTTTTACGTGAACCCGCAGGACCTATTCCGTCCATCCAGTGATACTCATCTGCAAAACATCCTCCAGGCCAACGAAGCACTGGAACTCGAATCTCTTTCAACGCTTCAACTACGTCAGTTCTCATTCCATTCACATTTTCAATAGGTGAATTTTCCCCCACATAAATTCCTTCATAAATACATCTTCCTAGATGTTCAGAAAAATGGCCGTATATTTGTCTGTTAATCCTGCTCAGTTTCCTGTTCGGATTGATTACCATTTTAGTCATCATGATTTCCTCCTTCTATCTTTTCATATTGCCGGAATACTCTTATAAAAAGCAGTGAATTTATATATGCACTGACTGAAAATCCGCCAACCATCATAAAAATCCAAATACCTTTTGTAAAAATCATAAGCACAATTACAATTACATGGATCAGAGTCAGCAAAAATGTCTCTCTCAGATTAAAAACAGCCAGCATCACTGCATTTTTCACGCTTTTAAAAATAGTATTATCGAATCTGGCTATTAAAGCAAATACATAAAGAAGTGAAAAAATAAAAATAACTGCAAATACTCCCGTAATCACGAGAATCACCTGATTGACCGTTGAAAATTCCGGCTTTTCTATCCAAAATTTCACTCCAAAAACAAAACTTGCTCCGATTATTAAATACAAGATGGATAAGAGAAACGCCTGCTTGAAATTATTTTTAAATGCTTTGAAAAAAGGTTTGAATATATATCCACCCTCATGTCTTGCCTCGCGCATAGTAATCGTGTAAAGGGCACTGACTGCCGGGCCGATCGTAATGACCGGCGCACAGCATAAAATGAACAGAATATTTAACATCATAAAATCTGCAACTGTAGTTAAAAAAACAATAACAGGACTGTCCAGATTAATCTTCATAGCTTTCTCCATTCTTAAGTTCAGTCTACCTTTTTCTAAACTCCACCTTAACAGGACTCATACCCGTAAGTTCCTCGCTTTTCGCATCAGGCTGAGAGAAACCGGCATAGATTGTATAATGCTTTCCCCCTGCAATATGACGTCCTTCTTCATCCACAACAGTAAATGCTTCCCCAGGAATATGTACCTGAAGGGTTTTTCTTTCTTCCTTGTAAAGTTTTACTCTGCAGAACCCGCATAACTGCGGGTTTGGAACCGCATAAATCGAATTTTCACACTTGATATAGATCTGCAATACCTCACAAATATCTCTTTCGCCCGTATTTTCCACCTTCACGAAAACATTTGCTCCTGTTTCTGTTTCCACCACTTCTACTGAGCGGACTTCCGCCTTTCCATAAGTTAGTCCGTACCCGAAAGGATACTGAGCCTTTCCTTTCATATACCGGTATGTTCTTCCACTCATGGAATAATCTTCAAACGAAGGCAGTTCGCTCAAAGTTTCATAAAAAGTAACAGGCAGTTTTCCTGAAGGAGATTCTTTTCCGAACAGGATTTCCGCAACAGCATTTCCTCCACGGGCACCTGGATACCAGAGTTGAAGAATTCCCTCAAAATGTTTCTGTGCAAAACTCAAGTCTATGTCACTCCCTGCCATCATACATAAAATCACCGGTTTTCCAGTCTGCGCCACCACTTCCATCAATCTACGCTGGCACAACGGGAGTTGAAGATCTTCCTTATCACCAGACGCATAGCTATTTCCTGTATCTCCTTCTTCACCTTCCAGAGTCTCATCCAGACCAAGACACAGGATAATCACGTCACTATTTTGTGCTACAGTTACAGCTTCTGATAAGCGATCCATATCCTGGGCAAGAGGTTCTGTTTTATTTTTGAAAAGATCGCATCCCTGTGAGTAAATAATCCTTATCTCATCACCCACATATCTTCTGACTCCTTCCAATACAGTTACATATTCTGATGATGTTCCGTGATAATTTCCGATCAGAGCTGCCCTGCTGTCTGCATTAGGTCCAATAATGCCTAATGTTTTTATCTCCTTCTCTTTCAACGGAAGAATTCCATTCTCGTTTTTCAAAAGCACAATGCTTTCTAACGCTGCCTTGTGTGCTATCAAAAGATGTTCGCTACATTCCACTTTAGAATATGGTATTTTGTCATACTCACTTCCATCAAAAAGTCCCAGCATAAAACGGGTTGTAAAAAGACGAACTGCAGCCTCCGTAATAGCTTCCTCTGTAACCATGCCATGATGATAAGCATTAAGGATATGAAGATATGTATTTCCACAGTTCAAATCACACCCTGCATTCAATGCCATTGCTGCAGACTGCATTGGCGTACCCGTAACCATATGGTTTTCATGAAAATCCCTTATTGCCCAGCAATCAGAAACAAAATGCCCTTCAAAATTCCACTCACCCCGAAGTTTATTTTTTATAAGTGTCTTACTGCCACAACAAGGTTCACCATTGACACAATTATAGGCTCCCATAACAGCTTCCACATGCGCATCCTCTACAAGAGCTTTGAAAGCTGGAAGATATGTCTCTTCCATATCCTTTTGAGATACTTCGGCATTAAACTCATGACGTAATGCCTCTGGACCGGAATGAACTGCAAAATGTTTCGCGCAGGCAGCCGCTTTCATCGTCTCACCATTTCCCTGAAGCCCTTCCACATAGGCTTTGCCTAAAGTAGCCGTAAGGCAAGGATCCTCTCCATATGTCTCGTGTCCTCTGCCCCAGCGGGGGTCGCGAAAGATATTTACATTTGGAGCCCAAAAAGTAAGTCCTTTATAGATATCTCTATCATCTTGTTTAGAAGCCGCATTATATTTTGCCCTGCCTTCTTCTGCAATAATATCTCCTATTTTTCGAACCATATCTTCATCAAATGAGGCAGCCATTCCAATTGCCTGCGGAAAAACTGTTGCAATTCCCGCTCTCGCAACCCCATGTAACCCTTCATTCCACCAATTGTATTCTGGAATCCCAAGCCTTGAAATACCTGGTGAATCATATCTGAGCTGAGAAGCCTTCTCCTCTATAGTCATTTTCATAACCAGTTCCTGTGCTTTTCTCCTGGCTTCTTTTCTGTCCATCCTTTAACCTCCGCCTATATATTATTCTTTTACGCCACCTAAAGTAAGTCCGGTAACAAAATATCGCTGTAAGAACGGGTAAATACAAATGATTGGAAGCATAGTCAGTATTGACGCCGCTGCTCGAACTGTCTCAGGAGTAACCGAACCCGTTGCATTTTTCATTGCCTCTGCCGAAGCCCCTTGATTCGTCACAGACGACAGTAATTTCATCAGCTCATACTGCAATGTTGTTAATTTTGCATTCATTCTGTTGTACAACATTGCATCAAACCATGAATTCCACTGTCCCACTGCTACAAAAAGAGCAACTGTCGCATAAACAGGTTTGCACAGAGGAGAAATGATTTTCGTAAAAATAGTGAAGTATCCTGCTCCATCAAGCTGCGCTGACTCCTCCAGACTGTCTGGAAGTCCATTCATATATGTACGTATAACAAGCATATTAAATGCACTAATCATTCCCGGAATCACATATACCCAGAAACTGTTTGTTAACCCAAGTCCTTTGTACAGCAAAAATGTTGGAATCATACCACCATTTACATACATCGTAATAACCCAGAAAAGAGACAGCTGTTTTTTAAATAAAAATCTTTTTCTGCTTACAATAAATGCCAGTATCGCATTAGTAATAAGGGCTGTAAACGTTCCGATCAGTGTTCGTGCCACAGTAATATAGGCACCTGTGATCAGATTGTCTTTCTGTAAAACAGTAATAAAGTTTTTCAATGTCCATTTTCTCGGTATCAGATATATACCGCCTCGCAATGCATCCGTTCCTTCATTAAATGCAAGAGCAAGCGTATTCAGAATCGGATACAATGTGATAATAATAAACAGAATCATAAAAATTGTATTGCATACTGTAAACACTTTATCTGCGGGCGATGATTTTATTTTTTTTCTTGTTTCCATCTTGAGCCCTCCTTAGAATAATCTTTCGTCTCCATTGCGTTTTGCAAGCTGATTTGCAATAACAATTAGAATAATACTTACCACACTCTTAAATATACCTGCTGCTGTACCAATGGAAAAATCTCCCTGACTGATACCCCAATTCAGCACGTAAATGTCAATTGTCTGGGATACACTCTGAACAAGCCCGTTTCCTAACAGATACTGAATTTCGAACCCTGCATTCAACACATTTCCAACATTCATAAGAAGCAGAATCATAATAGTAGGTCTTATTCCCGGAAGTGTTACATGTTTAATCTTCGCCCACCTTCCTGCTCCGTCAATTGATGCCGCTTCGTAAAGTGACGGATCAATAGATGTTATTGCCGCCAGATATATAATTGCATTCCATCCGGTTTCTTTCCATACGTTGGCAAAAGCGACAATAGGCCAGAAATACTCTTTATGAGCAAAAAAATTAATCGGCTGATTAATAACATTCAAATTAACAAGCAATTCATTAATAATGCCAGTTCCTGACAAAGCATCATGAATGATGCCGGTTACAATAATCCATGACAGGAAATGCGGCAGGTACGATATTGTCTGTACTGTTTTTTTCCCAATTGTATTTCGTACCTCATTGAGAAGGATTGCAAATGCAATTGCAGCAACGAAAGTAACCACCAAATTGATCACACCCATTGCAAGTGTATTTCGTATTACCCGTAAAAAAGTTGCATCTGAAAACAACTGCTGAAACTTTTGCAATCCGACAAACTCAGAGTGCAAAAGTCCGTCAATCGGTCTGTAGTTCTGAAAAGCCATCACCCAGCCGCCCAATGGGAGATAGTAGAAAATGATACCATAAATTACAATAATTCCAGACCAGATTAGAAGGGATTTCTGTCGTTTTGCCTCCTTCCAACTAAAATGAATTTTGGGTTCATCCACTACTGTTTTTTTTCTCTTTATTCCTAAAGACATAAATTCACCTCATTTTTCAAACAGGCAGATAAGCATGACACATATCTGCCCGTTTTGTATGTTATATCCTATTCGAATTTAGCTGCTTCTTTCATTCTACGATCCAATTCCGCCTGCATCTCATCAAGGAAATCCTGTGGATTGCATCCCTCATAGGCTTTCATATATGTATTCCATTCACTCTCAAAATCATTTGCCATGACAGTTCTCGGAAGATATTCATGTTTTATCTCTCCCATTTTTGTCCATGCCACACCACCCGGTGTACTTGTAGTCATCGTACCGGAAAATGAATACATCGGATACCATGGACCAGGAGTCTCATTCGTTCCCAGCATATCCACATATGTCTCAGCGCCATATGCCTTAAAACATCTCTGTACGGCCGAGTTCAGACTGTCAAAAAATTCATCCGGTTGATCATCAGGCCAATTTGCATTGATACCATCATCACTCGTTCCTTTATAGTTTGGGAAATAAGAATATGAACAAAGGTGTGATGCTTTGTATGCCGTATCTGCTGCCTGCTTTCTCTGTTCTTCTGTCCGATAAAACAATCCATCATCATTAACTTCATAATCGACACCCTCTACTCCCCAGAATCTCAGATTATGAATATCCTGACTAAGCAAATCGTCTATAAACTGCAGTGCTCCTTCCACATCTTTGCAGCTTGTTGTAATTGCAAGTCCTGATCCTGAATTCATAACTCCTCCTGAACAGTGCCACTGATTTTTAATTCCTTCATCGATAGTGATCGGAAGCGGCACATAACTGCATCCTTTCTCATCAAGTCCCTGTTGTTTCAAGGAATCATTTACATTATATGCAAAGTCCCACCACTGATCGACCATTCCCAGCACACGTCCTGTAGAAAGTTTAGCAATATATTCATCATAAGTCTGTGTAAATGATTCAGGATCCACATAACCTTTCTTGTATTCTTCATTCAATTTCTGAAAGTACCGTTTTGCAGTATCTGTAGTATTATAATCAATAACCTTCAGTTCATCTGGATCAACAATCACAGATCCGTCATTTGGATAACCATCCAGAAACTGCGGTGCATTTTCCAGGCAATAATATCTCCAGTCTTCACATAGAATTGTGTAAGCAATATTCTCTGTTCCGTCTTCCATTGTAGGATTGGCTTCCATATAGCTTTCCAAAAGATCAAAATATTCATCCAAAGTATTTACTTCAGGATATCCTGCCCACTCCAGTACTCTTGTCTGAATCCAAAAGGCTTCATCATTATGCGTCGTAGCCTTCTCTTCTCCCTTAACATTCTGAAACTGCTGAATCCAGTAAATATGACCATCATCCCGTCTCAGCTTATTCCACTCTTCATCCGTATAATACGCCTTGATATTCGGATAATCATCCAGATAATCATCCAAAGGAACAAGTGCTCCTGCCTCATAGAGCTGTCCCATTGCATCTCCGCCATCAATAAAATCTGGATAATCACCTCCGGCAATCAGCGTTCCTACTGCCTCAGAAGCTGTCTGACCGGTAAGCCATGTCTCGTCCACCTTTACACCAGTTTTTTCTGCGATAATCTGCTGAATCTCATTGTCGTCATTGATTTCAGCTCCTGGAACCGCATAGAAAGCTGTAAATTCTTTTGTTCCTCCCTCATTCTCGCTGCTTCCGCTACCACATCCGGTAAACAATGATACCGCAAGTGCAGATGCCAGCAGCATTCCCGTCACTCTTTTTGCTTTCATAATTGTCCTCCTTAAATTTGATAACTTTATTTTAACGGATCAGTACCTGAAAAAAATCAGATAAAGTATATCAAAAAGCAGGATAAACTATAGAACTTCACTCTGATAAATCTTCTGCCCCTTTCTTTTCATCCTTTGTCTTCGCCTGTTTTCGGAATTTTGCCGGTGTACAACCTTTCACTGAGATAAATCGATTCACAAAATAGTCCAAATCCCGGTATCCCACCGTCTCCGCTATCTGGTATATTTTCTTATCTGTCCTCAGCAACAGATGGCAAGCCTGTTCTATCCGGCAATTATTTAGATAGTCTTTAAACGACTGTCCGAATTTTTTCCTAAATAGCTGTCCCAAATACGCTCCATTCAGGTAATATTTCTCACCGAATTCTTTAAGTGTCAGATTCTCCGCATATCTCTCCCGAATCTCTTTTTCTACTTTCCCCAATATACCTCGTGAGGAATCCTTACGCATTTGAGCCAAATAATCCCCGTATTCACATGCGACCCTACACAGATGAGCTTTACTTCCCCGCAGAATCCCAGCCTCAAAAGTCCCTTCACTGATCATCCTCAATATCTCTTCCTGATTTACACTGTCATCCAGCTCCGATGCAAGATGCAGCAGCTGAAAAAGAAGATAATTAATATTAAGACGCATTACCTCGCCGGCTATCCCTCGCTCTCTCATTTCCTCATAAAATCCGTCAACTGCTTTCATAATTTCTGCATGATTGTTCTGTTCAATGGCATTCAGGAGAATATCAAGATTTTTCTTACAAAGCATGATCCCGTTTGTATGAATTTGCATTTCCTCCTCATAATAATAAATTTCCTTTTTTTCCCTGAATCCCTGAAAGGATCTTACCCTCCTCGCTGTACTGTATGATTTTGCAATTTTTTCCAGATTTTTTTCCTCTTTTCCCACAATCATAATCACTGGCAGTCCGAGTATTTCTCTCAGATACTTTATAAAATCTCCCAAATATTCTTTAATATCTGAAGATTCATACATATATCTGCATAAAATGAAACCAACATCATAGACCTTTTCCTGTATGGAGACATCCATCACACAATGCTGACTGTCATCCTGAAGATAATCCTTACAGATATTATACAGCTGTTTTTGATTTGCTAACTTTACGGAATCCTCATAGTCGTCCTCGTAATTTTTTTCATCGATCAGGATTTCAACATACCTCACCTGTTCTGATAAACGAATATGCTGTTGAACATACTCAATCGTCAGAGGATCCGATCTTCCCTGAATAATAGAGATAAGTTTCCCGGAAAGATACGCATTTTCCAGTTTTTTTGTTTCTCTTTCTTTCTCCAATTCTATATTTTTTAATCCTCTGACTTTGCGAAGTGCCTGTACAAGTTTTTCTTCCTCCACGGGTTTCAATATATAGTCATTGCATGCATATTTGATTGCCTCCTGAGCATACTGAAAATCAGCATATCCGCTCAGAATAATAAAATAAATATCTCTATATTTTTCAGAGATTCGCAGCTTACGAAGCAACTCAAGACCATCCATAATTGGCATTTTAATATCAGAAAGAATAAGATCTGCATCGTGATTCTGCAGAAAAAGAAGTGCCTCTTCTCCGTCAGCTGCTGAGCCTACAATCTCAAATCCTTCATCTTCCCAATCTATAAGCTCTTTCATTCCCCGAAGTATAAATGGTTCATCATCTACTAATAGTACTCTCAGCATCTTATCACCCTTTTTCACTTTCTATAAATGGCAGGCGTATCAGAACCGACACCCCCGTTCCCTCTTCCCCGTTTAATTCAAATTGCACTTTATCATGTGACATCATTTTCAGTCTCAGGCAGGCATTAATAATACCTACGCCTTTTTCATTTTCCAGTAGTTCTATGCTCGCATTTTTCATCTTTCGCCGCATACTGTCAAACTCTTTTTCCGTCATTCCTTCCCCGGTATCTTCTACTTCAATACACATTTCCTCATTTTCTCTGTACACAGTAATAAATATCCAGCCTGGTGCAGTCTTTTTCTCTATTCCATGCACACATGCATTTTCAGCAAATGTAACAATTGTCAGTTTCGGTATCTTCTGATGCTGGCATTCTGTTTCCACATCCAGCCTATATGACAGTCTTTTACCAAATCGGTACTGCTGAAGATCCATGTAATTCTTGACAATCTCCATCTCCTTACCTACCTCAATAAGATCCTCTCCCCAATCCACATACTGTCTCTGCATAACAGCAAGTTTTTCAACCATTTCCGCCGTGATTTTTTCTTTTCTTATTACACTGTGCATCCGTATACTTTCAAGTGCATTAAAAAGGAAATGAGGATTGATCTGACTTCTCAGTGCAAGAAGCTCAGCCTTTTGTCTTGCCACTGTCATTTCCTGTTCCAGTATCCGATTTTTATAAACAATATTTACTAACGTTGTTATACGTGATGCCATCCGATTGTAATTCCTCATCAGATCACCTATTTCATCTTTTGCACTCACATTTTCAATCTCAACCAGATTTTCATCTTCTGTGTTTCTGAAAATACTGCTCAATCTGCTGATTCTGGCAGTTAATGAATGGTTTAAAAGCAGTACCATAATCAGCGGGAAAAAGATGTTGATTAAAAAAAGGAGCACCAGCATATGCAGCCTTTCCACCAGCTTTCCTATAAGATCTGTCTCTGGACGTAGCACGTATATTTCCAGTTGAGCACCGTAAATATTACTTGTTTTCTTATATTCAACTTCTTTGTAATCTGAAAATTTTTCATACTCATCTCCGATATTTTCGCCATCACGATTTGAAAATATAATTTTTCCCTCATGGCATATATATACGGGCGTATCATAATTCAGATTTTGCAGATTTTTATTTATCGTACTGTAATCCATTTCAATTTTAAGCAACTTTTCCGACTGTCCGCCTCCATAGTAGTTCATCTTACGAACAAAGTAGACATGCCTTTCCGGATGCATTACTGCTCCTGGTACCTTTGGTTCATATGCAAAATAAAGCATCTGTTCTGTTCCTTTTTCATTCAGATCCCGATACCAACCGCTTTCTTTGATCAGATCCAGATTTCTGACCGTACCTCCGCTTACAATTGTACTGTTATCTGTATACAAGGTTGTCAGTGAACTTCCTGTCATATCTGAACTTTGGAAAAGTGTATCTTTAAAAAATTCCTGATAACTTACTACATAATCAAAAGGATCTCTATATTCCATTTCTAGGAAATCATTGATATACTTATTCGCATATATACTTTTTGCTACTTTTGAAACAGTGTCCACATCATAAAAAATCTGATAGTTAACAGCATCTGCAATATCTTCCATTTCAGATCTGCGCAGCTGTGCTTCTGTATGCAGAACCGTATATATGATCACCCCGTCTGTCAGCGTGATTGGTAAAAGCATACAGAATATGTAGATAAAAATCATTTTTTTGCGGATTGAAAAATTATCTATCTGTCTCACAAATTTTTCCAGTATAAATTGCATCCCTGCCCCACTCCTTTATAAATGGTATGACCGGAAGTCCCCTTTTTCCATACAGACATATATTCATAGGACAATCCTTCCATGCATAACGAATTCCCGTTGGTTCCTCGCCATCAGACAACCATGCACAAATTTCATTTCCATCAACTGTGACATATGCTCTTTTATAATCTCCGTTCGCTTTTCTGAGTTCAACTTCACTTACTAATTCACATCCGTCTTTTTTACTTCCAGTTTGCAACGGCTGATCAAAAACAGCATATACTCTTTTATCTCTGTCCAGTCTGATTTTCCTCACCTGCGGTCCTGTACATTCTTCCTTTTCTCCATAAACCAATTTATGTACAGCAAGCGCAGCTCGCATTCCCAAAGCCTTCTTATCCATGGGATGGAGATCATTATACTCGCCCGCATCATATGCCTGTACCATCGCCGTATTTTCAATCTCCATTGCCTGCCGCTGTACTTCCCTGAATTCCGCCCATTGCGTCCCCTGTTTCTTAATATTTCCATCGGAAAAACCAGCAAGCTGTACGTATATAATCGGCAATTGCTTTTCCTTCCAAGATTTTCTCCAGTCATTGACCAGCGCACGAAATTCTAACGCATATCTATTCGGATGTCCAACATCAGATTCTCCTTGATAATAAATAACAGCACATATCTTATAAGGACTTACCGGTGATATCATACCATTAAACATAGCTGATGCCATATAATTGAAAAATGTCTTTTCCGGCAAATATTCCATTTGTTTTCTAATCTGTGCATCCCATGTTCCAGACAAATCAAGCCATCTTTCTTTCCCCTTTTTGAATCGTATTCCATATTGTTTTCCTGGCATTGCTCCTCCTCTGCCACGGAATACATACAGATGTATGCAGACCACATTTTCTCCTGCCCTTAGAATTCCTGGGGCTACAGGATAAATCCTTGATGCATATCTGTCATAAGAACTACCGCAGCAGATTCCATTTATATATATTTTATCAGCGTCTGTAAACGCTCCCATAAGAATTTCTGCAGGCGTAACCACCTGTTCTTCTGTAATAAAGAACTTCTTTTCCAGTAAAACTGTTCCACAGAAATCTCTCATGTTTCCTTTCCATATACCTGGAATACTTATTTTATAAAAACTATCAGTCCTTTGATCAAAAGACTGATCCGCTTTTTTCATCCAGTATTTTTCTCTTTCAATTTCTATTTTCTGCGTACATAAAACATAGTCTTCATTTTTACATTTTTCCAACTCATCTGTATAAAAACCCATATGCCTTATTGTCTCTTCACTACACCATGCTTTCACCGGTGTTCCCTCCACAGCAGTCTGGATCAGCCCGACCGGGACATCATTTTTTTCTCGAAGAGACAATGCCATAAACAGTCCTAAAGCGCTGAATTCAAGGACCGATTCCCCCTGTGCGCTTTCCCAGCGTCCTTGTGAAAGCCATTGTCTTTTCTCTCCGAAATCATATTCTTTCGGAACATCAAACTTTCTGATAAACGAATCATTTATTTTCTCTATTTCATCTGCAAACCGCTCTGTTACAAATTTTATTCGCAATTCCATATTGGACTGACCGCCCAGAAGAAATACATCCCCACTCATAATGTTTCTAATTACACGCTTCTCGTCACCGTTTATTTCCATACAATACGGACCACCAACCGGAAGATCCGGAAGTTCTGCCACAAACATTCCATGTGTATCTGCCTTAGTATTAAACTTCTTGCCGTCGAGTATTCCCGCTACTATAATTTCAGGGCTTGTCTCTCCCCAAATATAATTCTTTTTTCCCCGTTGCAATACCATTCCATCACTGAACAAATATGATAACTTCAATCCTTTTCTCCTCTAGCGATATTTTATCATGCGTCTATAATTCCCCAAAAAGCTGGTTTTTCGTTACAGGCATCATCAAATGGCAACGGCATCTGAGGTCTGTTGCCATCAGATCCACCTCCTACCAAAGCAGCTACCTGTAGCCACGAAACTGCGTCATGGGTGCCCCAGAATGTAACACCTGTAATATTAATTTTATCTTCCTTATCAAGACTATAAATTGTTCGAAACAACTCTTTATACCTTGCTCCCTCTCTCTCTAACTCCAACTCGCGGTCTGATCCGTCATAACTTTTGCTTGACTGCATATCAAATTCCGTAAACTGAATTTCATTTACAATAGATGAATACATATACACAGCTTCTCTAATCTGTTCAATAGACGGAAACTCCATATGATAGTGTGCCTGCATTCCCATCCCATCAATACGTGCTCCCTTTGTATCCTTAATCTGCCTGAGCAAAACACAAATAGCATCCCGTTTCACCGGATCTGCATCATTGTAATCATTATAAAATAACTTGATATCATTAGGCGCATAGCGGTTTGCAAAAACAAATGACTGAGTAATGTAGCTAATATCCCCCTGAAAAATATTATACCAACCCGTATTCTTGTTATTACATGTATAGCGCACTGATCCTGGGTTTTTCTCTGGATGAAAATCGTCCGGCTCAATCTGTTCATTTACTACATCCCAGGCATATATAATACCACGATACGGGCTATTTACTCCGTCATAATGCTCTAGCACTTTCTGAATATAATTTTCAAGGCGCTTCAGCATCTTTTCTTTACCCACATATGCCCCCTGAGAGTCATATTTTTCACGAAAAAACCAATCCGGAGTCTGTGAATGCCATACGAGTACATGACCCCTTACCCGTATTGTATCATCTGGATTTTTCTCATTATGTTTTTTTATAAAATCCATAATTTTATCTGCCTTGCTGAAATCAAGTGTTAAAACCGGATCGCCATTTTCATCTAAACATATATTTCCTTCAGTATCAACACGGAATACAGGAACGTCTCCCAAAATTATTTCTGGTTTCATCTCGTTTTCACATGTAATACTATTATAGTGCTTTATTACAAGATTCCTAATCTTCTCCTCATTTAGCATGCCTGACATAATTGCAACGCCAGCCTTCCCATTAATTGCTGATTTCTGTTCCAGACGTTTTTTTATCGACATTATATCCTTCATATTATCCCTCCTGCTTTTTACATATATGTCTAAATAGTGTCTACTGATTAAGCAGCTATCTGTAACTTCCAACTCTTACATCTGTTCCGGTCATGCCAGAATCGGAACAGATGCAAAAGAGCACAAAGTATTCGCCTCTGAATCCTGAAAAGATTCGTCACGAATACAGATAATGCGATAGAAGTCAACTGCGTTTCTTCCAGTTTTGTGGTAATGCAGCTCATACCATAACAACGTTTGCTCAGGCTGAAGGTGCGCTCCACTTCGATTCTATCGGTATTATCCTGATACTCCTGTTTTCCCTGGTCCGGTATATCTGATCTGCCAGAACACGTTCCGGATAATAACCGGTACGCTCTCTGAATCGTTCTATTGCTTCAATCAGGCAGGTACTCTCGTTGTATGCCTCGAAAGATATTTTTTCGATACGCCCATAACCTTCGCTGTCAAGACTGAGATCAAATTTTGCACCAAATTCAACAGGTGCTTTGACCTTACCTCTGACGATCGGCCGGAGCCATGGTTGCGAAATACTTACAATGCGATGCTCCACAGAATGGACTCTGTTATCATACATATACTGTTGCTGTTCATACAGCCTGATGATGGTAAGATACAGACCGATATCCTTACCTGTCATGGCGTATCCATCACTCATGAACTGTTCCAGATAGCCAAGATCTCTTTTTACGTAGCCAAGCTGTCTGCGGAGTGCGCTGCGGATTTTCTTTGCCGTGCGCTTCCTGCTCTTAGCAAATGTAAGATACTCTTTTCTGGCACATTTACGGTATCTTCTTGGCAACTTAAGACCATAGCATTTACAAAAACGGTAAATCATGGTCTCCAGTTTTTCTCTTGCTTCATTCAACAGTGAGATATCCTGCGGATAACGTATGTTTGCAGGCGCACAGGTTGCATCAAGGGTCAGCGTTCCTTTGTGTGTATCTTCTTTTGCAGTACCATCATCATTGGTTTTTCCTCCGGATGGCGGAGTATGGTCATCTTTGTCATCATCCTTATGCGCAAGAAGATACTCGTTTACTTCCATCAGCATTTCTGCGGAAATGCGTTTACGAAAAAGAACCAGTGTACTTGCATCAAACGGAGCTTCTTCCCGAAAGCCGGGAAGTCCGATAAAGTATTGCAGATACGGATTCTCAGCGATCTGCTCCACGAGTTCACGGTCAGAATACTGGAACTTGGTCTGGATGATCAGAGCTCCTAACGCCATGCGAAGAGGCTTGGCTACATTACCGGTATCACTTGGGAAAAGTTCAGCGTATTTGACTTCAAACGTATCCCATGGGATACGGTCAGCCAGTTTGATCCAGCGGTTATCCGGATTCATGTGGAGACCCAAAGGCTGGTTGAAATCAAGGAAGGAATGCTGTAGCTTGTCGATCGGTTTGTACATTGTTTTAGCCCCTATATGCTCAAAATCTGTAAAAAACTGCAAGAAAAACGATTTGTTTTCGTCAAAATCCTTGCAATCATTATACCAGAAAATGGAGCAAAAGTCAGTAAAATCAAGTGTTTGCGGATTAATCAGCAGACACTATTTAGGTATATTTGGCAATGCAAATTTATTCTGTATTTCCTGTGGCGTTAATCCACCAATATCCTCTGTGAAATCTTTCTTCCATCCAGATCATAGGTATAGGACATCAGCGTTCTGCCACTGGCTCTCTTCTCTCTGCGAAGTCCGCTGGGATAGTATCTGTGCTTCAAACAGCCTTTCTTCATTACTGTAGCTGTCCCAATTTGCAAAGTATCTGTCTACATCCTCCTTTACTTGTTGCAGACCTTATTGAAAATATTTTTTTATACTTTCAACAGTACATGAAATATATATCTTTGATTAACTCCGCATCCTCTTTAGTATAAGATTTCTGTTTGTTCAAATCAAGATTAGCTAATATACCTTTCATACCTCGTATAATTTGTTCTGTTCCCATATCAGAGTAAAATATTCTCTCTACTCCATATTTCTCGTACAATTCATCTATTATTTTTATTATTTTATCTTCACTCATTTTTATATCCATTCCTTTCGCTTCGCTCAGGCACAAAACGTTATGAAAATGTTTCCCTGAGCCTACTTTTCTTTTATAATTCTTCTTATAGGGAGCTCGGTATACTACAAATCACGGGGAGGTGAGTGGGCTGTCCGGCTTGCCGGATGACCGTATCTTTATATGTGTAGTCCGCCTTTTCAAGCACAAATAAGTGTGACTCTGAGCACGTAATCTTATCTTTGTTTAAACATTCTCGTTTATGGCTTAGGTGTTCAGTCAATGCCGTCTCTCCCTATAATTCTCTGAACCTCACGGTTCTGAAAGGAGTCCCTATGGCTTTAAAAAATCGTGTACAAAATATGCTGTGGTATTGATGTCCACAAGACTTTTGTAGTCGCCTGTATCGCTTCTACCAATGATAAAGGCATCACTTCTTACGAGAGCCACCGGTTTTCGACCTACACGAGCGGTCTGAAAACTCTGTTACAATGGCTAATCGACCGGAATTGCAAGGATGTCTGTATGGAATCCACCGGTAAATACTGGATCCCTGTTTATAACATCCTCGAAAAGGGTTGTTCGATTGTCCTTGCTCATCCCAAATATGTTAAGGCTATCCGTGGAAAGAAAACTGACAAGAAAGATGCCAAATGGATTGCTGACCTGTTTAAGCATGATCTTGTTGCCGGTAGCTTTATGCCCCCTTCTGACATCCGCCAGCTTCGTGACCTTATGCGCTACCGTTTCAAACTGACCTGCTTTAAATCAAGCGAAAAGAATCGTTTGCAGAACTGTCTCACGGTTTCCAATATCCAGTTGGGAAACGTTGTCTCGGACACCTTCGGCAAATCTGCTCAGGCGATACTGGATAAGCTTTTGGAAAATCCCGCAGATACTTCCTTTGACCTTGAACCTCTTGTTTTCAAAAGTTTGAAAAAGAAACCTCCTGAACTCCGTGATGCCATTGATGGATATATCACCCCAGAACAGGCTGGTAAGCTCAAAGTAATCAAAACTCATTACGAGGACCTTGAATCCCGGAAGGCAGAGCTTGAAGAACTCATTCTTGCGCTCGCCGCTCCCTATCAGCAGGAACTTGCCATTCTTCAAACCGCTCCTGGTATCAGCAGTGATTTCACTGCCATCGGAATTATTTCCGAAATCGGTACCAATATGGAGGCTTTTCCTTCGGCGAAACACTTATGCTCATGGGCCGGTCTTACTCCGACTAACAATGAAAGTGCAGGGAAGAAAAAATCTGTCCGGGTTTCCAAGGCCGGATGCTACATCAAACCGCTTTTAGTCCAGTGTGCTAACGCTGTTATTAAAAGCACAAAGCATCCAGAAATGCGTAACCGTTATCTCCGTCTCAAGAAGCGTCGCGGTCACAAGAAAGCAATCATTGCGATAGCAAGAATGCTTCTTACCGCATTATACCACATGTTGAAAAACGGAGAAAACTATAATCCGGAACTTTACCGGAAAACCGATCTTCCTCCAGCAGGGCGTGAAATCACCATAGAGCAGGCCCTTATGTTGATCCGAAATCAAGGTTATAAAATCAAGTCAGCAACTACATAACCTTAACATTTCTAATATTCAATTTTTAAAGCGACCACCGTAAGATGGTTTATTTGTTATGCTCCCAGGTTTATGGATATCCTCTACTTCTCATTTTCAATCTTCTCCTCTATTATACCGCCCAGAGTTACCTGTGTGCCTGTCTTCGCTGTGCGGTTTCCGTTGCCGTCATACCGGTATGCAAAGGAGAGCAGGACATTTCCGTCCCCGTCATAGGTATAGGAGGTCTCCACGCCGTTACCATGATGGATGCGGCTGATGCGGTTCAGGGCATCATAGCCGTAGCGCACTTCCAGTCCGTCATCATTAAAGATGCGGATTCGTCTGCCCAAACTGTCATAGTGCCATGTGCTGATGTTGGTATGTTTTCCTTCTATAGAAACACCACTATTCAATGCAAAAACGCATTGTCTCCACAGCACCAAATATTGTGAAAACAATGCGTTCTGCTATTTGGATAAATATTTTATTTTGATACCCTAAATATATAGTTTATAAATACAAGCTACTAATCCCAATACAATATTTTAATCTCACCTAATTTAAATAGATTAGATACCATAGTAAACTCTCTGTATTGAAATTCAGTATCAATATATATATCAGCATAACCTTTTTCTTCTTCTGTTAAATCAAATATTGAAGAAGGTTCACTCTGACGATATTTAGCAAAAAGCGATTGCAACTGAATACATTCAAGTTTAGTCCTTATCCAGAGCATATCCGAGTACATTCTAATCCCATTTTCAATTTTTTCAATTGGATATGTGGAAACAAATATCTTTATACTATTATCAAGTTTCTTGATTTCAAGAAGCACTTCCTCTAATTGTTCAATTTGTGTTTCTTCATCAAGCACAAACGAATTAATGTTTATCTTTTTATATTGTTCCCACTCTATAATTGCACATTTTCCAATTATATCTTCATTGTACATCATCTTATTTATTCCTTTCAATTACTTATTTTTGAAATTCTGGCAACGTTTCTATATATTCTAGCATCTGTTTTATACCTTCATTATACTTTGTCCCGAACTTATTTTTAATATCCCATAAATCTTTTGCCATACGTTGTCTAGCAGATAATTCTATATCTTCTTTCATAGTCGCTTTACCACGACCAGCAAATGAACGAGTTAACGCATGATCCTCCCTTGACATCAATAATGCAGGTCCATCATTACGACTAACACCAATTGTTTTATTATATGCATTCTGTGGCATGTGATGTCCAACCTCATCAGGTCCTCGTGTTGCATCTACATCCTTAAAGCTACCACCTAATACTTTATTTGAAGATGTACCATCCTCATCAACACCTTCACTAATTTTCCCCTGCGGAGGACAAGCTTTCCTTTCATACCCACTCGGATCATCATACACCACTGGGTTATTCCCGCAGTACGCATACAGATTCAGTCCATCCCCCTGATAGACGTCTTCCTGCATGAAACGCCCGGCAACCGGATTATAATACCTCGCCCGTAAATAATACTGTCCCGTTACATCATCATACTGTTGTCCCGTATAACGGATGCGGTTATTCAGCTGTTCTGTGGTCTCAAGGGGTATGCCAAAGGCATCATACTGATAGCTGTTCCGGATTTCTCCCTGTCCATCAGTAACAAATACCGTACTGAGCTGTTCGTCCCTGTGGTAGTAGGACAGTTCCTGTCCTCTGCGGAACGCTTCCATCCCTGCCCCGAGATGATAACTGGTGCCCTGCTCTTCTCTTCCCTCCTCCTGCAGAAGCTCTCCATCGTGGTATACAAAGCTGGTTCTCCTGCCGTTTTCCAGCAGTTCAAAACGCAGGCCTTCCGCGTCATAGCGGTTCTCCTGCACGCTGCCGGTTTCGGTTTCCACCCTTGTCTGCTGGTGGCGGCTGTTATAGGAGAACCGACGGATCCCGGCTGCATTTTTCTCCTCTATTATACCGCCCTGACGGTCATAAGAAAACTGTTTTCTATCGGCAGGGCTTTCTTCTGCGGTAAGCTGGTTCTTCTCATTATAAAGATATCGGATTTCTCCCTGTACATCCGTCTTCCGGATTCTGTTTCCGGCTTTGTCATAGGCATAGCAAACAGAAGCGCCGTTCCGCCGCTCTTCCAGAAGCTGTCCCCGGACATCATA
>ERZ831979.1470-NODE-1470-length-20432-cov-8.235560_pt1 | contig 20432 bp, 22 predicted proteins | sample MGYA00519952_ERZ831979 | MGnify/ENA primary metagenome ERZ831979 (study PRJEB31850, sample SAMEA3708723) | human gut metagenome | biome: human gut; feature: human-associated habitat; material: faeces | place: China | collected 2014 ...
TTAAATTCATTTGAGTATTTAGTCATAAAAAAACTGCACCTCCAAAAGTTGTTTTGTGTCCAACTTTTGGGGTGCAGTTCATAAATGATTATAACGCTTTTTTATTTAATTTTCTTCAGTAACTACATCACGTCTTAAAATTGTATATGGCACAACAGGTTTATCCATTTTCATAGTAATAATCTGTTGTGGATGTGGTGCTACTTCTATGGAAATACCTTCATCATTAAACATTTCTGTAATAGTTTGTTTAAATAAAGGTGCATCAGGTTGGAAGAATTCTATTTCTTGTCCAACTGTTAAATGATTACGTTGCTGTATAGTAGCAATTTTTGTTTCTTCATCATAATCAAGTACTAAGCCTACAAAATCAGATGTATGTTCATAAGATGTTGTATTGTAGATTTGATCATCACAAGAAGTTTTATGATAAGAGAAACCACTTGTATATTCACGATGAGAGACTTTATTTAATTCATCTATCCATTCTTGTTTAATCGTGAATTCTTCTGGCTTTTCAAAATAACTATCGATAGCATGACGGTATGCACTTACTACGCTAGCTACATAATGAATAGATTTCATGCGACCTTCAATTTTTAAGCTATCTACACCACATTCGATGATATCTTTTAGATAAGGAAGTAAACACATATCTTTAGAATTAAAGAAATATGTTCCATTTTCATCTTCAGTTACAGGGAAAAATTGACCAGGACGTTTTTCTTCAGTTAAATTATATTTCCAACGGCAAGGTTGAGTACATGCTCCACGATTAGAATCTCTACCTGTTAAATAATTGCTGATTAAGCAACGACCAGAATAAGAAATACACATTGCACCATGTACAAACATTTCTAATTCCACATCAGTTTTTTCACGAATTTCTTTTATCTCAGCAAAAGAAAGTTCACGAGCTAATACAACGCGTTCTGCTCCTAAATCTTGCCAGGCTTTAACAGCTCTCCAGTTTGTATTATTAGCCTGTGTACTGATATGAACTTCAAGATTTGGCACTTCATTTTTAATGAGCATGAATAAACCGATATCAGATACTAAAACAGCATCAACACCAACCTCTACCAATTCTTGTAGATATGGTAAAATCTCATTTATATCATTATTATGCGGAAAAATATTTGCTGTTACATAAACTTTTCTACCACGTTCATGAGCAAATTTAACGCCTTCAATCATTTCTTCTTTAGAAAAATTACCGCCATAAGCACGAAGCCCAAAACGTTTTCCGCCAAGATATACAGCATCTGCTCCATATAAAATAGCCATTTTTAATTTTTCTAAATTTCCTGCTGGTGCTAATAATTCAGGTTTTTTTATTGTATTTTGCATTGTTCCTCCAAATAATTAATTAGTTTTCAATCTTTTAGTTAAAGCCAAACCATCGCCATTTTCAAAAATTTCTGTTGTAAATTTATCTTTATCACTTACCATAGCAATGTATTCTCGCAATCTTTTTACAATAGTCTTATATCGGCGAGGTGGCTTTTCTTCACTCATTACATAACCGCGAAATAATACATTATCAGCTAAAATAATGCCATCATCAGCTAATAATGGTAATACTTTCTGCAAATAATCAGGATATTGTCCTTTAGCTGCATCGATAAAAACCATATCAAATTTATAATTTTTATCTAGTTTTTCTATATTTTCAGCGGCATCACCTAAGATTATTTCAATCTGCTCTTTATATGCAGATTGATTTATAAAATCTTGAGCCTGTTTTGCGCGTTCTTCATCTAATTCCAAAGAAATAATCTTTGCATTTTCTGCACCATAATAAGTAGTTAATAATGCAGAATAACCTATCGCAGTACCAATTTCTAAAACTCTTTGTGGCTTATATTTTTTTATTATTTCAATAAAAACCTTTCTGCCATTTTCATTGATGATTGGTACTTTATTTTCTTTCGCAAAATCTTCCATTTGCTTAAATAAAGCTTCCACGTTTTAATTCCTCTTACTTATTATTTATTCACCATATATTTCTTCAATAACTTTTAAATGTTCATCATACGTTACACTATAATGATTATGACCTTCACTATCTGCCACAAAATACAAATAATCTGTAGTTGCTGGATATAACACAGCCTCAATAGAAGCAAGACCTGGATTTCCAATTGGCCCTGGAGTCAATCCTTCATGTTGATACGTATTATATGGAGAATCTAGTTTTGTATCTTCAATGCTAAATTCTTCCTTATGTTCATCTAAAGCATATTGAATAGTCGCATCAGATTGTAACATCATATGATTTTCTAGTCGTTTGAAAAATACATCAGCGATAATTGGTCTATCTTCTGCAAATTTAGCTTCTTTTTCCACCAAAGATGCCATAGTTACTAATTCAAAAATAGATAAATTTTCCTCTTTAGCACGTTCACGCATTTCACTATTTAATCTATGGTCAAAATTATCTACCATGATTTGCATGATTTGTTTTGCACCATAAGACCTATCAATATCATAAGTATCAGGAAATAAAAATCCTTCTACAGCATATTTAATATCCTTATTTTCTGTAGCTTCCTTCATATAATCATATGGAGTATAATCTTTTGCTACCTTGCAAAATTCCTCTTTTGTAGTCAAATTTTCTTTTTCTAATAAATTAGCAATATCTTCTACAGTGAAGCCTTCAGGAATAGTTATTCTGACTACTTGATTTTCTGGCCCTTGAACCAATCTATCAAGAACAGAATTTATATTCATACCCACACGAAAATAATAAATACCTTCTTTAAATTGAGTATCCTTACCTTCCAAACGAGCTAAAATGCGAAAACCAAGACCATTGTTTATTATAGCATGTTCTTGCAAATTTTGAGCAATTTCTTCTGTAGACATGCCACTTTCTATTTTTATAGAAATATTATCTCCATGTCCTTCATCATCGCCGATGAAAAATAAATTATATCCGCCTAAAAATATTAATACTACAGCCAAGCCAATTCTAACTTGATACTTAGTAGTAGTTAATATAGATTTTATCTTTTCCCACATAAATAATTAATCACCATCTCACTTAGCTATATTTAATATTTTTGACGTTCCTTCAATGCACGTTCAACATCACGTTTTGCAGCTTTTTCTGCCAAAGCTTGACGTTTATCATAATTTTTCTTACCAGTAGCAAGACCTAAAGCCACTTTTGCTCTACCTTTGCTAAAATAAACTTTTAATGGTACTAATGTAAAACCTTTTTCTTTGATTTTACTGGATAATTTCACTATTTCTATTTTATGCATAAGTAATTTTCTAGCACGAAGTGGATCATGATTGAAAATATTTCCCTGTTCATAAGGACTGATATGCATATTATCCAAAAAGATTTCATTATTTTTGATTTTAGCAAAGCTATCTTTTAAATTAGCTTTGCCTGCACGAAGAGATTTAACTTCTGTACCTACCAAAACAATCCCAGCTTCATATGTTTCATGAATAAAATAATCATGACGAGCCTTTCTATTTTCACAAACAATTTTTACACTTGCATTTTTCTTTCCCATAAAATCAACCTTACTTATTGTCTAAAATATTTATTTTTTACGGCGTTTGCCTTTTGAAACTCTATCGCGCACACGTTCTTTGGTGCCACTTTTTTTACGAGTTTTCTTCGTATAAATTTTATCATAAAAAGCACTTTTCTTGTTATCTTTTTTCTTACCTTCTATTTTTGCAATAGATTTCTTTCTTTTTTCCTCTATTTTTTTATGCTCTTTATCTTTACGTTTTTTGCGTTTATATTTATCCGCTTGCTTTTTGCTTGCTTTATTTTCTTTAGAAAAATTTTCCTTAATCTTTAAATCTTTTTTCACATTATTATTGATTTCTGTAAAAAATGGTTTAGCGATTATATCATCTTCAAAAACAAGTGGCATCTTACCATTGTCTTTTAAAATAAAATCAATAGAACGTTCTTTGATACTTGCTCTTGTCAAAATAACAGTTACTTCATCACCTAAACGATATCTGAAATTAGTCATTTCACCAACGAGTGCGTATTCTTTCTCTACATATTCATAATAATCATTTACCATGGTAGAAACATGAACTAAACCTTCTACGCCATTATCTAATTCTACAAAAATACCAAAAGCAGTAACACCACTGATAATACCATGGAATTCATCACCCAAAAAACGAGCCATATATTCAATTTCTTTAATTAAAGTCGTTTCACGTTCTGCTTCTGTAGCCACACGCTCTTGTTTAGATGTATGTGTAGCCACTTCAGGTAATCTTGATTTTAATTTTTCTTGACGTTCTGCTGTCATTTTTCCATTTAATTGTTCTTTTAATAAACGATGAACGATTAAATCTGGATAACGTCTAATTGGTGAAGTAAAATGCGTATAGTATTTAGCAGCTAAGCCAAAATGCCCTAAATTTTCTGCTTTATATTTAGCTTGTTGCATACTGCGCAAAGCTACAGCAGAAATAATTTTTTCTTCTGGCTTTCCTTTTATAGAATTTAATACCTCTTGAACAGCTCTAGGTTCAACTTCACCTTCAGTGTTGCGATTTAAATGCAAATTAAAATTAGCCAATAATTCATTTAAGGCAAACATTTTATCTTCTACAGGTTCTTCATGCACACGGTAAATAAAAGGCAATTCTTTTCTAGCCATATGTTCGGCTACAGTTTCATTAGCCACTAACATACATTCTTCAATAATAGATTCACCTAAGCCATGTTCACGTTTTACAAGACCTACAGCTTGACCTTTGGCATTCAATTTCACCTTAACTTCAGGGATATCAAAATCTATAGCCCCACGCATTTGACGTCGTTTATTTAAAACTTTATATACAGCTTCTAAATTATGCAACAATGGTAAAATATCTTGATTGTCCTCAATCATTTGCGTATCTTTTTCCACTAAGATGCGATTTACTAATTTATACGTTAATCGACGATATACATGAATAACTGTAGGGAAAATATCGTATTTGATAACAGAGCCATTTGCGTCAATTTCCATTTCCGCACACATGGAAAGTCTATCTTCGCCAGCATTTAAACTACAGATACCATTGGATAATTCTACAGGCAACATAGGAATAACTCTATCTGCTAAATATACACTTGTACCGCGATTATATGCCTCTTTATCTAAAGGTGAAAATGCTTTTACATAATGACTGACATCAGCAATATATACACCTAAGAAAAAATTTCCATTTGGCAATTTTTCTGCATAAACACCATCATCTAAATCTTTGGCATCTTCACCATCAATAGTTACAATTTGTAAATGGCGTCTATCCTTGCGTTTATTGCATTCTGACTTACTAGGTACTTGCTCAATCTGTTTAGCTTCTTCTTGTACATCTACAGGAAATTGCTCTGATAAATCATATTGACGCATTACTGATAAAATATCTACGCCAGGTGCACCTATTTTCCCAAGAACTTCTATAATTTTCCCTTCTGGACTATGATTTTTTGTCGGCCATTTAGTGATTTCAGCAACTACTTTCATGCCTACTTTTGCCCCATTAAAATTGCGACCTTCAATAAAAATATCTTGATTTAAACGGCTATCATCTGGAACTACAAAACCAAAAGTTCTACTGCTTTCAAATGTACCTACAACTTTATTATTAGCACGTTCTAATATACGAATAACTTCGCCTTCACGCTTAGTAAAACTACTTCTTTCAGTAGTGATACGCACTAAAACCTTATCATTATTCATTGCTGAATTTAACATACCAGCAGGAATGAAAATATCATCTACTTTAGCTTTACCTTCTTCTAGTCCATTATCTGGAATAACAAAACCAAATCCTTTAGCTGTAATGCTCATTTTCCCTATGACTAAATTCATATGTTTTGGTAAACCAAATAGACCACTTCGATTTTGAATTAGTAGATTTTTTCGCTCTAATTCTTCCATCACAGAGGGTAATTGGTTTATTTCATCTGCTTCTAAAGCCAAAGCATATAATAAATCTTCCTGACTCATCGGTCTTTTAGCTTTAGTTTGCATATATTCCATTATTTTTTCTTGTAAACTCATAAATTTATCCTCTATCTAATCTCTAAATAATTTATTTCAAAAAATTCTCTATTTTATTAAATAATTTATCATGTTCAATATCTAAAGTAACTAAATGACCTGAAAAATTTAATTTAAATAATTGTTTATCCTTGCTACCAATATGGTCATAAATATATTGACCACTTTCTTCTTTTACTGTATGGTCATTTTTACTTTGAACAATCAAAATTGGTTTTGAAATTTCTGGTAGAATTTCTTTTGTTTTGGCTATTATCTCTAATAATTGATGCACACAGACAAGTGGCATTTTATTATAAGATACATTGTATCTCTTAGCTAGTTCAGGTAATTCTCGTCTATTTTTACGCTGATATCGTCCCACTGATTTTTCAAGTGGTGGTAAAAATCTTAAATTGCGTTCATTAGCTATATATACAGGAGCAGACATTGAAATTATTTTTTTCACAGGAAAATCCCTGCCAATTCGCATAGCTAATAAACCACCCATAGATAGACCGATTACAGATATTTCACTGCAAATACCACGCAATAAATGATATCCATCACATGCACTATGATACCATTCATGCCAATTAGTATTAGCCATTTCTTCTACAGTCGTACCATGACCAGCTAAGCGCACACCTAATACAGTATAACCTTGTCTGTATAAATAATTTCCTAATAATATCATTTCAGAAGGCGAGCCTGTAAATCCATGTATCAATAATACACCCTTTGAACCTCCAGGTAACAAAAATGGCTCTGCACCACTAGTAATCATAAAAATACCTCCTAAATTTTAAAATATTATTATAAATGACTTATTAAATAAAATATTACACTATTTGATAAAAAAAAATCTCTATCTACTTTAAATTAATTCAAATAGATAGAGAATAGTTTTTTATGCTACCATTTTAGCTATGATTAAAGTAATTATCATAAACAGTACAGCAAAAAACACAGTGAAACGGGCCATTAATGCGTCCATACCGCGAGCACTGCTACTAAAAGCCGTTTCATTTTGTCCTGATAAACTTCCCATGCCAGCAGTCTTACCTTCTTGCATAAGCACAGAAGCAATCAAGCCAATTGCTACTAATGCATCTATAATCATCAAAATAGTCAATAACATATTTATCCTCCCCACAAACTTAAACCTGCTAGTACTATAATAGCATATCTATATCTTTGATTACAAGTTATAAATTCTCAATTACAAAGCCCAGTAAAAACCACTATTAATTTGATATGAATTTTTATTTCCATTGCCAAATCTGCGTTCAACATCTAAGAATGCATATGAATCTTTTTTAGTTTCAATATTAAAACCAAAACCAACATCATACCAATAACCACTATGGTCATATTTAAAACCAACATATTCATTATCAGAAGTAACATCTTTAACTGATACAAATTGTTCGCCTAAAAATTCTCGTAATACATCTGCTTTTAAATAAAAAGTATTTTTCTTATTATCACCAAAATTTTTGCCTAATTTAAATCCTGCTCTACCAATAATACTATCAATACCATCTACATGCACATTAGTATTTTGATTTGTAATGTAATCTGCGCCTGTTACTTTAGCTAATTGTAATTGAACTTGAGGAGTGATATACCAATCATTTTTTAAATTTTTCATATAGCCATATTCTGCACTAGCAGAAAATACATCATTATCGTAATTTCCTTTAATTAAATTCAATTTTTTGGTACCAGCTATTTCAAAATCATTTTCTAAATGACCCCATTTCAAAATATAATCGCTATAATGACCATCATCACCAATCCATGTATCATAAAGCCAGATACCTTTTCTACTATTATTTCCTTTGCCAGCTATATCATCATAAGAAGTAGACCCTTTCATATAATCAAAAGCTAATCCTAAACGTTCTTTACCATTGTCTCTAAGAAAAAGTTTATCATATCCTAATTCATACATATTCCCATCAACAGTATATCCTAAGTCTTTTTCAATTCTATCATGACGAAGTCTAAACCATATGCCATCATCATTTTTATTTAAATAATGCACATCACCCATGCGTTTATCTAATCGTCCCATGAAAACCGCTACATCATAATTAGCCTTAGTCATATTTAATATAGTTTTACCTGCATTAGATAAAGTTTTTTCTTCAATATTTACCAATTTATAATTAACAGCATCTTCATTATTGCCAAAGATATTATTAATTATATCATTACCTGGTCGATTTTCTGTTAATAAATCACTATTATCACCATTATTATATAATGTATTTTCTTCATTATTCACATCATAATCCTCTGAAGCAATTTGGTATTTAATATTAAAAAATCCATCATTATACGCTACTGCATTTTTAAAAACTTGCTTATTTTTATCACCAACTGTAGCAAAACGTAAACCATTTTGCCCTATATCATTTTTAGTTACAGCATTTGCTAAAATAACATTATAATTTCCTGTGCCTGAATTTAAATAAACCATATCTGTATTTTGTCTATTGCCATTTAAATTCATCACAAAATTACTATCGCCATTAAATTCTTTAACCATTAAACTATGTGGTTTATTTTCTGTATTATATCCCACCATATCAATAATGTTATTTTCTTTAGTATTAATCTTAGAAATAAAACTTTGCCTTACTACATTCCATCTAGATTTATTATTAAAATCTATACTTATATTACCTGCCAAATTCTCTTGTTTTAAATTTTGATTATTTAAATCCGCTAAATAACTATAATCATTTATATTTCCTGTAATTAAACTATTATTTCCTATATCTAAAGAAATATTTCCTTGATTTTCAGCTAAAATATTACCTTCGATAATCAATCCTGAAATATCATCATTACTATTTGATACATTCAATTTTATTAGCCCATTATCTTTAGCTATAATATCTCCTTTAATCACACTATTTTGACCAAATGATGCTGTAATTATTCCCTGATTTAAATTATTTATATCGTTATTTGCTAGTAGCGCTACTTGTTGAGAATTGGCTTGTATAATACTAGTTCCTGTAATATCAATAGTGCCAGCATCTGCCCAAATAATACTTTGACCATTATCATTTTTTAGATAGTTTACTTTGCCTTGGATCTTCGTATTGGCTTTATTTTTTGCATGTATTAACCCATCAATAAAATTATTTTCACTGGCTATTATTTCAACATTACCACTGTCAATATTATCTATAGCTGTAGTAGCATTTATAATATTATCTTTTCCTGTAATTTTTACCACTGTATCTGTTCTCGTAGTAGCAATATTTTTATCAATATTATTCTTATTTACAGAAATAGCAGTATCACTTGCTTTTATATTATTTTGCCCTTTATCGGCATTTAGAGAAATATTGCTTCCATTATTTGCTTCGATAGCTATTCCATGACCTACTTCTATACTATTATTTCCTGATTGACTATCAATATTTATAGATGAATTATTGCTACTTATTCCATATCCATTATCTATATATACAGTATTATCTGCATTAGTAGCATTTAAATTTACTACGCCCTCTTCTTTAGTATAGATACCAAAATTTTTAGCATTAATTGTATTACTATCTGTAGCCTGTAATTTAACTTCAGATTTATCTATACTAGAAATACCTTCTATACCTTCTAATATATTTTTATTAGCTTGAGCCAATACATTAGATTGACTGGATAATATTGCAATACCTTCATCAATTTTAAAGTAATTTTCACCTTTATCAGCTTTTAAATTAACTTGACTATTATCCATTAAACTAATTCCTATATAATTGCTAGTAAAGGCGTTATTACCATTTAAAGCATTTAAATTAATATTGCCATTAGAAAAACTCAATATTCCTGTTCCTACAGCATTTACAATATTATTATTAGCATTTAATGTTATATTACTTTGTTTATCATCTGCATAAGAAACATGTATACCTGTGTAATCAGATGTAACAATATTATAATCTTTAGCATTTAAATAGAGCGTTCCATTATCATTGACTTCTATTCCTGTACTATCAACATCACCTAAAGCTTTAATTACATTAGAACCCGCACTAGCTGTTATATTTACATTACTAAGTTCACCAGAAACTTCTATACCTGTAGATTTTGTATTTACTACATTATTTTTACTATTTATATTTACACTTGTTTCGTCATCTGTATTATTTTCATTGATAACAAAAATTCCATAAGAATGATTTCTACTGCTATTATCATTTGTATTTATAATTAGATCGCCATTATTTACAATATCAACTTTACTGCCCTGGTTTAGATTATCATAAACATATACTCCATAGTTATCAAAACCTCTACCACTAATAGTAGAATTGATTTGCATATTTTCTTGATTATTTATATTTAATTGGCTATTTTTTACATTAATTCCATAATTATTAAATAATCTTTGTCCATAACTATCAGTTATAGTAGAATTAATGTTCATATTTTTAGCATCTAATTTAAGTGCGCTATTATTTTCTACATTTATTATGCTATTATTTACATCATATAATTGACGATTAATATTTAAATTACTATTTATATTTATATCTCCATTTTTAGATAATAAATTTAAATTAGCATTATCTTTTGCATTTATAGCATTTATCTGCTCCAATTCCTGCGCTGTATTATCTATATTAATATCATTAATAGTCTTGATATCTATTAATGAGCTACTTCCTTGTGAAGTATTTCCTTGAGATAGAATACTTGTAAACATATTACTTCTATCAATATTATGTTCAATAGTTAAACTATCTACATCTATATTTAATTTTCCGCCATTATTAGAAAATATTCCATATTCATCTCTTACATTTGTATCAATAATATTAATATCATCATTCACTATATTTTTAATACTTCCATCAGATACTTCTATACTTGATGAAGTTATTGTATTTTTTATTTCTTGGCTTGCCCATGTTGGTGTAAAAACAACCATATTACAACTTATCATAAAAAAAATTGCTCTTTTTATTAATTTCTTTTTCATAATAAATCCTCCTATCTTTTTTAGTATTAATTCATGAAGACTTTTTATGAAAATAATAAAAAGAACAATTTTATTATCGTCATACAAAATTCATCATTATTTAATTCTTCTATATTAATTATATCATAAATAATATAAATAAGATATAGTTCTTATTATTTATTTTAATTATTTTACATAATATTTTGTGGTTTTCCCTCAATCCATTTTGCAATATTTTCTAAAGCTATAACAGCTCTTTTCTGCATAGCTTCTTGCGTATCAAATCCAATATGTGGAGATAACACAACATTTTTAGCAGTCAACAATGAATTTTCTACTCCAATAGGTGGTTCCGTATCAAAAACATCAATACCAGCACCAGCAATTTTCCCCTTATTTAAAGCATCAGCTAAAGCTTGTGTATCGATAACTTTTCCTCTAGCTGTATTGATTAAAATAGCATTTTTCTTCATTAAAGCAATTTTTTCTGCATTTATCATACATGTAGTTTCTTTTGTAAGTGGCATATGCAGTGAAATAATATCACATTCTTTCAAAATAGTATCCATATCTACAAATTTAAATTCGCTATTTTCAGGAATATGTCTGCGATAACAATACACTTCACAACCAAAAGCTTTAGCTAATCTTGCTACTTTTAAACCAATAGCCCCTGCTCCAATAATACCGAATTTTTTATGACAAAGTTCTAACCCGCGAAGACCATTACTTGTTTCATGATTTTTTGTAGCCATATCACACTCAGCTAATTTTCTATATAGACTTATACACATGCCGATTACAAGCTCGCTGACAGCTTCATTTGCATATCCTGAACAATTCGAAACTAATATATTATGTTCATGACAATAATCCATATCTACATGGTCTACACCAGTAAAAGCAACAGAGAGCATTTTTAAATTACTACATGCTTTTAAAACATTTTTTCTATATGGTTTATTAGCTATTATCACTGCATCAGCATCTTTACAGCGTTTGATTTTTTCTTCATCGCTATCTGCTAAAGAATTATAATACTTGATTTCTACATCTTGAGGCAAAATATCTTTTGCTAATTCATTCAAAGTTTTTTCATCTATACCTATTGTTTCCGCTATAACTAATTTTAAACTCATAAATCCACTTCCTAACCATAAATTTATTCACTATAAAAATTTATTCGCTATTAAATAATAAATACCTGCAAATTAAATTCTAGCCAAATATATTTATATATCCTATAATTACATCAAATAAAAATTTTAGAAGGTGCTTTTATGGAATTTCGTTTATTAAAATATTTTTTAATGGTGGCTCGCGAAGAAAATATAACAAAAGCAGCTAATTTGTTGCATATTACACAGCCCACTTTATCTAGACAACTTATCCAATTAGAAGAAGAACTCGGAGTAACTTTATTTCAACGAAGTAAACATCGCATTATTTTAACTGAAGATGGTATGTTATTGCGTCGTCGAGCCAATGAAATAATTTCTTTGATGGAAAAAACACAACAAGAATTGACAAAAGAATGCGATGATTTAGTTGGAGAAATTTCTATAGGTTGTGGGGAAACTCAAAATATGTCATATTTATCTCAAAAAATAAAAGAATTCCATAGAGTTCATCCATTAGTAAAATTCCATATTCATAGTACTACTGCAGATGAAATTAAAGAACGCATAGAAAATGGTCTTTTAGATATGGGATTAGTAACTGAACCAGTTGATATCAGTAAATATAATTTCTTTCGTTTACCGCAAAAAGAACAATGGGGCATTTTAGTCCATGAAAAACATAGATTAGCTCAAAAAACATTTATCACACCTGACGATTTAATCAATGAACCACTAATCATTGCTAAACGTACAGCAGTACAAAATGAATTAATTAATTGGTTTAATAATTCTCCAGAAAAATTAAACATTGTAGCAACGTATAATCTAATTTTAAATGCTGCTAATATGGTAAAACATCAAATTGGTGTAGCCCTTTGTTTTAATCTTAATTTTGATAACTTGTATCAAGATTTACGCTTCATACCATTATTTCCTGAAATAAAAACAGGGGCAGTTCTCATTTGGAAGAAAAATCATATATATTCACAAACTATGTCCCATTTTATCCAAAGTATTAAAAATGCTTAAAAAGCATTATTTATTATGAAATATAAGTATTAGTCATAATTAAACAAATATATTACAATGTAGGTGTTCAAAGAAATAGAATACCTACTTTTTTATTTTGCAAAATAAAATGCTCATTATTAAATTCAATTAAAACGAAATAAGGAAGTATTAAGATGACAATTGATGAAGCAAGCAAACTTTATAACATTCCCCTAGAAATTTTGCATGAATATGAAAAATGGGGTTTATGTAATGCCGTAAAAAAAGTCATGGGTTCATGGCAATATGATGATAGTGATTTAGAAAATCTAAGTTTAATCATGACCTTACATGATATAGGTTTTAGCATTGAAGAAATTGAAAATTACATGCGTTTATTGCTCGATAAAAACAATCATAGTGATAAATTACAACTATATAGTTTAAATAAAAAACGCAATGAACTTCTTGATGAAATCCATTTCCGTGAAAAACAATTAGAACGCTTAAATTATCTTCGTTACAAAATCGAACATAAATATACTAAATAATCAAAAAATTATTGACTTAGAGTTAGCTACAAGGATTAAGATTAAATTATAAACCGAGGTACTTACAAATGGATAAACTTACATTAAACAACCAAGTAACAATACCACTTACAGGATTAGGTGTATATCAAATAAATAATCTTGATGAATGTGAACACACTGTATTAAATGCTTTAAAAATGGGCTATCGTTTAATAGATACAGCTGCTTGTTATGGCAACGAAAAAGCTGTTGGCAATGCAATCAAAAAAAGTCAAATTCCTCGTGAAGATATTTTTCTATCGTCTAAAGTTTGGATACAAGATGCTGGTTACCAAAAAACAAAACAATCATTTGCTAAAACATTAGAAAATTTGCAAACAAATTATTTAGATTTATATCTTATTCATATGCCTTTTGGTGATTACCATGGCAGTTGGCAAGCTATGGAAGAATTATATGCTTCTGGAAAAATAAAAGCTATTGGTGTTTGCAATTTTCTACCAGATAGATTAGTTGATTTAATTTTAAGTCATAATATTATACCAGCAATTAATCAAATAGAACTCCATTTACTTTGTCAACAACAAGAATTATTAAAACTCATGAAAAAATATGATATAAAACCTATGGCATGGGCTCCATTTATTGAAGGCAAAGAAAAAATTTTTGAAAATCCTCTATTGATTTCTTTAGCTAAAAAATATAACAAAACTACAGCACAGATTATTTTGAAATGGCTAAGACAAAATAATATCATCAGTATTCCCAAATCTACAAATTATATACATCTTCAAGAAAATATACAACTAAATAATTTTACTTTAACAGCAGAAGAATTAGATACTCTTACTCAATTAGATAAAAAACATAGCATTATTCTTGACTTACACGATATAAATGAAGTTTATCGCTTGCACAATATTAAATTTATCCAATAATTAAAGGAGGCATATACATGCAATATAGATATTTAGGTAAAGATAAATTAAAAGTATCTGCTTTGGGCTTAGGTTGTATGGGATTTACTCAAAGTTATCCGCCATATCTTCCTGAAAATGAAGCTATCTTCGTATTACAGCAAGCCGTTGATTTAGGTATTAACTTTTTTGATACAGCTGAAGTATATGGCCCATATACAAATGAAGAATTATTAGGCAAAGCATTAAAACCATATCGTTCCCAAATTGTTCTCGCTACAAAATTTGGTTTTGATTTAGCTCACAAAATGGATAATGCTAATAGACCAGTGGCGCTTTCTAGTAAACCTAAAGATATTCGCAATGCACTTGAAGGCTCTTTGAAACGATTGCAAACAGATTATATTGATTTATATTATCAACATCGTGTTGACCCACAAACTCCTATTGAAGAAGTAGCAGAAACTATGAAAGATTTAATCAAAGAGGGAAAGATTTTACATTGGGGATTATCGGAAGCTAGTGTAAAGACTATCCGTAAAGCTCATGCTATCTACCCTGTAACTGCTGTACAAAGTGAATATTCCATGTGGTATCGTGAAGTTGAACAAGAATTATTACCTACGCTTGAGGAACTTAATATCGGTTTTGTTCCTTTCAGTCCTTTAGGTAAAGCTATTTTAACAGGACGATTTAATAAAGATACTCATTTTGCTAAAGATGATTTTCGCAGTCAAATACCTCGTTTCAATAGCGAAAATTTAAATCACAACTATATTTTAATCGAATATGTACAAAAATTAGCACAAGAAAAACAAGTTTCACCTGCACAAATTGCTCTTGGTTGGCTTTTAGCTCAAAAACCTTGGATAGTACCTATTCCTGGAACTAAAAAAGTTTCTCGACTACAAGAAAATATCAATAGTATAAATGTAAAATTCTCTGCTGAAGAATTATCCATGATTAACAAACATTTAAATTCAATCAATCTTCAAGGTGCAAGATATCCTCAATCACAAGAAAATTTAATAGATAAATAAATTTATATTAAAAATTTTTATAAAAGAAGGTATTTATATGTCTAATACATTAATAGTTTATTATTCTCATTCTGGTAATACACGCAAAATGGCAAAAATTATTGCCGAACAACTTCATGCTGACTGTTTAGAAATTATTTCACAAAAACCTTATCCCCAAGCCTATAATGCAGTTGTCAATCAAGCTAAACATGAAATTTCTCAAAACTATCAACCTGACATCAAAGATATTCAAATAGATTTAAATAAATATTCCACTATTTTTATTGGCTCACCTAATTGGTGGAGTACTATTGCACCACCTATACTCACTTTCATTATGCAAAATCAAAATCATTTAATAAATAAAGAAGTCATTCCATTCTGTACCCATGGTGGAGGTGGCTTCGGTCATATCCCTCAAGATATAAAAAAATTATGTCCTCAATCAAAAGTTCTCATAGGATTAGCTTCTTATGATAGCACTGCTTCAAATACAGATATTCATAAATGGTTAACTAAAATAAATATTTTATAATCATTTTAATTAAATTATCACTTGAATTCTAAGAAAGGAGTAGATTATGACTTTAAAATTTAAATCAAAAATCGTCTTAGATATCATCATGTTCATACTACTATTATTATGTATGTCATATTCATTAATAGGTACAAAATGGCATGAATATTTAGGCATTATCCTTTGCATAGGATTTATAATTCATTGTCTATTACAAAAAAATTACTTTGCCAAGATAATATCTTTAAAATACACACTTTATAATTCATTTATTTTAATAATTAATCTACTCACTTTCTTAACTATGTTTGGATTAATTATCAGTAGTCTTATATTTTTAGATTATATCCCGCTATTTCTAAAAACCTCTTTTCCCAATTTAATTAATTTTGCTCGTACATTGCATCTACTGTCAGCTTATTGGGGTTTTATTTTAATATCTATGCATATAGGATTACATTGGCAAATTTTTTATAATCTAATAACTAAATATACAAAAAATAAATTATCTTATTTGCTAAATTCTAAATTAATATTATGGATAATTTTTCTCTATGGATTAAATAACTTTATACATTATGATTTAATTTCATATATGTTGTTACAAAATAATTTTGTATATTTTAATCCATCTCAATCTTTACTATCATTTTTTGTGGATTACTTATCTATCGTAGCTACTTTCATAATTTCATCTAACTATTTACGAAAAAGCTTTCTAAATCTTCAAATAAAAGATTGTATTTTATCACATATTTTATATAAATTAGATAAAAAATAAACATACAGGAGGTTATTATCATGAAAAAAATCTTTTTACTGCTAAGTGTTTATTATTAATGACCTTTTCTCTAACGGCTTGCAATGCTCAAGTAGAACCAACTCAAGATAATACTACAGCTAATACTAATGTAAAAACAACAACTGAAACCACATCTTCATCAACTTCAACACAAACTAAAGTTATAAAATTAACAACTACTAATAATCAAACTATTGAAATCGAATTAAATAATAGTCCAGCTGCTAATGATTTATATAATCAATTACCACTATCCATAGATTTAGAAGATTATAGTACAAATGAAAAAATATTCTATCCACCTAATAAATTAAATACAGAAAGCACACCTAAAGCCACACCTAAAATCGGAACTTTAGCTTATTATGAGCCATGGGGAGATGTTGTTATTTTCTATGATGATTTCCGTGCTAACAATGATTTATATGAATTAGGTCATGTTATTTCTGGTGAAGATATAGTATCCGAGCTATCAGGTACAGTAACTATTGAAACTATGCCTAATCAATGAGGTTATTTATCATGAACCGTAGAGATTTTATCAAATTAAGTGGCTCAGGTTTATTGACTCTATTTTTGAGTGGTTGTGGATTATCTGCATTGACAAATAAACCTGAAACAACAGCTAATGCTAATGATCATATAGGAGAAAATAAAATGAAAATTGTAGTTATTACAGGTAGCCCTCATAAAGCAGGAACTTCAGCTTTATTAGCTGATAAATTTATCGAAGGTGCAACTAATGCTGGACATGAAGTCTTTCGTTTTAATTCTGCATTTGAAGATATTCATCCTTGCCAAGGTTGTGACCATTGTGGTATGAATGGGCCTTGTATTCAAAATGATGCTATTGAACAAACACTTATGCCAAAATTAATTGGTGCTGATTTAATTGTTTTAATTACACCTCTTTATTACTATGGCATGTCCGCACAAATAAAAACTGTTGTTGATAGATTTTATTCACGTACAGGCTCCTTGCATCGCAAAAAATCAATTTTAATGGCAACTGCTTATAATAGTGCCGATTGGACTATGGAAGCTTTAGTTCACCATTATGAAACTCTAGTGCGTTATATGGAATGGCAAGATATCGGCAAAGTCTTAGCCATTGGTTGTGGCTCTCGTCCTATCATTGAACGTACAGAATTTCCTAATCAAGCATATCAAATAGGCTATAACCTTTAATAAAATTCATTTAAAAGTGAGGGATATTTATGAAATACTTACTATCTATATTGACCTTTTGTTGTGTTTTATTCTTAGGCCTAAATTCTAGTTTTGCTAATTATCAAGCTGGTTCTTTGACAGCAAAACAGCAAGCTATCATTCCTATTGCTTCTTATACAGCTACTGGAGATTTAAATAATTTAAAAACAGCTGTAAATGAAGGCTTAGATAGTGGATTAACTATTAATGAAACAAAAGAAATAATGCTTCATCTCTATGCTTATTGTGGTTTTCCTCGTGCCTTAAATGGTCTTGCTACTGTAGATGAAGTTTTATCCGAACGACAAAGCAAAAATATTCATGACACTATAGGTAATGATGCAACACCATTACCAGCAAATACAGATATTTTAGCTCTAGGTACTAGAGTTCAAACTCAATTAGCAGGAGCACCAGTGAATATTGCTAGTTCTTCTGGCATTGATTACATGTTGAAAGCACATCTTTTTGGTGATTTATTTGCTCGCGATATCTTGACTTATCCAGAACGTGAAATTGCTACAATCTCCGCTTTAGCAAGTATGAACGGAACAGAGAGTCAACTTTTATCCCATCTAAATATTGGTATTAATGCAGGACTTAGCAAAACTCAATTACAAGATATAATCAATACTTTAGATGTAAAAGTTAATACACAATTAGCTCAACATGTTCAAGAAAACCTAAATAACTATCTTGCCTCTTCTAAATAAAATATCATATAAAAAAGATACACCTTAAAAGTTATTTTCATTAACCTTTGAGGTGTATTTTTTATGTTATAATAATTAATTATATACAAATAGAAAATATGTTAGAAAAAGACAGTAACAACCCATGGATTGAAAAACTTCAAAGTAGTAAAGGAAATGAATGGGAATTATAAAAAATTGGGAGATATTTCTCCCTTTTTTTATTTTTTGAAAGGCTCGGTAATTTGAAGTACAAGCCTTCAAATCCTCTTTTTAATTCAAAATGGTAGCTGTAAGCATGACTTACAGCCTTTTTTTTCTTTTCCTTGCGGACAAGAAAATCTTCCTGCTTTTCTCCCTGCGGGGACTATTCCCTTTTTTATGCTCCCTATATTTTCAATTTAATCAATGTTCTTTCTTTTTATCGTTCAATGGTGTGGAACTACGCATTAAATCATATCTTGAAAAATCAGCAATCCCAAGCTTTCCGGTTTTTAAAAAACTTTTCTCCTTTAATTCCGAAAATTTTTTTAAAAAGCATTGCATATTTTTACTTCGCTATGATTTTGCCATGCTGTCCACACCGAAAATTTGAACGAATAAAAAAATACAGAACCTTAACAATTAAATAAACAAAAATATATAGGAGGTAATGAAGTAGGGAATAGTCAAAAAGCAGGAGAATAAAAGCTAAAAACATTTTTTTGTCCTCCCGAAAATTAGAACTTTGATTTTTGGGAATAGTTAGATTTAAGAAAATATTTACATTATATAAATTTAGGAGGTTTTATATGAAACAAAAATATTTATCAGATGGAAAAATACTTGTTGAATTTAAATATAAAGGAATTGAATACAAAGAAGAATTTGCAAATAAAGAAGAATTAGAAAACTTTTTACAAAATTTATAAAAAATAAGACTAACCGTCATATGATGGTTAGTTGAAAGGAGAGAATATGTATTTAAAACATTATATGCTAGAAAAAAAAGATATTGAAGAAATTTTAAAAAAAGGAAAGTTTGATGAAAAAGAATATACTGGAAAATTATTATGTGTAGGTTGGATAACAGAAGATGTTTTAGACAGATATTTGTGTTCAAATGAATTAGAATTGGAAGAAAAAGAAATAATTGCAATTCAAGAAGATATAAGAGATTTTAATGTCTGTGATTATACGGAGAATAACATATCAGATGATTTATCTGAACAAATTGAAGAATATATGGAAGAATATTTAAAAAACAGAAAATACAAAAATTTTGAAAGTTGAAATTTTAGTTTTTAATAAAGGAGAAAAAACATGATTAAAGAAGATAAAGAGTTTATAAAAGAATATTTAAAGGAAAAATTAAATCCCGTAAAGTTTGATTATGATGATGATTACATATGTTTCATATGGAGATGAAAAAAGAAATATAGAATGGGATTTTGTCGCAGAAGTGGAAGAAACTCCTAACACAGTTTACTTTAAAGATAGTGAAGTAAGTATTATTCAAGCAAATAATATTTTAGGAATTTTAAATGATTTTAAAGTAACAGTTGAAGAACTAAACGAAATAATGAAAGAAATAAAATGGATATAAGGGGGAATTAAAATGAAATATTATT
>ERZ831979.1503-NODE-1503-length-19918-cov-4.674823_pt1 | contig 19918 bp, 13 predicted proteins | sample MGYA00519952_ERZ831979 | MGnify/ENA primary metagenome ERZ831979 (study PRJEB31850, sample SAMEA3708723) | human gut metagenome | biome: human gut; feature: human-associated habitat; material: faeces | place: China | collected 2014 ...
CGGCGGGCAGAAGCAGCGCATTTCCATTGCGCGGGCCATTTTGAAGGATGCACCGATTATACTGCTTGATGAAGCTACAGCAAGTCTTGATATAGAGAATGAAAGTCTTGTTCAACAGTCGATAAACGAACTTGTCAAAGGAAAGACCATTATCATAGTTGCACATCATCTTAATACGATCAAAAATGCTGACAAAATCGTTGTAATAGATGATAAGAAAGTTGTTGAAGAAGGAACACATACTCAGCTTATGGAGAAAAAGGGCCTTTATAGTGAATTGTGGAAAAAACAGTTTAATGTTGTTTAATGCGATTGAATATTTTTAAATCCCAAACAAATATTTAAAGCAATACCGCATGCAATTGTCATGCGGTATTGTACTATTTTTTATAGGAGATGGATGACAGATGTCCGATACAATTAATGTTTACCTACTTGAAACGGTTGAAAATTTAAAATGGAATCATATATGCAGCATGCAGAAATATGTTTCTGTGCAAAGGCAGAAGCGGATAAATGCGTACAGATTTGAACGGGATAGAATTTCTTCTCTCGTAACTGCTTTAATGACTCGTATGATCATAAGCAAACATACAGGATTGGCTGAATATAGTCTTAATTTTCAGACCAACAAATTTGGAAAACCATATCTTACTAATTTAAAAAAATATGAATTTTCAATATCACATTCAGATAGACAATCTGTTTTTACAGATTATAAGAGCTCTGTCGGAATTGATATTGAGATGCTTTCTAATAATATAAAAGAATATAAAAGTATATACGAAAATAATTTTACTATAAATGAAAGGCAGAGTAAAGTGCGATTGCCTTTCTTCTCTGCCTTGTTGCTGTTTATAATAATCTTATGAAGTGAGTGTCAAAAATAAATTTTGCCACTCACTTGTTTGTTACTGCATACAGTATCTGTTAATATCTGTCTGACTCATCATAATCATCTTTTCCGCCATAGCAGTCATCTGCATTTTTGGAATTGCAGTTTGTGCTGTTCTTATTCTTATTTGAATAAGAATTTTTGCTGGAATTCTTATTCGAACCTGAATTAGATGTTGAATTTCTGTTCTTACTCTGATTTTCTTCCTTCGATGAATAGAATCCATTCTGGGAATTTTTACTTGTGTTGCTATAATTTTTTGCCATGATACTTCCTCCTTATTTGGTGTTACTGTTCTTATTAACTGACAGTAACTATTTAGTACAATCTTTATTATCCCAAACGGCACTGTGGTCAACTTAAGAATTTTAGAAAAATTTTAGAATTTCTTCAGCCCTGATTTCATGGGCATTTGAAGGAATTCTTTTCTTTTTTTACAAAAAAGCACTTGACAAAACCTCCTAAAAGTGAGGTCACTTCGCGACCTATTAATTAAGGAATTGTTCGTCTCGCCACGAACTTTAATTACACTTTAGGAGGTATATCATATGAATCGAATTGACATCTGCAAAAATATCATCCAATCCATTAAGGATTATATCACAGCTCCAGAAAAACTGGAACCACATCGTGTAAAAAATCATTTTGTTCGCAAACGAAAACTTTCTCTTTTTCAGGTAATTATGTATCTGCTTTATACTTCAAAAGCCTCCATGTTTCAAAATCTTTCCCGTATTCGGGAAGATCTTGAATGCCTTGATTTCCCTGACATTTCAAAGCAGGCTCTGTCAAAGGCTCGCCAATTTATTAACCCTGCCTTATTTAAAGAGCTCTACTATTTATCGGTTGATTTATTCTATAAGCAGCTCCCATCTCGTAAACTTTGGAATGGATATCATTTATTTGCCATTGATGGTTCCAAAATAGAATTGCCTAATTCGAAATCGAATTTCGAGTTCTTTGGTGAAATGTTTGGATATCCTGATCCAAGCCGCCGTTTTACTATGGGACTTGGTTCCATTGTTTATGATGTTCTTGATGATTATATCGTCCATGCTTCTTTTCAACGGTATCTTGCATCTGAACGTTCCGCTGCTTTAGAGCATTTGCATAATTTAGAAGATTTAAATATCTATCAAAACAGCGTTGTAATCTTTGATCGCGGCTATTATTCTGAAGATTTGTTTCGTTACTGTGTCGAGCATCAGCACCTTTGTCTTATGCGCTTAAAACAGAATTATAACATTGCTAAGAAATGCTCTGGAGACATACTCACGGTTCTTCCAGGCAACGAAAAAGACGGGACTGAGGATATCAGGATAAGAGTCATCGAAGTTATTCTCAATGATGGAACGAAAGAGTATCTTGCCACCAATCTTTTTGATTCACATATTTCTCAACAGATGTTCCGCGAACTTTACTTCTATCGCTGGCCAGTCGAAACAAAATATAAGGAATTGAAAAGCCGCCTTGCTATTGAAGAATTTTCCGGTGCAACAACTACTTCAGTGCTTCAAGAATTTTATATCAACGTACTTCTTTCAAACCTGTCATCTCTTATTAAAAATCAAGTTGATGAAGAAATTCAGATTACCGCTAAAAGTACGAATAAATATCGATACCAAGCAAACCGAGCATTTATTATCGGACGTATCAAAACAATAGTTCCCAAAATCCTGTGTAATCTTTTCGATTTATCTGCAATTGATAGATTATATAAGGACTCTCTCCGATGCAGATCTCAGATTATGCCTGGAAGAACATTTCGACGAAAAAAGAACAAAGCAATAGGCAGAACACATTTTAACAACAAAAAAGTCGCATTCTAATAATCAATAGTTTTTAACATGGCTTTTCCGTGAAGCTCTATTAAAGTGCGTCTTCTTTTCTAATCTACTTTCCTCTTTTCCCGATTTCACACCATTGGCCATTGCTCTGACCAGGCACTTGTCTTAAGTTGACACTAGGTTGACCACATTGATCCCAAACGGAGGTCTTTTTATGCATTTTGTTTCAACCATATTTTGAATATTTTGCTTGCTTTTTCCAAATGCATATATTATACTGATTCATGTAGAAAGATTATTTTCTACAACCCCTTATTAATTATTTATACTCCCCTCAAAAGACCGATGGCTCCCCCATCGGTCTTTTACTTTTCTTTTTTCTAATATCGTCGGTTCCCACCGATCAGTCTGATCACGATCATAATGATCAGAAGAGGAACAAGAACCGGTGCCAGAAAACTAATGATTCCTGTTATAACAGACACAACTACTACGACTACAAATACAACTGCAAGAATCAGCAAAGCCTTCTTCCACCAGGTATCTAATCTGAACTCATGATAGGAACCATAAGAATGCTCTGTTCCATATTCATCCTTCTGTCCATAACCAGTATAGCTGTTCTGTGCCTGCGTTGTCTGGTTGTACGAATTATTGAATGGACTTCTGTTCTCATAAACCACTTCTTCGTCTGTTCCATCGCTTGCATCTACAATGGTTTTCGCAATTGCCCACGGATCTCCGAGCAGTTCCAAGACCTCCTGCTCGCTCTTTCCTTTTCTCATTTCTTCTATAATATAATCATCATAAAACTTAAGATGATCCTGAATTGTTGCTGCATCAAGCTTTCCATTCAAAGCTTCCTGTAATTTTCGGATAAATTCCTGTCTTGTCATATTCAACTATTACCTCCTGTTCCAAAGGTTACTGTTCACTCCCGAAGTTCTCTTTAGATGTAGAATACCACACTGCTATTCTTTTTTAAACCGTTATTTTCAACTACATCTGTCGTTCATAATTTGTTCATTTATCATTTAAAAATCTTTCATCTTCTTATCACTTTTTCTTCATTTCTCTCACATATACTATAAGCATCAAAGGAAAAAACAAAAAACTTTGAATAAACTTTTTCATAATACATGCCGGGAACCAGTAAATGGTTACCCGGCATCCTCCCTTTTATGGAGACTTTTTTCTTATTCCGGAACAACCGGATCATTTATCACTTCTTGTTTCGTTTCCTGTTGTATTTCCTCTTCTACAGATTTTTCCGCAGTTTCCTCTGTTTGCTGTTCTGTCGTTTGCTCTGCTTCTTCCTTGTTTTCCCCGTTATTCTCTTCTTTCGTCATTTCTTCTATCTTTTTTTCACATGCTTTGACCGATTCGAGAATCTCCTGAACTTGTTCTTCCATCTCTTTCTTCCATTTCATATCTTCCAATGCTTTTTTTCTGTCCTGTTCAGTTTCACTGCGTTCCCCCGGTATTTTTTCTGCATCGTCTGGTTTCTGATCTTGCACTGCTGTTTCACTTTTCAAAACTGTATTGTTGCCTTCTCTTCCTCGGCTCATCCCGATTCCTGCTGCCGCAATTACTGCCCCGGCAGCAAATAAAAGAACCGCCAGTTTGACATTCCGAAATTTTAGCTTCTGTTCCAGATTCCATTCCTCGCGTTCCTCCGGAAGATCACGTATCACCTGGCTGATCTTATCATAATGCCGCCTTCCGCCACCGGTACAACGTTCAATGATCCGCTCCAGTCTGCGTTCTTCACTTCTGCTAAGTTCCGGGATCTGCTCTGTATATGCCAGTAAAAACTGCAAAATTTTACCATATCCGAACAAATCTACCGAACAATTCTTCCTGCTTCCTGACGCTGTCGGGCGGATAAAATGACTTCTCACCGCTTTCTGCTGCATCTTCTTCATAACAAATTCATTTTCCTGTGCATCCGGATTTAAAAGCAGCAATTCTCCTTCTTCTGTCACAACAATACTATATGGGGTCAGACAACGATAATTCTGCCCGCGTCTCGACTGCTGATACTTTCTTATTTCTCCGGCAATCTGTCGGAACCATTCAAACAACACCGCTTTATCCAACTGTGTATTATCCCGCAGATAATAAATCAACAGTTCTCCCTGCAGGCAATCGATACTTGGCTGGCATTCGGTTCCTTTTTCCACGAAGCGAAGTACTTCATACATTTTTTCCATATTTAATTCTACTGCAATCTGTCATCTAAACGTGTGCGGCCCCACACCGCACACGATACAATACCTGTCCAATTGAAAATTATCAGAATCTGATACGAACTACTCTTCAGAATCTTTCCTGATTCTTCAGTCAGAACGACTGAAGTGTGACTCTCATATTAATTGAATTCTTCCAGTCTGTCAAGAGCTGCGGCAACAACTTTATCCATGTCATAATATTTATAATCTCCCAGTCGTCCGCCAAAGATTACATTTTCTTCCTTTTCTGCAAGCTTCTTGTATTCTTCAAACAATGTATTATTCTTCTCATCATTTACCGGATAATATGGCTCCATGCCAACACTCCATTCTGATGAATACTCTATGGAAATAACTGTCTTCTCCTGTTTGCCAAACTCAAAATGCTTATGCTCGATAATTCTTGTATACGGAACTTCACGCTCTGTGTAATTGACAACAGCATTTCCCTGATAGTTCTCACAATCAAGAACTTCTGTCTCAAATCTGACAGAACGATACTCCAATGCTCCCAGCTGATATCCAAAATATTCATCGATCATTCCTGTAAAAATAATCTTCTCTGCAATCTCCGGATTCTCTTTTCTGAATTCAAAGAAATCAATCCCTGTACGAACTTCTGTCCCTTCCAGCATCTTCTCAACGATTGCTGTATAACCGCCAACCGGAATTCCCTGATACCTGTCATTGAAATAGTTATTATCGTAAACAAAGCGGAATGGCAGACGTTTAATAATAAATGCCGGAAGTTCTGTACACTTTCTTCCCCACTGTTTCTCTGTATAACCCTTGATCAGTTTCTCATAGATATCTCTTCCGCCAAGAAAAAGTGCCTGTTCCTCCAGATTCTGTGGGTCTGTGATTCCTGTCTCTTTGCGCTGTTTTTCAATAATCTCTTTTGCTTCCTGCGGTGTACGGATATTCCACATCTTACTGAATGTATTCATATTAAATGGCAGGTTATAAAGTTCATCTTTATAAACTGCTACCGGTGAATTGATGTAATTATTAAATTCCGCGAACTGATTCATGTAATCCCATATCTTTTTATCAGACGTATGGAAAATATGTGCACCATATTTATGTACATGGATTCCTTCTATGTCCTCACAGTAAATATTTCCTGCAATATGATCTCTTCGGTCAATCACAAGACATTTCTTCCCTTTTTTCTTTAATTCATGTGCCATGACAGCTCCATAAAGACCTGCTCCGACAATCAGATAATCGTATTCTTTCATTTACTCCTTCTTTCCGCAGAACGATTGTCTGGATCCGGTAAAATTCAGAGATAACCTTTCTGCCCTCTTTTTTTTCATGTTACGGTGCGTTTATGATAACACATTTTCTAATAAATTTGAATCTCTATCAAAAATACGGTATACTTAACAGCAAAAGGAGGATGAATTATGCTTATAAAAAATGGTTTTCTAATTGATCCTGCATCTGATACGGAACGTCTTGTCGACCTTCGCATCACAGACGGTCTGATCCAGACACTCGCAGATGCCGGAACTCTGACACCTGAAAATGGAGAGGATGAGCTTGATGCTGCAGGACTTATGATTTCTCCAGGACTTGTTGACACACACATTCATTTCCGTGATCCCGGATTTACTTATAAAGAAGATCTCCATACCGGATCTCTTGCAGCTTCTGCCGGTGGATTTACTTCCGTGATCTGTATGGCAAATACTTCACCGGTCATTGATTCTGTTCCGGTTCTTAAAGAACTGATGGAACGGGAGGCTTTGGAAGACATCCATATTTTCCAGGCTGCTGCTGTCTCCTGCGGACTCAAAGGTGAGGAAATGACTTCTATGAAAGAACTTGCCGCTGCCGGTGCCTGTGGATTCACAGATGACGGAATTCCTCTTAAGAATGCTGCCTTTCTCTATAAGGCAATGGAAGAGGCGAAGGCACTTGACCTTCCGATCAGTCTTCATGAAGAAGATCCTGCATTTATTGAAACAAACGGAATCAACCACGGACCTGTATCTGATGCGCTGGGCATCTACGGATCTCCTTCGATTGCTGAAGAATCTCTTGTTGCCAGAGATTGTCTGCTGGCGCTTCGTTCCGGTGCACAGGTCGTGATCCAGCATATCAGCTCCGGACAGTCCGTTGAACTGGTACGCACCTTTAAAGCTATGGGAGCAAATCTACATGCAGAGGCAACTCCGCATCATTTCACTTTGACAGATGAAGCTGTGTTAAAATACGGCTCTCTTGCCAAGATGAACCCGCCGCTTCGTACAGAAAATGATCGTCTTGCTATCATTGAAGGTCTCAAAGACGGTACGATCGATCTGATCGCTACAGACCATGCGCCACACAGTACGGAAGAGAAATCCCGTCCTATCACCCAAACACCAAGCGGTATTATTGGTCTTGAGACTTCCCTTGCTCTCGGAATTACTTCCCTTGTACGTCCGGGACACCTGACATTAAGCCAGCTAATCGAGAAGATGACGATCAATCCTGCCAACCTGTATCACCTCCCGTGCGGTTCTGTCGCAGAAGGGAAAGCAGCTGATCTTGTACTGTTTGATCCGAATGAGAAATGGATTCCTGAGACTTATGCCTCTAAGTCTTCTAACTCTCCATTTACCGGATGGGAATTGTATGGAAAAGTAAAATATACAATCTGTGATGGAAAGATTGTATACAAGGACTAATGTGTAACTGTTACATTATTTTTATAATCTAAGAGGTTCCCTGCAGAATCTTTCATTTCCGCAGGGAACCTCTTCTTTGCTCATTAATCCTCGATCGCTGTTACTGTATAATCTTTGTCTTCGACTGTCTTTTTCAGCACTTCATTACTGATTTCGGAATTCAGTGTTACAACTGCTGTTCCGGCCTCATGGCTGACTTCTGCTGTATCAACCTGCTCAAGTGCCTCGAGAGCTTTCTTCACAGCCGCCTCACAGTGTCCACACATCATTCCTTCGATTTTCATTGTCTTTGTCATTTTTGTCTCCTCCTTGTTTTCTGACTCATTTTTGTCTGTTAAGACAATATCTGAAACAGTATTTTCTGCTGTTTCTACCTTTTTCATCTTTCTTTTTCTGTCTTTGCTGGCATCGTACATTTTAAATAGATTCAGTCTCAATGCATTTGTCACTACACAGAAACTGGACAGGCTCATTGCCGCCGCTCCGAACATCGGATTTAATTTCCAACCAAAGACCGGGATCCAGATTCCTGCTGCCAGTGGAATTCCTATCGCATTATAGAAAAATGCCCAGAACAAATTCTCATGAATGTTGCGCAATGTTGCACGGCTCATACGGATTGCCGCCGGCACGTCACTTAACCGGCTCTTCATCAGCACAACATCCGCTGCATCAATTGCAATATCTGTCCCAGCTCCAATTGCAATTCCCATATCTGCCCTGGTCAGTGCCGGTGCGTCATTGATACCGTCACCTACCATCGCAACCTTTCCTTTTTCTTTCAGCTTGCGGATCACCTGTTCTTTACCTTCCGGAAGAACACCTGCGATCACTTCATCCACACCTGCCTGCTCACCAATTGCCTTCGCTGTGCGCTCATTATCTCCGGTCAGCATAACAACATGGATTCCCATATTCTGAAGTTCTTTCACTGCCTGTGGACTATCTTCCTTGATCACATCCGCAACTGCGATCATACCAAGGAACTGCTCGTTTTTTCCAAAAAACAGCGGTGTCTTTCCCTGCTGAGCCAACTGTTCTGCCTGTTCTTTTATGCTGGCAGAAATCTTCATTTTGTCAGAAATGAATTTGAAATTGCCTCCATATAGCCAGTCCTCTCCAAGTTTTCCTGACAGACCATTTCCCGGAACTGCCTGAAACTGTGTGATTTCACTTTTCTGCTCTGCTTCCCCATTTTCTTCTGCCTTTGCAAGAATTGCTCGGGCAAGCGGATGCTCACTTTTCTTCTCCAATGCGTTTGCAAAAAATAATAATTCATGTTCTGTCATTCCGTCCGCAGGGATCAGATCCGTCACCTTCGGTTCTCCACTTGTGATTGTTCCTGTCTTATCAAGTGCAACAATCTCCGTCTTTCCTGTCTCTTCCAGCGAAACAGCTGTCTTAAACATGATTCCATTCTTCGCTCCCATTCCATTTCCAACCATAATTGCAACCGGAGTGGCCAGACCTAATGCACACGGGCAGCTGATCACCAGAACAGAAATTCCCCTTGCAAGTGCAAATCCAACAGACTCTCCGACAAGCAGCCATACGATCATTGTGACAATTGCAATAGAAATAACTGTCGGAACAAATACTCCTGAAACTTTATCTGCCACTTTGGCAATTGGCGCTTTTGTTGCTGCCGCATCACTTACCATCTGAATAATCTGTGATAATGTTGTATCCTCACCAACTCTCGTCGCCTCGCAGCGTAGAAAACCTGACTGATTCATTGTAGCCGCAGACACCTTATCCCCTTCTGCTTTATCTACCGGTATACTCTCTCCGGTCAGGGCAGCTTCATCTACTGCACTATTTCCTTCCAGAACAATTCCATCCACCGGAATATTCTCCCCCGGTCTTACAACAAACTGATCTCCTCTTCTTACCTGATCGATAGAAACTTCCTGTTCTTTTCCATCACGCAGGAGCGTTGCTGTCTTTGGTGCCAGCTTCATGAGGCTCTTTAATGCATCTGTTGTTTTTCCCTTTGAATGCGCTTCAAGCATCTTTCCAACTGTGATCAACGTTAAAATCATTGCTGCTGATTCAAAATAAAATTCATGCATCAGCTCCATCACACAATCCATATCGCCTGCCGTCTGTGCTGCTGTCATAGCAAATAATGCATACACGCTATATCCATAAGATGCACCTGCACCGAGTGCAACCAGTGTATCCATATTGGGTGCTCTATGGATCATGCCTTTCCATCCGCTAATAAAAAACTTCTGATTGATCACCATAACGATTGTCGTTAACAGGAGCTGTGCCAGCCCCATCGCCACATGATTCCCTTCCAGAAATACCGGAAGTGGCCAGCCCCACATCATATGCCCCATTGACAGATACATAAGCGGAATCAAAAAACACAAAGAAGCGATCAGACGCCTTTTCATCTTCGGTGTCTCCCTGTCTTTCAACGCATCTTCCGCACAGTTCTGCTCACTTTGATACGTCCCATGTCCTTCCTTCTTCGCAGATTTCAACGTTGCCCCATATCCAGCTGCCTCAACAGCCGCAATGACTGCATCTACTGTTGCTGTGCCTTCCACTCCCATGGAATTCGTCAGAAGACTGACTGAACAGTTCTCAACTCCGGGGACTTTCCCAACTGCCTTCTCAACACGGGCACTGCAGGCTGCACAACTCATTCCCGTCACATTATATTGTTTCATCTTACTCCTCCTTCAAGTTGTGATCCGGACTTTTTGTGCCGGATCTCTCTTCAGATCTTTTATCGCATCAATTTCTGAAGTGTCGTCACGAGCTCGTCAATCGTTTCATCTTTTCCATCCCGGATATCATCTGCCACACATGACCGGATATGGTTTGCCAAAAGCACTTTATTGAAACTATTCAAAGCCGCATTCACCGCAGATACCTGAATCAGAATATCCGGACAATACGCGCCTTCTTCAACCATCCTTCGAACTCCCCTGACTTGTCCTTCAATTCTACTCAGACGATTCATCAGATCTTTGTATTCTTTTTCCGGGCGATCCTTTGTCTTGTGACAACATCCCGGACAGACTTTTTTTTCTTCCATTGTATTTCTCCTGTTGTATAACCCCCTGGGGGTATATTTTCTAATTATTAATATATACCCCCTACAGGTATATTTCAAGTATTTTTTTAAGTTATTGTTCATACTACGTGCGGTCAGTGGAGTGATTGACACGGGAGTGAACAGTAACCGGCCAGCAACAACAAAGAAGCTGTCATGAAACATTTCACAATTGTATCTATGTTCCATGCAGCTTCTCTGCAATTCATTATTATGCTCGTTATTATATTTCCTGACAAATCTGTCTTATTCCACACTCTTGAGTGACTCAACCATGTTGATCTTCTTTAATTTAAAATACATCACTCCATTGACAAACAAGGAAAAGGCCACTGTCAGCAGAAAGGCATACAGGAAACTCGGTGGATCGATATTTCGTCCAAACATAACTGAATCAATCTCCACTGTCTCAACAATAAAACGGTGCAGAATTTTTCCGATCACCAATCCCGCCAGTGCCCCAATCAAGGTCAGCAGGATATTCTCTCTGTAGACATAAGAAGAAACTTCCTTGTCATAAAATCCAAGTACCTTTAATGTTGCCAGTTCTCTCTTGCGCTCTGTAATGTTAATATTATTCAGATTATACAGCACTACAAATGCCAGCATTCCTGCTGAAATAATCAATACAATAATCACGATATCCAGACTCTCCAGCATATGATCTACCTGCTTTTTCAGGCTTGTCGTATAGCTGATGCTAAGTGTTCCATCACACTTCATTACATTTTCGCCGACATCCTTTGCCTCTTCTGTTGTACGGTCCTGAGTTCTATAATAAATCGAATTATAGTCCGGAGCCTCACCGAATGTCTTTTCATAGACTTCAGATGTCATATAGAGATAATGTCCCATATAGTTCTCACAGATTGCGCTGATCAAGACTGTTTTCTCTCCATCATCTGTATCAATCGTTAATTTATCACCGACATTGACTTCCAGCAGTTTCGCTGCTTTTTCAGTCAGGATTGCTCCTTTATCCTCCAATGAATAAATTTCCTTTGTCTTCCGATTCCGGATCACGACAAACTTTTTGAATGCTTCCACATCTTTTGGTACATCTAAATAAACTTCCTGAGAAGACTCTCCTGAACTGACCTCAATATTTTTCAAAAGATTTTCTGCAGTCACTGATACCTTCTTATCCGCATCCAGTTCTTTCTGGACATCATTTCTCTCTTCTTCTGTCACATCTTCCTTTAAAATAACGTCTCCATCATAAAGCTGAATCTGTTCGTATTGAAGCGGAACGATTGCTGAAATAGAATCTTTTAATCCAAAACCAAACAACATCATGCCCATACAACCGCCAATTCCAAATACTGTCATGAAGAAGCGTTTTTTATACCGCACCAGATTACGCACAGTCGATTTCCATGTAAAATTCAGATTTTTCCAGATAAACGGAACTCGTTCCAGAAATACCCGTTTTCCCTGTTTTGGTGTCGGCGGACGCATCAATTCTGCTGCCTGCTCTCGTAATTCTTTCATACAGGAGAACAGTGTTGCGATTACTGTACATGCAAGTGCCGCTGCACATGCTGTTACAGCATAATACAAATTATATGGGATCACAACATCATACATATGACGATACAAGATCTTATATGCAGTGATAATGATATATGGAATTATCTTTTCTCCAATCAGAATTCCGAAAACACCACCGGTTAATGTCGCAAGGATCGCATACCAGAGATATTTTCCAACAATTGAAGCATTTCCATATCCGAGAGCCTTCAAAATACCGATCTGCGTTCTCTCCTCCTCTACCATTCGTGTCATTGTTGTCAGACTGATCAATGCTGCAACAAGGAAGAAAATGAGTGGGAACACTTTACCGATTGCCCGCATACGATCTGCATTATCTCCATATCCACTGTATTCTGTCAGATTGTTCCTATCATAGACATACCACTTTGGCTTTTCAAGATCATCAATCTTCTGCTGTGCTTTCGCAAGCGCTTCTCTTGCTTCTGTAATCTGCCGTTCTCCATCTTCAATCTTCTTCTGAGCTTCTATACGACCTTCCTCATACTCTGCCCAACCGTCTTCCAGCTCCTTTGTTCCGCTGCTTAATTGCTGCTGTGCCTCCTCAATCTTCTTCTGTCCCTCACTGATCTGCTGCCATCCGCTGTCAATCTGCTGCTGACCGGATGTAATCTGCGCCTTCGCCTGATCTATCTGCCGACTTGCGGTAAGGATTGCAGCATCCCCCTGTGTCAGCACATCCGTCAGTTTCTGTATATTATCCTGTAATACCGGAATACCCGCTTCAATCTGAGCTATCCCGGCTTCAACTGCTGGAAGCCCTTCGTTGATCTGCGTTAATCCGGCTTCGATCTTTGTCTGGTTTTTCTGAATCTCTGCTTCGGCAGCCTTCGCCTCCAGTTCCATTTTATCCAGATTTGCTTTCAATTCAGTCAACTTCTCTTCCATTGCTGTTTTTTCAGCTTCCAACTGTTCTAACTGAGCTTTTAATTCCGGATCTTCTTCTCCTGCTTCCTGTTTCCGGTCATATTCTTCTTTCAGTGCCTCATAGTTCTGTAAAAGAAGTTCATACTGTGTATTTAATTCTTCATAAGACTGTTTCAGCGGCTGATAAATTTGCTGATACGCGGACTGATAATCTTCTGCCTGTTGCTGCAATTCCTCCTTTGCTTTCAGAAGCTCGTCTTTCTTTTGCTGCATCTGTGTCTGTTGCGCTAAAAGTTCTTGTCTCTGATCTTCCAGACTTTCTTCCTGCTCTTTCAGTTGTGCCAGCTGATTTCTTAATGTTGTAAGTGTAATCTGTTTTTCACTAAGTTCCTGTGCTCCCTGCTCAACTTGTGCTTTGGACTGATCCAGTTCCTTTTGTTTTGATACCAGAAGATTTCTCGACTGCTCCAGTTCAAGCTTCGAAGCTGCCAGCTGATTTTTTCCCCGTTCAAGCTCTTTCTGCGCTGCATCAAGTTTCTCTCTTGCACTTGCAAGTTCTTCTTCTGCCTCTTCTTTTCCATCCGCCAGATCCTGCTCTGCCTGAGCTAACTCTTCTTGTGCTTCATCCACTTTTTCCTGCGCTGTCGAAGTAATCTCATCATATCTGGCCTGTTCTCTTTCCGCTTTAATTGCCTGAACCTTTTTCAGCACAGAATCCACATGTTCTTCATATTCTTTCGTAAATGCAGTCGCTTCCTTTGCACTTTCAACCTGCACTGTAATCTCTGTATACACATCTAATGAAAATGCTTTCTCCGGAACGCAAAGAAAGGCACTGACACTTCCATTTCCGATTGTTGTACTGCCTCTGTGAAATGCAATATACTCCGGACTGCTGACCGTACCAACAATGGTAAATGTATCTGTCTTGAGTGTATCTTCCAAAGAATCCGAAGTCCCACTCGATAATGTGATCTTATCCCCAATCTTCAGATTCTTTCCATCCAGATAATCTGCATCTATTACACATTCATTTTCCTTTTCTGGAAGCCTGCCATCTTCTAACTGAACTTGATTCATCTTATCCTGGAGCGCCATAACATGAACTGCTACCTGGTTTCCCCGAATCGTACAAAGTACATCTGTTGCATAGCTTCCTTCTGCATCCAATACACCATCCACAGCACGAATTGCATCCAGATCATCTTCTGTCAGTCCCATTGTACTCATTACCTGAATATCCATCAGGTTCTTCTCATCGAAATATGCATCTCCTGAATATCTCATATCCGGCTCTGATGCACGAATTCCGGAAAAGAATGCACATCCTATCGCAACAATAAAGAAAATGGATAAAAAACGTCCAAGGCTATGACGGATCTCCATATAAAAGTTTTTTCGTAATGCTTTCTTCATCCACATCCCCTACCATTCAATTTCATCAATCGAAGTCGGATTCTCATTAGATTCCATTCTTGCTACCTGTCCATTTTTTATATGAATCAATCGATCTGCCATCGGCGCAAGTGCCTGATTATGTGTAATGATAATAACTGTCATTCCCTTTTCTCTACACATATTCTGAAGTAATTTCAAAATTGATTTTCCTGTATTGTAATCCAATGCACCTGTTGGCTCATCACAAAGCAAAAGCTTTGGGTTCTTCGCTAATGCTCTCGCGATTGAAACTCGCTGCTGCTCACCGCCGGAAAGCTGTGCCGGAAAATTATTCTTCCGTTCCCCCAGACCAACTTCCTCCAAAACTGCCTGTGCATCCAACGGATCCTTACTGATCTGCAACGCAAGCTCAACATTTTCCAATGCGGTCAGATTCGGCACAAGATTATAAAACTGAAAAACAAATCCGATGTCATCTCTGCGGTATCCTGTCAGCTGTTTGGAATTATAAGCTGTAATATCTTTTCCATCTACATACAGCTTCCCGCTTGTTGCTGTATCCATTCCGCCGAGAATATTAAGCACAGTTGTCTTACCTGCACCACTTGGTCCAACGATTACAACAAGTTCTCCCTGCTCAATCGAAAAGCTGATGTGATCCACTGCATGAATCTCAACTTCACCCATTTTATAAGTTTTCGTGATATCCTGCACTTTAACGAATTCCTTCATCTACATTCTCCTGACTCTTTTTCTCTTCTTCTGCATCTCTCCTGGCAAGCAGTCTGTTACTCTTTTCTTCGATTCTCTACAGGCGCAGTTTCTCCCACTCTTCTCCTGCACCGAATGTCTCATGAAAACGTTCCGGAAGCGGTGTATCCTGGAATAATTTCTTCTGATACTGTACGATCAGACTCGCAGCTAACGGCACTGCACCTGAATATTGCCGTTTTAAAACCTTACAATATTTCTGACATAACGGATCTGGCTTTACACTCATCACTATGTCATGCAATGAATCGTATTTCCCCACTGCCTTCATCCCAAGAAACAACGCTTTTCGCTTTCCAGATGTCGGTGCCAGAAACAGCTTATGATAAAAAACCATCCCTTTTAATGCCTTATAGATCTGCTCGGCTGTTACATCTTTGAAAAATGGTGCGATCACTTCCGCATACTCCATCTTCGGCTGAATGTGCTTTGCTGTCAGATAGCGCAAAGGATCATGATAATCTTCCGTCAGCATCATTCGATCCAGTTCCATCTCAATCTCATTGTGTGAAACTCTTCCTACCTGCATAATTTTTTCAACATAAGGATGACATTCACTGTCTAAAGCAAAATGACAGATAAATCCATAAATATATGCACGAGCCGCTGCCGGATCTTTTGCTTTCTCAATCACTTCAACAGCATGATGGAAAAACTCATCGGCAAATTGTTCATGAAGTGTATGCCCCTGTTCATTCACCGGATCTTTCTTTAATGCATTATAATAAAATAAGATATCCGGTCCATGTAACCCAATATCAAACAACTCTCTATGCGCTTCTATAGAATTCTGAAGGGGTCTTGGAAGTGCGCTGAGCACCTCTTTTCCGAATTTATAATGTGCGTATGTTGTTGGCATAAGAAACCTCTCCTTTTTCTGAATTTTCTTGTTAAGATTTATAATTACTCATATTATTATATTAACACATTCTTCCCTGTCTGACAGTAATTATCTTTATAAAAAATATGTGAAATGATATTAAAAATGCTAATTTTTTACGTTACTGTTCAAGGACTAACTGGACTTAAGAAAACCGATGGTGTAAACTGGGAAACAGCTAAAGCCATCGGTTTTCTTTATCCAAATATCCTGGACACTCTGTCAAATATATTTTCTGGTGCAAGGCATTCCTGATGATCCGTTCCATAATTATAAAAGGTCCGGTCATGATCGTGTAAAAGGATCCCCTGGACATGATTATCCACAATATAAAAAAAATAAAAATTCGTCACTTTTTACAATGACTTATGCATACCCTTGAACAGTAACAGGCAATCGTATGGATCATTTTTTTTACATCCAGTGGTTTGGCCAGATGTGCGTTCATACCACAGTCCAGTGCATGGCGTACATCCTCTGCAAAAGCATTAGCGGTCAGTGCGATGATGGGAATGGAAGAAGCATCCGTCCTGTCAAGCTTCCGGATCTGGCGTGTGGCCTCGTATCCGTCCATCAGAGGCATCATAATATCCATAAGTATCACATCAAATGTCCCCTCGGGGTGACGGGAGAAAAGTTTTACAGCTTCCCTGCCATTGGATACTGCAGTTACCACAGCACCTTCCTCTTCAAGGAGTACCTGTGCCACTTCTCTGTTTATTTCATTATCCTCTGCCAGCAGGATCTTTATGCCCTGAATGGAGTTTCGCTCAGATTCTGGCTCAGAAGAGATATCCGTTTCTTCTGCCTCTTCAAATGGCAAAGTGATCACAAAAGTACTTCCGATACCCGGAGTACTGGAAATCTCAATGGTACCACCCATCTGTTCAAATAGCGCTTTGGCAATGCTCATACCCAGTCCGGTGCCATGATATACACTTCGGGCATCCATATTCTCCTGAGTAAAGGGTTCAAAGATCTTCTCCAGATATTCTTTGCTGATGCCGATTCCCGTATCAGAGATCGTCCATCTGCAGACCAGCTTATGATCATGGGAAGGGAGAGCATGGATCTCCGTATGGATTGCCCCATTTTCTCTGTTGTATTTGATACAGTTACTGTAAATATTCATCATGGCACGACGGAGGTGCAGAGGGCTGCCGTATACAAAGGGATGTTCGTATATCTCCGGTGCGATATGAACGGTGAAATCAATGCCGTTTTTCTGTGCCTGCATATCAATCAGCATCTGTGTCTCTTTTTCATATCTGATCAGATCAAAAGGTTCATGGTTGAGTACAAGTCCGCCCTCCTCGATCTTGGACATATCCAGTACATCATTGATAAGAGAGAGCAGATGACTGGCTGAAATGAATGCTTTTTCACGATTACTTTTCAGGAATCCGATATCATTTTCGTGCTTTTTATCAATTTCCATCAGACCAATGATCCCATTCAACGGCGTACGCATATCGTGGGACATACGGGAAAGAAAATTGGATTTCTCTGCATTGGCACGTTCGGCAGTATCAAGAGCTTCTTTGAGAAGCTTCTGGTGTCTGATTTCTGATTCCACCACATCGTCCACATTCAAAAATCCCAGAACAATGATACCGGAGTCTTCGTTTTTGATAAAGCGGAACTGATAGTAATGGATACCATCCCTGTCATTTATCCGGTAATTCCCCTTGTATTCGGACTGACCGGACAAAACACTCATTACATTATCCAGTTCCAGTGATTCTTCCAGCATTGTACAGTCATCCGGATATACACGCTTCCGGATATAGTCTGAGAGGAAAAGATCATAGGGGTATGTATTGTTGTGTTTTTTGTCCGGAGCAGGGACATCGCGGTCTTCCTGCTTGATCACAGAGAGAGTTTTTTCTCTGGGATTGATCAGGTATACGTTCAGGTAGTTGCTGCTCAGTGTCTGGACAATACTTACCTGTGTCTCATAGGCTTCCTGTGTTCTGGTGACATCCTCACCGTAGAGGATTGCTTCCAGATGGTTATTGGAAGGATTGAGCAGCAGTCTTGTCACATATTTGGAAAGCCTGGTTATATTGTCATCGTAGAGACAGCGGGAAACTCTGGTGACCTCTACCTGACCGTCCTCGTAGCTTTTCATCAGGGAACTGCGGCAAAATGCGTTGATGAAATCATTTCTGTCCTTTAATACCGGTATAAAAACAGCAGTCTCTGCAATAAAATGGTCAATGGAAGCGTCAGCATCTATCTTATAGGCCAGGGCAGAAGTGCCTCCGATCTTCAGAATCTTATCATCTGTAAGGTCGAGATGAAAGTAGCCGGCAGCATGGGTAATGGATGCCAGAAGAGAGTGGAGCTGATTTTCATAGATTTTGCGTGCTGTCACATCATTGTCTTCACAGGCCACTGCAATTACGAAATCCCGATAGTCATCGGCGTTTCCGTTTCTGGCAATGAGCAGATAATAGTAATGGACAGTATCTGTGACAACCCTGAAATGGATTTTGAAAGAGGCTTCCTGAGAAAGTCTTTCCAGCAGGGTTTCATAATTCAGGTGTCTGGACACATAGGAACGCTCATCCGGATGAATATATTTCTGGATGATAAAATTAAATGACAGCTTATAGTCTGCATTATCTTTAATATCCGCAAAAGCATCAGTAAATCTGGAACGATATACGGAGATTTTCCCGGTTTCCCGGTTTACGCCATAAACAGACATGTAGTCAGAAGCAAGCAGGTTGATGGCACCCAGCAGACGGAGAGAGTTCTCACCTGTGGGAATAGACTTTGACAGGCTTTCTCCTTCGGCTACTGTGCTGAATACAAGTGCATGTCCTCTGCTACCGTCGGGCTGTACAGTCTCTACTGCATCAACTGTCTCATAAATATGACGGATCGGATCCAGGTAGGTCTTTGGCCCCTGTATCCCCAGTGCTACAGGGCAGGGCGGGCATGGGGAATCAAGCCCCATAAGTGCCTTATAGCATTTCACTCCCGGCTGGAGATTGGGGTACAGTTGTTTGGCAGTGTCGTTATAGCTTAGGATATTATAGTCTTTGTCTATGCTGTAATATCCGGATGAGTGTGTGTTCATAATTTTATACTCCTGGTGTTTAGTGCTTTAAAGTATACTCTTTTTACCAAAAAATAGCAATGATAATGGACGAATTTGTAAAGGTTGTACAATGTTTGTAACTGTTCACACATCACTACTGTGAACGGAGTAAACAGTAACAATGTTTCTGATGTCTGCGCACGATTCCCAGGTTAAAATCCTGTCTGCCGTTTGCTACACTGATATCATATATCCGAGAAAGCTCTGACGGTCGCCTGATCGATTCTAATGCCCTGTATGAGGGTATATGTCAATTATATGATTGACGTATTTCCTAAACAAAAGTATACTGATGTTTATCAGAAGGACAGGGGTAGCAAGTATGGGATATACGACAATTACATTTATGATATTTATGCTGCTGGTAACAGCAGCATATTATATGTTTCCTGTAAAAAAATATCAATGGACCGTATTACTGGTTGCCAGTTATATTTTTTATTTATGGGCAAGCTGGAAATATGCTGCTTTTCTTTTATTTACTACATTTACAGTTTATTTTGCAGCACTTATTATGTATAAAAACAGCAAAACAGCGAAAGAAACGATAGTTCTTCATAGCGGAGAATGGGATCGGGAACAGAAAAAGCAGTACAAAGAGGAAATGAAAAGGAAGAGAAGAAAAGTTCTGATCATGGTACTTGTGCTGAATTTTGGGATACTTATATTCTTAAAATATTT
>ERZ831979.1510-NODE-1510-length-19771-cov-3.855042_pt1 | contig 19771 bp, 18 predicted proteins | sample MGYA00519952_ERZ831979 | MGnify/ENA primary metagenome ERZ831979 (study PRJEB31850, sample SAMEA3708723) | human gut metagenome | biome: human gut; feature: human-associated habitat; material: faeces | place: China | collected 2014 ...
CCACCTTGGTAACTGTCTCGGCGCGCGTCGCGTTCTTAAGCTCCCTTATCTTTATTCCCGCCTCGCGTACCTTATTATATAGATCGGCGTTATATAGTTCTAGCTCGTCCTTCTCTAGCTTTAACTGCCTAGCCTTTTCCGCGTAATCGCCTGCCGTAGTCTTGAACGCTACGGCCTCGGTGTTAAGCGCGGTGAGGTTGTTTTCCTGCCGTTCTAGTTCTTTATGTTGCCTTTTTATAGTCTTATACGACGCGTACAGCAAAATGGCTAGGAGGACCGCTAAACACACTAATATCTTATTAAGCGTTATTTTCATAGGTGAAGTATTTGGCGTTTCACATTGTTCTTATCGTATGAGATATGCACCCATGAAAAATTCTTCTCATCGATAAGCTGGCAATAGGGCAAATTGAGTTCCTGTGCCAGATCGAAGAGTTTCTTATTCTCCTGTTTGCTTCCCGCTGTAATGTCCGCCGCTTGTCCCTTCATGTGCTGCGACGTTTTAGAGCCCTTCACCGCCGCGTTTAGGGCGGGCGATCTATATCCGCTATTAACTCGGATCGGTTTGCCGTACGCGTCCCTAAGAGGGTCTAGCACGTTATCAACTAACAGTTTCAGATTCTCTGCCGCTTCCGGTGTCGGATCGTTGTTGATCTTCTTTGCCTCCGCTGTCGTTGACGCGGTTAGCTCTTGGATTGTGAAGTTTCGCATTTTTCAAATTTTTTATAAAGTCCAAATATTTTGTATTAATCAGTATATCCAGCACCGCGATAAATTCGTTATCCGGCTGGATTTTTTTAAAGTTACGAATAATATTCTTAGAATACACTAACGCAAATAGCGTAGTTAGTAATCGTAATAAGTCCGTATAGTTCCCTTCCGGCTCTATAAGCCGTGCGCCTGCTGCTGTGAATAGAATCACAATCGCCGCGATCGCATACTCGAAAAAGGCGTGGAAAGCCTTTTTGTGGCTGTATTTTTCACCAGCCCTTAAACCTGCAATAAGTCCCACTATAAAATTTAATGTGCCGAATAAGATTATCAGGACAAAGAAAGTCATCACATCATTCGTAACGGTTAGTAGGAAAGCTAGAGATGCGACGCGCGCCGTATCGAAAATCCCATCCATTATTTTATCAAACATATCCTAGATTGCACCCTGTGTGAACATTCCTCCTCAATCAGTTTAGCGTCTTTTAACGCCTTGATTAACGGGACTATAAATAAATCAGCTTTTCCACGTTCCGCCTCAAACCGTCTCGCTTTGTTATCATCGGCTAGAACGTAGCTGCCGCCATAGTTTTGTATTTTTAGGCCGCTTGCTGTGCTCTGCTGCTCGCTTGTCTGCAAGTAGCGCGCAAAGGCGTAGTAGCACAATACTTTATTAGCTCCGGTACGCGCCGGGGTATCACCTAGGTATTCCGGCGGTATCTCTTCATACGATCGGTGAAGTTGTGGCGACATATCAAGCATATCGGCTTCATAAAAAGCCTTTTCAATGTCGCGGTCTTTAACGTCCTTCGCAATCGTAAACAAATCTCGTAGTAATTGGATCGGGTATGCCATATTAATCTGTTATTACTTGGTCAGGCGCAATATCCGCGTCGCCTTCCAAATCGTTTTTAATTTTAGTTAGTTCCGGGTCTATGTCGAATATATAGGCTAGATCGCGGGATATCTTATCACGGACACGCGCCAATGAACGGCGGTAAACGCGCTGCATCTCCTTAACCACTTCGCCCGACGCATTCGAGAAGCTAATCAATGACGAATCGATAAGCGGTATCGGAATGGTGAAGCAAGAAATTGCAATATCTTTCCGCAATGGCTCGCAATACGATTTGTACAGGTCGGAATCAATAGGCGTACCAATTTGATCCACCCGGATAAAGGGCTTCTCTGTAATACCTACATTCTCGTCTCTTACTGTGAGTACCGCGCCAGTTCCTTCTACCCCCATCATTTCGGTAATAGCGTCCCGGAACTCGTTTTGCTCCTGATCGCTTTGAAACATCCCGTGTGATACGACGCTGCAAGCGTGGAAACCACGCGCTAAAACGTTCTCAACGTACAAGGCGTTCCCGTGTTCTGCCCCCATTTCCGGCTGTACCGCGTGAAACGGGCTGATAGGATAGGGGCGACGGTTCGAGAAGTTAGCGTAATATAATTGCCCCGGATGGTTTTCTATACCTCCGTACTCTTCGCACTCCTTCCAAAAGTTTTTAGGGTTGAAGTTCGGATAAACCACGCCCGTTTTAACGTTCGTGTCCTTCAGCATCTCGCGTTCCCAATTATCAAATACGCGCCATTTCCGAACGATCGAATCGCGTTTGTAGTCCTCGTTAAGAACGGCACGAACGTAACCGAACGGAACGGGATAACAATACAAAGGGCGACCATCGCCGCCGTATTGTACTATTAACGCGTAACCTCTATATCTCGGTATCTCGTCGGCTACGAACTCTAAAACATCGTTCATGTCCTGCCCGTGCTCGTTGGTTCTCGCTGCAAATTCTTCGTTAACGAACCCTTCGCAAATAATGTTTTCTTTCGCTTTGTCACAACACGCCGTAGCGGTCTTACTAGCGTCGATAAGGTTTGCGATACGTTGCGGGTACAAGTTATCTACATCGTAACTAACCACCCCTTCAGAAGTACGGGGCACTAAATTCAGTGCCCTACGTACTATTAACTCTATTTTCTTTGCTGCGATCATTGATTTACCTTTTTAAATATTACTCTTCGAACTCCTTAAGACCCTCGGCTGCTTCCGCTTCTGCTTCTGCTTCTGCTGCTGCTTCTGCTGCTGCTTCTGCTGCTGCTGCTGCCTTGTTCGCTGCGCGTGTAGCCGCTGCCTTTTTAGCCGCTTCACTGCGTTTAGCCGCGGCGATCTCTTCTTCTGTCAGCTCCGGTTCTGCTTCCGGTTCTGCTTCCGGTTCTGCTTCCGGTTCTGCTTCCGGTTCTGCTTCCGGTGCGAACGGGTCGTCTCCTGTTTCGGGAATTGTAACCGCTTCCGCTTGCAGGTCTATAAAATAGTCCTTGTAATTCTCGTTAGCTTCCATGAAGTAAACGGCCTTCTCGTCGCTTGTGTTAAAAGCGCGGTACACTCTTCCGTCTTCAATCGAGTTGATGAATAGTCCCGGCTTCATTACATATCGTGTGTGTTGTCCTGTTAAATAACGTTCTTCATACCAACGTTGCGCAAACAGGCGGTCCGCGCCGCACACAATATCCAATTTTAGATTAGTCATTGTTTGACACAATGAAACGATCTGTCCTATATCTGTAATTTTTTCCATCTTTTAAACTGTTTTAAATTTATTAAGCTTTCGGTATCTTTAGACCGTCGTAATCTGCATTAGTTAGCGTTACGAGTCTGTCACCTGTTGACGCTTCTGGCGTTTTAAGTGTCACAGTTGTAATACCCCCCGTGCTAGAATCGGTTGCAAGGTCCGAAGCTTCCAAACCGCAAAACGCGCCTGCCAAATAGTAACCGCCCGTTTTAGATTTAAGGGCTACCCGGAAATTTCCCCCCAGTAGTTCCGCAATTCGGTTACGGTACCCGGTTGGCGTTGACGACGACCCCGGCCCCGCCAGTATTTTTATGATAACGCTCTGATCTTCTGCGGCGGGTACAGTATCGTTTACTTTAATCGCATCTTGGTACATAATGGAATTATTAACGGAGTTTACAATGTAACCTTTTGATCCCGTTAACATAGTTATCGTTCCAACTCCGCTCGCTTCCGATATACTGGATATATCCGATGAATTGATAATAATCGCTTCGTCAATTTCCCCAGTACCCCCCACGTTTCCAAGATTTGCGCAATCATACGTAATATCCACGCTTAATTTTTTTATACATGCCATATAATATCCTCCTTTATGATTCTGTTACGATCGCCTTGGATCTCAAATCATTATACCTAGCATCTGCGAAGCTTACACGCGCCTCACCGATAACGTTTTCTGATGTCGATAGCGTGATGGTAGTAAAACCGCCGTTCGCGTTCAAGTCCTCCGAAATAGCGGTCGCACTCAAACCATAGTTATACCCGTAAACGCGGAGTCTCCCGGCCTTAGTCTTAACAAGCGCCAAAAACGTACCATTTAAAATTTGATTCACAATCAAAGTTCCGTTTACGCCGCCTTGATATAAAGTGAACGTAACTGCCTGCGTTAATGCTGTCGGCGCGTTATCGTTCTGCTTGATCTCTTCCGTAGCGTTTACACCCTTCTTGTTACTCTCAACCAGCACGGGCTTAGCGCTAGCGGCTAGCGTTATAGTGGCAATACCGTCCGCTACGCTCTTTGTAGCAACATCCGCAAAGTTGATAAGAAGCATCTCGGCTACGCCTGTTGCCCCTCCGTCGCAATCAACTAAGATCGCTTTATTTAATTTATTTAAGCATCCCATATTATACAAGTTTTGCGGCTGCAATTGTTGTCCACGCTGCCGAATCGATTGTTATTCTATTTTCTCCTCTAGCATCGTCCGGCGTCTTAATGGTTATTGTAGTAAAACCACCTGCCGCGTTAGAATCCGTATCAGCTTGAGAAATTTCAAGCCCACATTTTAGACCCGCCATAATTGGAGACGCGTTTATATCATTCAACTTGATAGCCGCCATGAAACGCCCGGATAACAATGCTGCCATAATGCTGTTAGCAACAGTTAAGTGTTTGTTATATAACGTGAACATAACGGACTGATCCAAACCTGCCGAAACATCTGATAACTTCAAAGCTTCCGTATACTTCGCTCCGTTCTTGTAACACTCTACGGGAATGGTTTTTGCCCCGCTTTTTAGTGTTACCGCCGTAATGCTGTTATAATTGTTTACTGTTGCGGTTACGTCGTCAAAGTTAATCAGATACATTTCAGCGATACCTACGCTGCCAGCTTGGCAGTCGTAGGTAATTGCTTTATTTAATGTCTTTATACAAGCCATTTAAACTTTGTTTTAATTATTAAACACCTGCTGCGGTGCACAATTTCATACACTCCGGAACTGCAAGCATAGCGTCAGCCGCAAAAACTGTAGTACTATAATATTTACGATCCTTAGCATCACGGATGAACGGATCAATAGTCAGACTTGCGTCTTCCAAAGCCAATTGAATGTTAGTTTTAGGAGAGAAAGCAATGAAAGACTGAACGGTAAGCGCGTCGCCCTTAGCACTGTTAGATACGTGTCTCAACTCGTTCACCTTGTAACCTTCAAAGTAGTACGCCGGTTTGCCATTCTCCATGTTGGCCTGTGCCAAATGGTTATCTTTTGCCTCTACCAAGTCCTTGTAAGCACGCATAATGTTGCTAGTTACATAGAACTCTGAATCGTCCAATTGATCCGGGCGTTGGTTGTCGATACACCATTTCAGACACTCCAAAACGTTTGCGCCTGCGCCTGAAGGTACAAGGGCCTTAATAGATTCGGTTGATGCCTGCATTTGCTTGATGATACCGCCGTTTTTAAACACTGTGTATTCACCTGCTGTATCGGTTGTTTTCAAACCGTCCAACCATACGAGACGTAACATATCAGCTTCCAATACTTTCAGAATTTCGTTCTGCATGAAAGCCGCCAACTGTGTTTGGTCGAAATCAGCCGAAAGGTGAACGCCCTTTGCAACCATTTTGCCCCACAAGTCTTGCAGACAAACCGCGATAGGCAACTCAATCTGTGCGTGATCGTAGTATTTAACCTTATCGTTAAGAGAACTATACTTGTATTCGCTGTCACAACCCGCGGAACGTCTTACCGCTTTGTCGGTCGCTGTGAAAGTCAAGATAGGTTTACCCTTCTCAATACCCGCTAACACGGTTACACCGTTGGACAATTCGCCCTCCAGCCCAAGTGTCAAAGAAATAACATCGGCTAGGCTGTCGATATTCAATTTGTTTAAATCGCTAAATGTAAATGCCATAATTTTAATGTTTTAGTAGATTAGTATTTGAATTTTTTACGCATTTCTGCTGCGGCCTTCTGAACCTCTTCGCGGCTCAATTTTGTTCCGGTCTTAGTTTCGGTCTTCAGCTCTGTTTTTGCTGCCGCCGGTGCGCCTGTACGTTTGCTTAACTGCGTTTTGAGTTCGGTTACGGTTTTCTTCAACTCGGTAACTTCTTTTCGGATCGCTGAAAGCTCTTCCGGTGTAGCCGTTTTCTTCTCTTCCTCTTCCAGCTTTTCTTCCTTGGTTGCTAACCCTTCTTGACCCTCTTCTTCGCGTTTAGCTTCGCTTTCCACTTCCTTAACGTCGGAAATCTTTCCGGCTACGACTGAAATAATCATGTCCTCGCCTTCGCCAATAGAAATGTAATAATCACCATCTTCTACGGGTTTGCCTTCGGCGTCCTGTACCTCGTCACCCAATGCAGCTTGTTCGCCTTGGGCGATAATAACAAGCTCCTTTCCTTCTTTGGTTGTGACGGTTTCCCTAGCCAGCTTAGTTGATTTAACTAGCTCGGCTAATTTTGTCCAAAATTTACTCATTGATAATTTGTTTAAATTGTTATTAAATAAAGAACTAGTAGCCGCGGGAAGTCCCACCAAATCGGCACTAAATAATTCTCTTACTTCTGTTACGGTTGCGGTTTGTGCTTCTTCGTCCAACTGTTTAACATCAGACTGATTAACCGATACGCCTAATAGCTCCGGCTCCTTCTCGATCATAGCAACCATAAAATTATACTCGCTAGGATACGCGCTTTCTAAGGCTTCAGACATAACTAGATCAGCATAAACGGCTTTTTCGTCGTGCGTGAAGTTTGTAAAATGCCCTATATACCCGTCCAGCAAGTCCGCGCCGTTATGAGTGCGGCGTGCATGAATAGGCCGGGAATTACCTAAAGCCACTAGAGACGGGAAAGCACTAGCAGAGATGACTAATTTATAAGCCTTTCCCCCTTCTTCATAGTAGTTTGCGGTTTCCCCGGCTTCTATAATGCGTAACTTTTCAAATATTTTCATATATTACTGTATTATTGGTACAAAGATATATTATTTAATGGCACGAAGCCGCGGCTTTACCTATGATTTATAGGCTGGCCGCTACCTGTACACTATTATATTGTTGTTGACCCTCGTCTATGTCGGTAACTGCCACCTGCGGAGCGGGAACGCTAGCCACTGAATCGTACATAATCGCCGCTAATTTTTGCAAACTATCATTTGATAGGCTAAAATTACTAGGTAACTGCATGCTTGCACCGCCGCCTACGTCGATTTTGCCGCCGTTGGCATATCGGTACACGCCAGACGAACCGAACGAACGCCCGCCGTACTCCATGTTAAGAGCTGATAACGCGTTAATCGCGCCGGACGCTTTACGGTTCAAAATGTACATGTTCTCCCCGCCTTCGGCTTCGAACTGTTGCCCGTTCGATCCGGTGAACGTTACGCCGCCCGCCGCATGGCTAGGGCCGTATACTTGTCCACCCTTTGCGTATTTCTTAACGCTTGTATTGATCTTGGTGTCCGGCTCTTTGGTCTTGTTGATGCTCATAACCTGTTTCATACCCGCCGCCACTACGATAGCCGCCTGCGCAACACCCCATATACCGCCCTGTGCCAAAGCTTTAGACGCGCCCAAATAAGTATTGATAAGCGCCTGCGCCGTGGCAAATGCTTTGCCCGCCGCGCTCTCTTCTCCCAGTAAGCTAGAGAGCTGTCCGGCTGTGCCCGCTGCCATCGCCAATACTGCATTATAGTATTCCCGTTTCCGCTCTTTCTTCAGGATATCGTACCTCTCCTCTATGGCGGTTGTGTCCGCCCCAATGGCTTCTGCGTTAGCGATCTCGGCGGCCTTCTGCGCTTCTAAATACGCTAATTGGCTTTCCAAGTCATTACCCATTTTCATACCAGCTAGCGCGCGGTCGTTCTCCATGTTGAGGGCCTGACGGTCTCGCTCCTGCTGATCTTCCTCGTCCTTCCGTGCCTTAACCTCTGCGGCATATTCCAACTCGAGTTGGCGAACGTTGTTTATATACTCCTGTTCCCCAATAAGACCCTGTGCGCGTCTGTACGTCTCTATCTCGATCTTCTGATCGTTGACCGCTTGCAGTTCTTGCAATGAGACTTTAGCCCCTTCTATTTCGCGCTGTGCTATATCTAGCTGCATTGCGGTAACTGCTTCTGAATACTTCTTAAGCTGCGTGTCCTGTGCGGCCTTAATAGCGTCCTGCGCTTTCTTTTGCGCGTCTGCTTCCCTCTTCGCCGCGTCTTCTGCTGCCTTCGCTTTCTTCGCCGCTGCTGCCTGTGCGTACTGCGCTTGCTTGTCCCTCTCCTGTTTTATGAAGCCGGACACCTGCCCCGCCATTTCTTTCTCTTGTGTAGCGTATTGGGCACGCGCTGCTTCTAGCGCTGCAAGGGCTTCCTGTTCTTTCCGTGCGTCCTCGTCGCTTGTATATCCTAATTGGTTCTCGGCCTTGATTTGTTTGTACTTAGCGTCCAGTACGGACAATTCCATATCGCGGATAGCGTGCAGCTTTTCCCTAGCTTGTTCTAGCAACTTGGTGCGCTCCGCCGCTGATTTGTTTTGGTCGGCTGCAAGGGTCTTAAGCTCTTCCATCTCGCGGCGCATCTGTGCCATCGGAACAAGTGCCGCCGTTTCAGCTTGGTAAATCTTCTGCGTCTCTGCCGCCAGCCGTGCGCCTTCCGCCGCTGCCCTCTTCGTCTCCTCGCTGATAAGCCCTAGCTTGTCTAGAAGCCATGTAACGGCTTTAGCAATGTTTTCAATCACGAACGCCACACCTTCAAACAATCCGGTTATCCAGTCCAGCAAACGCCCGAAAATCACCTTAAAAGGGGCAAATGCCGCTTGCAGGCTAGTCGCTAGCTCGCTGTTGCGTTTCATCAGCTTCTCAATGATCCCGATAAGAGTTAAGACGAGCGAAACGACAAAAATGATCGGGTTGGCCTTTAATGCAGCGTTGAACGCCTGCACCCCGGCAATTCCGCCTTTCATCTGTCCCACTAGCGCGCCAGTGCCCCCGGTTAGTCCCTGCGTTTGAAGTATACCGTCTTTAACGCTCTCGGCGTAGTTACCGACGTTACGGCGGTTGTCACCTACCGATTTTTCCAGTTCTTTAAGCTTGTCCGATAACGCTTTAGTCTGCTCGGTTAGGTCTTGCCCCTCCTTGCTGGTAGTCCGTTGCGCCTCGCTCATCTTGTTCAGCTCCGTGGTGTTCTGCGCCAGTTGAGCGCGCAAAGCGTTAACGCTCGTGGCTTCATTGTCTAGGAGCGTTTTTGTAGACTTGATCTCGGCGTTATTTTCCCGGTTAGCGTTCGTATTATCCAATATCGCCTTTTGCGTCTCAATAAGAGACTTATTCAGCTTCTTAACAGTTGCGTCGTACTTGTCTTGCTGTACAAGTCCGTCCGCGTAGTTCTGATTTAGCGCGTCTAGCTCTTTCTTTTCAGAAGCGTATGCCGCTTGCAAATCCTTTTTAGTCTTTGCAAGGGCCATACTCTTAGCTATTAACGCGTCTAGCCCCTTTTCGGCTTCTGACGTGCCGAAATTAAGGTCTAATAGTGTTACTTGATCCGCCATTTTTACGTTATTTTAAATCCATTTTGTACAAAGATAGCTTACAATTCCCGGTTGCTACGTCATATTCGCCTAAAGATTTAATGTAGAAACAGCTATTTAGCTGCGAAAAGTAGTAAGCATCCCCCAATCGTAGGTTTTCAACGTCCGCATATTCTAGTTGCGCTTTGATTTTAACCTGTATTCGCGATTTAAACATCTTGAAATGACGGTTTATATACGGGTAATATATGGTGTGTAGGTAGACGAAGTACGGGCTAGGTGATGGCGCGGTGAATATACTGGTAAGTGCCATCTTCGGATACACCATCCGATTATCCGTGTATTTAGCGCCGGACTTGTACGCCTCTTTAACGGGTGTTACCGTTCCGGGCCCGTTGCTGTAACTGAATTGCGTAGAATCTAGTGTGCACACGTATTGGTCAGCGAACTCGTCAGGAACGTCTACCGTCTCGACACTACGCAACTTGTCGCTCCAATCGTGTATATGCGCCCATGCCGCCGACGTACCATCACGTAGGTCGGCATCTACTATCGGCTCTATATGTAACACGCTGTTGCGGTAAATCTTCCTCCAATGCCATGCCGTACACATATCATCAACTAGCTTTTTTACGTCGTTATAGGGGAAGTCCGCTGGTTGAGCGTAAACAGTTTTAGGCTCGGGTGCGAGCGCCGCATCATAGACTATATTACCCTCTCCACACTTAATAACTTCTTCCGGCGCGTAACCGTCAGGAAACTTGAAATAATCCGTACGTGTCACGCCCCCGATATTAGCGGCCAGCTGTATGAATGAATCCTGTTTGGGGTACACCGTCATTTGTTGATTGACAACCGAGCGGTAAATCCAAATGCGATCCGTCAACGTCCCGTAGAATGAAACAGAGCGGCCAATACCTGATATGTTGCCCTGTAATTGGATCGTGCCCGGCTTAGTGCTCGGAACAGACGCGCCAACATACTCTACGATCAAGTAGAACGCTTGTCCCGCCCCGGATGCAATAAAGAACCCCGCGGGCTTCCTGCCCGGCCTATCTCCGAAGAAACTAGCGTTCGCGTATATACTAGCGTTATCCATCACAATGGTAGCTTTTTGGGGGTATATGTACCCTCCGCGTCCCTTAGTGTAGTTCTGTGGTACTAGCTTTGTTGATCCCGTCGCTACGTCTCCCTGCCACGTAAGATCACGCCGTTTCACCATGATAGAGGCCTGTTGCGATAGGGCATCCGGCACGGTCGTTCCGTCGTTCGTCTCCGGGTGTATCGCCGGGAGCACGCCTTGCGGGAACGTGACGTATCGTCTTATTAGTTCAGAAAGGTCGGACGCGCTGACGGCTGCCTCTCCACCTTGTACCGCCCTGTAAACGGGCGGCGCAGATATAGGTAAACTAACGTCGGCCCACTTATTGGTGCTCTCGATCAAGTTGACAGTGTACTCCGTTTGAGATGCTGATACCTTCGCGTAGAACTGCGTAGGCTCATCAGACACATAAGCGTAATACTTGAACGGGATAGACGCTATTAATACCTCGGCTACATAATGCTCACAGTTTAGAATCCCTTTGTTTAGCCCTATGAACGTCCGGTCATTGTTGGGCGTTCTAGGCACTTTTATCGTAGCACTAAACGCTACGCTGTCCCCGGTCATAGTAACCGGGGAAATGTTGTTTAATGTGATTTTGACCGTTGCGTTATCTAAACCGTCTATATCGTTACCGTTAACTCTTAATGATACTATTTTCATTTTATCCCTCCTGTTCAATTAAACAAATTGCGATCTCGTGCGTAGTCGTATTCTCAAGTCTCAGTTGCCCGTTGCGTTTTGCACCTGTGTTGTTCGGCGTGTCAAACGTTACGGTTATCGTACCCGTTCCCGATGCGCCTGAAGTAGGCGAAACGGCCACCCAACTCGGAGCACTTCCCATAGTCCAACTATTGCCAGAAATACATGTAAGGATCCGCGTGTCCCCGCCCGCTTTGCTGCCTGAAGTACGGAACGGAGCTAAACCGATTGAAGTCGGCGCGCCCGTTTGGTTAACGGTAACTACCGCCACATTCCCGGTTAAGTTATTGTAGAACGTTATCATTCCGGTTCTCGCGTCGTTACTCGTGTTGTCAGCGATCGTTAACGTTACGGCGTTTGTTCCGTTCGGGCCTGTTGTAACGCTCGGAGTGATCCACGAATCCTTTTGAGAAATAGACCATGCGCCAAACGATGTAACGTTCACAGTTACCGGGTGTGTTAGGTAATCTACGTTAAACGTCGGTGTGTCTACCGATATATTCCCCGTTGCGCCCGCTTGATAAACGGATAGCATCGCGGTTACACTTGTATTTACTTGACTTCTAAACGTAATGTACGCTGTACGTTGTGCGCCTGTGTTGGCTTGAATATTAAAATACATATTGTGAGTCCCTGCCCCGCCCGAAGATACGGGTGTAGGTGTTATCCAACCAAAATATCCCGGATCGACGATCTCCCAATCGGTATTAGCCGTTATGACCGTTATTAGTTTAGCCGTTGCGGCGGCGTTCCCTACTTGAATGTTTGCAGGGCTTAAACTGATACTAGCCTTCTGTTGGGTGACCGGAATAGTGTACGTAATAGACCCCGCTGTACTCCTTAGTAATATGATACCCGTTCTCGCTTCACCTGTGTTGGCGGCTGCCGTTGCGGTGAGATTAGATGTACCCGCCGGGAATCGGTGGTAACGTTTCCCCCAATAGGCGTTTATCGCCGTGATGTCTGCGGGCGTTATGCTGCCCCCGCCGGATCTGCCTATAATTATGGCTATTTGCTCCGACATGCTAGTATTAACCCTCCCTATCAAATCGAGATTAGGTGAATGACCTGTAATAATTCCGTTAGAATCTAAATATACAAATATACATTCGTACCCGGGTAATCCGCAAATCAGACTATAAACTTCACTAAGGTTAGTAAACGCTTTTTTAGTTCTTATACCATTCGTCGTGCCTGCTTTTGCCTGCTCCCATGTCAGACCCTGTGTAGCTAATGCGCCGCCTTGTTCAAAAAGACCGGGCGTTAATAACGTTGTGCCATTCGTCACAGTAAGCCAGCTAGGCTCGCTTCGCACTTCCCAGGCTGCGTTACTGTATATGCTGTTAACCAGTCCTTCCGCATACGCCGCACCGATCGTCCACGGGTTTTTCTGTGCTGTAAACACGATTGACGGTGCAGGCGGTTGATCCGGTGAAAGTGGAAGCATGTAGTTGTCTTGTAGTTCCGTTGTTCTGAATCTTACCTGCTGTCTGTACGTCTTGGTACTGTTTGACCACCGCGCCCCAGTGTCTCCTGAAACCTCTGCCCTAAAGCGTTTCGATTGATATTGATTTATACCCGGTATGTTCAACTCGAACACAACGTTCGAAGAAACTAACAACTCTTGATACACGTTATAATACTCTTCGCCGTACTCTAGGTTTATAGTGATCTCGGCCTGCTCCGTCACGCCCCCACGACCGCGGATAGTGGTGAACTTGTTGGACCAAAAGTAGTCCTTAAATGCAGCCCAAAACCATTGCCCGTTCCGCATGTTCCATCTAGCGCGCAAAGCACATTGAAGCCCGGTATCATAGATAGCGTCAGACATTAGGCGGTCTTCATAGTTAATCACCTGATCCAGCCCGTTGCCCCACACGTTTTTTATAGTTAGCTTCTTGATATACGTGATATCGATAGTGTTTCCCAGTACATAAGTAGTAGGGAATATAACATTACTAGGCGCGCCTGTCACGGGTTCAACCTCAAGGAAAAACGCGTCAGACGGGTGTATAACGTAGGGGAAAAATATGTCTAGTGTCTGCCCCGGTATACGCGGTTTCGGCGGTTGGGGAAGGGCGGCATCTACACCTAGCGTGTCCCAGTATGTAAGATCACAATGGAATACGGGAATAGTTATATAGTCCGCCGGGTCGTCAACCCAGAACAATAGTTCTTGCTGCATAAACCACGGTGTGCCCTGTGACTTGTTACGATCCGCGCGCTTAAGCAAAGGGGCAGCAAAGGATAGGTCTATTTCCATCCCGTACTGCTGGTAAGGCAAAGTTACGGTTTTAACTGCCGCTCCGCTGTTCCTCACTGTAATGTTCACAGGCTCGTTCGTGCCCGTTGTCACCTTCACCATTAGCGGGCGTGTAGCCCACACGGGTAGCTGCCCGTCATAGGTTTGGCCGTCGGTTAGTGTTACATCTGCTATCGGTATATATATGTTCATTATTTAATATTTAAAGTGTCAATAATAGCATATCTAATTATAGTTACTATCCCGTTCTGTAACTTCAAGACCCTTGCCGGGTTGAGAACGTCCGATACTACGCCGCCGGGGTTGTGACTGTTCGGTACCTTGATCCCGAACTCCCCAATAGCTTTCGCGATCGGATAAGCGGCAGTTAGCGGTATGTTCGCGCCTTGCTTGTTCTTGTCCTCGATCCATTTACGTATGATCCACAATGGCGGCCGTTTACCCGCAATGCGTCCGCCTTCCATCGCGCCTACATAACGCGGTGCGGTTATCTTAGCATTGTTGCCGCTTACAACCAACTTAAGCTCTTTGGCGAAGTTACCGGAAGCCATCAGCCCTTTAGCCTTGTACGAGGCTTCTATATCGTCCCGTAGCTTGGTTAGTAGTACCTCTATTTCCGTCATTGGGTCTCGTTTCATTATTCAGATAGATTAAGAGTTATCTCCCAGCCTGATTTGGGACTGTCGTAAATGTTTTGGCGTTTAACCACCGCCGCGCCTTCGGACTCGTACAGGCAAACCGCCTTCTTCGCTATGTCTGTAATGACGGTAAACGTCCGATCCAGTACGTCGATCTCGGCCGAGCTGTCAGTTTCGTAGTGAGAAGTGCCCAGTACCTGTATAAGCACGGTGATCGCGAACGTCTCGGCGGCGTAGTCATTATAGTCCTGCCTTCCTCCGGGCACATCAACAAAGATAAAATCACCCGTTATATCGTTTGCCAGTCGATTACGTGTAGATTCATCTCCGAAGAATACGGGAAGCGCGTGTTGCGCCCCCCATGTTCCAACCTGATCTAGTATCCCTTTAAAGGTCATATTTTGATTTTACGTTATTATCGTATTCCGGCTCGTTTACATCTGTAATGGTCCGTTTGCCTATCCACGTTTTTATTACGTTACCCTTGTAATTGCCCGCTAGCGTAATGGCCCCGATGACGGTTGTGTCCGCCTCGATACTAGCGTTATCCTTCATTACAAGAGCGCCGCGGCTAGCTGACATTATCTGCCCGGTTGCTGTGACCTTCGAGTTACCGGACATAACCACGCCCGAACGTGTATTAGCTTTTCCTTCTATAACGGCGTTGTTCCCCATGATGAACGAAAGGCTCGTAATTGGCACAGTCGACGACCCGATAAACTTGGCGTTGCCCTCCATGTGAACAAGTGCACACGCCCCGGTTATTGCTGTTGGCGCGAATACCGCGTTGCCCTTCATGTGAACCGTGCCGGTTAAGTCCAGTGAAGCCCAAACTGCCGGGTTGTAATATACTACGGAATTATCACCAAAGTAGCCCGTTCCGGTAACGCTAGCGTTAACGAGTGTAGCGTTATCCTCTACGCGGATACTGCCCTTCATATTAACCGCTGTTGCGCCTGTGTTCACGATCTTACAGCCGTTGTACACCGCTATCTGAACGCCTGCAAGGTCTTCGGGTGTGATCGCTGTGTCCCCCACCTTACTAACCATTACATAGGCGAAATACGATTGCAGTTGCACGCTAGTCAATAGAGACATTTCCACGGTACGCCACCCGGTATTCGTAATGATCTTACCATTAAAATCTGTTAGTACCGCTAAAACCTGCAAACCTGCGGGGGGCGTTAGAATTGTAATACCCTTACCTCCAGCCACCCGGAACGGGATCGGCACGCACACACGGTTTGCATTTGCATCTATTCCCGTAATAGTCTGCCCGGCTGCCGCAGCATTAAACGCCCCTTGAACCGCACGCGGCTGAACGTTCAGAACCTGTGCCAATGGATGGCTACGTACTTTGTGACCGAATACGTTTGTACCTGCGATGTCAAACCGACCATTTAAATACGCATCCTTATAAATGGTTGTGCCGTAAGAACTTTGAATCGTTGAAATATGAGAGCTTTTCACACTTTCGTAGCTCTCAACCATACAACCAAGGGCTTTCACATCGGTTTGAAACACTCGATACATTCCTTCTACCTCTGAACTTACAAGGGCAAAGGTGCCCCCAAAAAACGCTTTACCCAAATCTATGCTAGCCTTCGCGAAATCAATGTTCTTGTACGTGTTGGCGATCTGTGCGTGATGGTAGAACCTGCCGTCCGGAACGTTACAACCTTGGAAGATGAATGGCATGTTAGCCGATAAGGCTGCTGCCAGTCCGGGGAAGATCGTAGGCGATACGGCGAAGTTATCGCAGTCCGTAGCTTGGATAAGGTTATAATCGCCCGCAGCTGCATCGGTGACTGTTGCACCCGAAGCTATTAGGTTCTTAACATTGCTATACACCCCTGACATTGAGAGGTTTCCTTCTGTGCCGTTTAATGATGCAGTCGATCCGATCACCTGTCCAATCAATCTAAAGACCCTGCTAGCCGCAGCCGGGACAATTATAGACACTTTAGAATTTCTAATGACTGCTTCCGGGTACTTCGCGCCGGATGCAATTGTATGGAATCCGCCCGGCCGAATGTAGGCTGTCCCTGTGCTAGTCGCCGGGTTGATCTCCACACGTGAATCAATGACGGAAAGTTTAGTTTCATAGGTGCCCATAAACTTAATTTGAGCCGATGTTGCGTCTGCCGGGACTGTTGCGTCTGCCGGGTTTTTCGTCAGTGTCAACATGAAATATTGTCCTGCCGGAACTACTAGGGTAGCCCCTACGCCCGTTGCGGTGGCTAGTGTGCTTGTTATAACAAGGCCGTCACGATCCAATGCAAACGCTTGAACCGAGTACCCCGGAACTCCACATTTAAGGGTCACGGTTACGCCGCCTGCAAATATAGGGTTTTTAGTCCTTACATAGTTAGGGCTGTCTGAACCTGTTAAAGGGTTGCCCGCAATCGGTGCATTAAAGCCGCCTTGTTCAAAGTCAGCCGCCGTCAGCACCACCGCGTCCGCCGATGTCTGATCTGATACAAACTGTAGTTTACTACCGACTACGACACTAGACCCTACGATGTCTATGTTAGGAGTACCCGCGGTGCTTAGTGCCGCTTCGCCTACGTCTACGATCGAATCCCCTCCGATGCGTGCACCGGGAAAACCAAAGTTGCCCCTAAACAGCCAGCAAAGCCCGTCCTGCGATAATGTTTTCTCGTCGTACACGATGCCGCCCACGTCGCCAATATTGACGTAACGGTCTCCCACCTGCCACGAACGGAGGGCGCGTACTCTCCTGTCGCTCCCTACTGTAATAATCTCATACTTTTTTAAACCCATAACGTTATGATTTATAATGTTTCTTCATCTCTGCCTTTTGTTTCTCGTTCTCCTCGTGCCGCTTTGATAGCGCCAGCATCGCATCCAGATAGTTGATCCGCTTTGCGTCCTCGAACGAACATGCGAACAATTCCGCTGTAGCCTGTACGAGCGTTAACACGTTCTTCGCCTCCTTGATCGGATCATCTTCCGGCGCGCCCCCTGCATCGAAAGGAAATAGACGTTTCTCTAGTCCGTCCGCCGTTTCGATCTGTTCCTTAATGTACTTCGTCGCACAAAGCAAATGGTAGACGTTATCCGGCGCATATTCGGCCGGCTTGTGCTCGATAGGCGTACACCACTTCGTAACCTTCTCCGTTGCCGTCTCACTCCTTCTCGCCTCGATAACCTGCCATAGTGTTACATCCTCTATGCGGGGTATACGGTACACGAGCTTGCCGTTTTTTACAATAAAAGGGTCGGCCTTAGCGTACTCTGCCACCGCATTTAATGTCGCTGCTTGGTCAGAAGTTAGGCCGCCCTTGTAATTCGGATGCAAGTTACAAATATATTCTAATTGTTTGCGGTTGTAATACCCACAAATTTTCCACCACAAGCGACGAAAAACGTTTTTAATCTTTCCCCGCCAGTTGGTTTGCTCTTGGAGTATCAGGTCTTCAACACCCATAAACTTTATCTTACTCATATTCAATCAGTTCTAGTTCTTCGTAATAATACCACTCCTCAACGTCCGATCCGTCCCATTGTACAACCACGCCTAACACGTCGGTCTCTGTAACCGTCCCGGTGTCCCCGGCGTAATCGTATTTAAGGCGTACCCGATCGTCTACTCTCATGCTGCAAATCTAATCATTATTTGCGTATCTCGGGCGGTATTTACGTATAAGATAATCAACGCCGTAACGTACTGCGTCCAATGCGTGGTTGTAAGCGTCTACCGGCTCGTTGGTGTACGTGTCGGTCAGGTTGTCCTTGACGTAGGTATAATTGTCAGCTTCGTCCAGTACGTTCGTGCTCCGCTTCGTTACGAACAGATTGAATTGCTTCACCTGCTGGATGCCTGCCCGGATAGATCCTTTCCCTTTTATACAGGGGATCGTGTTACAGCCTAGGCCGCGTAACTCTATAATAGACTTCTGCTCCGCGTTGTCACATACCGTAATGGTACGGTCTAGTCTTTCCATCTTAAGCCGCTCGGCGATCGTGCGGTTAAGCATCTTCGTCTCGTAACACACTTCATCTATGTACAGGTTCATGCCCCGCATGTATATTTTGACGATAGCGGTCGGGTCGTTCTGAAAGCCGAAATCAAGCCCTGTAACGAACTTAACGTCCTCGCCTGTTAGATCCTCCGGTAGACTATCGATCGTCTCAATTTCGGGATATACAAGGCCTTCCAGCCCGCCCGTCAGTCCTTCACCGTATACGCGCCACCAGTTTGCGTCCTTGGCGTTGCGCTCTATGGCTTCTACCTGCTGTTTGGATAGGTATGGGTTGTCCTTGTATGTCGAGTGGATCGTTACGTACTTGTCCCCTGTGAAGTCCGTCTCACCCCAGAAGCGCCGCACCGGGTTGAAGTCAATGATAACCTTGATCGTGGTACGTACGTCCAACTGCCTGAATATCTCGCGGGGCACGCGCTGCGCTTCGTTGATGAAAAGGATGTCACGCGCCGGACCATGAACCTTTGACGCGTTGTCACACCCGAAGAACTCGATGCACACGCCCGGCTTCACCGTGTAGATCAAATCAGACTTGTTGAGGGCGTTGTCATCCCACACCCCTTCGTCTAACAGCATGTTCTGAAAGTCACGGAACATACCGCGCTTGACCGCCGGGAGCGTGTCGGTAACGCATGAGATCATAAGAGGCTCGGTGCTTTCGTTAGCGACCAAATAGAGGAGCTGTAACACACTCCACGTCTTAGAGGAACGCGTACCACCTTTGCTCGCTATACCTCTTATATAGGGGTCGCAAAACGGCCCTATCATCTTGTTAAATACATAGGTACAGTTCATTACTTATCCTCCTCTTTATGATTCTTCTTGAAGTTCTTAATTGAGCTAACCTTTGCACGCACTTTCGGATCAGTCACGTTCACAGTCAAGCCGCCCTTGATGGCTTCGCCGTTAGACGTGTAGTCCATCTGCGTTTTAATGCCCCGTAGCGCACGAACGTAGTTGGCATCGAACTGTCCCACCGTCGCGCCTTGATCGAGGTCCTGTGCGATGGCTTCGCGTATCCTGTCGATCACTTCGATAAAGTCCGCGCATACCGTTAGATCGAACTCTTTCAAGTTCTCGGCGTAGGTAGTGCGGCGGTTGCGCAAATAGTTGACGCTAGCGCCCAAGAACATGCAGAACTCACCTTCCGATTGAAGGTGCTTCTTCGGCACTTCATAGAGCGTCCCGGCCATGTTACCGGACTTGACGGCCTCTTGTGTTATAACGGGCGTAGCCTCGCACCACGCGGAGTAAATCGCGTATGCCTCCCACAGTTCCTCCGGCTCCTGCCAAACAGGCGTTTTGCCGAAATGCGCCGTAGCAAGCTGGTAGCACTTGGTGTAATTGAACGAGTCCGCTAAATAGCGGGTAGTCGCGTATGTGGGAGACACTTTAAAGTGCGCGTAATCCGGCCTAACCTTCTCGACTTTCGGCAGCTGTACCGCTTCCTTCGTTTCTATAATTTCTTTCTTCTTTGTAGCCATATAATTTTTATTTACAACTCTACAAAAATATGCTTTTTCCGCCC
>ERZ831979.1516-NODE-1516-length-19688-cov-25.770641_pt1 | contig 19688 bp, 14 predicted proteins | sample MGYA00519952_ERZ831979 | MGnify/ENA primary metagenome ERZ831979 (study PRJEB31850, sample SAMEA3708723) | human gut metagenome | biome: human gut; feature: human-associated habitat; material: faeces | place: China | collected 2014 ...
TGGTGCCTGATGGCCGTCGTCTCCGTGCCTTCGACAAGGTGGAACTTCAGCCTGGCGAGACCAAGACCGTGACCTTTGAATTAAAGGCCGACGATTTGGCCTTCGTTGGTTGGGATGGCAAATGGAGATTGGAGGAAGGTAACTTCAAGTTGATGATTGCTGACCAGAGTGCTGATATCCATTGTACTGATACTTATCAGTGGCAATCTGCCAATCGATAAAGAATATAAAGAGTTTTAAGAAAGAGCGTACCAATAGCGGTGCGCTCTTTTTGTTTGCTGTATGCTCGGCATGAGCATTGTCTAATGGGTGCAAGTCCCGAGTAAGCCCTAATAGCGGGAATTACATAGCCAAAGGCAAGGTCGTTTTCCTCCTACTCGATTTTGGGCATTATCTCCAAGTTTGTCGAAATTAGTTCCGCGCCAGTCGAAATTAGTTCCGAGCTAGTTGAAATTAGTTCCGAGCTAGTTTGGCTAATTGGGAAGTTGCTGATAATCAGCGTTTTCATTCGCACCAGAAACGCGGTTATGCGCAGGCATATTCCGCTTACGCATGTATGCAGCACTGAATTTTGGGTTTTTGCTTTTATTAGATGATTTGTTAAAACTACGATGGGCGGTATTAGCGTTGAACGTGTTTCAAGCCAAACTGAATTGGTGGTTTCAGGCTGCACCTCAGCCAAGCAAATAAAAATCAAGCTTTTTCTTTGCTCTGCTTTCGGTTTGCACTAACTTTGCACCTACAACAAAAAAGTGAAACATTTTACTCCAATAGCATATTCAAAATATAAGATAATACTACAATGATGACGGCTAACGAAATCCGCGACTCATACAAAAAATTCTTTGAGTCGAAAGGTCATGCCATTGTGCCTTCTGCACCGATGGTTATTAAGGACGATCCCACTCTGATGTTTACCAACGCTGGTATGAACCAGTGGAAAGATATTATTCTCGGTCAACGCGATCCCGAACCGCGCCGACGCGCCGACTCGCAAAAGTGCTTGCGCGTGAGCGGTAAACACAACGACTTGGAAGAGGTGGGACACGACACCTATCACCACACCATGTTCGAAATGTTGGGCAACTGGAGCTTTGGCGACTACTTTAAAGAAAAAGCCATTGACTATGCCTGGGAATATCTGGTAGATGTACTGAAACTCAACCCCAACGACCTTTACGCCACGGTGTTCGAAGGTTCGGACGAAGAAGGCTTGGAACGCGACAACGAAGCTGCCAGCATTTGGCTCAAACACTTGCCCGCTGACCACATCATCAATGGTAACAAGCACGATAACTTCTGGGAAATGGGCGATACCGGTCCGTGCGGACCTTGCTCTGAAATTCACCTCGATAGCCGCTCAGCTGAGGAAAAGGCTGCTAAGCCCGGCCGCGAACTGGTGAACCAGGACGACCCCCAGGTGATTGAAATATGGAACATCGTGTTCATGCAGTTCAACCGCAAAGCCAACGGTTCACTCGAACCGCTGAGCATGAACGTCATCGACACGGGTATGGGTTTCGAACGTCTGGTTCGCGCCATCCAGGGCAAACAGTCGAACTACGACACCGACGTGTTCCAACCCATCATCAAGCAAATCGGCCTGCTCTCGGGCTTTACTTACGGACAGGACGAAAAGGTCGATGTGGCCATGCGCGTTATTGCCGACCACTTGCGCGCCATCGCATTCTCGATTGCCGACGGTCAGCTCCCCTCGAATGCCAAGGCCGGCTACGTAATCCGCCGCATTCTGCGCCGTGCCGTGCGCTATGCCTATACCTTCCTCGGTCAGCGCGAAGCCTTCCTTTGCAAACTTGTGCCGACGCTCGTGCATGAAATGGGCGACGCTTATCCCGAACTCAAGGCACAGCAGGTGCTCATTGGCCGCGTTATGCAGGAGGAAGAAGAAAGCTTCCTGCGCACCCTGTCGACGGGTATCAACTTGCTCGAAAACGTGGTGGAGCAAACCCGCAAGGAGGGTAAAACGGTGATTGATGGCGAAAAGGCATTCACGCTGTTCGATACTTACGGCTTCCCCCTCGACCTCACCGAACTCATCTGCCACGAACACGGCATGACCATCGATCAGGACAAGTTCAACGCCGAAATGCAGAAGCAGAAGGAGCGCGCACGCAATGCTGCTGCCGTCGAAACCGACGACTGGGTGATTTTGGCCGAAGGCGAAACGGAATTCGTGGGTTGGGACTTCACCGAAACCGACTGCCGCATTTTGCGCTACCGCCGTGTGCAGCAGAAAAAGCAGACTTACTTTGAACTCGTACTCGACAAATCGCCTTTCTATGCCGAAATGGGTGGTCAGGTAGGCGACAGCGGTGTACTGAAAAACGATAACGAAACGGTTGAAATCTTCGACACCAAGCGCGAAAACAACCTGCCCATTCACCTCACCAAAAAACTGCCTGCTCAGCCCGAAGCTGCATTCCGCGCTTTGGTCAACGAAAAGGCACGCCGCGGCAGCGAGGCGAACCACACGGCTACGCACTTGCTCGACCAGGCTCTGCGCGAAGTGCTTGGCACCCACGTTGAACAAAAGGGTTCGCTCGTAACGGCCGACTACCTGCGCTTCGACTTCTCGCACTTCCAGAAGGTTACGCCCGAGGAACTGCGTCAGGTGGAACGCATTGTCAACAGCCGCATCCGTCAGGACATTCCCTTGCAGGACCACCGCGACCTCCCCATGGACGAGGCCAAGAAACTCGGTGCCATTGCCCTCTTCGGCGAAAAGTATGGCGACCGCGTGCGTGTGGTACAGTTCGACAAGAGCGTGGAATTCTGCGGTGGTTGCCATGTCAAGAGCACGGGCCGCATCGGCTTGTTCCGCATCGTGTCTGAAAGCAGCGTGGCTGCCGGTGTGCGCCGTATCGAGGCCATCACGGGTGAAGCTGCTGAAGAGAGCGTTTACGCCATGGAAAACATGCTGAACGACCTCAAGGGCTTCTTCAACAATGCCAAGGACCTTACGGCGGCTATCCGCAAGACCATCGACGAGAACGACGGCCTCAAAAAGCAGGTAGATGCTTACGTCAAGGAGCGTTTGGCTACGTTGCGCGACAAACTCGTCAATAGTGCCACCGAGCAGGCCGGTGTGCGTTTGGTGCAAACCGTCATCCCGACGTCGGTAGCACCCGATGCTGTGAAGGACCTTGCTTTCCAAATTTCGAACATCTTGCCCGAGAACACCCTCGTGGTGCTGGGTTCTACGCACGAAGGCAAACCCTTGCTCACGGTGATGATTAGCAAGGACCTCGTGGCCGGCCGTCAGCTCAACGCCGGTACTTTGGTTCGCGAAGCCGCCAAACTCATCAAGGGTGGCGGTGGCGGTGCTCCCCACTTTGCTACGGCAGGTGGTAAGGATGCTGCCGAACTCGAAGCTGCCGTGAAGAAGGTAGTCGAACTGGCACTCAACTAATACTGCATTTAAAGTAGGCGCTGAAAAGCATGATATAGAATACCTACTTATAGAGACTCGCACTTCAAACTGTAAAGGACTGCTCTGCACCATTAAGCAGAACAGTCCTTTACCTTTCACATAAAGCAGGCGTTGACCGTGTGCACCCCTTTGCAAAGTGCCTCGGCATATAGTGATTATCGCCTAATTATCAGCACCTGCTTCACACAATCACATCAGCTTATGAAACTCACCACTATCGAAACCCTGGCAAAGGAAAATGTCTTTGAAATCATTGGTAAGGAATGGATGCTCATCACGGCCGGCACGCCCAAGCGTTTCAACATGATGACAGCCTCATGGGGCGGACTGGGTTATCTTTGGAACAAGCCCGTAGCCTTCCTTTTTGTGCGTCCCGAACGTTTTACCTATCCGTTTATTGAGGAAAACGATCACCTGACGCTCACCTTCTTCGGCCACAGTCCCGAAATGCGTCGCGTCGTAAACCTTTGCGGTACGGTATCGGGCCGCACCCACGACAAACTGAAGGAAACCGGCCTCACCCCCGTCGCCACCGAACACGGCGCCGTAAGTTTTGCTGAGGCCCGCCTCACCGTGGAATGCCGCAAACTGTTCCGCTCGGACATGAAAGCCGCCGACTTTATCGACCAGGAATGCCTCAACCGCTGGTACAGCGACAAACCCGGCGGCTCGTTCCACGCCGTGTATGTGGTAGAAATCGAAAACGTCTACGAACAGTAACCCTTGCCTCTGTTTGTGACTACACAATGACAACGCTCGCCCATCGTTCCTACAAACGAAGGGCGAGCGTTTTTTGAGAATCAGAGAAATGGCTAGAAAGTCATATTCAAAAGAAGCTCATATAACCTATCTTATAAAAGCATATATTCAGTATATAGCTAATAAATCTGCGGAAGTAGAACATTATTTACACATTGGACGAGCAAAAGAATTCTTTGAACAATATGCTTATCTTCATGGTAAAGAGCGTGTGTCAGAGTTGAACAGAGTCATTATTATATAAAAACAGAATTACGAAGTGTGATTGTTAGTATAATGAGATATCAACAACACAGGGTGTTCAGTAAATACGAAAAAGGCATTTCTGAATTAGTGCAGCTTTTAACAGAACATCGCGAATATGAATGGTATTCACAAACTGTGTATCTTATGGCTCTCGCAATTCCCAAAAGTGGCATTGCAGCAAGATACACTGTTTGTTAACCCAACTTTAACGCTCAAAAGAAAAATCGGTTTTTTTTTCGAGACAATCCGTTCCTGAAACACTTGATAATCAATATAGCGTATGGCGCTGAGCAATTTGTAGTACCCAAGCATGTCAGAAGAAGTTTGTAACTTTGCAGCATATTCTCCATGTTTAATAAAAGGAACTTCAAGGTTCTAAACAAGCAATATCATACGAGCATACACTTTAATAATGAGGATTTTGAAAAATCTGTAGTACCCACGGATTCTCTTTTTTAAATGAATCCATTGAAACACAATCAGATTTCAACCTATAAGTGTTGAAGTTGGGTTAAGGCTGTTGGCGTGGAAATGATGCGGGCAGGAATGCCCGCACCTTTTACAGGCATCATCTATAATTTTAATTTCTCTACCTGTTCCTTGATACAATCTAACTCATCAATGTGGATCGTGTCATCTTGCAATTTGGCATATAGTTCATTAGCTAATGCCACTTTTTCTGCATTGTAAGGTTGCATATAGTTTGAAGGATTCGCTATATACTTCAGACTTTCTATTTCATCCTTGTCAATGAATGAAATCTGTAATTCAGATTCTATCCTTCTTCTAATCTCTTTCAGAGAGATTTCATCAGACTTGTCTGTTTTCTGTAATTCAGCATAAATAATATTTGCTTTATCCACCATTTCCTTATTGTATGGTGACATATATTTTTGGGGGTTGCATTTCCTTTCAAGAACATACCACAAGCCTTGAGTCTTGTCAAGGATCTTTTCCTTTTCTTTACCCTTTATCTTCTTGATTTTAGAACCTAAGGCATTAAAGTAAATGACTGAATATATCAAAATAAATAAAACATTGGCAAAGATTAAAAGCACCAAGAAATTGCCATTAGGTGTTCTTACATATTTAGACTTTGTTGCTATATTCATAGTTGCTGGACCATATATAATCTGTCCACCACCACTAGTAAAAGGTATTGCATAATCATCTTTTTCTAGCTTATAGAAAGTTGATTTTGTTGCTAATATGCTTTCTATATCAGGTGGATTTGTTGTATAAGTCCATGCGTGAAGCATAAAAGGGGAGTCGGGTGTAGTTGATGGACCAGTAACAAATTCATAAGCCATATATGAAATTTTTTTTCCATCAACGCACTTCAGTATACTAGGTTCAAGTTGAATTGTCTGAATTATGATGCCTGCTTTTTGTTCTTCACCAAATACAAAGGATTCAGTTTTAATCCAATCTAAAGACCATTCCCCCGTAGAAGTGTCAAAATTCTTGGTTAAATATCCTATACCACAATAGCTTTCGGAAAGTACAAATTGATCACGGAGTTGCTGATAAAAATCTTGTTTATCTGCTTCATTGTATTTATATAAACCAAAATTTAAACCACCAAGAAGGAAAACTAAACCTAAGAGGAAAGAAACATATATCTTTAGCATAATCAGTTAAATTTTTATGGATTCTTTTGATATAAAACTATTGATTAGTATTGCTTTTACTCTTGCGTATTCTATTGTATACTTAGTACCGTGTGACTGTTAATCCTCAAAAGCCAATACGCAATCACATACATCCACTATCAGTTTATTTCTTTCAAGTGTTGCTATCTTCCCATACTTTCATAATTAGGAAAGAATCCAATCAGTTTCAGCCCCTTCTTCTTCGCAAACTCTCTAACATAGGTGTCTGCACCCTTCGCATCACCTGATACTATTGTGTCAGATATGTATTTCAGATATTGTTCATTATCTACTGGTGGGCAGGTCCAGCTACCTTTGATTGTTAGTTTCATTTATATTAATTTATGGACTACATACAACTTTACTATTTATATGGCATCTTCATGGCTCTACCATATAGTATTGAGATATATCCTACGTCCAAATATCATATTAGAGCACTAGTGATACTTGTATCATATCTTACACCGCAAATATAGCGTTTTTACCTCGAAACACGGCATAACCAATGGAAAAACTGCGTTAAAGAACTTATAAAAATGTAGTAAAACAGTATGATAGGCTACATTTTTATAGGTACTTATAGAATAAAAGGGAATGATTGACAATCACATCCTTTAAGGAAAGTCGTTTCACCCCTACCTTTCTAAAATATCATTGGATAACTTTTGTTTGTCACATTTTGAGTTCGGTTGAAACGTTCCCATCCAAACACTATTTGGTAGTTTTTAATGTAAGCGAAAGTTAAAGACGTTAAATGTTACACATTTCGTATCTATATAGAATCCACACAGTCACTTTTCTGCCGTTTAGAGCGTATAATACTGATAATTAACTAATAATACATTCAGTAATTGTAAATCCTTAACATCCCTCACTTTGCCCTCTAGCCTTCAAGCGATAGGAAAACGTGCATTTGATAACTGTTATTCCCTTTCCACCCTCTACATCCCCACAGGCACAGAAGCCCATTTAAAAAGCATCTTGGATGCAGAGTACCACAAATACCTAAAGCTCGTGAAGTCACTATGATAGCAATAGCCTCGAAGCGAAAGAAGAAGGAAACCCTGCTGAAAGAGTTTCCCGGCGCAATTCTGGCCGACGTTACCAGTAAGGCCACAGACGGTCTGCGCAGACTCAGTCCCTTTTATCCCCATTACGACATACAATCCCCTTGGAGTGCATCACGAATATTGGCAATTTTGGCATACCCATACCTACACCGCGCTATGGGCGTGAATGTGGATGCTACAACACTGATTAAACTTATGGACATAGGAACCCCGACAAACATCAGCCAGAATCAATGAAATCACACTGCATGACTTTAGGAAAACCAGAACCCGGCTATGTGAACGAAGACGCTGTGAGTGCATCGCAGGGTGTGATAGCCGTGTCGGACGGTGCTGGAGGCGGAGGCTTGTTTGCCGACCGTTGGGCCCGTTATCTACTCGACAAACTGCCCACAGCCCCCATATGCTCGGCCGAGGAACTGGACCAATGGATAGGAAACATTTGGGAACCTTTTTACAACGATTGTGAGCAGGAAGCCCAAAGAAAGGGAGGACTGCTGCTGGATAAGTTCTACGATGAAGGCTCGTTTGCAACGCTGGTTGCTGTGTGGCAACAGGGAGGCAAACCATGCAGCTGGATGAGCTATGGCGACAGTGCAGCCTTTCACTACAACTATAAAACCCGGAAATTGGCTTGTTCGGTCGGTTCGCTGGTTGACTTTGAACAGCCCCCTTATTTGATAAACTGCAAAGATGAACTGCAGCTCAATGGATTTAAACAAGGGGAATTTGATACGGATGAGCATTCTGTTGTGTTTGTGACGAGCGATGCTCTGGCACATTATCTGCTGATGATGTATGAGGTGGCACACCGCGAACAGTATGACGAGGATTTGCAGAAGGCCATTGATTGCCGTTCGAAAAATGCAAATTACATCCATGCAGCCTTGCTGCTCCCTCATTTTGATTTTGAAGCCGATGTGTTGAATCAGTTACTGCATAGTGCAAGAAATCGCACCTTCTTTAACCGACACCTGAAGCGTTTGCAGCGCGATAGCCTCTTGGCATACGATGATTATTCCATCGCTATGTTGACCGATATTTGCCAGTAATGACAAATGATGAGGCTGTTTGCGTTGTTTCGTTCGGGTAGTAAACTACAAAAAAAACCGGAAGAAAGGCAGTTTTGCTTTCTTCCGGTCTTTTTTTGATAGGGGAGTAATGGGGCTTGAACAGAACCCGGGGGAGGGTTATCGGCCAATGGGCTGCACCTTGCTGCGCACGCCTTTCGAAATTTCGAAGAACAGGTAGCGCGGCTGGTTGGAACGTACTTGCTTTTCGACACTGAGGTATTTTTCGGTGGCGTATTGCTTGGACTTTTCAAAGGTGAGGCGCGATATTTCGGCTTGCGACTTGGTGGTCTTCGTCGAATCGAGTTTTTCTTCGGGGAAGAAGTCGTCGAGGTCGACGTCGCCAATCATGGTGGTTTCGAGGAAGGTGATGTTCTTTCGCTTGTCGTCGGTGTAATAGCCTACGAACATGTGGCCGGGCGTTTGCACGAGCACGGGGGTGATGTTGATGGCACGCAGGAGCGAGGCGAAGAGAACGCTTCCGTCGACACAGTTGATTTGCGAGGAGTTCAGCGCGTCCTCAAGGGTGCGAACGCGTTGGGCATAGACCACATTGCTCGACAAACTGGAGTAGGACACGGAACTGTAGCGGAAATTGCGCTTTTGCAACACGTACCACAGGGCGTAGACCTGACGGTCGACGGCTTCGGGTTTGCCGGCCTGGTAGCCCAGGAACTTGCGCACGATGCGGGTGTTGAGTGCCTCGCGCAGAATTTTGTCGATGTTCGGGCTTTCCTCGTTGACGTAGGCGGCATAGAACAGGCGGGTACTGATGAAACGCTGTTTGCCGTTGGGCAACTGTTTTTGGTAGCCCAGCAGACATTCGTTGAGGCTGCGCATGGAGAAGGTGCGCATTTTTTGCCCAAAGTCGACATTGTTCATTTTTACCGTGGCAACTACGCTGATGGGCGTGGCCTGATCGTTGTTGCGCAGTTCTTCGTATCGCCAAAGGATGTCGGGGTAAATGATGTATTCCTTGTCCTCTTCGGGCAATACGAAGGTAGATACGGAGTGGTTGTAGAAAGGCGTTTCGGCCAGTTCGATTTGAACGCGGCTGTTGGGCTTATTGGATTTTACCTTGATGGCAATGCACGATTTGGGGTTGCCGATGCAGTTGGTGGTACTCATTGGCTGAATGATTTGTGCATCGGTGGTGGCTACGGAGAGTAGGGCCGACGGAAAAAGGTTGCCGCCAAGAGGGTCAACTATTTCAAAATCATTGACAAATGGGCGGCGTATGACCAAATAGGTTATTGTGCTGACCAAGGAGGTGAGAAGCAGCACTATCAAGGCAATTTTAAGAATCAGCTTGCGCCGATTGATTATGTCGGATGGATGAAGCATAGTGACTGTGTAACTTAAATGGGTGTTCAGAATTCACACATTTGAACACTTGCTTGGGTAACTTGAACTTTAAACTCGATGCTTAAAACGCCTGAATGGTGTAAAGGTAAAGAACGGCTGCGGGAATGGCGAGCAGCGAGGAGTCGAAGCGGTCGAGCATGCCGCCGTGGCCGGGGAGCACATGGCCGCTGTCTTTAATACCCAGCTGACGCTTGAAAAGGCTTTCGACCAGGTCGCCCCAGGTGCCGAATACGCATACCGTCAGGCCCAGCCCCAACCAGTGGAGAAGGGGCAAGGTGCCGGGATTGAAATGCCAAAGCAGGGTGGCGGCAACCAAACACAAAAGTCCGCCGCCAATGCTGCCTACCCATGACTTGTTGGGCGAAATGCGCGGAAAAAGTTTGGCAGGGAAATACTTGTGGAGCATGGAACCGCAAAGGTAGGCGCCTGAATCGCTGGTCCACAGGAAGATGAAGATGCTCAGTGCATAGATGGGCAGGAACTCGGTGCGGTTAATCAGCGGATTGTACTGGAACGCCAGCACGTTGAGCAGCGAGAAGGCCAATGCTACGTAAATTTGCGAGGCAAAGGCGTAAGCCCAGTTTTTCAGCGGATTGCGTTTTTGCAAATACAATTCGCTGATGAGCAGATACATGATGGAAACGAGATAGGGGATGAATGCGTCGGGCTTTACAAAGTCGGCACAATAGCCCGAGAAGGCTAAGAAGAGGTAAACACCAGCCACGGTGTTGATGAGCCGGTTGACCGATGCGCCAGCGTGATTGTTGACATTGGTAGAAAATTCCCAAACGCTCAGGCCCGTGATAAGGGCAAAAAGTACAGTGAAGGTGAGGGGAGAGTAGAGCGTGCCGCCTACCAGTACGGCTACGAATACGATACCCGTCAGACTGCGTACTACAAGATTGCTCATGCTAAGAATGCGGTTAAAATGAGTATTGTGCTAAGAAAGAAATGGTTGTTTACATGAACTAAGAAACTGTTTAAATTTTCCACCAGCCCAATGACGGGAAAAATCTAAACAGTTTCAAAGTGTTAAAGCGTTTACGCGTTTACGCTGTGATTGTCGGCTTGGTTATCCGATTGATTGTTCGTTTGAAGGTCGGCATGGCTTTCAAGTTTGCTTTCAGCATTGCTTTCGGTTTCTGCCGATTTTGTTTCTGCCGTTGCAGCACCTTCTGCTTTCTGGTTTTCTGTTTCTTTCGCATCTTTAGCTTCAGCTTCTTTAGCCTTAGCTTCAGCTTCGAGTTTGCGGTTACGTTCGTCAACCAGTTTCATCGCCTCCTCTTCCATAAGGATGTCCGTGCGGCTCTTCCAGGGACGCGGGCCGAAAATCTTTTCAGCATCTTCGGTGAAGATAACTTCGCGTTCGACGAGCAAGTCGGCCAGCGCGTTGTGCTTAGCCGCATTTTCGGTGAGCAAACGTTTGGCGCGTTCGTATTGTTCGCTAATCATGCGCTGCACCTCGTTGTCGATGAGTTCCGCCGTTTTGTCGGAGTAGGGCTTGGTAAATCCTTCGCCCTGCGCGTTGTAGTAACACAGGTTCTGCAGTTTGTCGCTCATACCGAGGTAGGCCACCATGCCGTAGATACGTTTGGTGACGCGTTCTAAGTCGTTGAGCGCACCGCTTGAAACATGACCCAGGAACACATCCTCGGCCGCACGTCCGCCGAGAAGCGAACAGATTTCGTCGAGCATTTGTTCCTTGGTAGTGATGGTGCGTTCTTCGGGCAAATACCATGCTGCGCCCAAGGCCTGTCCGCGCGGCACGATGGTCACTTTGACGAGCGGGTTGGCATATTGCAGCAGCCACGACACGCTGGCATGTCCGGCCTCATGAATGGCGATGGCACGTTTTTCGTCCTCGGTCATCACCTTGGTTGTTTTTTCCAAACCACCGATGATGCGGTCAACAGCGTCGAGGAAGTCCTGCTTGCCCACCTCCTTGCGGTTATGGCGAGCCGCGATGAGCGCCGCCTCGTTACAAACATTGGCAATGTCGGCACCCGAGAAGCCCGGTGTTTGTCGGGCCAGCATTTCGATGTCGAGAGAACTGTCGAGTTTGAGCGGAGCCAGGTGAACCTTGAAAATAGCCACACGTTCAGAGAGTTCAGGCAGGTCGACATGGATTTGACGGTCGAAACGTCCGGCACGGAGCAGGGCAGAGTCGAGAATTTCGACGCGGTTTGTAGCCGCAAGGACAATGACACCCGAGTTTGTGCCGAAACCGTCCATTTCGGTGAGCAACTGGTTCAGCGTATTTTCGCGTTCATCGTTACCCCCCATTGAGGGGTTTTTGCCACGAGCACGGCCGATGGCATCAATTTCGTCGATAAACACAATACAGGGAGCTTTTTCCTTCGCTTGCTGGAAAAGGTCGCGCACACGGCTTGCACCCACGCCGACAAACATTTCGACAAAGTCGGAACCAGCCATAGAGAAGAACGGCACGTCAGCCTCGCCCGCCACAGCCTTGGCGAGCAGCGTCTTACCCGTTCCCGGAGGACCCACGAGCAAAGCACCTTTAGGAATTTTACCACCCAGTTCCGTATATTTCTGCGGGTTTTTCAGGAAGTCGACGATTTCGCGGATTTCCTGTTTAGCCCCTTCCTGTCCGGCCACGTCCTTAAAGGTAACGTGCGTAGCGTTTTTGCCATTTTTGTCGAACAGGCGCGCTTTGCTTTTGCCGACATTGAAAATGCCGCCACTGCCGCCGCCGCCTCCCATGCGCCGCATTAGGAAGAACCAAAGGAACACTAACAGGATGATGGGCAGCAAACTGCTGAGCAAACTCATGAAGAACTTATCGCTTTCCTCATATTTTACGCTTCCCTGGTAGTTAGCATCCAGAAAGCCATTGATGGTGTCGATATTCGGGTATTTAGTCGAAACCGTCGGAGCGCTTCCCGTTTGGTCAGAGCCCTGTTTGTAGATTTCGCGAATTTTTTCGGGGCGAACCACCATGCGCACGTTGCCTTCGGTTTTATTCACCACCACCTCTTTGGCCACGCCTTGTTTCACATAGTTACGGAAAGTGGTGTAGTCCACCTCCTTGTTCACACCGCCCGGGTTGCTTTGGTTTCCCTGGTAAAGCATGATACCCAGGCCAATGATAATGATAAAGTACACCCACGTCAGGTTAAATCCCGGTTTTTTGTTTTTTTCCGGGTCCGATTTGGGCGATATGTTGGGTAATTTAGGCATATTCGGTTTGATTCATTTCAGAAAAGAAGTGTCAGCCTGTCACATCATAGTGAGTGTCATATAGAGAGCATCCTAAGTGAGTCAGGCCAATACCATAAGTCATTGCAAGCATTGAAACGCAACAGTCGTGTAAGTCTTCGTCTAAGTGTTTCAATCTTGTGTATTAGTCCAAATCAGCCACTTCGGTCAGTTCAGCATCATCCCAAAGGTTTTCGAGGTCATAATGCTCTCGCGCTTCAGGCACGAAGATGTGCACCATGACAGTACCATAGTCCATGGCCACCCATTCCGCGTTCTGTCGTCCGGCGATGTTAGCCGGTTTTTCGTGTGCCTGTTTGCGAGCAAATTCCTCAACGCTGTCAGCGATGGCATCCACCTGCAGCGGGTTAGCCGCCGTACAGATTACGAAGTAGGCACAGGGAGCCGTAATAATATGTCGCAAATCTACCGTAACGATGCCGCGTCCTTTTTTTTCCTGAATACCGTCGATGATGCTATTCACTAAAAGTTGTGTTTCTTCCATGTAAAATATAGGGGAATAAATGATTGATGATTCGTTAAGTATGGGTTTGTTTTTTCACAAAGCCGCCGCACGCAGTCTGGTTTTTATCCGTTGTGCGTCAGTTAGCTCCGTTTAATCTGTTTAAAAGGTAAGCAAAATCTGTGCCGCTAAGGTCTGTTTGTCGCCGTGTCAGTTGTTAAATAGTCTCTAAAAACTTGTTTTTCAGCCACAAAGCCCCCACAGAGCCTGGTTACCCATTGTGCAAAGTTACTACATTTTTCGTACCTTTGCCCCACAAAATATTAAAAACGATGAAGTTTTTCGTAAAGTCACTGACATATTTGCTCAGCGTGCAAGTTTTGTCACTTGTTCTCATGAGCCTTTTCCGCATTCTTTTTTATGTAAGTGTGCGTCCGCAGTTACCCCCCGAAGTAGCCGCTCATGCCGGTTGGACCGCCCGCGCCTTTCTCAACGGCCTTTGGTTCGACAACGTCATAGCCTGCTACGTCATGGCCCTTCCCCTGGTCATTACCGTTGTCACCGGTTTGTTAAGCTGGTGGCGCCCTTGGCTGCTGCGCGCCTACGGCTGGTGGTTTGGCGTGATGTATGCCCTCGTGTTCATGGCCAGTGCCGGAAATATCCCCTATTTCAGCTACTTCAGCAAACCCCTCAACGCCTCGATCTGGAACTGGGCCGACTACGGCGGCACCACCCTCGGCATGATATTTGGCGAACCCGCCTATTATCTTTATATAGCCGCCTATTTTATTATCCTCGGTATCTTCTCCTACGGGCTCTACACCCTGCGCCGCCGCATTCAGCAGCAAGTACAGCGCACCTCGCCCGCCATACCCTACAGCCGCACCCTCACCTGGCGCTATTTGCTCAGCGTCAGCGGCCTTTCCATCGCCCTGCTCGGCGCCTGTTTTCTTGGTATTCGCGGCCGTTTGGGCTACAACCCCATTAAAGTCAGCGCCGCCTACTTCTGCACCAATCCCGTGCTCAACAACCTTGGCGTAAACCCCATGTTCTGCCTCCTCACCAGCACCCTCGACGACATGCGGCCCGAAAACAAACAGCTGCGCCTCATGCCTGACGCCGAAGCTATACGCCGTGTGCAGCACTACTACCAGCGCACCGGCATCGAAGGCATATCGCCTATAGCCCGCCCAATCACCCCCGACAGCCTGCCAACGAAGCGCAACGTCGTCATCGTGCTCATGGAGTCAATGTCTGCCAAACTCATGACCCGCTTTGGCAACGACAAACACCTCACCCCCCATATCGACTCGCTCTACGCCCACTCCCTCAGTTTTGCCAACTGCTATTCAGCCGGCAATCACACCAACCACGGGCTTTACGCCACGCTCTACTCCTTCCCCTCCATCATGTTTCGCAATGCCATGAAGGGGTCCGATATACCCGTCTATTCAGGCCTTCCCACCGTGCTTAAAGAGCAAGGCTACCGCACCCTGTTCTTTATGACCCACGAAAGCCAGTACGACAATATGAACGCCTTTTTCCGCACCAACGGCTACGACGAAGTGTATGCCCAGGAAAATTATCCGCGCAGCGAAGTCGTCAATCATTTCGGCGTACCCGACGCCTTTCTGTTCAGTTACGCCCTGCCCGTGTTGCGCCAACGTGCCGCCGAAGGCCATCCCTTCATGGCCACCCTGCTCACCATCAGCAACCATCCGCCCTACGTAGTGCCCGACGCCTTTGCCGACCCCTCGCTCACGCCCGAAGAACAGATTGTGCGCTACGCCGACCACTGCATCGGCAGTTTCATGCAGCAAGCCGCGCGCGAACCCTGGTACAAGAACACGCTTTTCGTCTTTCTTGGCGACCACGGCAAAATGGTGGGCACAGCCAACTGCGAATTGCCCGAATCCTTCAACCACATTCCGCTGTTCATTCATGGCGAAGGTCTGTCGCCCCGCGAAATATCGAATTTTGCCGGACAGGTGGACGTAGCCCCCACGCTCCTTGGCCTGCTGCGCGTGCCTTACGTGCAAAACAACTTCGGCATCGACCTGCTGCGCGAACAACGTCCCGCTGCTTTCTACACAGCCGACAAAACCATAGCCGCACGCAATGCCACCCACCTTTATGTATATAATGCCGAAACCGACCGCGAATACTGCTACCGCCTCGACCCCCAGGGCACTCCCACCGAAGCCCCGGCCTTCGGTGCCGAATGGCAACCGCTCAAGGACTATGTGTTCTCGCTTCTGCAAACCACCGAGTACATGGTGCAGCACGGCATGATCACCGACCGCCCCGCCCAACAGCCGGCTGGCGAAAAGTAAAAGAACTACGCAAAAATTGCACATATTTCTCCCTTACGCGCAATGAATCCTGAAAAAAGTTCATTGCGCGTTTTTGCTTTTAAACTGCATAAAAATGCAACGCTTTGATAATAACGAAGTGTCGTAAAATTGCCAATTTTAAGTTATTGTCTTTAATTCTGTCATATTGATTGAGCGAATAACGCATTAAGATTAAATGTTCGCAAAAAAAAGGCGCGTTTTCTTTGGCAACTAATCAGAAAAACCCTATCTTCGCTCACATGATGTTAAATCACAACCTTAAAACCAAAAAGCAATGAAGAAGTATAATTTCGGCGCGGGTCCGTCCATTCTCCCGCAGGAAGTCATGAAAGCAACTGCCGACGCATGTGTTGAGTTCGGCGATATGGGTCTGTCATTGATGGAAATCAGCCATCGTACCAAGGAATTTCAGGCCGTGATGGACGAAGCTCAGGCTTTGTTCAAGGAGTTGCTCAACATCCCCGAGGGCTACTCAGTGCTCTTCCTCGGTGGTGGTGCCAGCCTTGAGTTCTGCATGGTTCCCTACAACTTCCTCGAGAAGAAAGCCGCATACCTCAACACCGGTGTGTGGGCCAAGAAAGCCCTGAAGGAAGCCAAGTTGTTTGGCGAAGTTGTTGAAGTAGCTTCATCAGCCGACGCTAACTACACCTTCATACCTAAGGACTACGAAATTCCCGCCGACGCCGACTATTTCCATATCACTACGAACAACACCATTTACGGTACCGAAATCCGCAAGGACCTCGACAGCCCCGTGCCCGTGATTGCCGACATGTCGAGCGACATCTTCTCTCGTCCCATCGACGTGAGCAAGTACGGCATGATTTATGGTGGTGCCCAGAAGAACCTTTCGATGGCCGGTGTAACCTTCGTTATCGTGAAGGACGAACTCCTTGGCCACGTTAGCCGCCCCATCCCCACCATGCTCGACTACCGCACCCACGTCGACAAGGGTTCAATGTTCAACACGCCTCCCGTAGTGCCCATTTACTGCGCACTCCAGAACCTCAAGTGGATCAAGGCTCAGGGTGGTGTTAAGGAAATGGAACGTCGCGCACAGGAACGTGCCGAACTGCTCTATGCCGAAATCGACCGCAACAGCATGTTCCAAGGCACTGCTGCCAAGGAAGACCGTTCACTCATGAACATCTGCTTCGTAATGGCCGACGAACACAAGGAACTCGAAGCCGAATTCCTCAAGTTTGCTCAGAGCAAGGGTATGCAGGGCATCAAGGGTCACCGTTCAGTAGGCGGTTTCCGCGCATCGTGCTACAACGCCATGCCGCTCGAAGGCGTGAAAGCATTGGTTGCTTGCATGCAGGAATTCGAACAAATGCACAAGTAAATTTTTCACGGGATTTTCCCCCCAATTTCAATGACTAACCACAGCACCCTCACTCCTGTTTTCATGTAGGGGCGAGGGTGCTTGTCGTTTCATTCCCCAGCACCTTTGCGCCGGAGCTGAAGCGATCATTTATACCAAAAACACAATGAAGAAAGTTCTGATTGCTACCGAAAAACCCTTTGCCCCCGTGGCCGTTCAGGGTATTCAAGACATTTTCAAGCCCGTAGGCTACGACGTAGTGTTGCTTGAAAAATACACCGAAAAGGAAGAACTCCTCGCAGCCGTAGCCGACGTGGACGCCATCATCATCCGTTCCGACAAAGTCGACGCCGAAGTTATCGAAGCCGGTAAGAATCTGAAAATCGTGGTACGCGCCGGTGCCGGTTACGACAATGTCGACCTCGAAGCCGCCACGGCCCACAACGTAGTGGTGATGAACACCCCCGGACAGAACTCCAACGCCGTAGCCGAACTCGTTATCGGCCTTTTGATTTACGCTTCGCGCAACATGTTCAACGGCACTGCCGGCACCGAACTCATGGGCAAGAAAATCGGTTTGCTCGCCTTCGGAGCCGTGGCACAGAACGTAGCCCGCATTGCCCAAGGCATGGGCATGGAAATTTCGGGTTACTCGCCCACCGGCCGCCCGCAGAAAATCAAAGATGCCGGTTTCACTGCCTATGAAACGCTCCACGACCTCTTTGCCAACAACCAGATTGTCAGCCTCCACATGCCCTCAACGCCCGAAACGCGCGGCAGCATCGGCTACGACCTGCTCATGGCCATGCCTAAAAATGGTATCGTAGTCAATACCGCCCGTCAGGACGTTATCGACGAAGGCGGACTCCTCAAGGCCCTCACCGAACGCACCGACCTGCGCTACGTCAGCGACCTCAAGATGAAGGATCACGAACACGCCCTCGAACTCCTTGGCGATCGCTACATCTTCACCCCCAAGAAGATGGGTGCCCAAACCAAAGAAGCCAACATCAACGCCGGACTCGCTGCAGCCCGTCAGATTGTCGACTTCCTCGAAAACGGCGTCACCACCTTCCAGGTTAATAAGTAATCAGCCAACCATTTTTTCACACACTAACGAACAAGTTGCCTGCAACACCGTGTAGTGTGTAGGCAGCTTTTTTTTAAGGCCGCAAAGCTCACAGCCGCTTTTGCAGCATCACCCCCAAAAAGCAACCCGACCATGCCCAAAATAAAACCTTTCAAGGGCCTGCGCCCGCCCGTAGAACTCATTGAGCAAGTACAATGCCGTCCTTACGACGTGCTCTCATCCGAAGAAGCCCGCGCCGAAGCCGGTAGCTGCGAAATGTCGCTTTACCACATCATCAAGCCCGAAATCAACTTCCCCGAAGGCACCAGCGAATACGACCCCCGCGTTTATGAAAGCGGCGCCGAACAATTCCGCAAGTTCCAGGAAGAAGGATGGCTCGTACAGGATGAAGCCGACAGCTACTACCTCTATGCCCAAACCATGAACGGCAAAACGCAGTACGGATGGGTGGTATGCGCCAGCGTGGCCGACTACATGCAAGGCGTCATCAAAAAGCACGAACTCACCCGTGCCGACAAGGAAGAAGACCGCATGAAGCACGTCCGCTCCACCTCGGCCCACATGGAACCCGTGTTCCTGGCCTACCATCCACGCCCCATGCTCTACGCTCTTCGCTGCAAGTACGCCGCCCAAACCCCCGTCTACGACTTCACCGCAGCCGACGGCTTCCGCCACCAGCTCTGGATTGTCACCGACAAAACCGACGAGGCCACCATTACCGCTGAGTTCGCCGCCATGCAGGCACTCTACATTGCCGACGGTCACCACCGTTCAGCCGCAGCCGCCCTTGTAGGCGACGAACGCGCCCATCAGGCCGAACACACCACCGGTGACGAAGAATACAACTACTACATGGCCGTATGCTTCCCCGCCGATGAACTCACCATTCTCGACTACAACCGCGTGGTTAAGGACCTCAACGGCATGACCGCCGCCGAATTCCTTGCCGCCCTCGACAAGAACTTCGTGGTTGAAGCCAAAGGCAGCGAACCCTACCGTCCGTCGCAGGCTCACGAGTTTGCCCTCTACCTCGAAGGCACCTGGTACGCCCTCACCGCACGTCCCGGCACGTTCAACCCCAACGACCCCATCGGCGTGCTCGATGTCGACATCTCGTCGCGCCTCATTCTCGACGAACTGCTCAACATCAAGGACCTGCGCAAAGACAAGCGCATCGACTTCGTAGGCGGCATTCGCGGATTGGGCGAATTGCAGGCCCGTGTCGACAGTGGCGAAATGAAGATGGCCCTTGCCCTCTATCCCGTCAGCATGGAGCAAATCATGAACATTGCCGACAGCGGCAACATCATGCCCCCCAAAGCCACCTGGTTCGAACCTAAGCTCCGCAGCGGACTCGTGGTTCACAAGTTCTAACACTTTCCATTCTCATTCAGGGAACCTGTCAATACAGCAAAGCCCGGGTTGAAGCAAATTTATAGCCTGCTTCATCCCGGGCTTTTTTGATTTGCGTACGGAATATCTGGGCTATATATATCGTATGTTTTTCTTTTTTAAAGGTGAAAAACAATTAAATATTTAACACCCATGCGCCATCCGCTAACAGCCACCTGACTTCATCACTTTTCTGCGCCATCACATAGCACGTATTGAAAATCAATGAG
>ERZ831979.1552-NODE-1552-length-19268-cov-3.618175_pt1 | contig 19268 bp, 20 predicted proteins | sample MGYA00519952_ERZ831979 | MGnify/ENA primary metagenome ERZ831979 (study PRJEB31850, sample SAMEA3708723) | human gut metagenome | biome: human gut; feature: human-associated habitat; material: faeces | place: China | collected 2014 ...
GAAAGCGGCAAAAGGATTCAGGAACTTAGAAGGGATCGCGGTATGACGCAGACGCAGCTCGCAGAATATGTGGGAATCAGTTCCGATAATCTGGGCCGGATAGAGCGAGGGCAGCAAGGTGTATCGATTGATTTGCTGATCGAATTGGCGGATTTTTTCGCTGTTTCCATGGACTATATTGCTTTGGGACGAAAAATGAAGGTGGACGCAGTCAGATCAATGATACGGTCCGCAATCGATACGCTGGTGAAGCTCGAGCGAAGTTTGTAAATCCGATGTGCGGCGTCGGGTAATCCGCTGTGCTGCGTCCTGTTAATCAGATATAGGATGTATTACGATTATGCCACAGGATATCAGGGGTTCCTGTATGGAGCTTGAAAAATGCCGAAGCAAAACGGTTATATCCGGTGACGAACAACAACGGCAGACGCTCTCCTGACGAGGGGGGAGAAGCGATGCGGCGGATGCGCCAGGACCACCTGCGTCGGACTCAGCTTCGGCGTCATCTTATGCTTCCCGATCAGCATGCCGACACAGTACGCGCAGGTGTCGCATCCCCAGGAACACAGAAAAACAAGCCATACAATGTAGGCACCTGCCTCGATCATACGCGTCTGATACACATACGACAGCATCACAGCAACATAGAACACGCCAAAAAATGCTGCAAGTACCTGTTCCGTCTTATACTTCGGATATGTAAATACATATGCGAACATCATAAGAATCAAAACACCTAATACAAACACCATTGTATCCGGCAAAAATGCAAATTTCAGATTACAATAATACACGGTCGCTGCCAGATAACCAATGATTCCAACCGCCTCTTTTTCAATGTGAAAAATGCGATATAATTCAAACATACCAATATAGGAAATAATCAGTGTTGAGATCAGCAGAACATCTCCGCCTGTAATGATCAGAACCAGTGCTGCGATCACTAACACGATTCCACTTAATAATCTTGTCTTAAACATTATATTTCTCCATCCTCCTCTGAGAGTGCGCCAAACCTGCGGTCACGTTTATTATATGCTTCAACTGCCTTTTCTAATTCTTCTTTATGGAAGTCCGGCCATGGAACTTCCGTAAAATAAAATTCACTGTAAGCCAGCTGCCATAAGAGATAATTCGATAAGCGCTGTTCCCCACTGGTGCGGATCAACAGATCCGGATCCGGAATATCTTTCGTATCCAGATAAGCTTCAAAATGTGTCTCATCAATCTCGTTTTCCTGCAATCATTCACTTCTTCCGGCATAAGTTTTCCTTCTTTTACATCTTCAGCCAACATGCGTACCGCTCTTGTGATTTCATCACGGCTTCCATAATTGATCGCAATCTGCAGATTCAAACCATCATTGTGTGCAGATGCAGACTCCAATTCTTTGATCTGATTTTGAAACTTCTCACTGAGTTTTGTGGTATCTCCGATCACCCGGACACGCATATTATTCTTATCCGCAGTTTTAATACAGTTTTTCAGATAAGATTCCAGTAATTTCATCAATGCATTTACTTCGTTATCCGGCCGGTTCCAGTTCTCGGTAGAAAAAGCATATAAGGTCAGATATTTAATTCCCATATCATGGGCTGCCTGACAGACTGTCTCCACATTCTTAGCCCCGACCGTATGTCCGTAATTTCTTGGCATTCCTTTGCTTTTTGCCCATCTTCCATTTCCATCTAATATAATTGCTACATGTTGTGGAATCTTCATGCTAATTGTATATCCTTTCTGTTCCAGTCAAACGGCACAAAACCTTGTAATTTTTTTTGTTCCGCTGTCATTGCAAAATATTGTTCTTTTATAAGTTACGAAAATGAGGACACGATTTTCTCATGCCCCCACTCTTTCTTTTATTCTGTCAATTTATTTATACAGTTAAAATTTCTTTTGTTTTAACTTCTACTGCTTCATCGACAGCTGCAATATATTTATCTGTCATCTTCTGAGCATTTTCTTCCAATGCTTTGATTTCATCTTCTGAAACATCCTCTTTTGCAAGTTTCTTGAAGGAATCATTTGCATCACGACGAATATTACGAATGGCTACTTTTGCACTCTCACCTTTCTTCTTTACGTCTTTTGCAAGATCTTTACGTCTTTCCTCTGTCAGTTCTGGGAATAAAAGACGGATTGTCTTTCCATCATTGGTAGGATTGATTCCAAGATCAGATGTCATGATCACTTTCTCAATCTCTTTTACCATAGAAGCTTCCCATGGCTGAATCTGAATCATTCTAGGTTCCGGAACATTTACGTTTGCCACCTGCTGGATAGGTGTTGGTGTTCCGTAATAATCAACTCTCAATTTATCAAGAACATGTGGATTGGCACGTCCGGCACGGATACTTCCAAATTCCTCTGATAAATTGTTCATTGTTTTCTGCATTTTCTCATCGAACTGAACTAATCTCTCGTCCATATTAATCCTCCTTGTTTTGCGAAGCAAAATGCGACTGCCCATGCAGGAGCAGAGGATTTAGCCTCCTTGTTTTTGCGAAGCAAAAATCCGAACTCCGAGTGAGGAGAGGATTTAGCCTCCTAAACTGTTACCTTTGTGCCATTAAATTCTCCACTCATGGCCTTTACAATACTATTTTCTTCATTTAATCCGAACACATACATCGGCATTTTATTTTCCATGCACATAATGGATGCGGTAAGATCTACTACAGCGAGCTTCTGGTCAATTACCTCCTGAATAGATACCTCATCATACTTCTTAGCAGCCGGATTCAGCTTCGGATCGCTGTCATAGACACCATCAATTGCCTTTGCAAGATAAATACCTTCTGCTTCCATCTCAATTGCGCGTAATACGATTCCCGTATCGGTAGAAAAATAAGGATGACCTGTTCCACCTGCAAAGAAAACAATTTTTCCCTCATGGAAACATTTATCTGCCTCATCTTTAGAGAAAAGCTTTGTCATGCTTCCGCATAAAAAAGGTGTAAAAATCTCTGTTTCCATTCCAACAGAACGGAAAATCTCAGATACATAGATACAGTTCATGATGGTTGCTAACATACCGATCTGATCTGCCTTAGGTCTGTCAATCGTCTCGGAAGTTCTTCCTCTCCAGAAATTACCACCACCGATCACAATACCAATCTGGATTCCTTTATCTGCAATCTGCTTTACCTGTTTTGCAACTTCTGTAACGGTTGGTTCATCAAAACCAGTGTGTTTTTCACCGGCTAATGCTTCTCCACTTAATTTCAAAAAAACTCGTTTCATTTATGAATCCGTTTCCTTTCTGGATTATTCATTATTCTTGGAAGCAAAAAGGCTCTCAACATCAACATCTGAGTAGCACTGGGAGCAGAAACCTTCGATGACTGCACCATTGTTGATCTGTACGGAACGGGATTTGATGTTACCCATAACAACAGCGGATGTATCGACAACAACAGGTCCCTGAACATCAATATCTCCTTTGATTGCTCCTGCAATAACTGCAGATGAAGATGTTACATTACCAATGATCACAGAGCCAAGTCCGATCTTAACAGTACCTGTGCTTACGACTTCTCCCTCAATCTTAGCTGCATCAGCAAAAAATTCAGAAGAATTGCTGTTACCTGTTACTGTACCTGTTACAACAAGTTTTCCGTTACATCCGATATCTCCCTGAACGTTTCCTCTGATGTCTAAAGATCCGTTGGATACGATATCTCCTTTGATGATTGTTCCCTCTGTAATTACAGATACCTCATCTGATACTGGTTTTGTTTCATTGACAACTGGTGTTATATTGTCTGCCATTTTTCTTTCCTCCTGAGTGTTTTTTACATGATTTTCCGGGATTACCGGCTGTTCGATTTTTGTTTCACCTGCTGGCTGCGGCTGCGGTACGGACGGAACTGGCTGATTCTGCACTGAAGTCTGCTGTTTTGCAGTCTGTGAAGTCACCTGCTCTAAAAGACCGTCTAATTTGGAAAGTTCAGATTCAACATCAACTTCATTTTCCAAAGTGTTCACAACTAAATCTTCATTTGCTGCGCCATCTTCTAAATTGTCCTCACCCGGCATCAGTTCATTCACTGCCTGTGAAAAATCATCTTTAAAATCTTTAAAAAATCCCATAATCTTCCTCCATTTATATTTAGTTAGTCAATACTGTCTGCCTTCACATATTGAATAACTGATGTATCTTCATCAATCGGCAGGATCTCAGCGTCCATTTCATTCAATGCCTTGATCAATGGTGCTAAAGCCTCTACCGTTGCTGACTTATCCGATGCGTCATGTAACAAAACAACTGACGTTTTATATTTTACTACATCATCCATCACATTCGCAACTATTTCCTCGGATGAATATGCATTCGATGCTGCATCTCCCGCAGAAACGTTCCAGTCATAATAAATAACTCCCTGTTCATTCAGGTAATGGATAAAATCACTCATTGGTACGTTACTGATCTGGTTACTGCTTCCACCCGGGAAACGATAGTAAATACTGTTCACTCCTGTGACCTGATACAATTCATCACGTAAGCGTTCAAAATCTTCTTCAAATGCCTCATCTGACTGATAGATCTGGCTGTATTTGTTAGAATAAGAATGCATGCCGAGCGTATGTCCCTCATCTGCGATTCTCTGATACAGTGTCTGGGATTCTTCATCCTCTTTCCCGACCACAAAAAAAGTTGCCTTCACATCATATTGAGCCAATATGTCCAGAATCTCTCCGGTATGATCAGAAGGCCCGTCTTCGAAAGTCAGGTAAACCTTATGTATATCGCCATCCCCGGCAAGATTCTCTTCCTCTGAAATGCCGGTAGCTGGCGGTGTCACAGACTCATAGGTTTTTGGTGTCTCTGTTGCTTCAGTGACATCGGTATAAACAGACTCCCCGGCACTTTCCGGTTTCTGCGCATTTTCCTGCTGAACCTGTTCCTTCGAACTGACTGTTACAATATTATCCAGTTTATGCTGAATCTTTATTACCTGCACAAATAAAACAATGATCAGTATCATCGACAGGATGATCCATCCGGCAATCGTCATTATAATACCATTCCGAATCCGTCCGATTCTTTTTCTTCGTTTTCTTTGATTATTTATTGCCTCTGTATCTTTATCCTGCATGGAATAACCCCCAAGCTTATCATTTGTCTCCTATCTATTGTAACACATTTTTTGATTTTTCAAAGCAGAAAACAGCATATAATCGTATGATTTTTTCAAATTATTGCAATTATTGTCAGAATTTTCCTATTTTAAAAGGGGCAAGCCGTCAAAACAGCTCTGCCCCTCCGCATCCAATTACAAATCTGTTACTCTAATGTAAATTTAGTAACAATATCTCTCAGTTCATCTACACACTGATAACATTCTTTTACTTTATCTGTTGCGGATGATGTCTTCTCTACCATGCCGGAAGTTTTTTCTGCAATATCCGTGACACCGACAGAAGATTCGCCTACCGTATCATTGATACCGCTTAAAGCACTGGCGATCTGTTCGATTGCCCCTGCGAGCTGTGCCATGGATGTCTTGATTCCTTCCATGCTGTTCTTAAATACATTTGCATCATCCTTATATTGTTCGCTTACCTGTTCAAATTCTTTGTAATCAACAGATACGCTCTTCTCAAGGAACTCTGTTGTCTCTTCCAGACATTCCGACATATTGCCGACTGCCTCGTTTACTTCTTTTACAATCGCACTGATATTGGCAATTGCCTGGGAAGTCTGGTCTGCAAGGCTTCCAATTTCAGTCGCAACTACAGCAAATCCTTTTCCTGCTTCTCCTGCTCTTGCCGCCTCGATGGATGCGTTCAAAGCCAGAAGACCTGTCTGTGAAGAAATCTCCATGATAGTTCCTGTCAGTTCATTGATCTTCTCAACTGCTTTGGAGCCTTCAATTGCTTTTTCAGCTTTCTCCTTGACAGAATTATAAATATCCATTGTCTTATTGCTTGCGGTGACAGTCTTGGTACGAAGCTGCAAAGCACGATCCATAACAGTTTCTGAATTCTTTGCACCTTCCTCTGCCATGGCATTGATATTTTCAGCTTCTCCCTTGATCTGGGACACGTTCTCATTGATCGTAACAGTTGTCGCTGCTGTCTCCTGCATACCGGCAGCAAGCTGCTGGCTGGTTGCCGAGTTGTCGGAACACATCTGGTTTACTGTATCCGTAACCTCGTTTAACTCAGACACATTCTCATTGATCTTCTGTCCTGCATCCTGGATACTTGCAACCATCTCCCGCAGATTTTTACGCATGATATGGATCTCATTTGCCATAAATCCGGTTTCATCTTTTCTGCTATATAATTTTTTGCCATTCGCATTCCGCGTGAAATCAAAATTAGCTGTCTTGGTAATAATTAATGTCAATTCATCAATTGGTTTTGTGATCATTTTTGTCAAGATCAGTGCAACGAAACAACAGACAATCAAGCTGATGACCATAGTAGCTGCCATCAAATTGACCATGTTGCTTACAGGTTCCATAATCTCATCTTTGTCCGCAGACATCACAACAATTTTATGATCAGATGTCAGTGCATACGCTGCGTATTTTGTTGTTCCTTTAAAATCATAAGTTACAACTGCATTTTTCGGAACATTTCCCGACTGTAACTGGCTGACGACACCTTTTACAACTTCATTTTCCACAGACTTGCCAATTTTGTCTGCGGTTGGATGATACAGCATCGTGCCGTCAGAATCTACAAGATATCCATATGCTGAAGAAACACCCTCCATGCTCATGTCCTGCATGACAGCCGCACACTGGGTGGAAAAATCAACCTCTGCCGGAATCTTGTCCAATGTATTTGCTACTGACTCTGTCAGACTCATAATATAGTTCTCATTGACATTGCCAACTGTCGTTGATGCCTTCGTATCCGCTATTACGATACAGGCCGTAAGTGATAATGCTACCACAACAACTACCATTAACATAATCTTTGCTGTGATAGAGTGAATAAATGATACTTTCTGTTTTGTTTCCATGACTATAACATCCCCTTCGCATTTTCTAGTTTTGTAGTTTTTGTACTACCTTTGTAATACGTTAACTTTTTTATATGCACTATGATAAGACAATTTCTAACATTTGGCAATATTTTTCATCAAATTTTTACATCATTTTTTTTCGTATTTTCGACAAAAAAAATACCCTGAAAACAGGATTGTCCTCAGGGTATTTCTAAAATCAAATTTTTATTATGCGTTCATCTGAGCTGCAACTTCTGCTGCAAAGTCTTCCTGTTTCTTTTCGATACCTTCACCAGTCTCGAAACGAACAAATCTCTTAACGCTTACAGGTGTACCAACTGCTTTGGAAACTTCGTCTAAATATTTAGCAACAGTCTGTTTTCCATCTTCAGCTTTTACATAAACCTGATCTACTAAGCAGATTTCTTTTAATTCTTTGCTTACACGTCCTTCGATCATACCATTGATCACTTTCTCCGGTTTCTGGGACTCTTTTGGATCGTTCATGATCTGAGCTAAGAGAATCTCTTTCTCATGTGCGATATATTCTTCGCTGATCTCATCTCTGGAAACATATTTTGGATTTAAAGCTGCAATCTGCATTGCAAGGTTTGTTAAAGCTTCTTTTACAGCATCGTTTACAACTGCTGTTTCAGCCTCAACGATAACACCGATTCTACCGCCACCGTGTACGTAAGATACAACACATCCGTTTGTAGCAACAACTTTCTCAAATCTACGGATTTTAAGGTTCTCACCGATCACTGCAACTTTCTCTACTAAAGCATCTTTTACAGTCTTAGATGGATCCTCATTCCATTTTTCTTCCATGAATGCATCCATATCAGCTGCATCAGACTCAACAGCCTGCTCTGCAACAGCTTTTACGAACTGCTGGAATGTCTCGTTTTTAGCAACAAAGTCTGTCTCAGAGTTAACTTCGACAACAGCTGCTGTCTTGTCATCTTTTACAACTACTGTACAAAGACCTTCTGCAGCAATTCTGCTTGCTTTCTTCTCAGCTTTTGCCTGTCCATTTTTTCTTAAGTACTCAACAGCCTCGTCCATATTTCCGTCTGTCTCGCCTAAAGCTTTTTTACAATCCATCATTCCTGCGCCTGTTAATTCACGCAGTTCTTTTACCATAGCTGCTGTAATAGCCATTTTCGTATCCTCCAATATGAATAAATGTTTTTAAAAAATATGCTGTCTGGTTAACCAGACAGCATATTGTAGGTCCTTCTTATGCTTCTGCTTCTTCTGCAACAGCAGCTTCTTCAGCTACTTCTTCTAAAGCTTCTGCACCCTGATTTGCTTCAATAACAGCGTCTGCCATTTTAGAAACGATTAATTTTACGGCTCTGATAGCATCATCGTTACCAGGAATTACATAATCTAATTCTTCTGGATCGCAGTTTGTATCAGCAATACCGATCAGTGTAATTCCTAATGTATGAGCTTCCTGAACACAGATTCTCTCTTTCTTAGGATCTACGATAAAGATAGCATCTGGGATTTTCTTCATTTCCTTGATACCACCAAGGTTTTTCTCTAATTTCTCCCATTCTTTCTTAAGAGCGATAACTTCTTTCTTAGGTAATACTTCGAAAGTACCATCAGCTGCCATTGTCTCAATCTCTTTTAATCTTGCGATACGGCTCTGGATAGTCTTGAAGTTTGTTAACATACCACCCAACCATCTCTCGTTTACATAGAACATTCCACAACGCTCTGCTTCAGATTTGATAGCATCCTGAGCCTGTTTCTTTGTTCCTACGAAAAGGATTGTACCACCTTCAGCAGCGATATCAGACATAGCTTTGTAAGCTTCATCTACTTTACCTACAGATTTCTGTAAGTCGATGATATAGATACCATTTCTCTCTGTGTAGATGTACTCAGCCATCTTAGGGTTCCATCTTCTTGTCTGATGTCCGAAATGAACACCTGCTTCTAATAACTGTTTCATTGAAATAACACTCATTTTTTTACCTCCATGGTTTTGTTTTCTTCCATGTGTATCATTCTTGCAGACAACCAAATCTGGCACCGGTCTGTAAGTCAGCACATGTGATTTTTCCCGGAAGATTCTTTTCTTCCAAGTTGAGCCTTGTAGATTATAGCACAGGCTTTTCCTGTATGCAAGCATTTTTTTCTATTGAGGACCAAGTTTTAAAATCTGATAGATTTCCTCATAATCTAATCCATAAGGAATGGAGTAACTTCCCACACTGATGGAAGATGCAAAGCCCTTCTGTCCAAGGAACTTGCGGAATGCCTCCGCATCGTCCACAACTCCGTTTGCCTGAAGATTTTCACAGACAATTCTGCACACATCTCCTCTGTTTACAACCAATGTATACGGCGCTGCATTCACGGCTGTGTTGTTTTCCTCATTTGCCTCTGATGATACTTCTGTTGCCACTTCTGTATCTGTCATCTCTGATTCCGGATTCTCTGTTTCATCTGCAGTCACCGGTTCTTCTGTATTTGCAGCAGCCTCTGTCGTCTGTTCCTCAATTTGTGCAGCTTCCGTTTCAGGAACTGCTGTCACTTCCGTGCTCTCTGTTGTCTCAGTGTCCTGCAACGGTTCTTCATCCTCCGGCATAACCATTCCAAGCTGTTTTGCTCTTGCAATGATATCCGCATCTGACATTGTAGGTTTATGCAGTGCAAATGCAATCATCAGAAGAATCGTTGTGACAATAATTCCAATGCCAAGACCTCTTAAATAATATTTTAATTTCACAGATTTTCGTCCCCTTTATACAATTCGATCACTAAATTCACTTCGCCAAGGCCACGTCCCAATTGTTTTGCAATCTCGACTTTGCTCAGTCCCTGTTCATAAAGTTTTAAAATCATATCATTTGACATGCCCTGTGCATCCGCTGTTTCCGGTTTTTCCGTTTTCTGTTCAGGTTCCTGAATTTCTTGGAAACGATTCACCTGAACTTCAGGTTCCGGCTGCACATCTATCGTCTCTGTCATCGGTTGTACAACTGCATTCTGCTTCATTACAGGTTGTTGCACAACATGGGATTCTGCAACTGGTTTCCTGATTGAAGTGCCTGCTTTCGCGGACAGATTTTCCTGTAAATTTCGGATATCTGCAGCCAGACGCTGTAAATCTCCTGTCATAGATGTCATCTCGGTATGTTTGTCATTTAACATACTGTAAAGAAACATGATCTCATCATGTGTTTTCTTCATGGATTCCATAACCGTTTCAGAGTACTCATGAATCTGCATGATCTGTTCATTAGACTCTTTCTCCATGGCACGCTCTGCCTGTTCACCCGCTTCTTCGATTTTCTGTTCGATCACATCATCCATCTGTGTGCCGGCATTATTCACTTCACGTTCAATAATCTTTTTTAATTCATCTTCACTTAATTCTGCGATCTTATTCAACTCTGAAGAGGATAATTTTTCGCTGATGAAAAAACTTCCAATCATAAAAACACATCCAACCAGAAGTAAAATAATTTCAATCGTCGTCATGTTTCTGCTCCTTATACCTTGATATCAAATCCGGAAGTCTGTCCCTTCAAATAAACATTGTCAGCCTTTTGCTGCTTCTTGTCTTTTTTCTTCCGTTCTTCCTTTTCATAATGCCCATTTCCCTTTTCTTTGGCATCGTAACGATAACCGGCATTCTCTTTTTCCTGGGCATGAACCACCTGATGGAGATTCTGCTCCACTTTTTTCATTTCCTGTGAAAAAATCGTCTGCTGTTCCACCACAGGTCTGTTGTCTTCATTCTGTTTTAAAGTACTCACATCCTGCGTGCGTTGTATCATTCCGTTAAAATCAACTGGTCTGATGGACATAATGATCACCTCTACTCTCTGTCTATGAGAATTCCAAGATAATTTCCAAGCTTTTTGCGCATTTTCAAAAGAGCCTTCGTATGAAGCTGGGAAATTCTCGATTCCGATACTTCAAGAATGCTGCTGATTTCCTTTAGTGTCAAATCTTCATAATAATATAAAAGAATCACTTTACGTTCCTTCTCTGTCAGAACCTCTAAGGATTCTTCCAGTTTCTGTTTCAGTTCTTCTTCTTCAATCTTATCTTCCGGCTGGATAAAATGGGAATTTCTCCGCGCATCCATCACCGGTTCCGCGCCCTGCTCAAGATACTCGTTTAAGGAGACGACATTCGTGACTTTAAGCTGCGACTGCCATGTGGTAAGTTCGTCTTCTGAGAGTCCTAATTCCTGCGCGATTTCCTCATCTGAAGCATTTTTTCCGGTACGCATTTCAACCTGTTTGATCGCCTCATCGATTTTTTTCTGTTTCTGTCTGACGGTTCTTGGAATCCAGTCCATTTTGCGAATCTGATCTAATATCGTTCCACGTATTCGCAGACTCGCATATGTTTCAAACTTAACTTCTTTTCCGAGATCAAATTTATCGATTGCATCGATCAAACCAAAGATGCCATAACTTACAAGATCATCATATTCCACATTATATCCGAGATACATGCTCAATCTTCCGGCAACAAGCTTGACAAGCGGTGAATATTCTATTATTAGTTTTTCTCTTAACTCCGGTGTCTTTTTTTTCTGATATTCTTCCCAGAGTTTCTCTCTATCTACCGTTTTCATATGAAGCCCCCAGGTTCAAGTTATTCACTCTTCTTCTCCCCGTCCGAGTCTGACTGTTCCTGTGTCTGTTCTTCTTCGGACTCTTCCTGTTTTTCTTCAGGTTCATCCATTTCTTTAAAGTTTTTGTCAAGAACCAGTTTCACAATGCATCCTAACACATAAAAAATAATTAAAACTGCAAGCAATGTTTTGATAAAAACATCCGTTTCCATATGTTGTACAATTCCAATGATGCATGTGACAAACCCTGCAAGCAGCATCACAACTGCCGGTATGCCTTTTGTTTTCATAATCTCTCCACTAAAAACGTTTTTAACGACTTTTTAAATAGTTTTAATTGGCTTTCCTACTGATTTTATCAAGAATTCTCCGGTATCACAATGTAACTCAACCGTACGTCCATAGTTTAATCCGGTATCTTCGGCAACTAGCCGGATTCCTTTTTCTTTTAAAATCTTCTTTGCTGCTTCTGCATTTCTCGCGCCGATATTTCCGACATCTGATAAACCACTGACCTCAAACATCTTCGCACCGCCAGCAATCTTGGCAACAAGCCTTGTCTTACTTGCCCCTGCAGCAATGACTTTTTTTAATAATTCTTCAATTCCTGTATCTGCGAATTTTGCCTTATTTGAATTGTTGCTCACTTTTGTGCTGTCTGGAAGCATATAATGTACCATGCCGCCAATCTTTGTAACCGGATCATAGAGTGTCAGGCCAATACAGGATCCAAGTCCAAGTGTTGTGAGTCCGTCAGGAGCTTTACATACATTCAAATCCGCCATTCCAACTTTAATGATATTCCCCATACAAACTCCTTATAGTGACAATCCAAGTGCTGACAATATTTTGTAATAAGATTCCTGTTCCGGCATCAGAATAAAATAACCTCTGATTGCCACATCTGCACAAATCTCTGTTTCGATCAATAATGCCCGGTCACCAACCAGGCCAAACTCAATGGCCGGAACACTCAGAATAGCAGCCGCCATATCGACACAGATATACGGAACAGATGGTAAAATCGTTAAATTTGTCATGGAAGCCAGTGCTGAAAGGTAGGACGCTGTAATAATATTCCCCACCTCTTTCAATGCTGAAAGTTCCATTTCATCAAAAACTTCCATCTGCTCATGAACCACATTTTCCTTCATTAAAAGCTTATCCGCAAGATAATGTCCCGATTCTAAATCCAGTAAGAACATCATGCTTCCATCAATATCATGCGATACCTCAAGAAAAATACCAATCACCGTCTCTTCTTCCGGTCCGATCGCACTTCCTAATTTTCCTACGTCCATCAATTTTACATTTGGAACTTTCATGTCAATGCGGGTGCCGACCATATTTGCGATTGCGGTCGCTGCATTACCGGAGCCGACATTTCCGATTTCCTTGAGCACGTCCACGTACATATCATTAACTTCATCCAACGTATACTTTGCCATTTATTTTCTCCATCTGTTTTTGCATAATAAACACAGTGAGACCTTATAGGAAAGGTCTCACTTTATGGAATTACGCATTTTCTTTTTCTTCTACAATCGCACTGATCTCAAATAAAGAAATCAGTTCGTCCCCATGCTTACCAACACCATTGATAAACATTGCTTTTCCGTCTTTGCTTCCGCTTGCTTTATCAATCTCATCTGTACCTAAAGTAACAACTTCTTTTACTTCATCTACAATGATTCCGATGGTTCCTTTTTCCTCAAGCTTCAAAATAATAATTCTGCTGGCATTTGTGATTACATCATCATCCAGATTCATTTTTTTACGCACACTCATAACAGGTACAATCTCACCACGAAGATTGATAACGCCCTTAAAGTATGTCTGGATTTTAGGAACACGTGTAATTTTCTGCATGCGCACAATATTGTCAATATAGCTGATATCAATTCCGTACTGTTCGCTGCCGATTTTTACAACAATATACTGTTTTGCATCGTTTTCAGCGATATCTATATTTTTCTCCATATTCGTCTCCTCCATTACATCAATGTATTAACGTCAAGGATTAATGCAACTTCACCATCGCCAAGAATGGTTGCGCCACTGATAATCTTATTGTTGGTAATATATTTTCCAAGAGATTTGATAACGATCTCCTGCTGTCCAATCAGATTATCTACAACAAGACCTGCAAGGCTGTCACCTTTCTTAACGATAACAACCGTAAGATTCTCCGGCTCTTCCTGCTTTTCTTCCATATCCAGAACCTGATCAAGACGAATCAGTGGAATAACGGCACCACGAAGATGGATTACTTCCTGAGCCTGAACATATTTGATCTCATTTACCGGAATGCTCTCTATATTCGCAATCGATCCAAGTGCGATCGCATATTTTTCATCGCGGATCTCAACCATCAATGCCTGGATAATTGCAAGTGTCAGTGGTAAACGAACAATAAAGGTTGTTCCCTCGCCAAGTTTTGTACGAACCTCAACGTCACCACCAAGTGCTTCGATATTGGATTTTACAACGTCAAGTCCAACACCACGTCCGGAAATATCGGTAATCTTCTTTGCCATAGAGAAGCTTGGAAGGAATAAGAGATTGATAATCTCTTTCTGGCTCATGTTCTCTGCCTGCTCTGCTGTGATAACACCGCGCTCAACCGCTTTGTCTCTTACCGCTGCGACATCAATACCATTACCATCATCTCCAACTTCAATGATAACATTATTACCTTCCTGGAAAGCTTTTAAGAAGATAGAACCAACTTCCGGTTTTCCTCTCTCTACACGGGTTGCATTGTCTTCCAGACCGTGGTCAGCGGAGTTACGGAGTAAATGCTGTAATGGATCACCGATCTGGTCGACTACAGTTCTGTCTAACTCTGTATCTTCACCAGTCATATACAGCTCCATTTTCTTTCCTAACTTACGGGAAAGATCACGGATCATACGAGGGAATTTATTTACAACGCTCTCGATAGGTACCATTCGAACTTTCATAACGGACTCATGAAGGTTTGTTGTGATACGCTCTAAGTATTCGATCTGCTCGTGGAAAGACTGGTTCTGATATTCACCGCTCTCATTGGAGCTGATGGAAACCAGACTGTTCTTTGCAATGATAAGCTCTGACACCTGATTCATCAGGGCATCCAGTTTTTCAATATCCACACGGACAGTTCTTCCGGTTACCGGTTTTGCATTCGTCTGTTTCTTTGCTGCGGCAGCCGGTGCTTTTTTCTCAGCAGTTTTCGGGACTTCTGCCGGTGCTTCCTTCTGTTCCGTTGCAGCTTCTTTTGCCTGCTGTTCTTCCTGTGCGGCTGCTTCTTTCAAATATTCATCAAGATGGATTTCTTCTGCATCTACTTTTTCAATCTCAGAAACCGCTTTTGCTGCAGCTACGATCTTGTCTGTTTCCTCTTCGGAAGCAAGGAAAAAGCTGAAATCAAGTTCAAACTTCTCGTCCTCGATATCCTGTGAACTTGGACGGTATACTAAAATCTGTCCAAAATCTTCTACAGCCTTAAATACAAGGAATGCACGGGCTGCTTTTAAAAGACAGTCTTTCTGGATACGAACTGTCATGGCATAAATATGCTGACCATTCGATTCAGCTTCACGGATTGCTTTTTTCTCTTCCTCCGTGAGTTCGATTTTTTCCTGTCCCTCTTTTTCTTCCTGAGTTGCTGCCGGTGTTGCTTCTTTTACTTCAGAAACCTCTTTATTCTCTGCTTCTGCCTCACCGTCTGCCTTTGCAATAAAGTCATTTAATTCTTTGATGATAACTTCATTATCCTCAGTTCCTTCATCGGAAGTGCCCTTAATATTATCAAGATATCCCTCAAGGGCATCCAGACATTTGAATAAGAGATCAATCATTCCACTTGTAACTTTGACACGGTCACTTCGTACTTCCTGAAATACGTTTTCCATATCGTGTGTCAAATGCTGCATTCTCTTAAAGCCCATGGTACCTGCCATCCCCTTTAAAGAGTGTGCGGCACGGAACACTTCATTGATCGTATCTTTATTGTCCGGCTCCTTTTCAAGAACCATGATACAATCGCTTAATGTCTGCAGATGTTCTTCTGATTCATCAATAAATATTTCCAGATACTGGCTTACATCCATGTTATTTTACCCCCACATTCTTTGTGATTGAATTTGCTACTTCTGTTAACGGGACAACTTCATTTACAAGTCCCGTCTCCGCGATTGCTTTCGGCATGCCATAAACAACACATGTCTTTGCATCCTGTGCAATCGTATAAATTGGTTTAACTTTTGATAATTCCAGAATTCCATTGGTTCCATCTGCTCCCATTCCTGTCAGTACAACACACACAACCTGATCATATCCACATGTCCGCAAAGAATCATATGTAATATTTGCACACGGTTTCAGTCCACCGATTGGTGGCATGTCGTTGTATACAATCTTATGTGAGCCATCCGGGCACTTCTTTACTTCCATGTGTTTTCCGCCCGGAGCAATGTAAACAGTTCCTTTTTTCAGGACTTCTCCATTCTCGGCCTCCTTTACATGGATCTTGCTGATCTCATCCAGACGATTCGCCATGGAATTGGTAAACCCGGCCGGCATATGCTGCACAAGAACCATTGGAGCATCCAGATTTGCAGGCAGATAAGGAATTACACTCTGTAAAGCTTTTGGTCCACCGGTAGAACATGCAAGTGCAACAATTTTATTTTTAAATTTCGTTCCACCAGATATGTCACGTCTCTGCACGGCAGTGACAGGCGCCACAGCAGGTTTGCGTTCTGTTAGGCTTATCCGCTCAGTCTTTAAAACTGCGTTTAAAATCCCTAAAACTTCTTTCCGGAACGCATCCCCTTTTGCCTCAATAATATTCGTTGGTTTTGTGACAAAATCAACTGCTCCACGCTCCATTGCAAGAATCGTTACATCCGCATCCCGTGTCGTCATGGTACTGACCATGATCACATTCGTCTTAATGTGATCCTTCTGCAGACGTTCCAAAAGTTCAAGACCGTCCATTCTTGGCATATTCACATCAAGAATCACACCATCATAACGATTCACTTTCAACTTTTCATATGCTTCCAGTCCATCCCGACATACATCTGTTGCCTGAAATGTATCATCTGAATTGATTATATCACATATAACCCTTCTCATGAGTGCAGAGTCATCAACAACAAGAATATTTTTTTTCATAATCGCTACCTTTTATCCTTTTGACGTGTTAATCGTTCCTCTTCAAAAATATATCGAATAATATCCTCTCGTACTCTGTCGTCTTTGATCATAAACTTGACGCGGGAAACATATTTCTTTTCCGTTACCTGCTCCTTCTTCTCGCAGGAAATAACAGAACCAACAATATGGAATTCCTGATTCATTCTTTCATTTGCGAGATGTGCTACCGCAAGGATATGATCTCCACTCTTTAACTCCGTATCTGAATTAAAGCGGATGCCTCCACCGCTGATGTCAACGATCGTACCTGTCCTTATCTTGTCATTAAAATGTTCATCGCGCAATTGGGCAAAAATCTCTTCCACTGTTGCAAGATCTGCCTGCTCTTCCGTCAGTTCAAAAAACTTAAAATCAATGGAACACTCATATCGGTAAAATTCCCTGCGCTGGAACTTTTCCAGACGTGTTTTAAGTTCTACTTCCAGTGTATAAATATTATCCCGCTTGAAGCGCTCTACGATCTGTCCGATACTTTTATATAAGAATCCTCCGGAATAAAAAACAAATTCCAAACGTACATCCAGAGGAAGAAGAATCAGTTTTGTTCCCTCTGTAGGCATTGAAATCTCAAGATTGCCACGCTTATTTATATCAAGAACCTGGCTTTTGTAAACTTTAACCGTATCGCCAGTCCGCTCCTCATTTTCAACCTGTTGTAATAACCTGATATCGATCTTGTCACCAGGCTTTATCAAATCTGTAAATGCCATATAGCTCCTCTCCTTATGAAAGGTTAAATAATTTTGTCAGAAATTGTCTGAAAGCATTTTGTTCCGAAGAATCCTGCTTTCCGCCAGACACTAAATACTGTGCCAGTTCCTCAAACCGTTTTGAAGACCTTGCATTCGGTGACACGATGGAAACCGGTTTTTGTATCCGCACCGCTTTCTCTAACATCGCATCCTGTGGAATGATCCCAATATAATGGACAGAGCCATCCAGAAACTGTTTTACAACCGATTCCAGTTTGTCAAAAACCATCTTTCCCTCACCAAAGGAAGCAGCACGGTTCGTCAGTACATGGATTACCGATTCATTCTTATCGTATTTCGGATTGCGGTAAAGCATCTTCAATAGCGAATATGCATCCGTAAGTGAACTTGGTTCCGGTGTAGTCACAAGTAAAATCTCCGGACTGGACGCAACAAACTCCATGACACTGTCTGAAATTCCTGCGCCTGTATCAACGATCACAATATCTGCGATCGCAGAAAGCTTTTCCACTGACTTTACCAGATAACTGATCTGATCCAGTGTCAGATTACTCAGTCCCATAATACCGGAGCCGCCGGAAATAAAGCCAACCCCCTCCGGTCCATCCGTAATGATATCCTCGATCTCTTTGTCATGATAGATCAGATCGTTCAGGCTGTACTTAGGAATTGTTCCAAACATCACTTCCACGTTTGCAAGTCCGATATCTGCATCAAAAATGATCGTTTTCAAACCCATCCGCTGAAACTGGACTGCAAGATTTACGGCAATGTTGGATTTTCCCACACCGCCCTTTCCACTTGTGACAGTGATGATCCTGGCGGGCTTTTTTGTTCTCTGATTCTGTTTTTTGATCACATTGCGCAGTTCTTCTGCCTGATCCATCTGTTACTTTCCTCCAAGTAGCTGTTTTACCACCATCTGGGTATTAAATACTTCAAAATCATCCGGAACGCTCTGACCATTTGTCATGTATGACAGATCTGCTCCTGAATATAACCGGATATTTAAAATATTACCAAATGAAGTGGTTTCATCTAATTTTGTAAAAATAATCTTATATTCTGCAATTTCCTTATAAATATCAACAATCTCCATAAGATCTTTATACTTCGTTGTTGCACTTAATACAAGGTAAACTTCCTTCTCATATTTTGGTTCAAGACCATCGATCAGTTTCTTAATATCTTCACGCTGTTCCTCATTCTTATGGGAAAAACCTGCGGTATCCACAAATACAAGGTCGTATTCAGCCAGTGTCTCCAAAGCCTGATTGAGTTCTTCCGCAGAATAAATGATCTTCACCGGTGCATCTAAAATATTGGCGTAAATCTTCAACTGCTCTGCCGCTGCGATACGATAGGTATCTGCTGTCAGCATAGCTACTTTTTTCTCATGCTCCACCTTGTACTTTGCTGCGATCTTGGCGATCGTGGTTGTTTTGCCTACTCCTGTAGGTCCTACAAAAAATATAACACGCGGCTTCTTTCCTGACAAGTCAATGCAATTTGGCTCCCCAAGTTTTAAAATCATCTTCTGGTAAACATTGGAAAGAATAATATCAACATTGCTTCCGCTGTTTGTAACCTTCTCAGCTTCATCGAGAATCTGATTGACATACTTTTCATTTACATCATTGTTCAGCATGGTACGGTAGAGCATCTTCATAAACTTGAAATTTTCAAGATTTTTTGGAGATGTCTTAGGTGCTACCGGTATTTCTGCTTCTCTGGCTCCGTCTTCACTGAGCTTTTTTTCCAAAATATT